>ERZ1023508.6-NODE-6-length-184996-cov-7.369594_pt1 | contig 184996 bp, 177 predicted proteins | sample MGYA00380548_ERZ1023508 | MGnify/ENA primary metagenome ERZ1023508 (study PRJEB33173, sample SAMEA4830311) | metagenome | study: EMG produced TPA metagenomics assembly of the PRJEB25223 data set...
CCGGAAAAACCACGTAGGGCTCCCATTGAGGATCGTTCAACAGGGCCAGGAGGGCCGGATCCACCTCGGTACGCGACCAGCCGAACGCAAAAGTATCAGCCACCAAATCTGCGATTAACCAACCGGTATTGCTGGGCTTGAGCGGCTCCACGTCGTGCATGATCAGGCAAACGCCCGCACGGCTCTCTACCGATGGTTTCCAGGTACAGAAACAATGGCTGCGTTGGACACGGCAATCCGCACAGCGATCGGTACGCGAGCCACGCGCCTTGAACGGTTTGATCGCCCGCGCCAATCGCTCCGCCCGAAGCCGCGCAACCGAATGAGTCATGCCACAAGTCTCCGGCCTACATTGCGAATGTACTGTGCAATGCACCAAACGCATTGCGAATAGCCCGCGCTTCCGACCAGACGCGCAAGCGCACTCGCGCAAGGCAGCACGTTCGTGCAGATCCGGCGGTACTGCCAGGCGACAACGGAAAGGAAACCTGGATGAAACATGCAAACTCCGGATCGAATTTTCGGTACATGCGGCGGCCGTATTATGCGCCCAAGGCCGCATCGCGGCACCACTAGAGCAGGCGTGGCATGGTAAAGCTTCGCACTTACCGGAGCCGCCATCCCAGCCGGCGGTATTACTCGGCAACCGCTCCTTGATCTGCCCGCGCCTTCGGACGCCACGACCTGCCCTCCCTGTTTGTGAGAACATCCGAAGCATCCGGGAGTCGAATCTCTCTCGCTATACAGTCACGGAGTTTCTTCATGCGCATCCGTCGCATTACTACCGCCGCCCTACTCGTTGCGATCTCGACGCCTTTCGTTCATGCCGCTTCCCTCAAGGAGAACGAGCTCTCATCCATGCTCAATCGGATTGCGAAGGAAAGTAGCGTCGGCACTCCGAGAGCGATCAACGAAAACATTCTTGATCGTGGGTACACGGTAGACGGTACGGAGCTGGTCAACCACCTTAGCGTATTGCCGGCCCATGCGGCGCAGATGCGCGAAAACAAGGGCGCCATGCGCAATCAACTGACGCAGAGCGTCTGCAATAACCGTGGTTTTCGTCAACTTCTGGAGCGTGGTGCGAAATTGCGCTATGAATTCAGCGAGTACAAAACGAACAGCCCCATTGCGACCGAGCGTTTTGACCGGTCCGACTGCGGCGCCTGACCTGCGCTTTATACTGTTGGCGACTCCACATGCCCGATTCACCTGAGCGACCTGACGTCAACCTGATGCACGTGCATGACGATATTGACCGCCTACTGACGGAAGTCATGCAAGGCGAAAGTCGAAATGCACCGCTGTACCGAGACATGCTTGTGCACGTCTTGCAGATGGCGCACGAGGACCGGAGCCGCTGGGAAAGCAAGATCGTCGCTCAAACCCTGCGAGAGATGATCGCAGCCTTCAGGGCATTGGACCGATTCAGGGATCGCCGCAAGGTAACGGTGTTTGGCTCGGCGCGAACACCGCGTGAGCATCCGTTGTATGCGCAGGCACGTGAACTTGGCGCTGCACTTGCGTCTCGCGATCTTATGGTCATCACCGGTGGTGGTGGCGGCATCATGGCCGCGGCGCACGAAGGTGCCGGCCTGGACCATAGTCTCGGGCTCAATATCACCCTTCCCTTCGAGCAGCATGCCAACGCCACAATCGAGGGCAGCGAGCACCTGTTATCGTTTCACTTCTTCTTCGTCCGCAAACTGTTCTTCATCAAAGAGGCGGACGCGCTGGTACTGTGCCCTGGCGGATTCGGGACCCTCGACGAAGCGATGGAAGTGCTCACGCTCATCCAAACGGGCAAGAGCCCGCTGGTCCCTATCGTCCTACTGGATCAACCAGGTGGGACCTATTGGCAGCGTGCACTGGACTTCTTCCGCGAAGAGCTCGGGGCCAACGGCTATATCCTTCCGAAGGACCTGAACTTGATGCATCTGACGGATAGCGTCGCTGACGCGGCGACCGTCATCACGGCCTTCTACCGAAACTTCCATTCCACGCGATGGTTAAACACGCAGTTCTCGGTTCGTTACCGCTATCCGCTGACCAGCAACGCGGTCACTCAGCTGAATGAGCAGTACACGGACTTGTGCCTCAGTGGTGGGTTTGAACAGAACACGTTAGCAGCGGAGGATGGGATACCTGCCACCGATGCAACCGGAGCGGTAGCGCTCACCTTCACGTTCACAGGCCGAGATCAGGGTCGCCTCAGGGAACTCATCAGCTACATCAATGACCCAGACAATTGGGCTCATTAAGATCAGTCGTCCAATCGTCCGCGTAACAAACGCCCGATCTGATCGTGAGAATAGCCTCGATAGGCCAGAAAACGCGCCTGCCGTGCTTGCTCTTTGGCGTCGCGAGGCAAGACGCCGAATTTCCGCGCCCAGATGTCACGCAACTGCTCGCTCCAATCAATCTCGGCCTGATCGATAGCGGTCTGTACCACGTCTCTGGAAAGGCCACGTTGTCCCAGCTCCTCACGTATACGCGAAGGGCCATGCCCGGAACGCGCGCGGCTGGCAATGTAGCTTTCAAGATAGCGGGATTCATCCAGCAAACCTTCTTCAGCCAGACGGCTGAGTTCGCTTTCAATGAGTGCCTCCGCTGCGCCCCGCTGGCGCAGCTTCCGGCTAAGTTCAACACGGCCATGCTCTCTGCGCGCCAGCAAATCCATCGCAGCGCGCCTGACAGCAACAGGCGTATCGAGCACAACGGCCATATTAAAGGTCGGCGTCTACCGCGTCTTCGGCGACAACATCTGCTTTCTTGGTAGAGACCAGCAGCTTGTCGCGGATCAACTTCTCGACGGTGTTGCCAACTTCCGGGTTTTCGGCCAGGTATTTGGCGGCATTAGCCTTACCCTGCCCGATCTTGTTGCCCTCATAGCTGTACCAGGCACCAGACTTCTCGAGCAGGCCCAACTGAACACCCAGATCAATAACCTCGCCATGGCGGTAGATACCCTTGCCGTAGAGGATCTGGAATTCTGCCTGACGGAATGGCGGTGCAACCTTGTTCTTGACGACCTTGACGCGGGTTTCGCTGCCCACGACTTCATCACCTTCCTTCACCGCGCCAGTGCGACGAATATCAAGACGAACGGACGAATAGAACTTCAGCGCGTTACCGCCAGTAGTGGTCTCAGGGTTGCCGAACATCACACCGATCTTCATGCGGATCTGGTTAATAAAGATAACCAGGCAGTTCGCGTGCTTGATGTTACCAGTGATCTTGCGCAGCGCCTGCGACATCAGGCGAGCCTGCAAACCAACGTGCGCATCACCCATCTCACCTTCGATTTCCGCCTTGGGCACCAGTGCCGCAACGGAGTCAACGATGATGACGTCGACGGCGTTCGAACGTACCAGCATGTCGGTGATTTCGAGCGCCTGCTCACCGGTATCGGGCTGCGATACGAGAAGATCGTCCACGTTTACGCCCAGCTTGCCGGCGTAATCAGGGTCCAGTGCGTGCTCAGCATCAACGAATGCGCAAGTGGCGCCCTGCTTCTGCGCCTCAGCAATGACGGAGAGCGTCAGCGTGGTTTTACCAGAAGATTCAGGACCGTAGATCTCGACAATCCGCCCTTTCGGCAAGCCGCCAATACCAAGCGCGATATCCAGGCCGAGCGAGCCGGTCGAAATGGCAGGAATGGCTTGGCGATCATGATCACCCATGCGCATCACTGCGCCTTTGCCAAACTGCTTCTCGATCTGACCCAACGCAGCGGATAGCGCGCGCTTCTTGTTCTCATCCATCAGGACATCCTCGCTTGATTCGGCCCGAGGCCGCCAATAACTGTATAAGTAGACAGTATTAGAGCACAAGCGGGGTCGATCGCCTACCCCTGCCCAGGAATTTCTCCAGCGCACAGACGGATCAGGCCATGCAGCGCGCAGACCACGGTCTGACTGCGAACCGCGGCGCGATCGCCTTCGAACAAATGGCGGTGCGCGTAGACCCGACTGCCGTCGGCCCAGGCGAGCCAGACCGTACCGACCGGCTTTTCGGGCGAACCGCCGCCAGGTCCGGCAATGCCGCTGACGGCCACCGCGAAACGCGCGTTTGCCTTGGCCCGGGCACCCCGCGCCATCGCTTCAACGACCTCGCGGCTTACTGCGCCGACCGACATGAACAGCGGCTCGGGCACATCCAGCTGCGCCGCCTTTTGTGCATTCGAGTACGTTACGTAGCCTGCCTCGAACCAGCCCGAACTCCCGGCGACACGTGTGATGGCTTCCGCAATTCCGCCGCCCGTACACGACTCGGCCGTGGTGACCTGCGCCCTAATCCGCTGCAGGGATTCGCCCAGTTGAATTGACAGCCGTGTGATCTCGTCCACGTCGTTCTCCGGGGTTAATGGGTAAGGGCCTATGCCGTACACTAGCGCCTTTTGCGCAAGGTCCGGAAATGAGTCAAAGCGATCTCAGCCAACACACACCGATGATGCAGCAATATTGGCGGCTGAAGAACCAGTATCCCGACCAGTTGATGTTCTATCGCATGGGCGACTTCTACGAACTCTTCTATGAAGACGCCAAGAAAGCAGCACGGCTGCTTGATATCACCCTGACTGCTCGCGGACAGTCCGCCGGTACCTCCATTCCGATGGCAGGCATCCCGTTTCATTCTGCCGAGGGCTACCTGGCCCGCTTGGTGAAGCTTGGCGAATCAGTGGTCATTTGCGAACAGGTCGGCGACCCGGCTACCAGCAAAGGACCAGTCGAGCGGCAAGTGGTACGCATCATCACGCCTGGTACCGTCAGCGATGAAGCACTACTTGATGAGCGACGAGACAACCTGCTTGCCGCGGTCGTCGGGGATGAGCGTCGGTTTGGCCTGGCCGCCCTGGACATTACCAGTGGACGCTTCAGTGTTCAGGAGATTGCAGGCTGGGAGAACCTGCTTGCTGAGCTTGAACGCCTGAATCCAGCTGAACTGCTGATCCCGGACGACTGGCCTCAGGGCCTGCCGGCTGAAAAAAGGCGAGGCGCCCGCCGCCGTGCCCCTTGGGATTTTGATCGCGATAGCGCACACAAGGGGCTTTGCCAGCAATTCGGTACGCAGGATCTCAAAGGCTTCGGCTGTGAGGGCCTGAAGCTCGCAATAGGTGCCGCGGGGTGCCTGTTGGCCTACGCCAAGGAGACACAGAGAACTGCGCTGCCTCATCTCCGTGGGCTGCGGCACGAACGACTGGATGACACCGTCATCATGGATGCCGCGAGCCGTCGCAACCTTGAGCTCGACACCAATCTGGCCGGTGGGCGAGAGAACACGCTGCAGTCCGTCATCGACCGCTGCCAGACCGCCATGGGAAGCCGGCTACTGACGCGCTGGCTGAACAGGCCGCTGCGGGACAAAGCAATACTGGAGGCTCGGCAAGACTCTATCACCTGCCTTCTGGAACACTATCGATTCGAACAGCTGCAACCCCAACTGAAGGATATTGGTGACGTCGAGCGTGTCCTCGCACGCATCGGCTTACGTAATGCACGCCCGCGCGATCTTGCACGGCTGCGCGACGCTCTTTCCGTACTGCCCGAGTTGCAGCAAAACATGCGGGAGCTGGTCGCATCTCACCTGGGCGAGCTAGCAACGAGTATTCGAACCTACCCTGATCTTGCGGACCTGTTGACCAAAGCAATCGTCGACAATCCCCCGGCGGTCATTCGCGACGGCGGCGTATTGAAAGCCGGCTATGACCCTGAGCTGGATGAGCTGCTTTCACTCAGTGAAAACGCAGGTCAGTTCCTGATGGACCTGGAAGCGCGGGAGCGCGCCCGGACCGGCTTGTCGAATCTTAAAGTCGGTTATAACCGGATTCATGGCTATTTCATCGAATTGCCCCGTGTGCAGGCCGAACAAGCACCAGCAGACTACATACGTCGCCAGACCTTGAAAGGGGCCGAACGCTTTATCACGCCAGAGCTCAAGGCGTTTGAAGACAAGGCGCTGTCAGCGAAGAGTCGAGCGCTAGCTCGCGAAAAACTGTTGTACGAGCAGCTGCTCGAGACATTGATCAGCGAGCTTGCACCGTTGCAGGAAACGGCAGCCGCGCTGGCGGAACTCGACGTTCTTGCCAACCTTTCCGAACGCGCCTTGAACCTGGACTTGAATCGGCCACGCTTCGTGCGGGAGCCCTGTCTGACCATTGAGCAGGGTCGCCACCCGGTGGTCGAGCAGGTACTCGACACGCCGTTCGTGGCGAACGACGTCCACCTCGACCACGACACGCGCATGCTTGTTATCACCGGCCCGAACATGGGCGGTAAGTCGACGTACATGCGTCAGACTGCGCTTATCACCCTGATGGCGCACATTGGCAGTTTCGTTCCGGCTGCTAAATGCGAGCTGTCCATGGTCGACAGGATCTTCACGCGAATTGGCTCGTCCGACGACCTCGCAGGTGGCCGCTCGACCTTCATGGTCGAAATGAGTGAAACCGCGAATATCCTGAACAATGCTACCGACTGTAGCCTGGTACTGATGGACGAGGTGGGCCGCGGGACAAGCACATTCGATGGCCTGTCCCTGGCGTGGTCCGCAGCCGAACACCTGGCCCGCCTGCGCGCCTGGACGCTTTTTGCGACGCACTACTTCGAGCTGACCGTATTACCTGAAAGCCAACCTACCGTCGCGAATGTGCATCTGAACGCAACCGAGCACAACGAGCGAATCGTCTTTCTGCATCATGTTTTGCCGGGCCCGGCGAGCCAAAGTTACGGCCTTGCAGTCGCGCAACTGGCAGGTGTCCCAGGGTCGGTCATCGACCGGGCACGCGAGCATTTATCAAGGCTGGAAATGACGAGCCTGCCCCATGAGACGCCCGCCGTGAAACCGGGGCAGCCTGCCGCGCCAATGCAAAGTGATCTCTTCGCAAGCCTGCCGCATCCGGTACTCGAAGAGCTTGAGCGTCTAGATCCGGATGACCTCACGCCTCGTCAAGCGATGGATTTGTTATATGCATGGAAGAAGCGGATCTGACATCGCATGAAACAAGCTGCTAGAATCCCGCGCGCTTACGGATCGCCGGTTACAAAGCCTGAGCCGACGCGATTGTTTTCCGGTCGTATGTGCTGCGTAGACGGCCACCGACCGCTTGAGGAGATAATCTGAATGACCTTCGTCGTCACCGACAACTGCATCAAGTGCAAATACACCGATTGTGTGGAAGTCTGCCCGGTAGACTGTTTCTACGAAGGCCCCAACTTTCTGGTGATCCATCCGGACGAGTGCATCGACTGTGCACTGTGTGAACCCGAGTGCCCGGCTCAGGCCATCTTCTCGGAAGACGAGGTGCCCGATGGCATGCAGAACTTCGTCGAGCTGAACGCCGAATTGGCTGAAGTGTGGCCGAACATCACTGAGCGCAAGGACCCCTTGCCGGATGCAGCGGACTGGGACGGCAAGAAGGACAAGCTTCCACACCTGGAGCGCTGATCGCTCAACGCCGCTTGTCATGTGAAAGGGCAGCCAATGGCTGCCCTTTTTAATATCCGGATAGGTCCAATACTACAAGCACTCAGTGCCTTTTTCGAAGACGAAGAAAAGGGGCGCAGACCGCGCCCCTTTCTGTCTCGCTGACTTATTGAAACAGGGCGTCGCTCGAGAGCCCGTTCCGTTCCAATATCTCGCGCAGCCGCTTGAGTGCTTCCACCTGGATCTGGCGAACGCGCTCGCGTGTGAGGCTGATCTCCTGGCCTACTTCCTCCAACGTGCTGCTCTCATGACCACGAAGGCCAAATCTTCGCACCACGACCTCACGCTGCTTTTCAGTAAGTTCGGAAAGCCACTGATCAATGCTCTGGCTGAGATCATCATCCTGGAGCAACTCGCAGGGGTCCGTTGGGCGATCGTCGGTAAGGGTGTCCAGAAGCGTCTTGTCCGAGTCGGGCCCGAGGAACACGTCGACCGAAGTGACGCGCTCATTGAGACCCAGCATCCGCTTGACCTCACCCACCGGCCTATCCAGCAGATTGGCGATCTCTTCCGGCGAAGGCTCATGGTCCAGCTTCTGCGTCAGCTCGCGTGCAGCGCGCAAATAGACGTTGAGTTCTTTAACCACGTGAATGGGTAAGCGGATCGTTCGCGTCTGGTTCATGATCGCGCGTTCGATTGTCTGCCGAATCCACCAGGTTGCGTATGTCGAGAATCGGAAACCACGTTCTGGGTCGAACTTCTCGACTGCTCTGATCAAGCCGAGGTTGCCCTCTTCGATCAGATCAAGCAGGGACAGCCCACGATTGACGTACCGGCGGGCAATTTTGACGACAAGCCTGAGATTGCTTTCGATCATCCGCTTTCGCCCAGCGGGATCGCCCTTCTGCGCGAGCCGCGCAAAATGGACCTCTTCCTCGGGCGCTAGCAAGGGGGAAAAACCAATCTCATTGAGATAGAGCTGCGTTGCGTCGAGCACTCGATTGTGATCGGTGTAACGCGACGAATGGCTGGACCCTACGCCCGATGAACGCGTAGAGGAGCGAGACTTTGACTCCGAAGCGCCATTACGCTCAAGCAGAAACACATCATCGTCGATCTCAAATCTAGGCACTTCTTCTTCGAGAGCCATTGTTGTTGTCCCTTACCGAGTTCGACAACAAGTCTCGATGCTCCCGGACCACGAGGCATCGAAACCCCATAGCCCCTATGCGCGAATAGGAAATGCCAGCGGATCAACGACTGGGCAAGTACTGCAATGGATCGACGGGTTTACCCTGGCGGCGGATCTCGAAGTGAAGTTTGACGCGATCAGCCCCTGTCGACCCCATCTCTGCGATGGTTTGCCCTACCTTGACCTGCTGCCCCTCCTTAACCAACAGACGCCGGTTATGCCCATAGGCGCTCACATATGTATCGCTGTGCTTGATGATCAGAAGTTCGCCATAGCCACGGAGCCCGCTACCTGCGTAGACAACCGTACCATTAGCCGCAGCGAGGACAGGCTGTCCCAATTCCCCTGCTATATCAATTCCTTTATTCAAACTCCCGTTTGAAGAGAATCGGGCAATCAATGGACCGCTTGCGGGCCAGCCCCACCCCGCAGAAGAGACTGCCACTTTCTGTACAGGCGTATTGGCGGGAACGTTGGGCGCAGGGGTGGGCGCAGGAGCAGGCGCCGACGTAATCGGGGACGACGGACGTGAGGTTTGCGCAGGCCCAGTCGTTGGGGCCGGACGTGCAACGACCACAGGCGTATTCGAGATTGCAGGACGGCTCGTCGAGGGCGTTCTCGCGGCGGTCGCGGCTGCGCTGGAACCGAACCGGATTACCTGGCCAGGATAGATGACGAAGGGCTGCGAAATCCTGTTGTGAGCGGCCAGGGCGCGCCAATCCCACCCGAAGCGGAAGGCAATGGAATAGAGCGTGTCGCCTCGCTGGACGCGATATTGACCGCTACGAACGGGCTCCCGCGTAGGACCATTGCGATCAACGACTTGTACGCCACCTGAGGAGCTTGCGCACCCCGCCAGCGAAACACAAAGTAATACAGTGGCGATTACTGCAAGCCATCGCCCCATACTTCCAATGTGCTGGACGCTATAGCGAATCACCCGCCTCTCCTGTCATCTCGTGCTGCAATATAGACGGCGTTAGGCCGCAATCATTCACAATTTACTTGAAGTCTTACGCGTAAGCTAAGCGCTCACTGGGCGATCTGCCCATGCGTGGGCTGCGAGCGAGCGACACGAGCGATGATGACCACGAGGAGAAAACCGCAGACCGAGGCGGTGACCGCCGCGGCCCACTGCGACTCATACCCACTGAGATCGGCATACGTCCACGGCAGTACATTCCGGGTTGCGATGTCCGAGCCGGCGAGCGGCACACTCCAAGGCCATACCTTGTTCAGCGAGCCCAGCATGATCCCTGTAAGTGTCGCCAACGCAACGTTGCGCCAACGAGCGAGCATCCAGCGAAGCACATGGGCAAAAGCCAGCAGTCCGAACGCACACCCTGACGCGAACACGGCCAGCACACCGAACTGGAATGTATGAATCGCGGCCAGAATAAATGGGTAAAGACCCAGGAGCAGCAATATGAAGCTCCCTGATAATCCCGGGAGGATCATTGCACTGATGGCTATGGCCCCGGCGAAGAACAGGCTCGGGTAATCCGTGCCCCATTCGATCGGAGAAGCAACCGTAATCCACCATCCCAAAAGCGCGCCTGCGGCGAGCCCCGCCACCGTAGTGGCGCGCCATTCGGTGACCTGACGGACAACCAAAAAACACGAGACGAGCACAAGTCCGAACATGAAGGACCACATCGGAATAGGATGTGATTCCAAAAGATAGGTGACGAGCTTGGCGAGTGTAACCAGGCTACAGACGATCCCTGTCAACAGCACCGGCAGGAACCAACCGTTAGCCGCCTTCCATGCCTCGGCAAAACGTCCACGAAGAGTCGCAATGCCCGCGCGCGGCAGGGAAGCGATGGACTTCAACAATTCATCATATATGCCAGTCACAAAGGCGATGGTTCCGCCGGACACACCAGGAACCACGTCTGCTGCGCCCATGGCGACACCTTTCGCGAAGAGCAATACGAGCTTTTTCATTCAGAAACCTTTACGTCTGATCCGAGGGGTACGCATCGGATAAATGGCCGCGGCCTATGCCACAGCCGGCCCAGTCAGATTACCGGGCCGTTGAGAAGCGGAACGAACCGAACCGGATCGAGCATGTAGTGCGCAAAACCGTCCGCCTCGCGAATGATCAGCTGTAGATGCTGAACATCCCCTGTACCGACCGGAATGACCAGACGTCCACCCGGTGCAAGTTGATCCAACAAGGCTTGCGGTACTTCGGTCGCGGCGGCAGTCACGATAATGCCGTTATAGGGGGCAAGTGCAGGCCAGCCTTCCCAGCCATCACCCCAACGGAATACCACGTTTCTGAGCTTCAGCTCGACCAAACGTTCCTTGGCACGATCTTGCAACGCCTGAATCCGTTCGACCGAAAAGACCCGCTCGACCAACTGCGCCAACACGGCCGTTTGGTAGCCCGAACCCGTACCAATTTCCAGCACCTTGTCCAATGGACCTGCAGCCAGTAGCAGCTCGCTCATACGAGCGACCATGAACGGTTGCGAAATGGTCTGGTTGTGCCCGATCGGGAGGGAGGAATCTTCATAGGCGCGGTGCGAGAGCGCCTCGTCGACGAAAAGATGACGCGGCGTACGTCGAATGACATCCAGCACCCGAGTGTCGGTAAGCCCTTCGTCAGTAAGACGCTGAATCAGACGCTCTCGGGCACGCTGGGATGTCATCCCCGAGCCGCTACGAAGCCGCCCTTCTTGCTCACGGCTCATCACAACAGCCCCTCCAACCAGCTATCGAGGCCTGCGAAGGCCTCATGATACGTACGATCCAGCTGCAATGGCGTGATCGACACGTACCCTTGCATCACAGCGTGGAAATCGGTCCCTGGTCCACCATCTTCGGCATCACCGGATACCGATATCCAATAGCCTTCCTTCCCTCGGGGATTCACTTCCCGGACCGGCGGCTTCGCACGAGCGCGGTGTCCGAGACGCGTCAGCTTGAATCCACGAATATGCTCGAATGGCAGATTCGGAATGTTGACGCTTAGCACTGTACGAGGTGGCACATCGAGTTTCTCGTGCGCTTCTACCAACATTCGAGCGATGCGCGCAGCAGCAGGCAGGTTATCGGCCGTTCGTGACACCAATGAGAACGCGAACGCGGGACGGCCCGAGAAACGGCCCTCGATAGCCGCAGCTACAGTCCCCGAGTAAAGTACGTCGTCGCCCAGGTTGGCGCCCAGGTTGATACCCGAGACCACAAGGTCTGGCGTACGAGGCAACAACCCGTTGAGCCCAAGGTGCACGCAGTCAGTTGGCGAGCCATTGACCCCCACGAAGCCGTTCGGCATCGTCACGGGGTGAAGCGGTCGATCCAGGGTGAGTGCGCTACTGGCGCCGCTCATGTCCTGGATCGGAGCGACGACGCTGCAATCGGCATAGTCCGCCAGCGCGTCGTACAGCGCGGCGAGGCCGGGTGCATACACCCCGTCGTCGTTGGCGATCAGAATATGCATCAAGTGTCCATGTGTCCCGCCGGAACGAGGTCGACGAGTTCGCGAACGACGGACGTTGCGAAGCAGCCGGATGGCAGGATGAATTCCAGTTGCAGAATGTCAGGTGCGGGATAATGCCACGCCAGGCGGCTTATGGGGAGGCGCAGAATGCGCCGTTCGTGCGTCAGACCAGCGGTAGCGAGCCATTGCGCCAACGCGGGTTGCTCCGCTGAGACCGCCTGCTCGACCGCCTGTATCACACGTCCCGCGGGGCTTTCGCCCTCCCCCCAAAGCGGGCCGGTAGGATGCAGATCAAGCTCGGCCAGCCGGGGATCGGTACATTCGGCTTCGCCCGCCAGAAAGAAGCTTCGGCTATCCGTGAATGCAAGAAGATCGCCTGGGCTCGCCTGGTTCCAGCTACGCGCTTCAACGCGCTTGGCAAGGACGCGATTGAATAGCCAGCTTCGCCCTGCCGATAAGGTACGCGAGCGCAGATTACGCGAGTGAGGCAGTTCGCCGTTTGCCGCGAATTGCTGCGCCGTGGCGACGTTTCCGCCGTCGAAACCAAATCGCTGCGGCCCGAAATAGTTGGGCACGCCCAGCTTTTGAATGGCTGAAAGGCGCTGCTCCAATACATCGCGGTCAGCGCGCAGGCCAGTCAGCCGAAGCGTAAAGCCGTTCGCGGCGTGCGCACCACGGTGCAACTTGCGCTGGTGTCGCACCACCCGCGCAATCCTGAGATGGTCATCTTCAGCCACAGACAGGTCCGGATCGGCCTTGCCTGGCAGGTGAAGACTGAACCATTGACGCGTCAGGGCATGCTTGTCCTTGATTCCGGCGTAGCTTACGGCGCGCTGAGGCAAGCGGGCTGCGCGAGCCAGCTTCCTCGCTGCGTCTTCGGTGTTGAGGTCACGTTTTTCGACCCAAAGCCAAAGATGCTCACCCTCGCCAGACAGCGGAATGTCCAATACCTCGTCGACCTGGAAGTCCTCCGCTGTAGCCTTTAGCACAGCAGAGCCGCACGGTACTCCGTGGGCGCGAGGCCCCAGCAATTCGTCTTCAGTCATTTAGCCAGCAACAACGCAACAGCGTGAACGGCGATACCTTCTTCCCGCCCGACGAATCCAAGTCGCTCGGTAGTGGTCGCTTTCACGTTCACCTGACCAAGTTCACATTGCAGATCGTCTGCGATACAGGAACGCATGGCCTCGATGTGAGGCGACATGCGGGGCGCCTGTGCCGCAATGGTGATATCGACATTTCCCACGCGCCAGCCTTTGTCGTGAATGAGCGACATGACATGGCGCAACAGAACGCGGCTGTCCGCGCCCTTGTAGGCAGGATCGTTATCAGGAAAGTGACGACCGATGTCGCCGAGCGCGGCTGCACCGAGGAGCGCATCGCTCAAGGCATGAAGCGCAACATCACCGTCGGAGTGAGCAACCAGCCCCTGTGAATGCGGGATTTGCACCCCGCCCAGAACGATGAACTTACCCTCTCCAAACCGATGGACATCGAAACCGTGGCCGATACGCATGTTATGACTGCCTTACCAATGTTCGGCCTGCATGATAGCCCAAACAGTACCTGCCTCGCTGACGCGCCACGCATCTACCGGGTCGTCCGGACTCACCAGGCAACCCGATCGGTTCAAGCATTCAGGGCTTTGGCATGGTGGCGAAGGTGATCTTCAATGAAGGATGCGATGAAGTAGTAGCTGTGATCGTAGCCTGGCTGCATTCTCAGCGTCAGCGGATGAGACGCAGCCTTCGCGGCCGCCTCAAGAGACTGCGGCTTTAGCTGGCCTTCGAGAAAATCATCTCGATCGCCCTGATCCACGAGAATTGGCAGCTTTTCCTGCGCCCCGGCAAACAGCGAGCAAGCATCCCACTCTTTCCATTGGCTGCGTTCCTCACCCAGGTATTGCCCCAACGCCTTCTCGCCCCACGGGACATTAGCCGGATTGGTGATCGGCGCAAACGCCGATACGGAGCGGTATCGACCGGGATTCTTCAGCGCGCAGATCAGCGCACCATGCCCACCCATCGAGTGGCCGGAGATGGCTCTGGCATCCGTGACTGGGAAATTTGCTTCAACCAGTGCCGGCAGCTCCTGCACCACATAGTCGTACATCCGGTAGTGGCGAGACCACGGCTCTTGAGTGGCATTGACGTAGAAACCGGCGCCAAGACCGAAATCGTACGCACCGGCCGGATCGTCAGGAACGCCTTCGCCACGAGGGCTGGTATCGGGCGCGACGATGACGAGACCCAACTCGGCCGCCATGCGATGCGCGCCGGCTTTCTGCATGAAGTTTTCGTCCGTGCAGGTCAGCCCGCTGAGCCAATACAGCACGGGTAGCTTAGCCCCTTGCTCAGCCTGTGGAGGCAGGTATACCGCAAACACCATGTCGCAGTTGAGCGAGGTCGAGCGATGGCGATAGCGCTTGTGCCAACCGCCGAAACTCTTGTTGCTGGAAACGATTTCCATGGGCTCTCCTGTCGAGCGGATGCGTCACGGTCCGGCCGAAAACCAGACCGTGCGCATTACGTGATCAATAGTGAATGACAGTACGAATGCTCTTGCCTTCATGCATCAGCTCGAAGGCATGGTTGATGTCGTCCAGGCCCATCGTGTGGGTAATGAACGTATCGAGCGGAATATCGCCCTTCTGCGCTTTTTCGACATAGCTCGGCAGCTCGGTACGGCCCTTCACGCCGCCGAATGCACTGCCACGCCAGACGCGGCCTGTTACCAGCTGGAATGGGCGCGTGCTGATTTCCTGCCCAGCGCCAGCCACGCCAATGATGATCGACTCACCCCAACCCTTGTGAGCGCACTCAAGAGCGGCACGCATCAACTGGACATTACCGACACATTCGAAGCTGTAGTCGACGCCGCCGTCCGTCATCTCGACGATGACTTCCTGGATCGGCTTATCGTGATCTTTAGGGTTTACGAAATCAGTAGCGCCCAGGTCCTTTGCGATATCGAACTTGGCCGGGTTGATATCGACGGCGATGATCCTCGACGCCTTGGCCATCTTTGCCCCGATAATGGCCGCAAGCCCGATTCCACCCAAACCGAAGATTGCGACAGTCGCGCCCTCCTCCACCTTGGCGGTGTTCAGGACTGCTCCGATTCCGGTCGTCACGCCACACCCGAGCAGGCATACCTTTTCAAGCGGCGCTTCCTTCGGAATTTTTGCGACCGACACTTCAGGCAATACGGTGTACTCGGAGAAGGTCGAGCACCCCATATAGTGATAGATCGGTTCACCGTTGTAGGAGAACCGGCTCGTACCATCAGGCATCAAGCCTTTGCCCTGAGTCGCGCGCACCGAGCTGCACAGGTTGGTTTTACCGGATTTGCAGAACTTGCACTGCCCGCACTCGGCTGTGTAGAGCGGAATGACGTGGTCCCCAACCTGGACGGACGTAACCCCTTCCCCGACGGCCTCGACGATGCCACCGCCTTCATGGCCCAGAATGGCTGGAAAGACGCCTTCGGAATCGGCGCCGGATAGCGTGTAGGCATCGGTGTGGCACACACCGGTCGCGACGACGCGAATGAGCACCTCACCCGCCTTTGGTGGCTCGACATCGACCTCGACAATCTTCAACGGCTCGTTCGGAGCGAAAGCAACTGCTGCTCTGGATTTGATCACGGCTAATCTCCGGTGAGTGACAAAGCAATAGTGTAATTCAACGTCGCGATGGGATAATCCCACATTCCGTAAAGACATCATTGCTATACAGGGATAATCACGTGTCATCTTACAGCTGGGATGGATTGGAGGAATTCGTGGCGGTGGCAGAAGCGGGCAGCTTTCAGAGCGCTGCTCAGCGCCTGCGTGTCTCCTCTTCTCACGTGAGTCGTCAGATAGCCAAATTGGAAGAGCGGGTCCAGACGCGACTGTTGTATCGAACGACCCGTCGTGTTTCCTTGACCGAGGCTGGGCGCACCTTTCTTCTTCGGTGTCAGCACCTGATCGATGAGCGAGACCGTGCGTTCTCTGCCCTCGGTGAAATGCATCGCGAACCCACGGGCCTGCTTCGCATGACCGCAGCAGTGGCGTATGGCGAGCGGTTCATCGTGCCGATCGTCAATGCATTCATGAGCCGCCATCCTCAGCTGAAAGTAGAGATCGAGCTGACCAATCGAACCGTCGATATCGTTCAGGAAGGGTACGATCTGGCAATTCGACTTGGCCGGTTGCAGGAATCGAGACTGGTCGCAACTCGTATTGCCCCACGTGCGCTGTACCTATGCGCAGCACCAGAATATCTAGCGCACTACGGTCGCCCTCACACCCTGTCCGAGCTCTCCAATCACAACTGCCTGATTGGAACGAGTGATCACTGGAGCTTCCAGCAAGGTGGCCGCGAGCAGAGCTTTCGGCCGACCGGCAACTGGCGGTGCAATAGCGGCGAAGCTGTGCTGGATGCTGCCTTGCGCGGATTCGGGTTATGCCAACTGCCGGACTACTACGTTCAGGAGCCACTGCGCAGTGGCGAGCTCATCTCGCTATTACCAGGCAACGCTCCTCCGAACACCGCCGTGTGGGCGGTGTATCCGCAACAGCGCCTCGTCTCACCCAAGGTCTCCCATCTGGTCTCAGCGCTGAAGAACGAATTGGCCAAGCGTCCGGAATACACTGCAACTATTTGATTTCGGCCAGCGGTCCGGGAAACGGGAACCGACCTGAGTTTGCCTTCGTCGATAGGTCTAGGTAGTGCCAAAAGCGCTACCGGCTTCAGTCACAAGGAGCGATCTATGCAAATTCTGGTGAACAGCAACCACAGCGTGTCAATACCGGCCAATTACGAGGACCGGATTCGCGCAACCGTCGAATCCGAAGTCGCTCGTTTCGAGGACCACCTGACCCGAATCGAAGTGCACCTTACCGATGAGAACGGGGGCAAAAGTGGCGCGCAGGACAAGCGCTGCCAGATAGAAGCGAGGATCAAGTCTCACGATCCCGTCTCCGTTACCCATAAGGCGGACTCGTTCGACCTTGCCGTCGAAGGCGCAGCCACAAAGCTCAATCACGCACTCGACCACACAATGGGCAAACTGCGCCGCAGCTGAACCCTATCCACCGACCGCGAAGGAGCGCAATCCAACACGAGGAGAGATTCATGATCCAGACGTTGAATCAGGACACGATCACCCAACTGATGGCCCGCCGTGGAGCCCCAGCCCTTTCACTGTACCAGCCAACGCATCGTAGCTTCCCCGAACGACAGCAGGACCCTATCCGTTTCCGTCACCTCGTCGAACGGCTGGAATCGTCGTTAAAGGCCCAATTTCCCCAAATGAGCGCCGAAATTCTGAAGCCTTTCCATGCCCTGCAGGCAGATACCGATTTCTGGAACCATAATCAGGACGGGCTTGCGATATTTGCCGGTCAGGACTACTTCGAGATTTTCCGGATACAGCGCACTGTGGTGGAGCAGGCAATCGTCAATGATCGGCCGCACGTAAAACCGTTGCTACGCGTTGTGCAGTCCGCCGATCGCTACCAGGTGCTGTGCCTAAGCCGAGACTCAATCCGCCTGTTCGAGGGTAATCGCTACTCACTCGATGAGATACAAGCCCCCGAGGGCGTCCGTACGCTGGAAGATGCGCTTGGCGAGGAGAAAACGCCTCGCGGTCAACACGGTTTCCCGCAAGGCTTCGGGCGCGCCAGCGAGCGCGGCGATGCCATGCAACACAGTGCAGGCGGCGGTGGCAAACAGGACGAAGTAGACAAGGACGAAGAGCGTTACTTCCGGGCTGTGGACAAGGCCATTCTCGAACAATGCTCTCGCGAGTCACGGCTGCCGCTCATACTGCTGGCACTACCCGAACAACAGGCGCATTTCCGCCGCCTCAGCCATAACGAGTTTTTGCTTCCGGACGGCATCGAAATGGCATCGTCCAATATCGATATCAATGTGATGAAGGCCAAGGCATGGGACGTCATGCTGCCTCAGTACTTGAAGCGACTGGATGGCCTGCTGGACAGATACGGCGTCTCTCACGGTCAGGGGCTGGCGACAGATCAGCTCGAGGAGATCGGGTCATCCGCGACCGGCAACCGCGTTGCCACGTTGCTGGTTGAAGCGGATCGTGACATTCCAGCATTGATGGATTCGCAGGACGGCTCGCTGATGCCGGCTAAGGAGCAAGGCAGCAATGCCCCGGATCTGCTGGAAGAGCTGTCGATTCGTGTGATCGAAAACGGCGGGGAGGTGGTGGTCGTTCCAGCGGAGCGAATGCCAAGCCGTACCGGCGCAGCGGCGATCTATCGATTCTGATCGTGACGGAGGACCAGATCTCCCGCGAGGTCTGGTCCCTGCCTTAGCGCGCCCAGTGGCGCTCCAGCCATTCAAGATCGTCCGGACGCGTTATCTTCAAATTGTCACCGCGCCCTTCCACCAGGAGCGGCGCGTACCCCGCCCACTCGATAGCTGATGATTCGTCGGTAACACTGACCCCTGCGGCAAGCGCTTCCGCGACGCACGTCTGCAGCAGCCCAAGACGAAACATCTGCGGCGTAAATGCCTGCCAGACCAATGAACGATCCAATGTCGCGTCAACGCGGCCATCGCCACCGGCACGTTTGAGCGTATCGCGCACCGGTGCAGCAAGGATACCGCCGACCGAATCGCCGCCGACCGTTGTCAGCAACCGGTCCAGATCTTCTCGCTGAAGGTTAGGCCGAGCCGCATCATGCACCAGGACCCAGTCGTCCTCGTCCGCGCCTTGCTCTGCCAGGAGGAGCAACGCATTGAGAACAGACACCGCACGCTCGGCGCCACCCTCTGCCTGGATGACGCCCGGCCGACTGGCACAAGCCAGCTTGTCCCAATAGGGATCGTTTTCGGCAAGGCTTACGACGATACCCTTCAACGTTGGATGGCCGAAGAAACAGTTGATCGCGTGCTCGAGAATCGTCAGACCCGAGACCTGTAGATACTGTTTGGGACGATCAGCACGCATCCGGCTGCCAATACCGGCAGCCGGTATCACGACCCAGAACGAAGGAGTAGCGGGTTCAGTCATGTGCTTACTCGGCCAACTGGTAAAGCGTTTCACCGTCCTTGACCATGCCGAGCTCATGACGCGCACGCTCTTCGACGGTTTCCATGCCTTTCTTCAGCTCCATCACCTCTGCTTCGAGCACGCGATTACGCTCTTGAAGGCGTTCATTCTCGCCCCGCTGCTCGGAGATCTGTTGTTTGAGTTCAGTCACCTGGGCCAGGCTTCCTTCGCCCACCCATAGCCTGTACTGCAGTCCGAAGAGGACCAGTACGAGGAAAAAAATCAGCCAGTAAGACGCTTTGGACATGGAGGAACTTCGGGTAAAAGTGAAAGGAGCGGCATTTGCCGCCCCTTTTACCATTACCGAATCAACCGCGGAACTCAGTGCGGCCACGGTAAGGAGCCTTTCCGCCCAGCTGCTCTTCGATTCGCAGCAATTGGTTGTATTTGGACACGCGATCCGAACGGCATAGCGAACCCGTTTTGATCTGGCCAGCGGCTGTGCCGACAGCAAGGTCAGCAATGGTTGAATCTTCCGTCTCACCGGAACGGTGCGAAATGACCGCAGTGTAGCCGGCGGCCTTTGCCATCTGGATGGCTTCGAGCGTCTCGGTCAACGATCCGATCTGGTTGAACTTGATCAGGATGGAATTGCCGATCCCCTTGTCGATGCCTTCCTTCAGGATCTTGGTGTTGGTGACGAAAAGGTCGTCGCCAACCAGCTGCACCTTGGCACCGATCTTGTCGGTCAGCCCTTTCCAGCCATCCCAGTCGGATTCGTCCATGCCGTCCTCGATCGAGATGATCGGGTAGCGTTCAGTCAGGCCTGCCAGGTAGTCGGCGAAGCCCGCAGCATCGAACACTTTTCCTTCGCCAGACAGGTCGTATTTGCCGTCCTTGTAGAACTCGCTGGAGGCGCAGTCCAGTGCAAGGGTGATGTCTGTGCCGAGGGTGTAGCCAGCCTTCTCGACCGCTTCGGCAATGGCACCAAGCGCATCTTCGTTGGAGCTGAGATTCGGCGCGAAGCCGCCCTCATCACCGACGGCGGTATTCAGCCCGCGCGCCTTCAATACCGCCTTGAGGTGATGGAAAATTTCCGCACCCATGCGCAGCGCGTCGGCAAAGCTTTTGGCGCCTACCGGCTGCACCATGAATTCCTGGATGTCGACGTTGTTGTCCGCATGCTCGCCGCCGTTGATGATGTTCATCATGGGCACTGGCATGGAGTACTGGCCAGGCGTACCGTTCAGGTTGGCGATATGAGCGTAGAGGGGCAGGTCCTGGTCTTGCGCAGCGGCCTTGGCTGCAGCAAGGGATACAGCGAGGATTGCGTTCGCGCCCAGATTGGCCTTGTTCTCGGTCCCGTCGAGGTCGATCATCGTGCGGTCGAGCGCCTTCTGGTCGACCGGGTCCTTACCCATGAGCGCGTCACGGATCGGGCCGTTAATGTTGGCAACGGCCTTGAGTACGCCCTTGCCAAGGTAGCGGCTCTTGTCGCCGTCGCGCAGTTCCAGCGCTTCACGTGATCCGGTCGATGCACCCGACGGCGCGCAAGCGCTACCGACGATGCCGTTATCCAGAATCACATCGGCTTCCACGGTGGGGTTACCGCGAGAGTCGAGAACTTCACGTCCTTTGATGTCGACGATTTTTGCCATTGTTATCAGCACTCCAGGTTTGAAGATAATCGCTGCACGAGATGCGGCAGGACTCGGGGACTGACCGCTGAAAACCGAGCCAGTTCCAGTGACCGCAGGGCTGCCCTCGCCCGAGGCACAGCGTCAGAACCAAGAAACGGCCGTCAGGCCGTTTCGATTGGGGCGAATCCCTTGATAAGGGTATCCAACTGCTTGAGCTGAGCGAGGAACGGCTCCAGCTTGTCGAGGCGAAGAGCACATGGACCATCACACTTGGCGTTTTCCGGATCCGGGTGAGCCTCAAGGAAGAGGCCGGCGAGCCCCTGACTCATACCCGCCTTCGCCAAATCGGTCACCTGGGCCCTGCGGCCGCCGGCAGAGTCCGATCGACCACCGGGCATCTGCAGGGAATGCGTCACATCGAACATGATGGGATACCCGAACTGCTTCATGATGCCGAATCCGAGCATGTCGACAACCAGGTTGTTATAACCGAAGGATGTGCCACGTTCACACAGAATCAGTTGATCGTTTCCAGCTTCCTCGCACTTCGAGAGAATGTGCTTCATCTCCTGCGGTGCCAGGAACTGAGCTTTCTTGATGTTGATGACAGCGCCAGTTTTGGCCATCGCTACCACCAGATCAGTCTGGCGCGAAAGGAAGGCAGGAAGCTGGATGATGTCGCAGACTTCCGCAACAGGCGCTGCCTGATAGGGCTCATGGACATCCGTGATGATCGGAACGTTAAACGTCCTTTTGATCTCTTCGAAGATCTTCAGACCCTCGTCGAGCCCCGGCCCCCGAAACGAATTGATCGATGAGCGATTCGCCTTGTCGAAGCTTGCCTTGAATACGTACGGAATACCGAGTTTGCCGGTCACCTCAACGTAGGCTTCGCAAATCTTCATCGCCAAATCGCGCGATTCGAGTACGTTCATTCCACCGAACAGAGCCATCGGTTTGTCATTCGCGATCTCGATATCGCGAACACGGATCGTTTTCTGGATCATGCCTTGCGCGCCTTGTGTGCCGACGCCGCATTGACGAAGCCGCTGAACAGCGGATGTCCATCACGGGGTGTCGAAGTGAACTCGGGGTGGAACTGGCAGGCCACGAACCACGGATGATCCGGTGCCTCCACGACTTCCACGAGTGCACCATCTCCGGAACGCCCGGTGACCTTCAGGCCAGCTTCGATCAACTGAGGCAACAGGTTATTGTTCACTTCATAGCGGTGGCGATGGCGCTCTACGATGACATCGTTCCCGTAGACCTCACGGACCCGAGTGCCGGCCTCAAGCTGACACTCCTGCGCACCCAGGCGCATCGTGCCGCCAAGATCCGAAGCCTCGGTCCGAATTTCGGTCGCGCCCGTGGAGTCCTGCCACTCGGTGATCAGACCTACCACGGGATGGCCGCTGGCACGGTCGAATTCTGTCGAATTTGCATCGGTCCAGCCCAAGACGCTGCGTGCGAACTCGATTACCGCGACCTGCATGCCGAGGCAAATACCGAGGTACGGGATCTTGTTCTCGCGTGCATGGCGAACGGTCGCGATCTTGCCTTCGACACCGCGCAGACCAAACCCACCGGGCACAAGGATCGCATCCACGCCGTCGAGCAGCGACGTACCCTTGGTCTCGATGTCTTCGGAGTCGATGTATCGCACGTTGACCTTCGTGCGATTCTGAATGCCTGCATGGCTTAGTGCTTCGATGAGCGATTTGTACGCATCCAGAAGCTCCATGTACTTGCCGACCATGGCGATGGTGACTTCACGTTCGGGATTGAGCTTCGCATCGACAACGCGGTCCCATTCGGAGAGATCGGCGCCATTGCAGGTCAGGCCAAACCGCTCGACGACAAAGTCGTCCAGACCCTGAGCGTGCAGCACGCCCGGGATCTTGTAGATGGTGTCTACGTCCTGCAGGCTGATCACGGCACGCTCTTCGACGTTGGTGAACAGCGCAATCTTGCGGCGCGACGAGACATCCACGGGATGATCGGATCGGCAAACCAGGACATCTGGCTGAAGACCAATCGATCGCAACTCCTTGACGGAGTGCTGAGTCGGCTTGGTCTTGGTCTCGCCTGCCGTTGCAATATAAGGCACGAGCGTAAGGTGCATGAGCATTGCGCGCTTGGCGCCTACTTCAACCCGCAACTGGCGAATTGCCTCGAGGAACGGCTGGGACTCGATGTCACCCACGGTACCGCCGATCTCGACGAGTGCGACGTCCGCATCGCCTGCACCCTTGATGATGCGGCGCTTGATCTCATCGGTGATATGCGGGATGACCTGAATGGTCGCACCCAGGTAATCGCCGCGACGCTCGCGACGCAGCACGTCTTCGTAGACGCGGCCGGTTGTGAAGTTGTTGTTCTGGGTCATCGTCGTGCGGATAAACCGCTCATAGTGGCCCAGGTCGAGGTCGGTCTCGGCACCGTCGTGGGTGACGAACACCTCACCGTGCTGGAAGGGGCTCATGGTGCCGGGATCCACGTTGATGTAAGGATCCAGCTTCAGCATGGTGACCTTCAGGCCCCGCGCCTCCAGGATAGCCGCCAAAGATGCCGAAGCGATGCCTTTCCCCAATGAAGAAACAACACCGCCCGTGACGAAGATGTAGCGCGTCATAAAAACCCTAGATTTCAGCGTTAAAGCGGCATGGCCGCGGGGAAGCAAAAGGAGCGTGTCGACGACACAAAAAACGAACCACCACGAATGTCGGACGACGTTCGCGGAAGCTGTATCAAGACGGGAGCGTAGTCTACTGGATAACCGTCATCAGCTCAAACCCATGTCGTTCGTCGGAGGCGACCAATCAAATCGCGCACCTTGGGCCTCTAGCGAAGAGAGGCCTGGCAGATTGGCCACGGCAATCAGTACGCCGTTCTGGTAAACAAGCGGCAAGCGCCCTCTGACGAACGTAGGCACGATGCTCTCGTTCAATAGCCGCTTGAGGTCGCGATGGCCTCGGCCCGGTATATCGATCCGCTCGCCTCCGGCACGATAGCCGACCGTGACAGCACCTGTGACTGTATTTCCGGAATGAGTGAGCGTTCCGTTACCGGTAAGGACAAGCGGAGATGACAGGTCATCCCACGCCTGCGCCGAGGTTGGTGCATTGAACCTCGACCAGCGATCGGCCAACCACCAGACTCGACCTGCAGAGCGCTGGAGCAGCCCCTGCCGCAATTGCCAGATGGGTGATGCACCGGTCTGTGCATCGCGCAATGCACGCCAACCGTGCCAATGTTCTGTCTCAGGCTGCTCACCGAAAGGCTGCAACCACCGCCGCAGTACATTCCGCTGTCGGGCCGGGGATAATCGGACCAGTGCCTGAAAGTCCAACGAGGGTATTTGCAGCCAGGGCCAGGTGCTGGGCTTACTCGCCTCGATGAGGTCGTCGTCGGCCAGCTCTTCAAGTAGCGCCTGAGCTTCTCCCAGATGCCGTGCGGCGCGGGCGATACTGTCACCCGCTCTCGGCCACTGACCCTTGATTGCGGGGAGAACTTCACTGCGAAGGTAGTTCCTGGCCAGCGCGATGTCACGATTGGACGGATCATCCACCCAACTCAGGTTCATCTGTTCGGCCACATGCCTTAACTGGTCACGCGTCACGTCCAGCAGCGGGCGAACCAGGCACCCCTGCCCTAAGGCACGCGACCCCGGCATACCCGCCAACCCACGTACGCCCGCACCGCGGAACAGTCGAAACATGAACGTCTCGATCTGGTCGTCCCTGTGATGGCCGAATACGAGCACGTCCCCTGTCGCCAAGCTATCCCCTAGTGCGCGGTAGCGAGCCTCACGGGCCATGGCCTCCACACTCGAACCGGCAGGTACCCTGACGCGGGAGACCTGCAGAGGAACGCCCAGCGAATCACATTGATGCTGGCAGTGCAGGACCCACTCATCGGCCGCCTTCTGCAGGCCGTGGTGCACATGATGGGCGTGCACCGGCGAAATCCTCCCGCTGGCATGTAGTTTTGCAAGCAAATGGAGCAGGAGCGTCGAGTCAAGCCCACCTGACAGCGCAACGACCAGACGCGAGGCATCGCACCACGGGCTCAGGCACTCCAGAAGATGGGCCTCAAGGTCATCGCTACTACAGAATGATCGTTTGGGTGACATGTCTTGGCTCGCGAAACCCTGAACGGGGATGTGGCCTCACCGAGGCGCAGCTGTCAGGGTGGAGCGCAGTCGTGAAGCGGATGGAGAGCAAGACCTCCCGATTGGGAGGTCTTCATGACGATCAGGCGATGCCGTAGCTCATCAGGCGCTCGTAGCGCTGGTCAAGCAGGCCGGCAGTATCCAGCGCCTTCAACTCACCAAGCTGCTCGACGAGCAGATCACGAATGGCATGGGCCGCTTCGACCGGAGAGCGATGCGCACCACCCAGAGGTTCGTCGATCACCTTGTCGACAATACCGAGGCCCGCAAGGCGCTCCGCAGTGATACCCATGGCCTCGGCTGCATCCGGCGCCTTCTCGGCCGTCTTCCAGAGGATTGATGCACAGCCTTCGGGCGAAATAACCGAGTAGGTTGAGTACTGAAGCATGTTCAAACGGTCGCAGACGCCGATGGCAAGTGCACCACCCGATCCACCTTCACCAATTACAGTCGAGATGATTGGGGTCTTCAGCCGGGCCATCACACGCAGGTTCCAGGCGATTGCCTCGCTCTGGCCACGCTCTTCTGCATCGATACCCGGGTAGGCACCGGGTGTGTCAATGAAGGTAAGAATTGGCATCTTGAAGCGCTCGGCCATCTCCATTAGCCGGCACGCCTTGCGGTAGCCTTCAGGACGAGGCATACCGAAGTTGCGGCGCACCTTCTCACGAACCTCGCGGCCCTTCTGGTGGCCGATGATCATCACGGGCTCGTCTTCCAGGCGTGCTACGCCACCCACGATGGCGGCATCATCCGAAAAGTGGCGATCGCCATGGAGCTCGTCGAACTCGGTAAAGATGTGCTGAATGTAATCCAGCGTGTATGGCCGTTGCGGATGCCGGGCAAGACGTGCAATCTGCCAGCTGGTCAAGTTGCTGAAGATGCTCTCGGTCAACGACTGACTCTTGTCCTGGAGACGGGCAATCTCATCGCCAATGTTCAAGGCGTTGTCATTGCCGACCAGTCGCAATTCCTCAATCTTGGCTTGCAGGTCGGCAATCGGCTGTTCGAAGTCGAGATAGTTTGGGTTCATAGGCATCCGTCATACGTCAGCGGCCAAGTTGGCCGGCGGCTGATCCAGTCAAACGCCGTAAGATACGTGATACGGCGTGCCTGGGTCGACCACAAGTGTCGAATCGATATCGAAAAAGCTCCGATATCAACGATAGTTCAAAAAGACGTTGTCACGACCGAACTGGTCACGCAGCGCCTGAATCAAGTTGTCGGCCGGGTCAATCTTCCACTGATCGCCGAATTGCAGCATCGCCCGGGCAGACTGACTGCTGTAATCCAATGTGATGGGACAACCGCCGCGGTGTCGGCCGAATAGCTCCGCCATCCAGCGTAGCCGATCACCCTGCAAGGCACCTGCATCGACCTTGACCCGCAGGCTTTCAGCCAAGGAAGTACGCGCGTCTTCCAACCCCATTACCCGCTTGGCGCGCAATCTCAGCCCGCCTGAAAAATCATCCTGGCTCACCTCGCCCTCGACGACGACCAATGCGTCAGTCTGCAGCAGCGTTTGAGCGGCGTGGAAAGCCTCGGAAAAAAGTGATGCTTCAATCCGCCCAGACCGATCATCCAGGGTGATGAAGCCCATCTTGTCGCCCTTCTTGTTCTTCATCACGCGCAGGTTAACGATCAGACCTGCCACCGTCTGCTCGCCGCGCGCCGGCTTGAGCTCAACAATGCGCTGGCGTGCGAAGCGCCGGATTTCGCCCTCGTATTCATCGATGGGATGACCGGTAAGGTACAGACCAAGCGTCTCCTTTTCGCCACGCAAACGCTCCTTGAGCGAAAGCTCCTTCGCTTTGCGGTGATTGGCATAGACGTCCGCCTCTGCCTCAGCGAAGACCCCACCAAAAAGATCCATGTGGCCGCTGTCGTGGCTTCGCGCCGTCTGCTCCGCCGCGTGTATCGCCTCTTCCATGGAGGCCAGGAGAATCGCACGGTTCAGGTCGACAGTTGCTTGATAGGCCTTCATCTCATCGTTGTAGCACGGACCAAGACGGTCCAACGCGCCGGATCGGATGAGGGCCTCGAGTGTCCGTTTGTTCACCCGTTTCAAATCGATGCGACTACAGAAGTCGAACAAATCCTTGAATGGCCCGCCTTCGGCTCGGCACGTCACAATCTCGTCGACTGGCCCCTCACCTACCCCCTTGATCGCACCAAGGCCGTAGACGATCCGCCCGTCTTCGTTCACCGTGAACTTGAATTCGGACATGTTGACGTCCGGCGCATCAATGCGCAGCTTCATGTTCCGGCATTCCTCGATCAGGATCACAACCTTGTCGGTGTTGTGCATATCCGCCGAGAGTACCGCCGCCATGAATGGCGCAGGGTAATGGGCCTTTAGCCACGCTGTCTGATAGGAGACCAGGCCATACGCGGCCGAGTGCGACTTGTTGAACCCGTAACCGGCAAACTTCTCCACCAGGTCAAAGATGTTGCCAGCCAGGTCCGCGTCGATGCCGTTATCGGCACACCCCTGAATGAAGCCGCCCCGCTGTTTCGCCATCTCCTCGGGCTTCTTCTTGCCCATCGCACGGCGCAGCATGTCGGCCTGACCCAGCGTGTAACCACCCATGACCTGGGCGATCTGCATCACCTGTTCCTGATACAGGATGATGCCGTAGGTGGGCTTCAGTACGGGCTCCAGGCCCGCGTACTGATAATCCGGGTGCGGGTAGGAAAGCTCGGCTCGGCCATGCTTCCGGTTGATGAAGTCGTCCACCATGCCCGATTGCAGCGGACCCGGACGAAACAGCGCCACAAGCGCGATCATGTCCTCGAGGCAGTCGGGCTTGAGCTTCTTGATCAGCTCCTTCATCCCGCGTGATTCGAGCTGGAAGACCGCTGTCGTTTCAGCCTTCTGCAGCATGTCGAACGTTTTCTTGTCATCAAGCGGGATGAAGTCGATGTTGAGCGGATCGTCACCCAGCTCCGCACGCTTGCGATTGATCGTCTCCAGCGCCCATTTAATGATCGTCAGGGTACGCAGGCCGAGAAAGTCGAACTTCACGAGCCCAGCCTGCTCGACGTCGTCCTTGTCGAACTGAGTCACCAGCCCGCCACCGCCCTCGTCGCAGGCGATGGGTGAGAAGTCGGTCAGTTTGGTAGGTGCAATGACCACGCCGCCAGCGTGCTTGCCGGTACCCCGCGTTATGCCCTCCAGCTTCAAGGACATGTCCCAGATTTCCTGGGCCTCTTCATCGGACTTCAGAAAGTCGCGAAGTATCTCTTCCTGCGCAAAGGCTTTTTCAAGCGTCATCCCCACTTCGAACGGGATCATCTTCGAAAGTCGGTCGGCGAGTCCGTAGGACTTGCCCTGCGCGCGTGCTACGTCGCGAACCACAGCCTTCGCCGCCATGGTGCCGAAAGTGATGATCTGGCTGACGGCATTGCGCCCATACGCCTCAGCCACGTACTCGATCACTCGGTCACGCCCATCCATGCAGAAGTCGACGTCGAAGTCCGGCATCGAAACACGTTCGGGATTCAGGAATCGCTCGAAGAGCAAATCGTAGGCAAGTGGATCGAGGTCCGTAATCTTCAGCACATAGGCGACCAGCGATCCCGCGCCCGAGCCCCGGCCCGGTCCAACCGGCACATCGTTATTCTTGGCCCACTTGATGAAGTCCATGACGATGAGGAAGTAGCCCGGGAATCCCATCTGAATGATGATATCGAGCTCAAAGTTCAGGCGATCAATGTAGACCTGCTTCTTTGCATCGTAATCTGGCGTGTCCTTGGGCAGCAGCACGGCGAGCCGCTCTTCCAGCCCTTCAAAAGACACCTGCCGAAGGTAGTCGTCAATCGTCATGCCTTCGGGAATTGGGAAGTTGGGCAGGAAGTACTTGCCTAACTGCACCTCGATATTGCATCGCTTGGCAATCTCGACCGTATTCTCGAGCGCCTCGGGCAAGTCGGAGAACAGCTCCCACATTTCTTCCGGCGATTTGAGGTACTGCTGGTCCGAGTAATGACGAACGCGTCGCGGATCGCCCAGCGCACGACCTTCCCCGATACAAACCCGTGTCTCGTGCGCTTCGAAATCATCCTGCTTGAGGAAGCGAATATCGTTCGTTGCCACGAGTGGTACGCCGCACCTGTCCGCCAGCGCCACAGCGGCGTGCAGATGCTCTTCATCCCCAACACGAGCAGTACGCTGGACTTCGAGATAAAAGCGATCCGGGAATGCTTCGAGCCACTCGTCAAGCAATCGTTCTGCCTTGGCTGGCTCACCATCGAGCAACGCACGTCCAACTTCGCCTTCACGCGCGCCGGAAAGCGCGATTAGTCCTTCGGAAGCGTCCTTGACCCATTGCCGCTCGATGATGACAAGGTCGTTGCTCTGGCCATCCATCCATCCTCGCGAGATGAGTTCAGTCAGGTTGCGATAACCCTTGTTGTCCATGGCCAGCAACGACATACGCGTGAGCGGGCCATCTTCCTCCTCGCTTGCAAGCCAGACATCAGCCCCGCATATCGGTTTGACGCCCGCCCCCATCGCCGCTTTGTAGAACTTCACCAAAGAACACATGTTGCTCTGGTCAGTGACTGCCACAGCCGCCATACCCGCTCCGGCGACCGCCTTGATCAGCGGCTTTACCCGAACGATGCCATCGACCAGGGAATACTCGGTATGCAGACGAAGGTGAACAAACTTGGCGGCCATGGAAGCTCTACTGACGCAAATGAAACAAGGCCCGGATTGTACCGGGCCTTGGACTGAAACAGCAGCTTGACAGGGGCTTCAATCCCAAATGCCGGGCTCGAGCTTTTTCTGTATTTCCGGATAGGCGCTGGCGTCGAAATTCGGAACCTTACCCGCGCGCCGCTGATCACCGTAATCGCGCGCCAATTTCACAGCCAACTTGGAAAGCAGCACGAGTGCAGTGAGGTTGGTGATCGCCATCAGGCCCATGGAGATATCCGCAAGTGTCCAGACGAATGGCAACGATGCAAGCGCCCCAAACATCACCGTCGCAAGCACGGCAAGTCTGAATACGATTAGGCGAGATGAACCCGCAGGCCTCAGGAATACCATGCAGTTTTCGGCGTAACTGTAATTCGCAACGATCGATGTGAAGGCAAAGAACAGCACGATGATCGCCAGGAAGTACTGCCCCCAGTTGCCCACCTGTGCATTCAGTGCATTCTGGACCAGCATGATGCCTTCACCCTCTTGGGGCCCGGCCAGAAGAACAATCGCTGCCGAGGCAGTACAGATCAGCAGCGTGTCGAAAAAGACCCCCGCCATCTGCACGAAGCCCTGCGAAGCCGGATGGTTCGGATAAGGCACCGCGGAGGCCGCTACGTTTGGGGATGACCCCATGCCTGCCTCGTTCGAGAACAGCCCACGCTTGAAGCCATTCATGATTGCGGCACCGATGCCGCCTGCAGCCGCTTCTTCGAATCCAAATGCGCTTTTGACGATCATCGCCAGGATGCCTGGCATCTGATCGATGTTGATGATGATCAGGACCACGGCCAGCAAAAGATATGCAGCCGCCATGATGGGTACGGCCAATTGGGAAAAGCGCGCAATCGAGCGCAGGCCACCAAAGATGATCAATGACGTAAGACCAACCATGATGAGACCTGTCACCCAGCCAGGGGCGCCAAACGCACCCTCCATCGCGCCACTGATGGTGTTCGCCTGTACCGCGTTGAACACGAAGCCAAATGCCAGGATAAGCAGAAAAGAGAACAGCACGCCCATCCAGCGCTGTCCAAGGCCGCGCTCCATATAGTAGGCCGGCCCTCCACGGTACTGGCCTTCCCCGTCACGCGTCTTGAACAACTGGGCTAGCGTGGCTTCGACAAACCCGGTCGACATGCCCACCAGCGCAATCACCCACATCCAGAAAACCGCACCTGGGCCACCCAACGTCACAGCGATGGCGACGCCTGCGACGTTCCCCGTACCGACGCGTGCCGCCAGCGTGGTACAGAGCGCTTGCACGGGCGAGATGCCAGAGTCGTCCGACTTGCCGCCTCCCTTGAGCACCGTGAACATATGACCGAAACGGACGAATTGAATCAGTCGAAGACGCAGCGTGAAGAAGATCCCGCACCCAACCAGAAACCACAGCAGGAATGCCCAGATGACGTTGCTGAGCATCTCAGCGAAAGCGTTAGCAGCTTCCATAGTTCTCTCCAGCCACCCGACGGCGGCGTATTGAAAGGCGCCAGCTCGGCATGAGCCGGTGGCGCCGCACGAAGGCAGGTCGAGGACCAATGTTATGAGCCGCTAGCGTGAAGACCCAAGCGGAACGGCCAAGGTTCGATGAACTAGCCGAGGCAGAGGACATCGCCGGTCGCAACGACCGAGACATCCAGAACGACCGCGTCCAATGCGGCCCGCACAGGCGCGAAGGAGCGCCGGTGGATAGGGGTAGGCCCCAAGCGCGAAAGCGCCTCGAGGTGAACGGGTGTGGAGTATCCCTTGTGGGAGGCGAATCCGTAACCTGGGTAGCGCACTTCCATTTCATGCATTTCGCGATCCCGCGCTACCTTGGCCAAAATGGAGGCAGCAGCGATTGCGGGTACCGTGGCATCACCTTGAATTACCGGTGCTGAAGGTACTGCCAACACGGGACAGCGGTTACCATCTATCAGAGCGAGTTTAGGCGTAACGGACAACCCTTCGACCGCGCGCTGCATGGCCAACATGGTCGCGTGCAAGATGTTGAGCTTGTCGATCTCATGAACGTCGGCTCTTGCGATGCACCACGCCAGCGCCTTTTCCCGAATTTCCAACGACAGCGCTTCCCGTCGCGCCTGCGTCAGCTTTTTCGAATCATTCAAGCCTTCGATTGGTCTGAGCGGATCCAGGATCACGGCAGCCGTCACAACTGGGCCGCATAGGGGTCCGCGGCCTACTTCGTCAACGCCAGCTACGAGATCCTCGACCAACGTAAAATCCAATCCGAGTTGCATTACACCTGCCCTACGAGTTTCAGCACTGCGTCAGCGGCCTCCTGGGAAGCATTGCGCTGCAGTGACCGATGGATCTCGTCAAATCCATCCGTTTGCTTCCTGCCGTCTACAATCAAGGGTAAGAGCGCTTCTGCCAATGCCTCAGGCGTCGCATTATCCTGAAGTAGCTCGGGCACCAACAACCGCTGTGCGAGAAGGTTTGGTAGTGATACGTACGGGCTCTTAACCATCCGCCGCAAGATACGGTAAGTCAGTGGCGCCACCTTGTAGGCGACAACCATGGGCCGCTTGTAAAGCAGTGCTTCCAGGGTCGCCGTACCCGACGCGATCATGACCGCATCGCAAGCGGCAAGCGCTTCATGAGACTGGCCGTCGAGCAGCATTAGGGGCAGTGGACGGCCGTCAAGCATCTGCTCGATCTGCGCACGCCTGTGCGGGTTCGCACACGGAAGCACGAATCTTACGTCCGGTTGCAGCGTGACCATCAACGCCGCAGTATCCAGAAAAAGCGGGCCTAGATGGGCGACTTCGCCACCACGACTACCCGGCAGCAAAGCCACAACCGGGACGGAGACGTCGAGCCCGAGACTATTGCGCGCAGCAGTTCGATCAGCGTTCAGCGGAATAGTATCGGCCAGAGGGTGGCCTACAAACCGAACCGGCACTCGGTGCTCTTCATAGAAGCGCGCCTCGAATGGAAACAGTGTAAGCATCAGGTCACACGCATCGCGAATCTTGAATACGCGCTTTTGCCGCCATGCCCATACGGAGGGGCTCACGTAATGAACCGTCTTGATGCCTGCGCGGCGTAGTTGCAGCTCCAGATCCAGATTGAAGTCCGGGGCGTCGATCCCGATGAACACATCCGGCCGGGCTTTTATAAGGTCTTCCTTCAGCTGCCGACGACGCTTGATCAACTCGAAGAGCCGCCCAAGCACCTCGACCAACCCCATGACGGCAAGACGCTCCATTGGAAAATAGGAACGCAGCCCTTCAGCCTCCATCCGCGGGCCACCAACCCCTATGAACTCAACCTGGGGGCATCGTGCCTTGATGGAGCGCATCAGCCCGGCACCCAGCAAGTCGCCAGACGCCTCACCCGCAACCAGGGCCACACGCATGCCTTTCATGGTCAGCGAGTGATGCCGCGCTCGGACGCGCGTACAGAATCCCGGAACATGGCAACCTCTGGATGCGCTGCCGCACTCTCCGCCAGCTCCGCGCATGCCTCGTCTACCGTGAGGCCTTGGCGGTAAACGATCTTGTAGGCACGACGCAACGCATGAATGACCTCGACGCTGAAACCGCGGCGACGCATCCCTTCGAAATTCATGCTGCGTGCTTCGGCGGGGTTGCCGAAGACAGTCACAAATGCTGGCACATCCTTGCCGATCGCTGTGCCCATACCCGAAAAGCTGTATGCGCCAATATGACAGTACTGGTGAACAAGCGTATACCCGGAGAGTATCGCCCAGTCACCCACATGGACATGTCCAGCCAGTGCTGTGTTATTGACGAGGATACAGTGATTGCCAATGACACTGTCGTGACCTATATGCACATAGGCCATGAGAAGATTGTGGTCACCAATCGTGGTCTCGGAACGATCCTGAATTGTCCCGCGGTGTATCGTGACACCTTCACGAATGACGTTGTGATCGCCGATGACCAGCCGTGTCGCTTCGCCCTTGTACTTCAGGTCGGGGGTATCTTCACCGACCGAGGCGAACTGGTAGATACGATTGTGACGACCAATGACCGTGGGGCCCTTGATGATCACATGGGGCCCGATCACGGAGCCCTCACCGACTTCCACACCAGGCCCGATGATAGACCAGGGGCCAACTTCGACGTTGTCAGCCAACCGGGCACTCGGGTCAATGATGGCGCGGGAGTCGATCAAACTCATAGTCTACGTTCCGCACAGATGATCTCACCCGCACAAACGGGTTTGTCATCAACAGTCGCTTCGCATTGAAACTTCCAGATTCCGCGCTTGACGCTCAGGAATTGCGCATCAAGCTGAAGCTGGTCCCCTGGAAGCACCGGCTGACGGAAACGCAACTTGTCGGAGCCCACAAAGTAATACAGCGTGCCATCCGCAGGCGTGGCCGACATCAGCTTGAATCCCAGCAAACCGGCAGCTTGTGCCATCGCCTCAATGATCAGGACGCCCGGCATGATCGGATGCTGAGGGAAATGTCCGTTGAAGAACGGCTCATTGATGCTCACGTTCTTGTAGCCACGGATACGCTTGGCCTCAAGGTCCAGCTCCGTGACCCGGTCGACCAACAGGAACGGGTAACGGTGCGGAAGAAGCTCACGAATCTCGTTGATATCCATCATTTCAGAAAGCCTGTAAACAAAAGGTTGATGCGCGGAAGACCAATCAGGCTTCTGATGAAGGATTTCCGTCCGGGGTCACGGCAGCGACGCTTTTTTCCACCTTGCGGAGGCGACGCGCCATGTCGTCGAGCTGACGGAAGCGCGCGACGCTCTTGCGCCACTCACCCGAAGGCTGGAGCCCTGTACCCGACGAATAAGAACCGGGCTCGGTGATCGAGCCTGTAATCATGCTCATGCCACTGACGAACACGTTGTCGCAAATATCGAGATGACCGGCGACGCCAACTGCACCGGCGATCATGCAATTCTTGCCAATACGGGTGCTACCGGAAATACCGACGCAAGCCGCCATGGCCGTATTGTCTCCCACCTGGACGTTGTGGCCGATCATGATCTGGTTATCGAGCTTCACTCCATTTCCCAGAACGGTATCAGCTAATGCGCCCCGGTCGACTGTGGTGTTTGCACCGATCTCCACATCATCACCAAGGATGACACCGCCAACTTGAGCGATCTTTTTCCACTGGCCCTTGTGATTGGCGAAGCCGAAGCCTTCGCCACCAATAACGGCGCCAGATTGAATGACGGCCCGTTTGCCTATCGTAACGTCGTGGTAGAGCGTGACGCGGGGCGCGAGCCAGCTACCGTCTCCTATCACACAACGAGCGCCAACAACGGTATGAGCGCCGACAGTCACACCCGCGGCGATACGCACACCTTGCTCAAGCACTGCGAAGGGGCCGATGCAGGCGGTAGGGTCGACTACGACATCATCAGCAATGAAGGCCGTGGGATGCACTCCAGCCGGAGGCTTGGGCTTGCGGTCAAAGAGATGGGACAGCTCTGCGTAAGCCAGGTAAGGGTCGGCTACGACGATCACATTGCCCTGGAAACCTTCCGCATCCTCTGCCTTGAGCATCACGGCACCCGCCCGACATTCAGGCAGGTGCTTGCGATACTGCGCACTTGTAACGAAGGTCAGCTGATCAGGCCCTGCTTCAAGCAGGGAGGCGATCCCGGCAATCCTGTGCCCGGAATCGCCACGAACCTCGGCACCCAAACGCGATGCCAGCTCACCCAAAGTAAATTCGATAGTCATATCAACGCAGCTGGTTCATGCGCTCGATGACCTGGCGCGTGATGTCGAACTGTGGCTTCACGTCGACTACCGAGCCGCGCTCGACGACCAGGTCGAAGTTACCCTTCTTGATGACTTCTTCAACGGCCTGATCGAGTTTCGGCTTCAGCTGCTTCAGCATGTCACGATCGGACGCTGCCTTCGCTTCGTTCAGCTCTTTGGACTGAAACTGGAAATCACGTGCCTTTTGCTTGAATTCAAGCTCAAGACGCTCGCGCTCCGCTTCCTTCATCTTGTTACCAGCCTTGGCGACGGTGTCCTGAATGCGCTTGGCATCGCTCTCGAGCCCTTTGAGCTTGTTCAGCTGCGGACCAAACTTCTTCTCAGCATCTACGGCATATTTCTTGGCCGCATCGGATTCGAGCAAGGCCATTTGATAATTGAGCACTGCGATCTTCATTTCGGCAAACGCCGGTGTGGCGACCATGGCTGCGGTGATCAGGATGAATCGGGTCAACTTACGCACGCTGCGCTCCTGCGTGAAAACGCTGTTTATGCAGTGAAAAGATTAGAACGTCTGTCCAAGAGAGAACTGGAAGATCTGGGTATCGGACCCCTCCGGCTTCTTGATTGGAGTACCAAGGCTGAAGCTCAGCGGACCGAGAGCGGTAATCCACGTCAGCCCAACACCGACAGAGCTCGCCATGTTGCTGAAGCTGATGTCGCAGGTATCGCCACGGCTCTTCTGTGCAGAGTTGCAATTCGTGTCGAATACGTTGCCAACATCCCAGAACAGAGACGTTCGCAAGGTACGCTGGTCCTCGACAAAAGGCGCCGGGAAAAGCAATTCCATACCACCCTGGATGAGTACGTTACCGCCGAACGGCAGCGGATCCTGATCCGGATCGCGAATCGTCCCCGGGTTGCCACCCAGGCTAGGCGTACTGCGAGGGCCAAGGGTACTGTCCTTGAAGCCACGAACAGAATTGAAACCACCCGCGTAGTAGTGCTCGTAGAACGGCAGCCGTGAGGTCGAGCCGAAGCCATCACCATATCCCAACTCGGTGTGGAACCGCATTGTGTAGGTATTGGTCAGCGGAGCAAAAATCTGGCCGCGATAGTCGAGCTTATAGAACGACAAGTCACTACCTGGAATGGTGGTCTCTGCCACTACGCTCTGCGAATAACCACGCGTTGGCAACACGCCCCGGTTCAAGGCGGACTGGGACCAACCAACGGACGCCTTGAAGTTGAGGTACTTGTCGCCTTCTTGACGGGTGAAATCGAAGATCTCGTCTACGGTATAGCGGCCGGTCTTGATTTCATCCTGCTGAACCGTCAAGCCATAGTTCAGGCGAGATGTCTCGCTAATCGGATAGCCGAAGTTGACACCCGCTCCAAGGCTATCGACCGAGTAGCTGGACACATCAACGTCCAGCTTGTCGTAGTCGGTGGTGCGGTAGAACGCGTTGTATCCAAGGCTGACGCCATCTTCGGTCCAGTAGGGGTCGGTATAGCCGAAATTATAGCGTGTCTGGTATTCGCTTCGCGTCAGCCCGATGGTTACGCGGTTACCAGTACCTAGGAAGTTGTTCTGGCTGATCGAGCCGCCAAGGATCAGACCCGCGCTCTGCGCGAAGCCAACGCTAGCGGTAATGGAGCCGGACGGCTGCTCTTCGACGGTATAGTTCACGTCCACCTGGTCGTCAGTGCCCGGCACTGCAGGCGTTTCGACATTGACCTCCTTGAAGAAGCCAAGGCGCTCCAGGCGAACCTTCGACTGGTCGATCAGGTAGGTCGATGCCCAACCGCCTTCCATCTGGCGCATTTCGCGACGCAACACTTCGTCTTCCGTCTTGGTATTGCCACGGAAATTAATGCGATTGACGTAAGCACGCTTGCCGGGATTCACGGCAAACATGATGGAGACCGTCTTGTCTTCCTCATGCACCTGCGGAACGGCATTCACGTTGGCGAACGTATAGCCTTCGTTACCCAGGCGACGAGTGATGAGATCGGAGGTAGTGGTGAGCACTTTCCGCGAGAAAACCTGGCCCGGCTTCACAAGCATCAAAGCCCGGACATCGTCCTCGGGAACGCGGAGATCGCCTGAGAGGTTCACGTCGCGAATACGGTATTTGTCACCTTCGTCGACGTTGACCGTGATGTAGACGTGCTTTTTGTCCGGCGTGATGGATACCTGAGTCGACGCGATATCCATGTTAATGTAACCGCGGTCAAGATAGTACGAGCGCAGACGCTCCAGGTCGCCGGACAGCTTTTCACGCGCGTACTTGTCATCGTTACGGAAGAACGATAGCCAGTTCGTCGTTTTCAGCTCGAACAGGTTGGTAAGCTCTTTCTGTGTAAAGACCGAGTTGCCAACGACGTTGATGTGCTGAATGGCTGCGACCGTGCCTTCGTTGATCTTGATTTTCAGACCAACACGGTTACGCGGCTGCGTATCGACCTCGGTTTCGATAGTCGCTGAGTAGCGCCCCTGCGCAACGTACTGGCGCTGTAGCTCGTTGCGGACACCTTCGAGGGTGGCCTGCTGGAAGATCTCCCCTTCCGCAAGGCCGGACTGCCTCAAACCGTTCATGAGGTCATCGGTCGAAATGGCCTTGTTGCCTTCGATCTCGATGCTGGCAATCGAGGGTCGCTCCACGACATCGATGACCAGAACGTTCCCGTCACGGCCCAACTGGATGTCTTGGAAGAAACCTGTCTTGAACAACGAGCGCGTTGCCTCGACAAGGCGGGTATCGTCAGCCGCATCACCGACGTTCAATGGCAACGCACCGAACACGCTGCCTGCAGACACACGTTGGAGGCCGTTAACGCGGATATCGGAGATAGTGAAGGACTCGGCGTGAACTTCAGCGGTCATGAGTGCAAGGAGCACAGCAGGTAGCAGGCGTTTCATGAAGTCCTATTTGTTTCAACTGGCTAATAAAGAAACTGCCGCGTGCGCGGCAGGTCTCATGATTCGATACGGTGTCACAATCGGCCTAGGTCATTGACCAGGGCGAGCAACATCACCCCAACAACCAGACTGACACCAATCTGCATGCCCCACGCCTGCACCCGCTCCGACAAAGGACGCCCACGCGCCCACTCAACCAGGTAGAACAGCAGGTGCCCGCCATCTAGGACAGGTATAGGCAGAAGGTTGAGAACCCCCAGGCTTATGCTCAGATAGGCAAGGAAGTTCAGAAAGTCTCCCACGCCGGACTGGGCCGAAGCGCCCGCCACTTTAGCAATGGTTATCGGCCCACTCAAGTTTTTTACCGAGAGCTCACCGAACAGCATTTTGCGTAACGAATCAAGGGTCAGGACGCTCATGGTCCAGGTGCGACGGGCACCTTCAGCGACCGCCTCGAATGGGCCATAGCTTACTTCCCGCAGCATTTCGGCAGGCCATTCGACACCCGACACGCCTGCACCAAGGTAGCCTGTACGCACCCCGGAGCCCTCTCGAGCGCCCAAGGCGACCGAACGCTCCTGCTGCACACCGTCGCGCTTGAAGAGCACCGTGACAGACTGAGCCGGCCGGGCCTTGATGAGATCGACCGCCTTCTGCCAATCGTCAACCTGTACGCCGTCAAGTGCGACTAGCAGGTCGCCCTTCTCAAGGCCTGCCTGGGCAGCAGGACCACTTGGATCCAGCTCCGCAAGGATCGGGCTGATCGCAGGGCGCCAGGGCGTGATGCCAAGCGCGCCGATAGGATCCGGCTCTTCAGCGCCTTTCAACCAACCGTTCAGCGACATGGTATGGGTGCGCTGTGCCGTAGAGCCCGGATCAGAGACGGTCATGGTGAGCGCCCCTGTCTCTCCAAGACGAGCAACGAGCTTCAGGTTAACGCCGCCCCAGCCCTGCACAGGATCCCCATCGACAGCCACGATCTCCTGCCCCGGTTGTAGCCCCGACTGAGCGGCGAGACTATCGGGAGCGAGCGAACCGATGACGGGCCTGACCTGCTGACTACCCATCATCGCCAGCATCCAGAAGAAGAGCAGCGCGAGCAGGAAGTTCGCTGCTGGCCCTGCCGCTACGATGGCGATACGTTGGCGAACGGTCTTGCGATTGAATGCGCTCTCGACAAGCGCAGGCGGCACGTCACCCTCACGCTCGTCCAGCATTTTCACGTAACCGCCCAACGGAATCGCGGCGACCACGAACTCCGTTCCTTGCCGGTCATGCCAGCGAACAAGAGGCCTGCCAAAACCAACGGAAAAACGCAGCACTTTCACGCCACAACGACGCGCAACCCAGAAGTGACCAAATTCATGGATGGTCACCAGTACGCCCAACGCGATCAGCGTACCGACGACCATGTACAACGCACCCATTTTCTTCCTCCGAAATCAGTGGCCGTTGGTGGCCAGCCACGACTGAGCCATACGACGCGCTCGCGCGTCGGCTGCCAAGACCGCATCGAGGGTATCAACGGACTCTACCGGAACTCGATCCAGGACGTAGCCGATCATACTCGCGATTTCGGTGAAGCGGATGCGCCGTTCGAGGAATGCACTCACCGCCATCTCATTCGCCGCGTTGAGCATTGCAGGTGCACTTCGCCCCTCCTGCGCAGCGTCGATCGCCAGCTTCAGACAGGGAAAGCGATCCAGATCGGGCGCTTGAAATTCCAGGCGGGCCACGGCAAAAAGATCCAGCGGAGACACGCCGGAATCGATACGCTCAGGCCACGCCATTGCATGGCTTATCGGAGTGCGCATATCAGGATTACCGAGCTGCGCCAGCACCGACCCATCTACATAATCCACCATGGAGTGAATGACACTTTGTGGATGTATGAGCACCTCAACCTGATCGGGACGTGCATCGAACAGCCAACACGCTTCGATGAATTCCAGACCTTTGTTCATCATGGTCGCCGAATCCACCGAGATCTTGCGCCCCATGGACCAATTGGGGTGGGCACACGCCTGCTCAGGCGTGACGTCGTGCAATGTGTCGATCGGGGAGCTTCTGAAAGGCCCGCCGGAGGCAGTCAAAAGAACCCGACGGACACCGCAGCGCTTCAAGCCGTCCCCATAGTGACCGGGAAGGCACTGAAATATGGCATTGTGCTCGCTGTCGATCGGAAGAAGCTCCGCCCCGTGCTCTCGCACAGCGCGCATGAAGAGTGCGCCGGACATGACCAACGCCTCCTTGTTCGCGAGCATCACCCGCTTACCTGCGCGCACGGCAGCCAGGGTCGGCTCCAGGCCCGCTGCGCCAACGATTGCCGCCATGACAGCATCAACATCGGGATGGGCTGCAATTTCGCAAAGGCCCTCATTACCTGACAGTACCTGGGTAGAAAGGCCGTGATCGCGAAGGCGAGCGCTCAAGGCGCATGCCTGCTCTGCATCGGCCACGACGGCATAGGCGGGCCGATGAGCCAGGCATTGTTGCTCAAGCTCCGCCATACGGCTGTGACCTGATAACGCGAACGCCTCATAGCGGTCAGGATGACGACCAATGACATCCAGCGTACTCAGGCCGATGGAGCCCGTCGCTCCGAGCACGGCAATGCGTCGTTTATGCGTCACAGTGCGCCCCACCCTGAAACCCACAGAAGCATCGCATAGACCGGAACCGCGGCGGTCAGACTATCGATCCGATCCATGACACCTCCATGACCAGGCAATAGATTGCTACTGTCCTTCACGCCGGCCTGTCGCTTGAACATGCTCTCGGTCAAATCACCAACCACTGAAATGGCAACGACCAACGCGGCACCCACTAGCGCCAACACGGCCTGCCCAGCAGTCCAGTCACGCGTGGTGGCGACCACCAATGTAATCAGCAGGCTGACAAGCATACCGCCCATGAAGCCTTCCCAGCTCTTGCCTGGGCTGACCTGAGGCGCCAGCTTTCGCTTACCCAACGCGCGCCCGAAGAAGTAAGCACCAATATCAGCTGCCCATACCAGCACCATGACGCCGATGATCAGCCAGGTTGATTCCGGCCACTGCTTGAGCATCACCAATCCTTGCCAGGCAGGCAAAAGGATAAGCAACCCGATGACCGCCCGGGTCGCTCGCCCCGACCAATATTGGGCGCTGTCAGGGAAGCTCAGCACCAGCAACGTCGCGGCACCCCACCACAGCACGCCTACCACCAGCAATACCGGGGCAAGCAGCGGTACTCCATGCAGTACCAGAAGCAGTAACGCAACGAGCACCGCATAGCCGATGCGAGAAGCTGCCGCTGTCCAACCTGAAAGACGCGCCCATTCCCAGGCGCCGAGCACGACGACCGCACCCACGAACAACGCAAACGCGCCACCCTGGAGCCAAAAGAACCCTGCAAGTGCGATGGGAAGTAGAACCAGTGCCGTCAGCACACGTTGTTTAAGCATGGAGCCTCGCCTTGACGACCATGCGCCGCTCGGAGCTATTGGCGCACTCATGAATGACCGAAAGCGCGCATAGCCACTTCAGATGCGCGCGTTCACGGGGAATGACTTATAGACAGCCTAGCGCGCGGTCGTGCCGCCGGACAGGTCGATACAGGAAAGGACTGGCGACATACCTGACCTCCGAACGGTCAGGCATTGGCATCTGCCGCGACCTGTTCGCTCGTCCGCCCGAAACGCCGCTGCCGCATGGAATAGTCTTCAAGTGCAGCGCGCATGGCATCGTGCTTGAAATCAGGCCAATGAAGGTCGGAAAAATAAAGCTCCGCATAAGCCAACTGCCACAGAAGAAAGTTGCTGATGCGCCGCTCACCGCCCGTGCGAATACACAGATCCGGTGGCGGGCTTTCGGACGTCGCCAGGCAGCTCTCAAGCATCGCCGGCGAAATCTCTTCAGGCTGAAGATGCCCTAATTGAACCTGACGAGCCAACCGCTGCGATGCCTGCGTGATATCCCATTGGCCACCGTAGTTCGCCGCGATCTGCAATGTAAACTTGCGGCAATCCGCCGTTTGAGCCTCGGCTTCCTTCATGGCTGACTGCAACTCAGGATGGAAGCGAGAGCGATCACCGATTATACGCAGGCGAATATCGTTGTCATCAAGCCGACGCGCCTCTCGACGTAGCGCCGACAGGAAAAGCTCCATGAGCGCACCGACCTCGTCTGCCGGGCGCTGCCAATTCTCGCTGGAGAAGGCGAAGAGGGTCAGTACCTCGACACCTGCCTCGGCACAAACCTCGATAACGGCGCGAACCGCATCGACACCCGCCTTGTGCCCGGCAACACCGGGCAACAGGCGCTTGCGAGCCCACCGATTGTTCCCGTCCATGATGATCGCCACATGCCGCGGCACGGAAGCGGGACGGGCTGCTTTCGCAAACTTCTCCATGGTCGTGCTCCGATGGGCCTAGACGGCCATCAGGTCGGTTTCCTTAGCCTCAAGGGACTTGTCAACGTCAGCGACGAATTTGTCAGTGATCTTCTGGACCTCATCAGCAGCACGACGCTCTTCGTCTTCGCTGATCTCCTTTTCCTTGACCAAGTCCTTGAGCTGGGCAAGCGCATCGCGACGAATGTTGCGGATCGCAACCTTCGCATTCTCAGCTTCCTGGCGCGCCTGCTTGGTGTAGCCCTTGCGGGTCTCTTCAGTCAGCGCGGGCATCGGAACGCGGATAGTGGTGCCAGCTGTCGCCGGGTTCAGGCCGAGGTCAGAGGTCATGATCGCCTTCTCGACCGCCTGGATCATGCTCTTGTCGAACACGGTCAATGCCAGCGTACGCGCGTCTTCTGCGACGACGTTTGCAACCTGACGAAGGGGCGTTTCAGATCCATAATAGGACACCGAAATCCCATCGAGAATGCTCGGGTGCGCACGGCCCGTACGGATCTTCGCGAAGGCATGATCGAGCGACTCTACGCTCTTCTTCATGCGGTCCTGTGCGTCTTTCTTGATTTCGTTAATCATGCAACTGTCTCCTCGATCAGGGTTCCTTCAGCGCCGCCCACCACAACATTCAGCAACGCGCCCGGCTTGTTCATGTTGAAGACCCGCAGAGGCATACGGTGATCACGGCACAGGCAGATCGCCGTCAGGTCCATTACGCCCAACTTGCGATCCAATACCTCATCGTACGTAAGCCGTTCGAACTTCTCTGCATTTGGATCCTTGAACGGATCGGCAGTGTACACGCCGTCTACCTTGGTGGCCTTTAGAACCACATCCGCATCGATCTCGATCGCGCGAAGGCAGGCTGCAGAGTCCGTTGTGAAGAAGGGGTTACCGGTACCGGCGGAGAAAATCACGACCTCGCCCGTCTTCAGATGGCGCATCGCTTTGCGACGGTCATAGTGATCCGTAACACCAACCATGGAAATCGCCGACATGACAAGTGCGGGGATATTCGATCGCTCAAGCGCATCCCGCATCGCAAGTGCGTTCATGACCGTCGCAAGCATACCCATGTGGTCGCCGGTTACGCGGTCCATCCCGGCCGCGCTCAGCGCTGCGCCGCGGAAAAGGTTACCGCCACCGATAACAAGACCCACCTGCACGCCAATCCCCACGAGCTGGCCCACTTCAAGAGCCATTCTGTCCAGGACCTTGGGATCGATACCGAAATCCTCGGACCCCATCAGCGCTTCGCCGCTAAGCTTGAGCAGAATGCGTTTATAGCGAGGTTGACGACCACTCACCTGCTGAGCCATTACTTTTCTCCCTGCGGCGTAGATGTTTGACAGGCGTATGAAGCGCCTGGATTTGCAGAATCGCGGATCGGACAACGAACCGCCAAGCCCGTTCGAAAAAGAGGCCGCACGCGTGAGCGGGCAGCCTCTTATACGATCGGTAACGACTGCCTTATTGCTTGGTCGCAGCGACCTGAGCAGCAACTTCAGCAGCGAAATCGACTTCAGCCTTCTCGATGCCTTCGCCTACTTCGTAACGAACGAAAGCGACCACTTCGGCACCGGCTTTCTTGGCAAGTTCACCAACCTTGACTTCTGGATCCTTGACGAACGGCTGCTCGACCAAGCTCGCTTCTGCCAGGAACTTGTTGATACGGCCCTTGACCATGTTCTCAACGATGTTTTCTGGCTTGCCAGCGATCTTGTCAGCATTCAGCGCCAGGAATATTTCTTTTTCCTTGGCAACCGCGTCCTCGGAAACCTGCGAAGGGTCCAGGAACTGAGGATTGCTTGCAGCGATGTGCATCGCGATGTCCTTGGCCAGCTCAGGCGTACCGCCATTGAGGGTCACGACGACACCAATGCGGTGACCGTGCAAATAAGCCCCAACCACGTCGCCTTCGGCGCGAGCAAGACGGCGAATGTTGACGTTCTCACCCGTCTTGGCAACCAGCGCCAGACGCGCCTCTTCCTCGGACTCCACCAGCGGAGCAGCATCAGTCAGCTTCTCGCTGTAGGCCTTCTCCAGAGCGTTTGCAACGAAGCCCTTGAAGTCGTCCTGCAGAGCCAGGAAGTCGGTCTGGGAGTTGACTTCAATGATGACGGCAGCTTTGTTGTCGTCAGCCACTTTGACTGCAATGGCACCTTCGGCTGCGATGTTGCCCGACTTCTTGGCGGCCTTGATGGCGCCTGCGGCACGCATGTCGTCGATCGCTTTTTCGATATCGCCGCCAGCAGCAGTCAGCGCCTTCTTGCAATCCATCATGCCGAGGCCGGTACGCTCGCGCAGTTCTTTAACCAGGGCTGCAGTGATCTCTGCCATGCTCTTGATCCTCTCGAAATCGGTTATTCGACCAGTAACCCGGCCAAGGCCAGGCATTTCAAATTCGGTGAGTGGCAAAAAGGGGGCCTAGCCCCCTTCTTGCGCACCGGGTAACGCTAAGAAGCGCCGGAAGATCAGCCTTCGACTGCTTCGGAAGCTGCTTCTTCGACGAACTCGTCAGCGCCGCCAGCGGCATTCTGACGACCACGCAGGACAGCGTCGGCTACCGCAGTGAGGTACAGTTGGACAGCACGAATGGCGTCATCGTTGCCCGGGATGACGTAGTCAACGCCTTCTGGGCTGCTGTTGGTGTCAACGATACCGATAACCGGGATACCAAGCTTGTTGGCTTCGGTGATCGCAATGCGCTCGTGATCAACGTCGATGACGAACAGCGCGTCCGGCAGGCCACCCATATCCTTGATACCACCCAGACTGCGATCCAGCTTCTCGAGATCGCGAGTACGCATCAGGGCTTCTTTCTTGGTCAGCTTGGTGAATGTGCCGTCTTCAGCCTGGGTTTCGAGCTCACGCAGACGCTTGATGGACGCACGGATCGTCTTGTAGTTGGTGAGCATGCCGCCCAACCAGCGATGATCAACGTACGGCATGCCGCAGCGGGACGCTTCTTCACGGACAAGACGGCCAGCGGAACGCTTGGTGCCGACGAACATGATCTTGTTCTTGCCAGCAGCCAGCTTTTCAACGAACGACAGCGCGTCATTGAACAGCGGAAGCGTCTTTTCCAAGTTGATGATGTGAATCTTGTTGCGCGAACCAAAGATGTACTTGCCCATCTTCGGGTTCCAGTAACGGGTCTGGTGGCCGAAGTGCACACCGGCCTTCAGCATGTCGCGCATGTTGACTTGGGACATTTCAATTCCTCGATAAGTCGGGTTAGGCCTCCACGCATCCCGACCGCCAACCCCTTGGGGCACCCAGGCAGCCGTGTCGACACGTGTGCGGATTAAATGCCTTCCCACAGTGCTCGAAAGACCACCTTGGAAAAGCGGCGCGTTTTATACCACACAACTCTCGATGAGGCTACCCACCCATTGTGATCAAACAGGTTAACGCCCCCCTTACGACTTATGGCGCGAGCGCACTGCTGCTAACATAGCGCGCTTTCTCTATTTGCCCGTGCACCGGAGTTTCCATGACCGTCACCATCAAGACGCCCGAAGATATCGAAAAAATGCGCATCGCCGGCCGGCTGGCCGCCGAAGTGCTGGAAATGATCGCGGAGCACGTCAAGCCTGGGGTCACGACGGAAGAACTGGACCGCATTTGCCACGAGCACATCGTGAACGTCCAGGGTGCCATTCCCGCACCGCTCAACTACGGCGGCGCCCCGGGACGCATGCCGTTTCCAAAATCGATCTGCACGTCGCTCAACCATGTTGTCTGCCATGGCATTCCGAACGACAAGCCACTCAAGGATGGGGACGTGATGAACATCGACATCACCGTCATCAAGGACGGCTATTACGGCGACACCAGCCGCATGTTCATGATTGGCAACGTACCCGAGTGGGCCGATCGGCTCTCACGTGTCACCCAGGAATGCATGTATCTGGGCATCGAGCAGGTACGCCCAGGGGCACGCCTGGGGGATATTGGCGCCGTGATACAGAAGCATGCGGAAAAGCAGGGCTTCTCGGTTGTCCGTGAATATTGCGGCCACGGCATCGGCAAGGTCTTCCACGAGGAGCCACAGGTGCTTCACTACGGTCGCGCCGGCACCGGACTGGAACTAAAGGAAGGCATGACCTTCACGATCGAGCCGATGATCAACCAAGGGCGTCCGGAAACACGCCTGCTCGGCGACGGCTGGACCGCGATCACAAAGGATCGGAAGCTGTCCGCCCAATGGGAGCATACGATTCTGGTAACTGCCGATGGCTACGAGATCCTTACGCTTCGTAGCGACGACACCATCGCACACACTTCGGCCTGATCCACGTCCCCGATAGGTCCGCACCATGCCCCAGGTAGATCCAGAGCTTTTCGATCGCGGCCAATTCCAGGCAGAGCTGGCGCTGAAATCAAGTCCGATCGCCGCTTTTAAGAAAGCGATCCGCGCGGCGGGCGAGGTGCTGGATCAACGCTTTATCAAAGGGCGAGACATTCGTCGGCTGATCGAAGACCGCGCATGGTTCGTGGATCAAATTCTTATGGAGGCCTGGAAACGCTTCGACTGGTCGGGCAAGGGAGCCATAGCCCTGCTCGCGGTCGGTGGCTACGGCCGCGGCGAGCTACATCCCTACTCTGACATTGACCTTCTGATTCTGCTGGGCTCGGATGAGCACGAGTATCACCGAGAGTCGATCGAAGGCTTCCTCACCCTTCTATGGGACATCGGCCTGGAAGTCGGCCAGAGCGTTCGCTCCATCGACGAGTGCGAACATGAAGCCCGCGCAGACCTGACAGTTGTCACCAACCTCATGGAGTGCCGTACGCTTTACGGGCCTGATTCACTTCGACAGCAAATGCTGGAGGTGACAAGCGTCCACCGCATGTGGCCGAGCCGCACGTTCTACGTGGCCAAGCGGGACGAGCAACTGAAGCGGCACGCCAAGTACAACGACACCGAATACAACCTTGAGCCAAATGTGAAAGGCTCACCCGGTGGCTTGCGCGACATTCAGACCATCCTGTGGATTGCGCGTCGCCACTTCGGGACGCTGAACCTTCACGCACTCGTCAGCGAAGGTTTCCTGATCGAAAGCGAGCACGCGTTACTTGTGTCGGCCCAGGATTTTCTCTGGCGTGTCCGCTATGCACTGCATATGTTGGCAGGCCGCGCCGAAGACCGGTTGCTCTTCAATCACCAGCGCCAGGTGGCAGAACTGCTTGGCTTCCACGAAGACGACCCCAAGCGCTCCATCGAACGGTTCATGCAGAAGTACTACCGTGTGGTGATGAGCGTTACCGAGCTGAACGAACTGATCAACCAGCATCTGGAGGATGTCATCCTGCACGCCGGTGAAGAGCGGGACGTGCAGCCTATTAATAGCCGATTCCAGCTCAGAGACGGCTACATCGAGGCGATCCATGACAAGGTATTCAAGCGGACGCCTTTCGCCATCATGGAAGTCTTTGTCCTCATGGCACAGTCACCCGAGATCAAGGGGGTACGCGCCGACACGATTCGCCTGCTGCGCGACCACAGGCACCTGATCGACGACGAATTCCGGCAGGACATCCGCAACACCAGCCTATTCATCGAACTGTTCAAGTCCTATCAGGGCATTCACCGCAACCTTCGCCGGATGAACCGCTACGGCATCCTGGGTCGATACCTGCCTGAATTCGGGCACATCATTGGGCAGATGCAGCATGATCTCTACCACATCTATACAGTGGATGCGCACACGCTCAACCTGATCAAGCATTTGCGCAAGTTACGCCGGCCGGAGCTTGCAGAGAAATTCCCGCTGGCCAGCGAACTGATCGATCAATTGCCCAAGCCGGAGCTGGTCTACCTCGCCGGCCTCTACCATGACATCGGCAAGGGACGCGGCGGCGACCATTCGGAAATCGGCTCTCTGGATGCCGAGGCGTTCTGCGCGCGCCATCAGCTGCCCCCCTGGGACAGCAAGCTGATCGTATGGCTGGTTCGCAACCACCTGATCATGTCGACGACGGCACAGCGCAAGGATCTTTCCGACCCCCAGGTCATCACCGATTTCGCGCACGAAGTTGGCGATCAAACGCACCTGGACTACCTGTACGTGCTTACGGTCGCCGACATCAACGCCACCAACCCGACACTGTGGAATTCCTGGCGCGCCAGTCTGCTCCGCCAGCTGTACGCAAGCACCAAGCGCGCGCTGAGCCGCGGGCTGGAGAATCCGCTTCACCGCGAAGAACAGATCCGCCAGACACAGGCATCCGCGCTGGAGCTTCTGGCACCTGGCATCAACCCGGATCAGGCAGAGCAGCTGTGGGCGCAACTTGGCGACGACTACTTCCTACGGCACACCCCTGGCGACGTCGCATGGCACACCGAGGCCATTCTGAAGCATCCGTCCGACGGCGACCCTCTCGTACTCATCCGTGAAACGACGCAACGCAATTTCGAAGGCGCCAGCCAGATCTTCATCTATGCACCCGACCAGCACGACTTCTTTGCCGTGACGGTGGCTGCAATGAGCCAGTTGAACCTCAGCATCCATGACGCTCGAATCCTGACATCGACCAGCCAGTTCACGCTCGACACCTACATCGTACTGGACGCGGATGGCGGGTCGCTCGAGGCGACACCTGGCCGAATCGAACAGGTTCGCCAGGGGCTGATCGAAGCGCTCCGTAATCCCGATGACTATCCGACCATCATCCAGCGCCGCGTCCCGCGTCAGCTGAAGCATTTCGCATTCCCACCACAAGTGACCTTGCATAACGATCCCCAGCGCCACGTCAGCGTCCTTGAAGTCATCGCACCTGACCGCCCTGGCTTGCTGGCGAAGATCGGCCGCATCTTCCTGGAGTTCGACATTTCTCTTCAGAACGCCAAGATCGCAACGCTAGGTGAGCGCGTTGAGGACGTTTTCTTCATCACGGATGCGAGCAATCAGCCCCTCTCTGACCCGCAGCTATGCGCGCGCCTTCAGGACGCGATCGTCAAATTGCTTTCGGCTGCGAATAGTGAGATGCCGCTACAGATTTCCATTTGAACGACAGACGCTTACCCTGCCGTCCTGAGAGAACCGAACATGAATGACGCACTGAACCTCCTGCAGCCTTACCCATTCGAAAAGCTGCGCGCCCTGCTCGCCGGCGCCAAGCCGGTGGATCTGCCCCATATCGCATTGTCGATTGGTGAGCCCAAGCACCGATCGCCCGATTTCGTCGCCAAGGCACTCAGTGACAACCTCGGCAAACTGGCCGTGTACCCCACCACAGCGGGCATCCCGGAACTACGTGAATCCATCGCAGGGTGGTGCTCCCGACGTTTTTCCGTGCCGATCGAATGGCTGAATCCAGCGCGTCATGTACTACCGGTAAACGGGACCCGTGAAGCGCTTTTCGCATTCACCCAGGCGGTTGCAGAGCGCGACGTGAATGGGCTCATACTAAGTCCGAATCCGTTCTATCAAATCTATGAAGGCGCAGCGCTGCTTGCCGGCGTCAAACCTCACTACCTCCCCTGCCTGGATGCACATGGCCTCAACCCCGATTTCGATGCCGTTTCAGCGGAGGTCTGGAAACGTTGCCAGATCCTGTTCCTGTGCTCCCCCGGAAACCCAACCGGTGCGTTGATCCCACTCGAGACGCTGAAGAAGCTGATCCTGTTGGCTGATGAACATGATTTCGTCATTGCAGCAGATGAATGTTATAGCGAGTTGTATTTTGACGAAGCGAACCCGCCGCCTGGCCTGCTGACAGCCTGTGCTGAACTGGGTCGCGCCGATTTCAAACGCTGCGTGGTGTTCCATAGCCTTTCGAAGCGTTCAAACCTGCCTGGCTTGCGGTCCGGCTTCGTTGCCGGCGACGCGGATATCCTCAAGGGTTTCCTGCTCTATCGCACGTATCACGGCTGCGCGATGCCGGTACAGACGCAACTCGCCAGTATCGCCGCGTGGGACGACGAAACCCATGTTGCAGTCAACCGTACCCTGTATCGGGAAAAGTTCGACGCGGTCCTCGATATCCTTCAGCCCGTCATGGATATGAAGCGCCCTGACGGCAGCTTCTATCTATGGCCCCGCACCCCGATTGACGACGCTGAGTTTGCCCGCCGCCTTTTCGAGCGTCAGCACGTGACCGTTGTGCCGGGCTCGTACTTGTCTCGAGAGGTGGAAGGCGTGAACCCTGGTGCGAACCGGGTGCGTATTGCGCTGGTCGCTCCACTTGAAGAATGCGTGACCGGTGCCGAGCGAATCAGGACCTTTGTGGAAGGTCTATAGCCACGCGGGTACGGGTGAACGTGGCATAATCCGCCCTTCCCTATGGGCAGATATTGCGGAGGCTCGATGCCCGATTCCACCCCTAACCTGACGCTGTATGGCATCAAGGCATGCGACACCATGAAGAAAGCCCGAAGCTGGCTGGACAATCATGGCAAGGCTTACCACTTCCACGATTACAAAACCGCTGGGGTGGGCCGCGAAAGTCTGGAGCAGTGGTGTGGCGAGCACGGTTGGGAAAAGGTTCTCAACCGTGTAGGTACAACGTTCCGCAAACTGGACGATGATGCCAAGCGTGACCTGGATCAGGCCAAGGCCATCGAACTCATGCTTGCCCAGCCCTCAATGATCAAGCGTCCCGTTCTGGATTTGGGCAACCGGACGCTGGTGGGCTTCAAACCTGAACACTACGCCGCCGAAATCGGCGAGTGATGTAAAGACCAAGGAATTCTCATGAGCAATACTCTTTTCAGCCTGGCCTTCGGGGTCGGCACTCAAAACCGCCAGGGGCAATGGCTGGAAGTTTTTTACGCGCTCCCCTTGCGTTCCCCTTCGACGCAGCTGGTGGATGCGGTGGCCCCTTTGTTGGGCTACGAGGGTGGCAATCAGGCCATCACCATCAACACCCAGAAAGCCAGTGATCTCGCGCATGCATTGAAGTCGATCGACGCCAGCCAATCGGCGCTGCTGACCCGTCTGGCCGAGAGCCATCGCCCGCTGGTAGCGACACTGCTGGCCAATGATGAAGCGCTCACCTCGACCCCCGAGGCCTACCTCAAGCTGCATCTGTTGTCGCATCGTCTGGTCAAGCCGCACGGCCAGAGCCTCGCTGGCATCTTCCCGCTATTGCCAAACGTTGCATGGACGAACGAGGGCGCGGTCGACCTCGCCGAACTCGCACAACGACAGCTTGAAGCTCGCTTGAAAGGCCATCTTCTGGAGGTCTTCTCGGTCGACAAATTCCCGAAAATGACCGACTACGTCGTGCCGGCCGGCGTACGTATCGCTGACAGTGCACGCATCCGCCTCGGAGCCTATATCGGCGAGGGTACGACTGTGATGCATGAAGGCTTCGTGAACTTCAATGCTGGCACTGAAGGGCCTGGCATGATTGAAGGGCGCGTTTCCGCTGGGGTATTCGTCGGGAAAGGCTCCGACCTGGGTGGCGGCTGCTCGACCATGGGCACCCTGTCCGGCGGCGGCAATATCGTGATCAGCGTGGGCGAAGGCTGCCTGATCGGCGCCAACGCAGGTATCGGCATTCCGCTGGGCGATCGCAATATCGTAGAAGCAGGCCTTTACATCACGGCAGGCACAAAAGTGACGCTGCTAGACGACCAGAATGATGTTGTGAAGGTCGTAAAGGCACGTGATCTGGCTGGTCAGGCAGACCTCCTGTTCCGTCGGAACTCGCAGAATGGCGCTGTTGAGTGCAAGACGAACAAAACTGCCATCGAACTCAACGAAGCGCTGCACGCGCATAACTGAGTCGACCCAGGGCGGCGATCCTATCGTCGCCCTCAGGTAAAGCCCATGCTGCGTTCACCCTGGCGTCCAGATTTCCCTGCGCTCTCCGTACTGGAAGCGTCCAATCAGACTTACCTCGACAGTGCAGCCACTGCGCAAAAGCCCCAGTCTGTAATCGATTCGCTGCTGGGCTATTACCGCGGCGGCACAGCCAACGTTCACCGTGCGCAGCACGCGCTGGCTGATAGAGTGACGCGTGCCTTCGAAGCTACACGGGAAAAGGTTGCTGATTGGCTCAACGCCGAGACAACCCGCCAGATAGTCTTCACGCGTAATGCCACTGAAGCCTTCAACTTGCTTGCCTATGGCCTTGAAGAGACCTTCGAGGAAGGCGATGAGATCATCATCAGCGCGTTGGAACATCACGCCAATCTCTTGCCATGGCAGCAATTGGCCGCTCGCCGCAAGCTCCGCCTGAAGGTATTGCCTTTGGCTGACACAGGGCATGTCGACCTTACGTTGGCAAGCACGCTCTTCTCCGATCGCACCCGCTTGCTCGCGATCAGCCAACTATCCAATGTTATGGGTACCTGGCAACCAATAGGACCGCTCGCCGCCCTGGCGCGGGCGCGAGGTGCGATGATTGTCATCGATGGCGCTCAAGGAGCCGTACACGCTCGCCCTGATGTACAAGCCATGGATTGCGACTTCTACGTATTCACAGGCCACAAGCTGTACGCGCCTGAAGGCTCAGGCGTCTTGTACGGTCGCACGCGCGCTATGGAGCAGCTTCGGCATTGGCAGTTCGGCGGGGAAATGGTCTCCCGCGCCGAGTACCATACCGCGGTTTTCAACCCCGCCCCCCTGGGGCTTGAAGCAGGCACACCCGCAATTGCTTCTGTACTCGGCCTCGGGGCCGCGATTGATTACCTGCACAGGCAGGATCTTCAACAGGTCCATGCTCATGAAACACGGCTGCTCCAGGATTTAACCGCCGGGCTCGGCCAGCGAGCCGGGGTGGAAATACTGGGTACGCCCGAGGCCGCGTTGGCATGCTTTACCGTAGACGGCATCCACGCGGCGGACCTTGCCCATGTACTGGGCGAGCAAGGGATTGCTATCCGGGCAGGCAGTCATTGTGCAACCCCCCTGTACCAAAGCCTTGGCAAAAGCGGTGCGATACGCGTCTCGCTTGCGATGTATAACGATTCCAACGACCTGCAGCACTTCTTCAATGCGCTGGACAACGCCCTGGAGATACTTCGATGAGCCTCCCTGCAAAAGCCGAACGGGCCATCGAGGCCTTCGCAGCGGTATCCAGTTGGGAAAACAGGACGCGCCTGCTGATGGCATGGGGAGACCAGGAACTGGACGTGCTACCGGAGAATCAGCGAGACGACGCGCACCGCGTCCATGGATGCGACACCGCGGTCTGGCTGGAAACGCGGATTGAAGACGAACAGGTTTACATCCGCGCTGCGAGCGACGCACGACTGATTCGCGGACTGATTGCCGTGTTGGTCGCTCGCGTCGAAGGGGCCAACCGACAGACGATTGCTACCATCGACCCCTATGTCTGGTTCGAGCAACTGGGGCTGGCCCGCCAGCTATCGCCGTCCCGTGCCAACGGCATGAATGCCGTTTGGGAGCGCATCAAAATGGAAGCCCTGGACTGAGACTCAAAGGTTCGCGATGCGCCGGCCAAACGCGTCGACCTTGCTCCAGTCGGTGAAATCCACGACATCGTTGCGGCCGGTCGGTCCCTTCGTCATCCACATGATGAAGCGAATCATCATCTTGTCCAGCGGGCCGTACTTGGGGTAGTTGATCTTGCCAGCGAAGACCTCAAGCGCCTGCGGCTTCCAAGGGATATTGGGCAGGAATTTTGCGAGATAGGGGTTTGTCTCGGGCGTGCTCTTTTCGGGCTTTCTCGCAACCGCATTAACCGAGAAGAATGCGTTGGGCACCGCTGCCAGGGCTTCATGATGCTTTTCGATGAAGGCCAGCAGCGCCTTTGAGTGATGCCCGTAGCGAATGCTGGCGCCGACTACAATTTTGTCGAACTGCGCAAGGTCAACGTTAGCCTCGTCGTCGATGGACATTACCATCGCACCATGGCCGCAGTCTTCGAGTACTCCTTTCAAACGCTGGCAAATCGTTGCGGTATGACCGTCAGTTGTGGAGTACAGAATCAGGATCGCAGCCATCGTCACACGTCTCTTTCAAAGGTGGCACATAGTGCCTGAGTCCACTGGCGGCGGAAACCCGACATGGACCAAGCCCTGGGCTCGATTGCCGACTGAAGGGCGCATTGTCGACCTCTGGCCGATTAACGCTGGGGCCAGTCCCGCTTAGGCGTTGTCACTCTGGCGTTTGGCGACGCTGCGCTCTGAAGGCCGTCTCACGCCGGCAACCAGCTTGTCGACGGTGCGCGCCGCCGCTGCCATTCCGAAGCTGGCGGTAACCATCATCACGGCGCCGAAGCCGCCCGCGCAGTCCAGACGTACGCCCTCCCCGACGAATCCTTTCGATTGGCAGACGCTTCCGTCTGGTTTTGGATAGCGCAGCTGTTCGGTAGAGAACACGCAGGGCACGCTGTACTGCCGCCCTGGCGTACGGGAGAAGTTGTAATCCTTTCTAAGCACCGAGCGGACTTTTGCGGCGAGAGGGTCATTAAATGTTTTATTGAGATCCGCAATCTGGATCTGCGTCGGGTCGACCTGCCCTCCCGCGCCGCCGGTGGTCACAATCTGGATTTTACGGCGCTTGCACCACGCAATCAGCGCTGCTTTGGACGCGACGCTGTCGATACAGTCGATAACCGCATCGAGTTCAGGCGTAATGTAATCCGCCATCGTTTCGCGTGTAACGAAGTCGCACACCGCGTGCACCTGGCATGCAGGATTGATCGCCTTCAGGCGCTCGCTCATGACGTCGACCTTGGGGCGTCCGACCGTGCCTGCCACCGCGTGCACCTGCCGATTCGTGTTGGTCGTGCACACATCATCCAGGTCGAACAGAGACACCTCGCCTACTCCGGACCGTACCAGCGCTTCTGCTGCCCACGAGCCTACGCCACCAATTCCAACGACCGCGACGTGTGCCCTTGCCAGACGCTCCGCGCCCTGAATGCCGTACAGACGGGTGATACCTCCGAACCGTTGTTCATCGAATTGCATGTGTGCCTCCAGATCGAGCGACGATTATAGGGACATGACCGATCTACCGCAGCCTGCGCCGCGTGAGCGGCCGTTTTGCTTTAAGATGAGCGCCATTTTCACGACCGCTGTTTGGAGCTCCCATGAGTCCGCTCTCGCCTACTCTCGAACTTGCCTGCGACCTGATCCGTCGACCTTCCGTCACGCCCGTGGACGAGGGCTGCCAGGAGCTGATGATGCGCCGGCTGGGCGATGCGGGGTTTACGCTTGAGCCCATGCGGATCGAAGACGTGGACAACTTCTGGGCCACTCGTGGCAGCGAGGGTCCCGTCCTTTGCTTTGCGGGCCATACCGACGTCGTTCCAACGGGCCCCGTGGTCGAATGGCAGCATGGACCTTACGAAGCCTTGATCGATGAAAATGGGATGTTGTGTGGTCGCGGCGCAGCGGACATGAAGGGCAGCCTGGCTGCGATGGTCGTTGCCGTAGAGCGATTCACCTCTGAACACCCCAACCACAAGGGCACAATTGCGTTTCTGATCACCAGTGATGAAGAAGGCCCGGCGGATCATGGAACGCGCGCCGTCGTGGAGCGCCTTGCTGAACGCAAGCAGCGCCTGGACTGGTGCATTGTGGGCGAGCCATCGAGCACCGCTCTGCTCGGGGACGTCGTCAAGAATGGCCGACGGGGTTCACTGGGCGGCACGTTGACCGTTAGGGGCGTCCAGGGTCACGTCGCCTACCCCCATCTCGCCAAGAATCCTATCCATCTGGCGGCCCCGGCACTGGCAGAACTTGCAGCAGAGCATTGGGATGCGGGTAACGACTTCTTCCCACCGACAAGCTTTCAGATCTCAAACCTCAACTCTGGCACAGGCGCAACAAATGTCGTGCCTGGAACGCTCACGGCACTTTTCAATTTCCGCTTCTCTACCGAATCCACCGTAGAGCAGTTGCAAGCACGGACGTGCGAAATCCTTGATCGCCACGGGCTCACGTACTCGATTGACTGGAACGTGTCGGGCCTGCCATTCCTTACCGAGCCGGGCGCTTTGCTCGATGCGGTGTCTGCCAGCATCGCTGATGTGACGGGTAGAACGACGACCCCTAGCACGAGCGGCGGTACCTCCGATGGCCGATTCATCGCGACGCTCGGCACCCAGGTCGTCGAGCTGGGGCCGGTCAATGCAACGATCCACCAGGTAGATGAACGCATTCTCGCGAGCGACCTGGATCTGCTGACGGATATCTACTATCAGACTCTCGTCCGGCTGTTGGCGGAATGACCCTACTTATATGTCCTATCTGCCGCGCTCCACTGGATGACGCGGGCAATGGCGTCGCGTGTGATGCCGGACACCGCTTCGATCGGGCGCGGCAGGGCTATCTGAACCTGCTGCCCGTGCAGCACAAGAACAGCCGGGCGCCCGGCGACAATGCTGCGATGGTCGAGGCGCGCCGCCGCTTCTTACAAGCCGGGCATTACGAGCCGATAGGCAGACGCCTCGCGGATCTTGCCCAGCGCTTCAACCCTGACGCCTGGGTGGACATTGGCTGTGGCGAAGGCTATTACACCGGCGCAATATCCGATCGTCTTTCCGGGCACGCAGGGTACGCCCTGGATATTTCTCGGGACGCCGTACGGATTGCATGCCGCCGCGCGCCAGCAACGACCTGGCTGGTTGCAAGCATGGCTCGAATTCCGCTTGCAGATGCAAGCTGCGGCATGGCTACGAGTATATTCAGCCCGCTCGATTGGTCGGAAACTCAACGTATTCTCGCCGTTGATGGAGGCCTGCTGCGGGTTGGCCCCCTGCAGTCGCACCTGATCGAGTTGCGCGAGCGCCTCTACGATGAAGTCCGTCCCTATGACGATACCAAGCATTTGAGCCTAATCCCTGACGGCATGGAGCTCGCTCACAGTGAGGCACTTACCTTCACCCTTGAACTGACGGATGAAACCAGCCGCGCTGATCTTCTGGCAATGACGCCCCACGGTTGGCGTGCCAACGCAGAGAGACGCGCCCAGGTCATTTCCGAACCGCTCAAGGTCACTGTAGCCGTACGCTACGACTGGATTACAAAACGCGAGCCTGAACATGCGCCAGCCTGATATCGAAATCTACCTCAAGGACGTTGAACGCGATGCCGTCAGCGAATGGTTGTCACGAGCGCTCGGCCCATGCAGTGATTGGCAGGCAGCGGGGCACACATTCAAATGTGCGGCCGGGTCGCTGCGCGTAACGTTCTTCCCGAAGGCTGTTGGGCGCTGGCATAGCCTTTATATCGAGGGTAGTGAAACCCCATGGGAAACGGATCTGGCATGTGCTCGGGCGGCCTACGACGCGCTTGCCGTACAGATTCGTTGCGCACCAGGCGGTTGGGAAGAATCGGAAAGCGAAGAGAACGACCGCTGGATAAAGGTCGACAAGGACGGCGAGAGCGAAATCGTCTGGAAGACGGACTGACCGTCCTGACATGAAAAAGCCCGTCATGAGACGGGCTTTTTTCTGAAATTACGCCTTGGCGACGTCTTCCGCCTGCAGGCCCTTTTGGCCCTGGATCACGGAGAACTCGACCTTTTGGCCTTCAACAAGAGAGCGATGGCCTTCGCCCCGAATGGCGCGGTAGTGTACGAACACGTCCGGACCGCTGTCACGTTGAATGAATCCATATCCCTTGGCGTCATTGAACCACTTGACGGTTCCGAGCTCACGATCTGCCATTACCACATCTCCAACTCTGTTGTTGATTGCCCCTCATTGTTATTGGTAGGGGCCTCCACGGCACGAGGGCTTCCATTACCCGATAACACAGCTCCGTCTGCAGCATGGCCTGGACCGGTAAGACAACGAAGCCCGAATCGACCGCTCGGGCAGTATAAACAAAGCAAACGCCCTGAAAAGTGTTTTTTGAAACGCCTTCCAGCCCACGTAGCACGCGGCTTCCGGGCTATTTTAGGAATGCAACGGAGGTCGCTGATTTAGCAGGGATTTGTTGGAACGGACCTACTTCGTTGAAACGGCTTTCACGTTGCAACCCTAAACATTCAGCAAAACGTCGGAGCGCCCGAACAGGTCGATTTCCCCACAGTCGAATGCTTCAGACACACGCAGCCATGTGAAACGGGACCAACGTCGGTTTTTGCTGGCGTCACGGGTTTACGGCACAATTCCATCCCGGCCCTACGGCCCGAATCGTATCGACTTCATGACCCGCTCTCCCCTACATCGCGTTGCATTCGCCTGTCTCCGCAGGTTTCTCTTTCTTTGGGTCCGCTCCGAAACGATCAACCAGCCATCCGTCAACCTGAAGCTCGACCGCGCCAAACCGGTCTTTTATGTGCTGGAAGAGCGCTCGGCCAGTGACCTTGCCGTCATTGATCATGAATGCATGCGGCTAGGCCTACCGCGTCCCGTGCTCCCCGTCTCCATTGGCGATCAGCAGGAACGAGCAGCATTCTTTCCCCTGACGACAGGCCCGGGATGGTTCGGCGAGAACCCGAGACGCAAGGCTCCTGCATTCCTGCTGCGCCTGACTCATGCCGTCAGTCAGCATGTCGTCGACGACATACAGATCATTCCAGTCAGCGTGTTCTGGGGGCAATCGCCCGACCGGGAAACCAGCCCATGGAAGCTTCTTTTTGCGGACAGCTGGGCCGTAACCGGCAGGCTACGGAAGTTGGTCAGGATCATGGTGCTCGGCCGCAAGACGCGCGTTCAGTTTTCAGCGCCGATCCATGTACGAGACCTCGTTGAACAGGGCAAAGGGCAGCAGCGAACCCAGCGGCTGGCGCATCGCATCCTGCGCGTGCACTTCCGTAACCTCAAGTCCGCCGTAATAGGTCCGGACATTTCGCACCGCCGCAATGTAGTCAAGGGTCTGGTTCGTGCCGCCCAGGTACGCCAAGCCATAGCTGACCACGCAACGCGCGAGAAAGTGTCAGTGGAAAAGGCCGAGCGCCAGGCGCTGGCATATGGCAACGAGATCGCTTCCGACTACACCTACACGGTGGTTCGCTTCTTCGAGCTGATCCTCTACTGGTTCTGGAACAAGATCTACGACGGCATCAAGGTGCACCACCTGGAGCGAACGCAAGATGCAACGCATGGCCACGAGGTCATCTATGTACCTTGCCACCGAAGCCACATCGACTATCTGCTGTTGTCCTCGGTGCTTTTCCGCCAGGGCCTGACGCCGCCTCACATCGCGGCAGGTATCAACCTGAATATGCCCGTTATCGGCAGTCTGCTACGGCGTGGGGGCGCGTTTTTCATGCGCCGGACGTTCAAGGGCAATCCGCTCTACACTGCGGTATTCAACGAATACATGCATACCCTCTTCAGCCGCGGCTTCCCGGTCGAATACTTCGTCGAGGGCGGACGTTCACGTACAGGCCGGACGTTGCAGCCACGCACAGGCATGCTGTCGATCACACTTCGCAGTTACCTTCGTTCGTCTCGCACCCCGATCATCTTCGTACCCGTCTATATCGGCTACGAGCGTGTGCTGGAGGGGCGAACCTATCTGGGCGAGCTCCGGGGCAAGGCGAAAAAGAAGGAATCCATACTGGATTTGTTCAAAGTAATCGGTGCGCTGAAACAGAACTTTGGAAGTGTATGGGTCAACTTCGGTGAACCCATTCGGCTGACGCACTTCCTCGATCAGCATCAACCAGGTTGGCGTCAGGAAGAACATGCGCCGACTTTCAGGCCAGACTGGCTGACCGGTACTACCGATCGACTGGCCGAGACCATCGCTCGGCGGCTCAACGAGGCAGCGGCAATCAACCCTGTCAATCTCGTTGCGGTTGCGCTGCTGTCCAGCCATCGTCAGGCGCTCGACGAGCAAACACTGATCAGAACCCTGGACCTGCATCTCGCACTTCTGCGCAAGGTGCCCTATTCGGAACACACCACACTTCCTGATGGGGACGGAGCGAGTCTCATACGCTATGTGATGCAGATCGGCTTCGTTGCGGAACAGAAAGATGCACTCGGTCGCATCTTCTATCTGGACGAGCAGAACGCGGTACTCATGACGTACTACCGTAACAACGTCATGCATGTTTTCGCGCTGCCGGCGCTGCTGGCAAGCTTCTTCCTGTCGAGCGGGCGCATGAGCCGCGAGCAGATCCTGCGATACAGTCAGGCGCTGTATCCGTACCTGCAATCCGAACTGTTCATCCGCTACGAGCCCGAGATGCTGGAGACGGTGATCGATCGCTGGCTCGTAGCATTCGTGAAACAGGGTCTGCTCAAACGGGAGAATGATGTCTACGTTCGACCCGCGCCAAGTTCACGCCAGTTTGCGCAGCTGAGCCTGTTGGCCCGTTCGATCGTACAAACGCTACAGCGTTTCTACATGGCAACGTCGCTGCTGCTGAACGCCGGGCAACACGCCCTGACAGCCGAAGAACTGGAAAACCTGTCGACCGTCATGGCGCAACGCGTTTCCATTCTTCATGGGCTGAACGCGCCGGAGTTTTTCGACAAGACGCTGTTCAGGCACTTCATCCAGACACTGCTCGATGAAAACGTCCTGTTCAGGGACGAATCCGGGAAGTTGGGTTTCCATGAAATGCTCGCCGAGTTGGCGGAAGGCGTCGCGAAGCGGGTATTACCGGCAGACCTGCGCCTTTCGATTCAGCAGGTAGCGCTGGATCGTTCCGAGGATCTGGAAGCGGCCGCAACGCCAACCAAGCCCGAACACGATACCGCGCGGGATAACACCTGACGACGCGTGCCGCCTGGGCCCGCTGCTAGCTGCCCAGGCGCTTCTTGGGATAGATGTCATAGCGGCTTGACTTGCCATTGAGGCTGTAGCCCGGTTTCGGACCTTCAACGCAGGGCGCCTTACGTGGACGCTTGACCACTACCCGGTGGGTAGCCAACGCCAATGCTGCTTCGAGCAAGGCAGGCGCGTCCGAATCATCCCCCACCAACGGCCGAAACAGACGCATCTCCTTCTTGACCAAAGCGCTCTTGTCGCGGTGAGGAAACATGGGGTCCAGGTGGATGACCTGTGGGGGCTCCTCCTCCCAGCTGTTCATTCGCTCGATAGCGTCTCCTTCGATCAAACGCATGTGGGCGGCAATGGGCGCCACGTCAAGGTCCTGACGTGCACGGGCCAGCCCGTCTGCCAGCAGCACCGCAATAACGGGATGCCGCTCGCACAGGACGACGTCACAACCCAGGCAGGCCAGCACGAACGCATCACGCCCGAAGCCGGCCGTGGCATCCAGTACATGAGGCCGTACACCCGGCTGGATGCCGACCGCCTTGGCGATCATTTGGCCGCTGCCACCACCGAACTGCCGACGATGTGCGACAGCCCCCTCGACGAAGTCCACACGGATTGCGCCTGGTGCGCCGGGCGACAGGTCAACGAGTTGCCAGCCTGTGTCTGTCAGCTGAAGCGCGTATGGGGCCTCGCCCGCCATCGCAAAACCACGTTGATGCGCAAGTGCCAGGGCCTCGTCATTCCGCATCGGCGATAGGCTTTCTACTCGAATGACGGGAGCCGGATGGGTGAACGAATGTGTCATCTGCCTCTCTCTGGAGATCACGGCCGCTACGACTCGTCTGGCGCGCTTGGCGCGGCGCTAAACCTGACGCTTCTTTGGCCGATAAAGAAGGACGGCATTGTGCCAGAGCGAACCGAGATCCATGGTCGAAATTGTCAAACACCCCAACGCTCTACCCGTGGTCAGCCACGGCGAGCGCGGGCGCCCAGCCGAAAATCTTGGCGTCCGGGCGTATTTCGACTTCGAACATCTGCTGTCGCAGCTACGCCCAGCGCGCACACCGGCATTAGCGCCGCCCGAAGCAGAGCCTGTTACCCAGCCGAAGGGCTTGCCCGTAGCCCCGGTCCAGTTGCCCGCCACCGCGCTTGTTGAGTTCTCAGTCACGACATTCGAACGCTCGGAGCCAAGGGATGCCTCGGCCTTTATCAGCTCGATGCCTGAAATCTTTGACGCTCCATACCTGGACGAAACCCCACCCGAAGATGGCTGGTTCGAACACCGTAACCGTCTGGCGCTGCTTGGTATTGCCTGATCGATCGGGTAGCGTGTCGGCGTCTTAACGACAGATGCGGTACGGTCCCATGTCCAGGTGGAAATGGTCATGGTGGGCGCGGTTGTAATCGGGGCCAAGCACGGTATTGAACCGCTTACACGCGGCGCGCTTCACTTCACGCAGGAAGCGCGCATCGTCTGCCGAGCCATTCCAGTCCCGCGCGAGCGTAATTCGTTTTCCATTTTCAAGTCTGAAGCCTGCGATATCGAACGCATTAGCGGTTGCGTGCTGGCTCCGCCGGGCACTGTTGGCAATGTTGCGACAGGAAAAGCTGCCGAAGTGATCGATGCGTGCCACGCGCTGGCCGTAAATTGATTGGGCTATGGCTTGCAGGTCGTGGGTCTCGAACATCGCGTAGGCCGTCGCTAACGGGCAGGTTGCAACAAAGCTACTGCTGAATGATACGTCCGCTCCCGTGATACGCACTGCATTCTCGATGGGGCAACCCGACGCTGGGATGCTGTCCTTCACAGTCGAATACTTAAGGTCGGAGGTACCCAGGGCCTGGTTACACAGCGCTCGGTCATCTTGCAGACGCCAAACCTTCAGAGGAGTCAGGAAGTTGGGCGACGCCTTGATGTCCAATGGCGCCCAGGGGTTCCACTCAGGCGGCACACTGAACCATTGGCGGTACACCGCGTACGGGGCACCCACGACAATCATCAGCAACAATACGGTTATCAAACGTCCCATTCATGGCCCCGCAGCGTCCTTCATGATAGACCGCGATAGCCAACGCAAAGTGTCGGTAGCGCTCACCGCTTAAAGAAGGCCAAGCTGCTCAGACTCGGCTGCCTGTGCTGGTAGATCGGGCAATCCCGGAACCCGCGCTTGTAATTGCGCGTGAAAGCGAAACGCCTGCATCGCCGCCTGGCGATTATCTGGAGCGTGCAAGTAGACATGTGGCCTTCGCCCCTCATATATCCAATCGGCCACCTTGGCGACCCACGGAGAGAGGAAGCTGTCATTGAACCGAAGGTCGCCACTGCCTACGAAACGCACCTGCGGCTCATCAGTGAAGGCCGGGGCTCTGACCGGCAACCGAGGCTTTCTGGATTGGGCCTCCCGTACATACGCGTCAGATAGCGGGCTCTTGAACACCGCGCGGGTGTCGAAGCCTATCCGCTCCACGCCTCGCCCTTGCAGAAGTCGGTTGAGCGCCCGCTCGGGCTCCTGCTTGCTGAAGAATTCGAGATGCCGGACTTCCACAGCTACCGTAAGGTGGTCAAACGCATCGAGCCACGCCTCAAGTTCGGCAAGGCGATTGGGGCCAAAGCTGGCGGGCAGTTGAAGCCAGAACGGGTTAAGCCGCGACCTTAACGGGCGCAGCAATTCGACAAAGGATTCGGTCTCTTCGAAGCGATCGCGCAGGTCGCCGTTATGGCTGATATCGCGGTTGAATTTCGCGCAGAAGCGGAAACTGGCCGGCATTCGCTCCGCCCAACGTGCAACGGTGCGAAGACTGGGGCGCGCATGAAAAGTGGTATTGCCTTCAACGCCGTTGAAGGTTGCACAGTAGCGATCGAGAAGATCATCTGCCGGGCCCCCGGCCAACAACCCTCGCCAGCCTGGCTCATTCCAGGACGGACATCCGATGACATAGGGGAGATCGCTCACAGCACGTCCGGGCTTATCTCACGCATACATCATGCGTAGAGATCGAGCCCTACAACTTGAGAGACTGATTCGTCGTAACGCGTGATATTAGCTGTGCTGCCGTAGCTGGCCAGCGCTTGGGCGGCACGTGCTGAAATCGGCTGCTGGTAGCGCTCGGACATATCTGCATATCGTGCAGGAAGATGCTCGGCGCGGACATTTCGGGCTTCGCTCGACGCCTCCACCTCAGCATAGGCGATGCCATCTTCCGCACTGCGGTCGTCCTGGACCGGCAGACGCTTTTGGACTTCATCGACCGGACGCACTTCCCGATACGCAGCACCAGGCGCACTCGTGCGAGCGGGCCGATCCAGCGGATAGGATGAGATGTAACCGTCGATGCGCATCGATGAGCCCTTCGGAGTGTCGCGCCACTCTAATCAGTCGCCCCGGCCTTAGCAATCCGTCACGCCTGTCGTTTGACAGATGGCAGTGCTGGCCGCCTATACGCTATTGATCGCTTCACTGGCGCCGGTGTTCCGCCAAAGGTACAGACGGCAATCAGTTCTTTTTTGGCGTGGCGACGTTGTCGCGAAGATAGATAGGCTGCGCTGACTCGGCACTGAATGACTCACCACGTGCAAGCGCAAAGGACGCAAGCGTGATGAGATCTTCTGCATGTGGCAGAAGATCCGGAATGATCGAAACAGGCGTCAGTGAAATGCGCTCCCCGTAGCCCCACCCGGTACCTGCGCCATGCCAGGCACTGCCGAAACCAGGCGGCAATTCGACCGCCTCGGGTGGCAATACCGCTTCAACGCCTTGCAACTGCATTTCACCGGCGACGTTGGCATAGCAGCCCCAATAGACCTCGTCCATGCGTGCATCAATAGCGACCGCCACCTGGTTACACCCATGTTCGCGGTAGGCGCGCTGCGCGATAAGGGCCAGATCCGACACAGGCACCACGGGGCGATCCAACGCGTACGCTAGGCCCTGGACAATACCGATTGCGATTCGAACGCCAGTGAAGGCACCAGGTCCCCGGCCGAAAGCAATAGCATCAATATCACCCGCGACCATCCCGGCTTCACTCAACAATTCCTGGACCATCGGCAGCAGACGCTGCGCATGCATTCGGGGAATGACGTCATAGCGGCTCAGGACGTGGTCGCCCGTTTTCAGAGCAACGGAACAGGCTTCAGTAGCGGTATCGAGTGCCAGCAGGACAGTCATGGGTACAGACGGTATTTATGAATGGGCGGGCATTAAAACCGGTTGAATCCTTTTTGGCCACTGCCTTGAAACGCAAGACGGCCCGCAAGCGGGCCGTCGCCAAGCGCTCAACTACAGATCAGTCCAGTGCGGCGATGACCTTCGCAGTGATGTCTTCTACGCTACCTACGCCTTCGATGCGTGAATACTTCGGCGTGCCATGACTCGCTGCCATGTCCTGGTAGAACGCGACCAGTGGCTGCGTCTGGGAATGGTACACGGAGAGACGATGGCGAACGGTGTCTTCGTGGTCGTCGGCACGCTGAACGAGATCATCGCCGGTCTCATCGTCCTTGCCTTCCACCTTGGGCGGTTGATGGACTACGTGGTAAACGCGGCCAGATGCTGGATGCACGCGACGCCCGCCAATACGACTGACGATCTCTTCGTCATCAACTGCGATTTCGACGACATGATCGATCCCGACGCCTGCGTCTCGTAGTGCTTCGGCCTGTGGAATCGTGCGCGGGAAACCGTCGAACAGAAAACCGGTTGCGCAATCTGGCTGGGTGATACGCTCCTTGATCAGGTCGATGATGATGTCATCGGAAACCAGGCCACCACTGTCCATCACATCCTTGACCTTCACGCCAAGCGGTGTGCCCGCCTTGACTGCGGCACGCAACATGTCGCCAGTCGAGATCTGCGGAATGCCGAATTTGCGAGTGATGAAGCCCGCCTGTGTGCCTTTGCCCGCGCCTGGGGCCCCCAACAGAATCACGCGCATCTCTGTGCTCCTCACATTATTGTTACCACTTGGGATTCGCCTCGTAGCAAGCTGTTTGGGCCAATCTTCTCATCGGGTCCCACCGCCGCCTTGCGCGTAGATGCAGGCGCCAAGCGACAAACGGCTGATCAAGATACACAGCGCACCTAGGGGGCACAAGCCGCCGAAAGTCGCACCAACCGGCGCTCCCCGCTGCATTTGGCTAAAACCCCGTACCAACGCTTGCAAAAGGCATTCGCCTGCGACAATGCGCCGCGGATATCAACGCAATCAAGAATGGCAGCGAAACGGAATTCGGACGCCTTGGCGCCTGTCGGTATGCATAGCTGCCGCGCCGAACCAAACATTATGGCGCAGCGGAAGGTCATGCAGGAGCCACCCGAATGAAGATACGCGAACTTACCGAGCACTGGGAGCAAACCGCGAAGGGGCAGCTTACGGAGCGCGCCTACAGCGTTCATCTTGATATCGAGTCGGCGGCGCGCCTTGCGGCGCTCACCGAAATGTATCCCAAGCGTACTCAAGGAGAGCTGCTAACCGAGCTCATACGGGCAGCGCTGGAGGAACTGGAAGCCAGCTTTCCCTATGTCGAGGGCGAGACCGTCCAGGCGACCGATGAACTTGGTGACCCTATATATCAGGACATTGGCCCCACTCCCCGCTTCCTCGCACTTGCTCGCAAGCACCTGCACCACCTTCAAGCCCAGGAAGGCGTAGCGGAATGAATACCTGAATCTGACTACACAGTCAGATTCACAAAGAAACAATTGAACCTTTGAATTGCCGTTTCGGTCACAAAAGAGAGCTGGCAGGCACACTTGGTCACCGTCGAGATTATGGGTGACGGGCGTTGCGAGACGCTGGCAGGTTTTTGATAGAACTGGAGAACGCACCATGAAAGCGATGATTCATCCCGGGTCGGGCGCCGTGCTAAGGAACTTGAAACTCACAACGCTGGCGATTGGCAGCGCCTTCCTCATTGCAGGGTGTGCCGGGAACCCGCCGACCGAGCAATTTGCGCTGACCGAAAGCGCCGTGAACCGTGCTGTCAGCGCCGACGCTACACAATATGCGGCCGTAGAGATGAAGTCCGCTCAGGACAAGTGGAAGCAGGCCGAAATGGCCATGAACGATAAGAAGTACGATGAGGCCCGCAAACTGGCCGAACAGGCCGAATGGGACGCGCGCCTTGCAGAACGCAAAGCGATGGCCGCAAAAGCCCAGAAGGCGGTTCAAGACGCCGAGCAAGGCGTCCAGGAACTACGCGACGAAAGCATGCGCGCCACACAGTGATTGGCTTGCGCCCGCCGTTTATAGAGGATGAAGGATTTCGTTCATGAAAAAGACCATTTTCCTGCCCACGATGCTCGCTTTGGCCATGGGTCTGTCCGCATGTGCCACCAAGCCGAATCCAGAGCTGGATACCGCACGCAGTAACTTCGAGTCGCTGCAGAGCAACCCCAAGGCTAGCCAGATCGCTGCACTCGAGACCAAAGAAGCCAGCGATGCGCTGGACAAAGCTGAGAAGGCGTTCCGCGATGGCGACAACCGCGAGCGCGTGAGCCAGCTCTCCTACCTGGCTAATCAGCGGACCGAGGTCGCCAAGCAGACTATCGCACTGCGTACCGCTGAAGAGCGTCTGCAAGGTGCATCTGCGGAGCGCGCCCAGGCGCGCCTCGACGCTCGCGACGCGCAGATCAAGAAACTTCAGGAGCAGATGAACGCCAAGCAGACTGACCGCGGCACAGTGGTCACCTTTGGCGACGTACTGTTTGACCTGAATCGATCGGAGCTCAAGCCGGCTGGCATGCGTGACGTCCAGAACCTGGCCCAGTTCCTGCGCGACAATCCAGACCGTAAAGTCATCATCGAAGGCTATACCGATAGCACGGGCTCCGACTCGTACAATCAGTCGCTCTCTGAGCGTCGCGCAATGTCGGTCAAAAGCGCCTTGGTACGCATGGGCGTCGAGCCATCTCGCTTGGTGACGCAAGGCTACGGCAAGGAATACCCAGTTGCGGATAATAATTCGCAGTCCGGCCGTGCCATGAACCGTCGGGTCGAGGTAACGATATCCAACGATTCGAACCCGGTAGCCCCACGTCGGTAATACAGCCCGGCGGTCACTGCGACTGCCGTGGTCTCGCCTCAGTGCCTGGCTCACATTGAGCCAGGCACTTCTTGTTTAGACGGGTTTGTTACCGATGCTACTTGTGGCCACGTTCATTGATCCAAAAAAAACCCGACTATCCAGTCGGGTTTTTTACCGCATTCTCAGCAGGGCGTTTAGCGTGATGTGGCACCTGCCTCGCCTGACTCAGCGAGCACAACCTGGCCATCACGAACCGGCAACCGGTCGCCAGGGTCTCGATCCATCCGCACCTGACGGACCTTCCCATCAAGCTCGTATTTCACATCGTAACCAACGATCTTCTCGCTGACATCGTTGACCGTTTTGCAGCGGGTTTCGGTGGTTGTGTAGGTATCGCGGTTCTGCATCCCTTCCTGAACCTTGTTACCCGCGTATCCGCCACCAACTGCACCAGCGACAGTTGCCAGCTTCTTGCCGTTACCCCCGCCAACTTGGTTACCCAGCAAGCCGCCTGCTATGGCGCCCACTGCCGTGCCAATGAGTTGATGCTGATCCTGAACGGGACGCTGACGCGTGATCGCCACTTCGCGGCACTCTTGCCGCGGGGTTTTAATGGACTCTTTTACGGATTGCACTGCCAGCACTTCGGCATATTGAGGGCCGCGGTCACTTAGACCATAGGTTGCCAGCGCACCACCAGCCGTAATACCGGCTGCACCCAAGACTGCACCCACAAGCAACGACTTGTTCATAAAACCTCCTGTAACAACGCGAGCAAACGGCGCTCAACGCCCAGCCTTGGAGGTTAAAACGGCGCCAAAGTTCAACTTCGGCGCCGTACGGCTACGTCAGGGACGGTCATCGACCGCATTGGGATCAGCGGCCGGTGGAATGAGGTCTTCCACCGAAAGCTTCAGCCATACCAGTACAGTCGCGCCAATGTAGATTGACGAGTACGTACCTACCACTACACCGATAAGCAGCGTCAACGCGAAGTTTGCAAGGGTGTCGCCGCCAAAGAACAGAAGCGCGAGCAATGCCAATGCCGTGGAAAAAGACGTGGCAAAGGTACGCAGCAGCGTTTGAGTTACCGAAATGTCGATATTCTCAATAAGTGACGCCTTACGCAGAACTCGGAAGTTTTCGCGAATCCGGTCATAGATGATGATGGTGTCATTGAGGGAGTAACCCACCATCGCCAAAACCGCTGCGAGAACCGTCAGGTCGAATGGCACCTGGAAGAAAGCCAGAAGGCCAAGGGTGATGATGGTGTCGTGCGCCAAAGAGGCAATGGCGCCCAAGCCAAATTTCCATTGAAAGCGAAACGCCAGGTAAAGCAGCATCCCGCCGAGGGCCAACAGCATTGCCAACCCCCCTTGATCCCGGAGCTCCTCTCCTACTTGCGGGCCGACAAACTCAACCCGGCTGATCTGAAAGGCCGACGAGGCGTCGGTGTTGCGCAACGCCGTGGCTACATGATTTCCTAGCTGGGGGTCGTCTCCGGCCAGGCGGATCAAGACGTCGGTCGTAGCACCGAAGCTTTGTACCACGGCATCCGGGTAGCCTGCCTGACCGAGATCGGATTTGATCCGGTCGAGGTTGGCAGCCTGCTCATACTTGAGCTCGATCAGGGTTCCGCCCGTGAAGTCGAGACCGAAGTTGAGGCCTTTTGCGAATAGAGCGCCCAGACCAATCAGGGACAGCACAACGGTAATGGCGAACGCGACGTTGCGAACCGCCATGAAACGAATGGTTGACTTGATCATGGCTGATTCAGATCCAGAGCTTCTTGAAGTTACGGCCACCAAAGATCAGGTTGACCATACCTCGAGTGAAGAAGATTGCCGTGAACAACGATGTCACGATACCCAGCGACATGGTGACGGCGAAGCCTTTCACCGGACCGGTACCCAGCGCAAACAGAATCCCGCCGACCAACAATGTCGTCAGGTTACTGTCGATGATCGCACTGAACGCCTTATCGAAACCCTCGTGGATCGCTCGCTGCACCGACAGCCCTCGCGCAAGTTCCTCACGTATCCGCGAGAAGATAAGCACGTTGGCATCGATCGCCATACCGAGCGTAAGAACGATACCCGCTATGCCAGGCAAGGTAAGAGTCGCACCGATGATCGACATCAGCCCAACGAGCAATACGAGGTTGAATGCCAATGCTACGGTCGCAAGCAAGCCGAAGAAGCGATAGATCAGAATCACGAACAACGAGATGAAGACCATTGCCCATTCTGTGGACTCGATACCCTTGGCAATATTCTCCGCACCCAGGCTAGGGCCAATCGTACGCTCCTCAGCGAAGTACATTGGAGCTGCCAAACCGCCCGCGCGTAGCAGCAAAGCGAGTTCAGACGATTCGCCCTGCCCATTCAGGCCGGTAATTCGGAACTGACTTCCCAGCGCAGACTGGATGGTGGCAAGGCTGATGATCTTTTTGTCTTCGACGAAGCCTTGCACTTCGACCGGTTGTTCCACGCCGTCAACCACCTTGTTGACGGTACGAGTGATCGGACGCTGTTCGATGAAGATCACCGCCATGCTACGGCCGACGTTCGACCGCGTGGCGCGGTTCATCAGATCACCGCCATGCCCATCCAGACGAATGTTGACTTGCGGACGACCATTCTCATCGTAGCTGGCCTGAGCGTCAGTCACTTGGTCGCCTGTGATGATCAGCGAACGCTCCAGATCAACTGGCGGACGACCAGCCTCCCGGAATTCGAAGCTCTCGGTCGAGGCACGCGGCGCGTCAGGCGTAGCGGCCAGACGGAATTCAAGGTTGGCCGTTTTGCCCAGGATACGCTTGGCTTCCGCCGTGTCCTGTACACCGGGCAACTCGACAACGATACGGTTCGCGCCCTGGCGCTGCACCAACGGCTCAGCCACACCAAGCTCGTTGACGCGATTGCGGACAGTCGTGAGGTTCTGCTGGATCGCGTAGTTGCGAATTTCCGTCAGCTTGGCTTCTGTCAGTGCAAGCCGCAGAACCTGCAGGCTTCCCTGCTCGCTATCGGTAATATTGAAATCGTTGAAGTTACCGCTGATCAGACGCTCCGCCTGTGAGCGATCCTCGGCACTGTTGAATCCAAGCTGGATCGCGCCATTCTGGATCGGCAGGCTACGGTAGCGGACACGCTCCTTGCGCAGCAGCGTCTTGACGTCGTTCTCATAGACGTTCAATCGCGTATCGACAGCCTTCTCCATGTCGACTTCCAACAGGAAGTGGACGCCACCAGAGAGGTCCAGGCCGAGTTTCATGGGCGTCGCGTGCAAAGAGCGAAGCCAATCAGGGGTCGTCGGTGCCAGATTGAGTGCAACGACAAAACCATCACCCAAGGCTCGCGACACCACATCCTTCGCAGGGAGCTGGTCGCCAAGAGCGGTAAGGCGAATAAGGCCAGCGTTCTGTTCGATCGCGCCTGATTTCACTTCGATACCCGCGTCACGCAGCGCCTGCGCTGCGCGGTCTACGTCGGACTCGGTGATATTTCTGGCCGTACTGCTGCCACTGATCTGAATGGCCGGGTCGTTCGGATACAGGTTGGGCGCCGAATAGACGAGGCCGATCGTGAGAACTGCGACGATCAGCAGGTACTTCCAGAGAGGAAATTTGTTGAGCATGACTCCGCCCGTTATGACGCGGGGCGCTATGAGCGCCCCGTTGATGCTATGAAGAACCTGAAAATCAGATGGCTTTCAGGGTGCCCTTGGGCAAAGTTGCAGCGATGGCTGCCTTCTGGAACTTCAGCTCGACGTTGTCGGAGACTTCGATGACGACGAAGTCATCGGCGACTTTCGAAACGCGTCCGGCAATACCACCGGACGTGACGACTTCGTCACCCTTCTGCAGGCCACCGAGCAAATTCTTGTGCTCTTTGGCGCGCTTGGCCTGGGGACGCCAGATCATCAGGTAGAAGATGACGAGGAAGCCGACCAGAAAAATCCACTCGAAGCCGGAACCGGCCGGGCCGGCAGGCGCCGCGGCATCCGCATAGGCGGCGGGAATCAGAAAGCTCATTCAGCACTCCTGTTGCAAAGTCATAGTGTGGTTTTTATACGTTGAGCGGCGGCGTCGGAAGGCCGCGGCGGGCATAGAAGGCGTCGACGAAGTCGGCCAATTTACCCTGTTGGATAGCCCCGCGCAAACCGGCCATCAGGCGCTGGTAATGCCGCAGGTTGTGGATTGTATTCAACATGCTGCCGAGCATTTCGCCGCATTTGTCCAAATGGTGTAGATACGAGCGCGAGAAATGTTTGCAGGTGTAACAGTCGCAATCTGCCTCTACCGGTGAATCATCGTGGCGATGGGTCGCATTTCGAATTTTCAGAACCCCTGTATCGACGAACAGATGGCCATTTCGGGCGTTTCGCGTCGGCATCACGCAGTCAAACATGTCAACGCCCCGGCGTACCCCTTCAACAAGGTCTTCCGGCTTGCCTACCCCCATCAGATAGCGCGGCTTGTCCGCCGGCATCTTTGGCGGCAGGAAGTCCAACACGCGAATCATTTCTTCCTTGGGCTCACCGACCGACAGGCCGCCGATGGCAAGGCCATCGAACCCAATTTCGCACAGGCCGTCGAGCGACCGCATGCGCAAATCTTCATGCATTCCGCCTTGCACGATGCCAAACAACGCCGCTGGATTGTCAGCATGCGCCACCCTGGAACGTGCGGCCCACCGCAGCGAAAGCTCCATAGACCGACGCGCAACGTCTTCGTCTGCAGGATACGGCGTGCATTCGTCAAAGATCATCACGATGTCCGAACCCAGGTCACGCTGCACCTGCATGGACTCTTCCGGCCCCATGAACACCTTTGCACCGTCCACGGGAGAGGAGAAATAGACGCCCTCCTCCTTGATCTTGCGCAGCGCGCCGAGGCTAAACACCTGAAAGCCACCCGAGTCGGTCAGTATCGGCCCCTTCCACTGCATGAAGTCATGCAAGTCGCCATGGCGCTTGATGACCTCCGTTCCTGGCCGGAGCCAAAGATGGAAGGTATTGCCAAGAATGATCTGCGCGCCAATATCCTCTATATCGCGTGGCAACATGCCCTTCACTGTTCCATACGTGCCTACGGGCATGAAGGCAGGCGTTTCCACGACGCCACGTGGAAAGGTCAGACGACCACGACGCGCATTACCGTCGGTGGCCAGTAGTTCGAAAGACATATGGCAGGTACGGGGCATGATCAAACCTCGGGGCCGACGGCCGCAGGGTTACGGGTAATGAACATGGCATCCCCGTAACTGAAGAATCGGTAATTTTGCTCAACCGCTGCCCGATAGGCCGCCATGGTCTCCGGATACCCGGCGAATGCGGACACAAGCATCAGCAGCGTGGATTCTGGCAGGTGGAAGTTCGTGACGAGTGCATCGACTACGTTGAAGCGGCAGCCCGGCCAGATGAAGATGTCGGTATCTCCACTGAACGGCGCCAGCTCGCCGCTGCGCGCTGCTGTTTCGAGCGAGCGGACACTGGTCGTACCCACGGCGATTACTCGACCGCCCCGCGCCTTGCACCGAGCGACTGCATCAACGACCGCCTGATCGACCTCAAGCCACTCACTGTGCATGTGGTGGTCTTCGACCCGCTCGACGCGCATGGGCTGGAAGGTCCCCGCGCCCACGTGAAGCGTGACGAATGCGGTCTCCACACCCGCCTCGCGAAGCGCCGCCAGCATCTCGTCATCGAAATGCAGGCCAGCTGTCGGCGCCGCCACAGCCCCAGCCCGCTGCGCGTATACGGTCTGGTATCGCTCGCGATCTGACGCCTCGTCTGCGCGATCGATATAGGGCGGCAGCGGCATATGGCCGACGCGGTCCAGCATTGGCAGTACATCTTCCTCGAAGGCGAGTTCGAACAGGGCATCGTGGCGAGCAAGCATGACGGCCTTGGCGCCGCCTTCGATGAGCAACGAGGTACCTGGCTTGGGTGCCTTGCTCGCACGGACATGCGCCAATACGCGACGAGTATCCAATACGCGCTCAACCAGCACCTCGATTCTTCCACCGGATGCTTTCTGCCCCCACAACCGCGCCGGGATGACGCGTGTGTCGTTGAACACCATCAGATCACCGGGCCGGACATGTGAAAGCAGGTCGGCGAAACGCTGGTGCTCGATCTTCCCGCTTGGACCGTCCAGCACAAGCAAGCGGCTGGCTCGCCGCTCGGCAAGGGGATGGCGAGCAATCAAATCTTCCGGGAGATCGAAATGAAAATCGGAGACGCGCATAAAAAAGGAGGGTCGGTTCAAAAGGCGGCCGAAGCTTACCGGAAATGCATCATCCTGACCACGAAACCCGATTGACCGACGGTCATGACATCCCTATACTCCGCCGCCATTGCCTCGGTGGCGGAATCGGTAGACGCGGCGGATTCAAAATCCGTTTCTGGCGACAGAGTGAGAGTTCGAGTCTCTCCCGAGGCACCATTACATGACTTCACGTTGCCAAAACAACGATCGAAGTAGCGAAAAGCCCGCCTAGTGCGGGCTTTTTTATTCCTCCATCGCCACTGTGCAGCTCTCGCACTGACCGGCACTTCCGGCATTTGTGCACCACATCTGCCGGATCCGTATGAGCTGCCCACGCTTAGGTGCAGCGATCTCGCTCCCTATTAATGCAGCGCAGGTGATGAACACCAACGCAATCCATGTGAAGATATCCGCAGGATATGTAACGCAAAGGGATTAGCGATGCTCCACTTCTTCTTCCTGTTGTCTGCTCTCTTCACTTCAGCCCCAGGCGCTGAGGATACTGCCCTCGCGAATACCGTTAATGCCATACGGCCAGCTATCGAGGCCGCTGCCGGTTACACGCCGGAGTCCGCCTAGCAGGCAGCGACTGCTGGTGAACTGCTATAAGCGACGCGCGACGCGCTCAATCTTCGGTTGGATCCTTGCAGGCCTCGTGCAGTCCAGGTCCAAGCACCGGATGCAGGATTGCATAAAGCATTCACCGAGGGATCATGAGGCAGTGAGCCATGGAGACTTCAAGGTAGCGTAGCGGCGGCCGTTTGCTGGACACAACGGCGTTTTCAAGGGTGCAAATAGCATGCATGTACGTGAGCGGCAGATGGAGTTGGAGGCTGAGATCACTCGCCTGAAGGCCAGCCGAACGATGGCTTTCGAGCAGGCTTACGGTCGAGCTACGCGGGTGTATATCTTCGCGTTAGGCGGAATGATCTGTGGCTTGTCCATAGGTTTAGCCGGTTTGACCACCATCCTGGCGATGGGCGTCACGCTTTTCGGGATATCAGCCTTCACGATTGGAGCGGCTTCCCTGTACGTCGGCTTTCGAACAGAAAAAGAAGTACGCGCGCACCGAACGCGGTATGCCCAGCTTGGCGACGAAATCGACGGCAAGGAGGCGCAACTCCGCAGCCTCGTGCTACAAATCGACCCGACGCCATCTTCGACCCTGCGCCCCTCCCAGCCGACTTGCTAACCAAGCGGCTGACGTCAATTCCGAGCACAAAGGGCAGCTAATCCGTCCCCGACCGTTTTCAAGTAGCCTGCCGTTTTAGTGACGGTCCCTTGCCATCTGGTTGCCTGCCCAAACCCACGTACACCAGCGGCCGTTCCCGACGATACTGTCGGCGCATCGAACTCTATCGCCAACGGGACGCCGCAGGAATGTCGCCACGCCCAGGGCCACAGTACGCGTCCCCGGAATCCCGACGCGCCCGAACGCTTGAACCGAAGGCCCACAATACGGGCTTTTTGCGCCATCATGATGTCTACCTCCAATCAGGAGGACACATGTGCGGACGCTTCGGCCAATACAGAACGCCTCACCGTTACGCGGAGCAGCTCGGCCTGCCCATTCCGCCTATCGAGGCTGCCAAACGCTTTAACGTATCGCCTCGATCGAGATGTATTGTCATCCACTCGGTAGACGATCAGCTTCGGTTCGATCGAATGGCTCGGGGGTATACGCCGCACTGGGCAAACAAGCGCACGCCTGTAATCAACGCGCGGATAGAGAACGCAGCAACGCGCCCTTACTTCCGCGGCATCTGGAAGACTGGGCGCTGCCTTGTGCCAGCCGATAGTTGGTACGAGTGGAAGCGCATCCCGGAGACTACCGCCAAGCAGCCTTATCTGATTCGTCTTCGTTCGGATGAGCCCATGTTTTTCGCCTGTATCGGACAGTTCACCGGCGCCGAAAACGACGGCTTCGTAATTATCACTGCGAACTCGGAAGAGGGAATGGTCGATATCCATGATCGACGACCTATCGTATTAGGGCCCGACGCCGCGCAAGAGTGGCTGACCCCTACCCTTCCTGCGCCCTTGGCTGAAGACTTGGCCATTCATCACTCAACCCCCACTAGCGCCTTTGAGTGGTATGCCATCGATAAGGCAATCGGCAATGTACGCAATGAAGGCGAACATCTGATCGAACGGCAACAACATCCGAGCCTATGAATGGTCCGCAGCGGTCCCAACGCCCTTGCGATCGCCCGTTTCAACTGCACTTACAAATCGCGGATAGTCTGACCGAACGCTCAGAGCTACATCATTTGGTTGTCGGCGCGGGGAAACTGGCCAAACGAGCGCCCGACACAGTGCGTCTCTTTGATCAACCCAAAATCCGGCGTTATCCAGACGCGCCCATAGCGGTCGAACTGGACACCGACCGATGCTGGTCGTGGAGGTAGACGACAACCCGACGTCTTCACCCCGAGCTCTGGCTCGCTAAAAAGTTGAGATAGTCACTTCACTGGTCAACCAACACAACCGCACGCTTGGCGGCTGTCCTGGGACTGTACGCAACAAGATGCATGACGATGCGATGAATGACTTCGGTTCGTGGCGTCGCCATCAGCTCGCACATCCCCTTTGACCCACCTGGAACGGTCTACCCGTTGCTATCAGTCACATCAAAGCAGGACCTTACTCTCCGCGGTGCACTTCGTCGGCAGCCGAATTGTCCCATGACCAGAAACGCGCGGTTGGACTACAGGGGGCATCGTATGGCGGTCACATTGAAACAGCTTTATGGAGACGACATTCCAGCCGATCGGCAGGCAGAAGGGCTGGACGTGCTGTTCGAAGTCGTAACGCAGGATGGTGAGCATTTTTTCTTCGAAGCGGAAGAAGATGCAGCGGCGAAGATCGTTGAATTGAGTGATGAGGAGCGACGATAGGTCACACCGCTTGCATCTTGCAGCATATGGACGCGTCAGGTCATTAAACATCCAGTTGCTTTTCGGGGATAAACCTAATTTTCCGTCTTGTCCTAAGAAAATTCGGCGGCGAACGTTTTTTTCACATTCACCCCACATTCTTTTCACGCCCGCCTGCGTAGTCTTCAAATCGCCGGCCCCATCCGGCTCCGATGGTGTGTGAGTTTCAAGCCCGCTTCGCGCGGGCTTCTCTTTGTCTGCGATTTGTCGATACGCACCTAAGCCCTGTCACGCAGCAGTCATAAACGTGGACTAGCCTGATCCGCATCATAGCGACCTCATCAGGCCCGACTCCGCCACATGATCGAAGCACCTTCTGAGCCACCTCGCTCGTCCTTGCTGGAAATCTTTCGCGCGTTTCTGTTGCTGGGAGTGACGTCATTCGGAGGCCCCATTGCGCATCTCGGTTACTTCCGGAACGAGTTCGTTGCGCGAAGGCGCTGGCTCTCTGAAGCGGAGTACGCCGATCTGGTAGCGTTGTGTCAATTTCTTCCCGGCCCGGCAAGCAGCCAGGTAGGGTTCGCACTGGGCCTCATGCGCGGCGGATACGGCGGGGCCTTGCTTGCGTGGATTGCCTTTACGCTTCCTTCGGTCGTCCTTCTGCTGCTTTTCGCATCGGCGACCCGCTTTCTGGACGGCCCACTGGCGGCAGGCGCAATACACGGCCTGAAACTGGCAGCAGTCGCGGTCGTCGCCCATGCGGTCTGGGGTATGGCGCGTAATCTTTGCCCTGACAGGGAACGGACAGGTATCGCACTGGCGGCCTTGATAGCGGCCATTACGCTCCCCGGTTCCTGGGGCCAGATCATGGCGATAGGCATCGGCGCCCTGCTTGGAGCGTCGCTGTGCCGGGAGGCGCAGGTAGTGTCGAATACGCCCATGGCTACTGCCGTGAGCCCACGCGCCGGCGTAATTTCGCTAACCGTCATGGTGCTGCTGCTGCTCGGGCTTCCCGTGCTTGCCTGGGTAAGTGGTACGCAATTCGTAGCCCTGGCCGACGCGTTCTACCGCGCGGGCGCACTGGTATTCGGGGGCGGCCACGTCGTGCTTCCCCTGCTGGAGGCGGAAGTTGTCGAACGAGGCTGGATGTCGGCCTCGACCTTTCTCGAGGGCTACGCCGCCGCACAGGCGGTGCCCGGACCCCTGTTCACCTTTGCAGCATACCTCGGAGCTCTCGTGGGACCTGCGCCAAACGGCGGCGTAGGCGCACTGATTGCGGTGATCTTCATCTTCCTGCCAGGGATGCTCCTCCTGGTTGGCGTCCTGCCATTCTGGACAAAACTGAAAACCTTACCGGGCGCAAAGGCCGCCATCGCGGGCATGAACGCGGGCGTGGTCGGCCTTCTCGGCGCGGCGCTTTACGATCCTGTCTGGACAAGCGCAGTAGGAGGCGGGCTTGATTTCGCGCTGGCCGTCGTCGCGTTCTTCCTGCTGGCGCGTTGGCAGTGGGCTGCATGGAAGGTCGTTTTCGCATTGACCGTAGCCGGCATGGCGACCGTAATCTGACGGATAAGTCCGCTTTTTTTCCGTATGCACCGAACAGACCGGCCGCGAGCCGGTCATAGCCCCGATTTGGGCAGCGAAATCGTAGTACGTTGCTCTTTGCCCAACTATCCACGAGAACAACGCATGTTCAGAAATGCCATTCTGCTCGGCGCCCTGCTACCGCTATCGGCGTGGGCGATCGACGAACAGGAAGTGAGAACCTGCGCGGCTGTGACCAACCTCGTCGAGCGCCTCAGCTGCTATGACGATATGGCTGCCAAGCACGGCCTGGCACCCGCGACAACTCAAACCAGTCAGGTTGCACCTGATCCAGGCGACTGGAAGTCCTATCGCAGCACCAACCCTGAGGATGGCCGTACGGCCTACATTGCAACGCTCAAGGCGGGCGCCTCAAGCTCCTCTGAAGGACAAGCCGCTGAGCTTTGGGTCCGGTGTGACGGTGGGAAGATGGAAATGTTCGTGGACTGGAATTACTTCCTTGGCAGCAGCCAGGCGGACGTAACGTTCCGGCTCCAGAACGAGCCCCCTCGTACAAGTGTATGGACCAACTCTACCGACGGCCGCGCGACGTTCTTTCCAGATGCAGCAGTGCCTTATCTGATGCGGATGGCCAATTCGCCAAGCTGGAGCGTTGAGGTCACACCGTTTGGTGGCAGTCCGATCAAGGCCGTCTTCGATCTAAAAGGCGCGGGCGTCGCGTTCAGAGAGATACGCGCCAACTGTGGCTGGTAAGCGGCGCATCGATCCTATCAATTGCATGATGGCTGTGAAAAGTCAGCCTGCACGGGCGCAAACAGGGATGCTTTTGCCGCCCGTCGACAGTTGTGAAAGTTCAACGCGATTGACGCAATTTCGCAACATTTTCCTGCCCAATTAACCGCTCGACACCTCCCAGAAAAAACACTGAATTAAGGGGTTGGCTTTCCAGAAAGAATTAGCGTAGAGTTCAGAACACTGTGTTTGCATGGGTCGCTGTGAATCGTGACCTGGTGCAGTAGATCTTCAGATCCGCTACATCCCGCTCGACTTCTCTTAACTCCTTGCAAAACCCAGTCCAGACCCTCGATGCGCGCGCGCGGGGTAGTCACTAACACCAAAGAGTTTCAAGGAATTAAGTATGTCCAACCGTCAAAACGGCACCGTCAAGTGGTTCAACGATGAGAAAGGCTACGGCTTCATCACCCCCGAAAGCGGTCCGGACCTGTTCGTGCACTTCCGCGCCATCGAAGGTAACGGCTTCAAGAGCCTGAAAGAAGGCCAGAAGGTGAGCTTCGTTGCGGTGCAGGGCCAGAAAGGCATGCAGGCAGACCAGGTTCAAATCCTGGGCTAATAGCCGCACCTAAAAAGCCCTTGACATGTTCGCATGTCAGGGGCTTTTTTATGGGCGCATGGTAAATCGCACTGACCGACGCCCTGCGGGCCTTACCCGCGAGGCGTCGCTCCCGTCAGCCCGCTCTGCGTAGGAGAATGCATCCAGCGAGGGCACAGGCTCCAGCAGGTATCAACACAGCAAGCAGCGGAGAGAAATTGAACACCAGGCTCGCGGGGCCCAGAAGGTCCTGAGTGATCCTGAATACAAAGCCGACCACTACGCCGGTAAAGATACGTTGCCCGAGCGTAACCGACCTCAATGGCCCAAACACGAACGATATCGCCATCAGAACCAGGGCAGCAGTCACAAGGGGCTGAAGCAGCTTCGTCCAGAAAGCCAGCATGTATTGCCCGTTATTGAGTCCCTGCGCGGTCAGGTAGGTTGAATACCCCCACAAGCCTGAGATCGACAGCGTTTCCGGCTCCATCATCACGGTACCGAGCAATTCGGGACTGAGTGCAATATCCCAATTCTCGGTCGCTTCATGTACCGCCTCGGTCGACTGCCCGTGGAAGCGTGTCGTCACGATATCTTCAAGCTGCCAGTGATCCTGTTTGTACGTCGCTCGATTGGCGAAACTCGACCACAGCAGTTTGCGCTCGCCGTCGAACTCATAGCGTGTAATGCCATAGAGGACGCCATTAGGCTGAACAGAGTTGATGTGGACGAACTGGTCACCCTGACGATGCCAGTAGCCATATCGTGAGCCTTGGGCCTCGCCACCGCCCTGCGCCAACGAACGATCACCCTGCGCCTTGTTTTCCGTCCAGGGCGCCACGTATTCACCGATGAGCACACCCGCTATCAGCAGGACCATCATGGGCTTCATGACCGCCCACACAATGCGACCGATCGAAACGCCGGCTGCCCGCATGATGGTGAGCTCACTGTTACTGGCAAGCGTACCGAGACCAATCATGCTGCCGATCAAGGCCGCCATGGGCAGCATTTCATAGATACGGCGAGGCGCCGTGAGCAATACGTACCAGACAACCTCGATCAAGCCGTAGTCGTTACGTACGTCGCCCAATTGGTCGATGAATGCGAAGACCAGTGCCAGTGCGGTAATGACACCCAGAACTGAAAGAATTGCCAAAAAGACGCTTCGGCCAATGTACCGGTCGAGCTTAGACATGACGCACATCCCCCGCCGCACGACGCGCAGCAAGGCGCAGCTTCAATGGCTCCCAATAAAGGAGCACCAATCCGATGAACAGGAAGACCAGGTGAATCGGCCATACGCCGATCGAAGGCGACAGACGCCCCTTGTCCATGGAGCCCCTCGCAGCAATGAGCAGTGAGAGATAAACCATGTATAGCAAGATGGCAGGCAATAGCTTCAGGTATCGACCCTGCCGCGGATTCACCCTGGAAAGCGGTACCGCCAGCAATGTCACGACCATGACAAGAATAGGCAACGAGAAGCGCCACTGGAGCTCCGCCCAATCACGCGGATCGCCCGTGCCGAACAGATCAATCGTACGACTCGCTTCGCGCTCGCTTACCTCCACGGCAATTTCAGGGCGCGGTAGCAGCACACCATAGGTGTTGTACTGGATGGCACGATAGTTTGCCTGCCCAGGAAGGCCATCATAGCGATAGCCGTTTTCAAGGATCAGATAGCGACTGCCATCCGGACGAACTTCCTGCCGCCCCTTCTCAGCTACCAGTACACCGATACCTTCGCCCTGCCCGCTGCTGGATACGCGCTTCTCCGAAATGAAGACGTTACCAAGTTCTGTACGGTCCTCTGACAGCTCCTGGGTGTAGGTAACCCGCATCCCTCCTCTCAACGACTGGAAACGGCCGGGCACAAGCGTATCGAATTCCGTGAGCGCATCCTGCTCGTTCAGGATACGTTCGAATGCGGTAATGCCCTGCGGCGTAAGCCCCATAGCCAACCAGCCAACGAACGCCGCGATCATGGCAGCTGGCAGCAACGTGTAGGCCGCCAGCTTTTGCTGGCTCATGCCCGTTGCGGAAAGCACGGTCATCTCGCTCTCCAGATAGAGACGCCCATACGCGAGAAGAATGCCGAGAAACAGGCCTAGCGGAAGGATCAGCTGCAGGAAGCTCGGCATCCGATACGCCATGATGAGCAGCAACACGCTCGGATCGAGGACGCCCTGCGCAGCTTGGGCGAGGTACTTGATGAAACGGCCACTCATGATGATCACGAGCAGCACGGCCGTAACGGCACTCAACGTAACCAGTACTTCTCGGGACAGGTAGCGAAAGACGATCACGCCGGACTCCAGGTCATTGCAAGCCCGGCCATATCGAGCACTGACATGACCGGGATTCTGGGGGCGTCGCACGAGCGCGTCGTGCGAGCAACTGAAAAAATGGGCGTCATTATCCCGTGATCACACCGCGCTGTCACTGACGCAGCGGTGCGATGCAACATCCAGGGCCATCGCTGCAAACCTTCAGAGCGTATCGGAGTCAACACTTTTCATGTCGACACCGTCCGCCGGGGAGCAAATGCATGCGTACGCGCGCTGTGCCACCCGAGCGCAGCGTGTCGTTGTATAGTCGTCATCTTTGAAGCCCTGGGGACCTTTGCCAATGGAATTCGTCGTCAAAAACGCTCGTCCGGAAACCGTGAAGACCGCAACGCTCGTCATCATGCTCGCCGAGGGCGCCGCGCTGCGCGAGGCCGTTAGCGCGGTCGATAGCCTTGGTGGCAGTTTGATCACTGCCGCCGTCAAGCGTGGTGACTTTTCCGGAAAGCTGGGCCAGACCCTGCTTCTGACGACTGCCAGTCTCAAGGCTGAACGCGTACTGCTGGTCGGCGTTGGCAAGGACACCCTCGTGGAGCGCAACCTTCGCAAAGTTGCATCTGCCATCGCCGGTGGATTGAAGAATCTGGGGGGCAAGGACGCGGTCATCGTGACCGAGGGCCTGCAGGTGCAGGGCCGAGACCTGTATGGGTCTCTGCGCCTGATGGTCGAAGTTCTGGCCGACGCCAACTACGTGTTCGATCGTTTCAAAAGCAAAAAGGCCGATCCGCGCCCGCTCAAGAAGATCACGCTGCTCACCGACAAGCTTTCAGTTGCTGATGCTGAACGGGCCGTTGCGCATGCTCAGGCAATTGCGAACGGCATGGCGTTCACCAAGGACCTCGGCAATCTTCCACCGAACGTGTGCCACCCGAGCTATCTGGCGGACGAAGCGAAGGCACTCTCCAAGGAGTTTCGTGACCTCAAGGTCGAGATTCTCGACGAGAAGAAGCTCAAGTCGCTTGGCGCGGGGGCATTCCTGGCGGTCGCACAGGGCAGCGAGCAGCCACCGCGCATGATCGTCATGCAATACAACGGTGGTGCGAAAGGCGATCAGCCCTACGTATTGGTGGGTAAGGGTATCACGTTCGACACTGGCGGCATCAGCATCAAGCCGTCTGCCAACATGGACGAGATGAAATACGACATGTGCGGCGCCGCCAGCGTCCTCGGCGCCTTCCGAGCGCTCCTGGAGCTGAAGTTGCCAATCAATGTCGTAGGCCTGCTTGCCTGCGCCGAGAACATGCCCAGCGGACGCGCAACGCGCCCAGGTGACATCGTCACGACCATGAGCGGTCAGACGGTCGAGATACTCAACACCGACGCAGAAGGCCGCCTCGTACTGTGTGACACCCTCACGTACGCTGAACGCTTCAAACCGCGCGCCGTTGTCGACCTTGCTACCCTCACCGGGGCTTGCATCGTCGCACTCGGCTCAAACACGTCAGGCCTCATGGGCAACGACGACACCTTGATCCAGCAGCTGCTCGATGCAGGGCAGAACGCGGCCGATCGTGCTTGGCAATTGCCGCTGTTCGATGAGTACCAGGAGCAGCTGGACAGTCCCTTTGCGGACATTGCCAACATTGGCGGTCCCAAGGCCGGCACCATCACGGCCGCCTGTTTCCTGTCGCGCTTCACCAAGCAGTACCCATGGGCGCACCTGGACATCGCCGGCACCGCCTGGGTTAGTGGCGGGAAGGACAAGGGCGCCTCGGGCCGTCCGGTGCCGCTGCTGATGCAATACCTGATCGACCGTAGCCAGGCTTGATCGACGCCGCACCTACCGGGCGTAATCATACGCCCGGTTCCTTTCCAGGAAGGGCCATGCCTCAGATCGACTTCTATATATTGCCCTCCGCCGAGACAGACGCTCGCCTGACGTTCGCCTGCCGATTGGCCGAAAAAGCCTGGCGACTGGGCCACCGGGTCTACATCCATTGTCAGGATGACAACCAGCGCGACATGCTGGATGGCCGACTCTGGCAATTCAAGGGCGAGGCGTTCGTGCCCCATGACGACGCAGAAACCGATCCAGACGCGGTCGTGGTGCTCGGCACTCACACGCCACCGACGCGTCAGAACGATCTGCTGATCAACCTCACTACAGAGATCCCGCCGGCCTTTGAGCGCTTTGCCCGCGTCGCGGAAATCGTTGTCGAAGACGCAACGGTCCGACAAGCGGCACGGCAGAGCTTCCGCTTCTATAGAGAGCGTGGCTATCCTTTGCAGGATCACCGCTTAACCCGCATCTGACGGTCACAATGGACAAACAAAACGAACCAAAATCCGGCCAATTGCTCGATGACCTGAAATCAATCCGCGACCTGCTGGAAAAATATCAGCTCGAGCCGCCTATCCTCACCGACAATGCGGACGATGACATACCTGTGTTATCCGAAGTCATCGATAACGAACAGAAGCCAACCCCGGAAGCCACGTCTGAGCCAGCGGCACCGGCGGCGCCGGCACCTGCGGTCTTGACAGCTCCCCAAGCGCCCGCTCCGAAGCCTGCACCGACACCTCAGCGGATCGACAGCGAACTGCGCAAGACTGCGCAACTGATCCTTCAGGATGTCATCGACGACTTCGTACCTCAGATCGAAGCAGAACTTCGCAAGCGCCTCCAGGTGCGGCTTAAAGACATGCTCTGACGCGCCAGGCAGCCCCGGCTGCCTAGGCCGTACGCCCCAACGGCGCTATAATCGCGGGTTTCCTGCAGCCTGTTGTGAAGAGCCCGCCTGATGGACAAGACCTACCAGCCCCACGCCATCGAGACTTCCTGGTACGAAACCTGGGAAGCCAATCACTATTTTGCACCGCAGGGTACAGGCGAGCCCTACACCATCATGATTCCGCCGCCCAACGTGACGGGCAGCCTGCATATGGGCCACGGATTCAACAATGCGATCATGGACGCGCTCATCCGCTTCCGTCGCATGCAGGGCCGCAATACCCTTTGGCAGCCTGGCACGGACCACGCCGGCATTGCCACGCAGATGCTCGTCGAGCGCAAGATCGGTGCAGAGGGTTTGTCCCGGCACGACCTGGGTCGCGAGAAATTCCTTGAGAAAGTGTGGGAGTGGAAAGCCGAATCCGGCGGCAACATCACGCGCCAGATCCGCCGTCTGGGCTCTTCCGTAGACTGGTCCCGCGAGCGCTTCACCATGGACGACGGCCTGTCGGAAGCCGTGAAGGAAGCATTCGTCCGGTTATATGACGATGGCCTGATCTACCGCGGAAAGCGCCTGGTGAACTGGGATACCAAGCTGCACACCGCCATTTCCGATCTCGAGGTCGAGAACCACGACGAGAAAGGCCATCTGTGGAATCTCCGCTACCCGCTCGCAGACGGCGCAAAGACATCAGAGGGCAATGATTACCTGATCGTCGCCACGACCCGTCCCGAGACCATGCTTGGTGACTCTGCCGTTGCCGTTCACCCGGAAGACGAACGCTACAAGCACCTGATCGGTCAGTTCATCGAACTTCCCCTGGTTGGCCGTCGCATCCCGATCGTCGCCGATGAATACTGCGACCCGGAATTCGGCACGGGCTGCGTGAAGATCACGCCCGCGCACGACTTCAATGACTACGAGGTCGGCAAGCGCCACAGCCTACCCCTTATCAACATTTTCGATGCGGACGCGGCGGTACTGCCCAAAGCCCAGGTCTTCAATATTGACGGCACTCTCAACACGGACGTCGATGCCTCGCTGCCTTCCGAATATGCTGGGCTGGACCGGTTCGAGGCGCGCAAGCAGATCGTTGCCGCCTTCGATGCACTGGGGCTGCTGAAGAAGATCGAAGATCACGCACTCAAGGTGCCGAAGGGCGATCGCTCGGGCACAGTGATTGAACCGTGGCTGACTGACCAGTGGTATGTCGCCACCAAACCGCTGGCCGAGAAGGCCATCGCCGCCGTGGAAGGCGGTGAAATTCAATTCGTACCCAAGCAGTACGAGAATATGTACTTCAGCTGGATGCGCGACATTCAGGACTGGTGCATCAGCCGTCAGCTCTGGTGGGGACATCGTATCCCTGCCTGGTATGACGATGCAGGCAATGTCTACGTCGGACGCGACGAGGCCGAAGTCCGAGCCAAGCATGGGCTGGAAGAAACGACGCTACACCAGGACGATGACGTTCTGGATACCTGGTTCAGCTCCGGATTGTGGACGTTCTCCACCCTCGGTTGGCCGGAACAAACCGAAGCGCTAAAGACGTTCCATCCGACAGACGTACTGGTTACCGGTTTCGACATTATCTTCTTCTGGGTTGCCCGGATGATCATGTTGTCCACGCACCTCACCGGACAGATCCCATTCAAGACCGTATACGTTCATGGTCTGGTCCGGGATGGCCAGGGCCAGAAGATGTCCAAGTCCAAAGGTAACGTGCTCGACCCGCTCGACATCGTTGACGGTATCGACCTGGATACCCTGCTGGCCAAGCGCACTACCGGACTGATGCAGCCGAAGTTGGCCGAGAAGATCGCCAAACAGACCAAAGCCGAATTCCCGGATGGAATTTCGAGTTACGGCACTGATGCTCTGCGCTTCACGTTCTGCTCACTGGCCACCACAGGGCGAGACATCAAGTTCGACATGGGTCGTGTGGAAGGCTATCGAAACTTCTGCAACAAGCTCTGGAATGCGGCCAACTTCGTCATTGAGAACACCGACGGCCACGACACCGGCCTGAATAACGAGTCGGTCGAGCTGTCATCCGTCGATCGTTGGATCATCAGCCAGCTGCAACGCACCGAGGCCGACGTCACACGCCATCTTGATGCGTTCCGCTTCGACCTGGCCACACAGACCCTCTACGAATTCATTTGGGACGAGTACTGCGCCTGGTACCTGGAATTGGTGAAACCCGTTCTCTGGGATGAGAACGCACCGATCGAACGTCAGCGGGGCACTCGCCGGACGCTGATTCGCGTGCTCGAAGTGATCCTGCGGCTGGCTCACCCCTTCATGCCATTCATTACTGAAGAGATCTGGCAGCGCATCAAGTCGCAGGCTGGCGTCAATGGCGACACGTTGATGCTTCAACCCTGGCCGGTAGCGAACGAGGCACGCATCGATGCAGCGGCAGAGGGCGACATCGAATGGGTCAAGACGTTGATGCTGGGCGTGCGGCAAATCCGTGGAGAGATGAACATCTCCATGGCCAAGCGTATCGACGTCATGCTGGTCAATGCCAACGACGAAGATCGTCGCCGGTTGACCGAGAATCTTCCCCTGCTCAGCAAGCTCGCCAAGCTGGAATCGGTCCGGGTACTCGAAGCCGATGAAGAGGCCCCGATGGCGGCGACCGCGCTGGTCGGTGACATGCAGGTGCTGGTGCCCATGGCCGGACTGATAGACAAGGCGGCTGAACTTGCCCGTCTCGACAAGGAGCTGCAGCGACTGCAGGGCGAAGTGAAGCGCGTAGGTGGCAAGCTGTCCAACGAAGGCTTTGTGGCAAAGGCGCCCGCGGATGTGATCGAGAAGGAGCGTGCCAAGCTGACCGAAGCCGAGCAGGCGGTCGCCAAGCTGGCCGAGCAGCGCGAGAAAATCGCAAGCCTCTAAAGCGTTGAAGGCGGGCCTTGGCCCGCCTTTTTTCTACTGACCGAACGAAGCTGGCATCTCTTGCTTGCGTCCAGAAGACAGGCCTGTTATCACCCCATACCAAGCGCAGCAGCAAGCGGCCCTGGCCGCCGGACGATCTCGTGCTAACGTAGGTTGATTGATTGGGTAGCGCGAAAGGCGTCATCCCCTGTTTTGCGTCCCGCGTCTGACTCAACGGCAGCGCGGTTCGAAAGGCGATTCTACGAGTTGCCTGGTTGCTGAAGAGATAAGAAAAAGACCCAGGACGCAGGTACGAACCCTACGTGCATTGCCAGACCAGGAAGGTTGCCGCTTCACCAACAGCCGGTCCCACAGGACGCGGTACACAAAGAGATGGCCCAAAAGGCCGCAGGAGACACACGAGCATGCTGACACGGAACAAATGGTTGCCCTTCGCGGCGCTGGCACTGTCCATGGGAGTCTCGTTCGGTAGCGTTGCCGCCGAGCAGAAATCAGTCGCTGTCACGGCAATTGTCGAACACCCGGCCCTGGATGCCGTACGCGACGGCGTGAAGGACGCACTTGAGAAAGCAGGCTACGAAAGTGGCAAGAACCTGAAGTGGCAGTATCAAAGCGCCCAGGGGAATACAGGTACCGCCGCGCAGATCGCCCGCAAATTCATTGGCGATCGCCCCGACGTCATCGTTGCGATCGCCACGCCATCGGCCCAGGCAGTCGTAGCAGGCAGCCGCAGCGTGCCGCTTGTCTTTTCAGCCGTAACCGACCCGGTCGAGGCGCAACTTGTTCCAACCTGGGATGCATCGGGCACGAACGTCACTGGCGTTTCCGACCTGCTGGAGCTCGACAAGCAAATGGAGCTAGTGAAGCGGATCGTGCCGAACGCCAAGCGCGTGGGCATGGTTTACAACCCCGGCGAAGCCAATTCCGTTGTGGTCGTGAGGCGCCTCAAGGAGCTATTGCCTGGCATGGGTCTCGAACTCGTCGAAGCCGCAGCACCGCGTTCCGTTGACGTAGGCTCGGCCGCGCGTAGTCTCGCTGGCAAGGTTGACGTCATCTACACCAATACCGATAACAACGTGGTCTCGGCCTACGAGTCGCTGGTCAAGGTTGGAATGGACACCAAGACCCCGCTGGTCGCGTCAGACACCGACAGCGTCAAGCGCGGCGCAATTGCGGCGCTGGGTATCGACTACCGCGATCTTGGCGAGCAGACCGGTCGGATGGTGGTTCGCATCCTCAAGGGCGAGAAACCAGGCGACATCAAGCCTGAAACCAGCAGCAATCTCAGCTTGTGGGTGAACACCACAGCCGCCGAGCGCCAGGGCGTTACGCTGTCCCAGGACGTCCTCGATTCCGCGGCTGAAGTCATCAAGTAAGCCTATAGACCATACGATCCGCTGCATGACCGACCTCCAGGCGAGCGTTTCCTGCATCGCCTGGAGGCGCTCGCTTTCGCACTGCTTGGCGGATCGACTATAGCGCCCCACCCTTCTCTACCAGGTCCACCCAATGTCTCTGTTTTCCCTCTTCGGCGCCCTTGAGATCGGCCTGATCTTTTCGTTAGTGGCGCTCGGTGTATTCATTTCCTTTAGGTTGCTTCGCTTTCCCGACCTCACCGTAGACGGAAGCTTCCCGCTGGGTGGCGCTGTTGCGGCTGTTCTGATTGCCAGTGGCTGGGACCCATTCACAGCAACGCTGGTAGCAACCGCGGCAGGTGCGCTGGCCGGTATCGCCACGGCGGTGCTGAACGTTCACCTCAAGATCATGGATCTACTCGCCAGCATCCTGATGATGATCGCGTTGTACTCGATCAACCTGCGCATCATGGGCCGTCCAAACGTACCGCTGATCATGGAGCCGACGCTCTTTACCCTCCTTCAGCCGGAATGGCTTGTTGACTACGTCGCGCGCCCGTTGATTCTCATAGCGGTTGTGATTGCCGCGAAGGTCGGCCTTGACCTGTACTTCTCGACGCAACAGGGGCTGGCGATTCGCGCTACCGGTTCCAACCCACGGATGGCACGCGCACAAGGCATCAACACGGGCGCCATGGTCATCCTTGGAATGGCGATCTCGAACGGTCTCGTGGCGCTGGCCGGATCACTGTTCGCGCAAAGCCAGGGCGGCGCGGACATCTCGATGGGTATCGGAACGATCGTCATCGGCCTTGCGGCCGTCATCGTCGGCGAAAGCATTCTGCCTTCGCGCAAGCTGATGCTTGCCACGCTCGCGGTCATCATTGGTGCGATCGTCTATCGCTTCTTCATCGCGCTTGCCCTGAACAGCGAATTCATCGGCCTTCAGGCTCAGGACCTCAACCTCATCACAGCCGTGCTTGTCGTGGTTTGCCTGGTCATTCCGCTGGCGAAGAAGCGTCTGGTACGCCGGAGGAACGCATAATGCTCAATGCCAAGGACCTGAAGATCACCTTCAACGCCGGAACGCCCATTGAAACACGGGCGCTACGCGGGCTTTCCTTGCACATCCCGCAAGGTCAGTTCGTGACTGTCATCGGCTCGAATGGTGCGGGTAAATCGACCTTCCTCAACGCGGTATCAGGCGACCTGCCGATCGACAGTGGCCAGATCATCATCGACGACGTGGACGTCACTCGCCAGCCGGTCTGGGACCGTGCCCAAAGGGTCGCACGGGTCTTCCAGGATCCGATGGCGGGCACCTGCGAGGACCTCACCATTGAAGAGAACATGGCGCTGGCTCAAATGAGGGGGCGCCGTCGCGGTCTTGGAAAGGCCGTGAAGGCTTCGATGCGCGATGGATTCCGCGAAAGCCTCGCCACACTCGGCCTGGGCCTCGAGAATCGCCTATCGGATCGCATTGGTCTGCTGTCCGGCGGCCAGCGCCAGGCCGTCAGCCTATTGATGGCTGCGCTTCAGCCTTCGCGGATCCTGTTGCTCGACGAGCATACCGCCGCGCTGGATCCTCGAACGGCGGACTTCGTTTTGCAGCTTACGGCCCGTATCGTGGCAGAAAAAGGCCTAACGACCATGATGGTTACCCACAGCATGCGCCAAGCCCTGGATGTGGGTGAACGCACGGTCATGCTGCATCAGGGCCAGGTGGTGCTGGATGTATCAGGTGATGACCGCAAGGGCATGGACGTACCCGATCTGCTCGCGATGTTTGAAAAGGTACGTGGCGAAAAGCTCTCGGATGACGCGCTACTGCTGAGCTGAACGCCGGCGGGTGCGACAACGGTCGCACCCAATCGCCTCGCATGAGACCTCAGAGGATCTGCATGGAACCCAGCAAGACCCGCACGAGCTTTTATCGGCGACTGTACGTGGCCTGGCTCGTAGACAGCGGCACGGCCACCAGCGTGCCCGCGCTGATGGCGATAACCGGCATGCCTCGTCGAACCGCACAGGACACGCTTCTTGCGTTGGCTGACCTGGACATCGTCTGCCTCTTCGAACAGGACGATGGCGCACGCAATAACGCTGGCCATTACCGCATTGAAGACTGGGGCCCTATCGATGCGAGCTGGATCCGCCGCAACCTGACGCATATCAAAACCACGCTCGGCTATCCATAGCAGGCTGTGCACCCCATGCCCAGGACGTGCTCATGAATACCGACCTGCTGATCGTCCTCGCGCTCCTGCTGACGTGCGTCACGCTGTTCGTCGTCAACAAACCGCGCATGGACGTGGTCGGTCTGCTGGTCGTGGTTGCGTTGCCGCTGCTTGGCATTCTCACCATTGAAGAAACCCTCGCAGGCTTCAGCGATCCGAGCGTCGTGCTGATCGCAGCGCTTTTCGTTATCGGAGAGGGGCTGGTTCGAACCGGCATTGCCTATCGCTTGGGGGATTGGCTCGTCAAGCGAGCCGGGAGCAGCGAGACGCGGCTGTTGGTCCTTCTCATGGCTGTCGTGGCACTGCTTGGCTCCGTCATGAGTTCAACTGGAGTCGTGGCGATCTTCATACCCGTTGTACTGAGTATCGCGGCACGCCTGAATACACCCGCCAGCCGCTTGATGATGCCGCTCGCTTTCGCCGGACTCACGAGCGGCATGATGACACTCGTGGCCACGCCGCCCAACATGGTGGTCCATGGCGAGCTGCTACGCACAGGCCTGGACGGCTTCGGCTTCTTCGCGTTTACGCCGATCGGGCTCATCGTCCTGGGTCTCGGCATCGCCTATATGCTGTTCGCACGCCGCTGGCTAGGTCGCACCGACACCTCCCCACAGACACAGCGCCGCCACACGCTGGCTGACCTCGCCAAGGCCTACCACCTGTCCCAGCGCGAACGCCGTCTTCGCGTGCTCCACACGTCGCGGCTGGCCAACCAGGCGCTCAATGAACTCGAGTTGCGGCAGCAATACGGCATCAACGTGATTGGCGTTGAGCGGCGTCGTAATTTCCGCACGACATTGCTCGTCGCAACCGGCAGCACGGAACTGTTACCCGACGATATCCTGCTGGCGGACCTCGCCAGCCCAGCCATTGCGTTGTTGGGCGCTTACGAGGAGCTCGGCCTGGAAGCCATGCCGCTCAAAAGTTCGTACTATGCCGTGCACGCTCACGAGCTTGGTCTTGTCGAAGTGGCGCTTCCACCAGAATCGACGCTCAACGGCAAGACTATCCAGGCACTTGGCTTTCGCAGTCGGTTCAAACTCAACGTTGTGGGCCTCCGGCGCAATGGGGAAGCACTGGATGGCCTGCTCGTCGATGAGAAGCTTCGCGCGGGCGACACACTGCTGGTCGCAGGAAAATGGCGGCGTATCCGTGAGCTGCAGGGCCAAAGTCGTGACTTCATCGTACTGACACTGCCTGCCGAAGTGGATGAGGTGGCACCCGCCGCCAGCAAGGCGCCCTATGCGCTGCTCGGCCTGGCAACGATGGTGGTGCTGATGGTTGGCGGTTGGGTGCCAAATGTAGTGGCTGCACTGATCGGCTGCCTGGTGATGGGCGCATTTCGCTGTATCGACATGGACAGCGCCTACCGTGCGATTCACTGGCCGAGCCTGCTGCTCATCGTTGGCATGCTGCCGTTTGCCCTGGCACTCCAGCGTACCGGCGGCATCGACCTGGCCGTCGAAGGATTGATAAGGCTCGTAGGCGACGCAAGCCCACACGCCATGCTGGCAGCGCTTTTCGTATTGACCGCCGTGATCGGCCTCTTCATTTCCAATACCGCAACTGCGGTCTTGATGGCACCGGTCGCCCTGACCGCAGCTCAGCAGCTGGGTGTTTCCCCTTATCCGTTCGCGATGACGGTCGCGGTTGCGGCGTCGGCCGCGTTCATGACGCCCGTTTCGTCGCCCGTAAACACGCTTGTTCTGGGGCCAGGCCAATACCGATTTTCGGATTTCGTGAAGGTGGGCGTTCCGTTCACCCTACTTGTCCTGATCGTGACCGTGGTAATGGTGCCACTTCTGTTTCCGCTGTGATGACAGCCTTGTACACCACGCCAATACATAGGCAGTTACGGCTTCTTCGCCTGGCCCCCTTGCGCGTCAAACGGCATGCAGGCATCTATAGCGCTACTTGTCCCGAACGGAGCGCAGATGTCCCGGTCACTCGTTTCACGCCTGCGGGCGCGCTGGCTCAGCCTAACGGTTCTGCTCGCACTCATCATCGGGGTGCCGGTTGGCTGCGCCAAACTGGAGCAGACGGAGCGTGAGCTGGTATTTCGGATCGAGCCTGGCATCGCGAGCTGGTACACCGGTTTGCCTGCCGACGTGCAGGAGCTCGACCTGAGCGACTCTACCTTTCCTGCCGGAGAGACCCTATATGCCTGGTGGTGGCCGTCGGAAGATCCCGATGCACCTGCCCTGCTCTACTTGCATGGCTCGCGCTGGAACCTGACCGGCCAGCTTTTTCGTATCCAGCAGCTACGCGAACTGGGTTTTTCCATCCTCGCCGTCGACTACCGCGGGTTTGGCGAAAGCAAGGGACCGCTACCTTCCGAGCGCAGCGTCAATGAGGACGCCCGGACAGCCTGGGCCAAATTGGTAAGCCTGCAGCCGGACCCCGCCAAGCGCGTTATCTATGGCCACTCGCTTGGTGGCGCCGTAGCGGTGGACCTCGCCGCTGAGCTGGGAGAGGCCGCGCGGAGCGCTGACGAACCGGTCGCTGCGCGTGGATTGATCATCGAGTCCACGTTCACGAATCTTGCCGACGCGGCCTCCGCCGTCGCCGAGACATCGCTACCCATCCGGTGGATCATGTCGCAGAAGTTCGACTCGATCAGCAAGATCGAGGATATCGGCATGCCTGTACTTATCGTCCACGGCACCGACGACCGCTACGTTCCGCCCCGCTTTAGCGAAGAACTCTACGAAGCCGCACGGGACCCCAAGCAGCTGCTGCTCATCCCTGGCGGCACGCACAACAACAGCATGAGGGTTGGAGCGCGCGCCTACCGGGACGGCCTGAAACGCCTGATGACCCCTGAAGCGGTAGAGGGCAATCACGCCGGTTGAGGCGTCGCGTGTAGGCCCATGCTATGGGACACTATGCGCCGCATATCCAATCGATCCAGCACATGAAACCTGTCTCGCCGCCCCGTCCTTCCTTCGCCGCAAAAGCGGCAGGCCTGCACCCACGCAACCGCCATCAGGGCCAATACGACTTCGATGCCTTGATGCGCGGTACGCCTGAGCTTCGCCAGTTCGTCGTTCTCAATCCGTACGGGAAGCGAAGCATTGATTTCGCCAATCCCGAGGCCGTTCGAGTTCTGAATCGCGCACTGCTCAAGGCCCTGTACCGCATCAAGCACTGGGACATTCCGAAAGGGTACCTTTGCCCGCCGGTACCCGGCCGCGCCGACTATGTCCATGGCGTGGCGGACCTGCTTGCCCTGGATAACGCGGGACACATTCCAAGAGGCGAGCGCATTCACGCGTTGGATATCGGCACTGGGGCCAGCTGCATTTATCCGCTACTCGGGCATGGTGACTACGGCTGGCGCTTCACCGGCGCCGACATTGACCCAACCGCATTGCAAGCGGCCAACGCGATCATTGCAGCGAACGACCTCAACGCTTCGATCGACTTCAGGCACCAGCCCGATTCAACGCACGTATTCAGCGGGATCGTAGGCGCCGACGACCGTTTCACGTTCACGCTCTGTAACCCGCCTTTTCACACGAGCCCGGATGAAGCCACTGCAGGCAGTCGGCGCAAATGGAAGAACCTGGGCAAACTGGACCCGAAGCGCACGCTTCCCGCGCTCAACTTTGGTGGACAGGGCAACGAGCTCTGGTGTCCTGGTGGCGAACTCGGCTTCCTCAGGCGGATGATCCGTGAGAGCAAGGCAGTGAGCACGCAAGTGCTTTGGTTCACCAGCCTGGTCTCAAAAGGCGGCAATATTGCCCCCCTTCGTGAGGCCCTCGAAAAAGCCGGTGCTGCCGACGTTCAGGTAAGGGAAATGGCGCAAGGCCAGAAGAAGAGTCGATTCCTGGCCTGGACCTACGCTTCGGCTAACGCCCGGCGAACGTGGCTTTCGGACCTTTCAAATGAGTGAAAGGCCCACTTCTTGTGGCCTCACTACGCGGCATGGTGAAAGAAGCGTTTGACCGCGCGCGCCAGCCAACCCTGAGGCGAGCTATCCGTGGTCAGCCGCTGAAGATTGCGGCTCACCGCATCGACATAATTCCGGTCATCATTGCGGATGTGACTGATAAGCCAGCGTCCAAGCGTTTCCCGCAATTCGAGCGTGATGTCCTCGCCGTCCCTGGAACGGCTCCTTAACGCCTCGACACGCTTGATGAACACCTCATGAACGCGCTTGTGCGCACGGCTGAAGCGATAGCCGGCCTCCTCCATCAGGGCTTCCTCAAACGCGAAATGCGAGATCGTGTAATCGAGCAGCTCGTTGACCACATCTTGCGTGGTGTGGGCACCAACGCCTGACTGAACATCCTCAAGCCAGTTAATCATCTCGATGATACGGCGGTGCTGTTGATCGATAACATCGATCCCGGTGTCAAGATCATGCTCCCAGGCGAGGTACGCCATGTTGCCCCTCCTCCATTTTGTCGACCCAGCATAAGAACAGCACATTCGAGGCGTATTGATCGGAATCAATACCCGGCGAGAGATCACCGTGCGGGCAGACTTCCGTTACGCCCCTGGGATCGCTAGGCTGGTCGATCCCAAGCGAAAGGTAATCGCCGTATGTTCCGATCTCGCCTGACCATGCTGTCCATTCTGGGCGCGCTTCATCTCATGGTCGCTGTTTCGCTGATTCCCTTCCTGCCTGTGCCGGTTTCGGTAAAGGTGCTGGCAGTGCTCATCCTCGTCGCATCGTTCGTGCTGCTGCCGATGGGGTTTCGCTCGCGCGGTATCGACTCCAGGGCCCTCGCCTGGGCCAGTCTCATGGCGATGGGAATATTCTCGAGTCTTGCGGTCTTTTCGATCGTGCGGGGCGTCGTTCTGGCCGTTGCGGCGTTGGCAGGCGTGACGATCGCCGGCCCGTGGGCGGAGTATTCGGCGGTAGCGGTACTGGTCGCCGTTGCCGTCGAAACGCTGTTCGGGGTCTTCTTCGCGCGGCGGCTGGCGCCGGTAAAAACAGTCGAGATTCCACTCGCCAACCTGGCGCCGGCGTTCGACGGATTCACGATCGTGCAGATCAGTGACATCCATGTAGGGCCAACTATCAAACACGCCTACATTCGCCGCATCGTCGACCGTGTGAACAGCCTGGAGGCCGACTATGTCGCGATCACGGGTGACCTCGTGGACGGTAGCGTTCAGCAGCTCTCATCGCATATTGCACCGCTCGGAGAGGTACGTGGCCGAAGCGGCGTGGGCGTGGTCACCGGCAATCATGAATACTATTCAGGTGCTCCCGCCTGGGTGGCCGAGTTGCGACGCATGGGCCTACCGGTACTCATGAACGAACACCGCGTCATCGAGCGTGACAGAGCCTGTCTGGTCATCGCTGGCATCACCGATTATTCCGCGGGCCTGTTTGAGCCGTCACACCGCAGCGACCCACAGGCCGCAATACGCGGGGCGCCGGTCGATGCGTGCAAGGTATTGCTCGCGCATCAACCTCGTTCGGCAAAAGGCGCGGAAGAGGCCGGTTTTGATCTTCAGCTTTCCGGCCACACCCACGGTGGACAGTTCTGGCCATGGGTTCACTTCGTCCGGCTTCAGCAGCCATGGGTTGCCGGTATCCACCGTCTCGGCCGGCTGACAATCTATACCAGCCGCGGTACGGGTTACTGGGGGCCTCCGATCCGCTTCGCTGCGCCTTCCGAAATTACCCGCATTCGTTTGAGAGCCACCTCTGCGAATAAGCCCACCGATCAAGGAAAGGACCGATGAACCGACGCTTCAAACAGGTAGATGTCTTCACACAGGTACCCTTTCGGGGCAACCCGCTCGCCGTTGTGATGGAGGCAGACGGTCTGGACGATGCGCAGATGCAAGCAATCGCTCGCTGGACCAATCTGTCCGAGACGACCTTCGTCCTTCCCCCGACCACGGACGAAGCGGACTATCGCGTGCGAATCTTTACCCCTGACGTCGAGCTCCCATTCGCAGGCCATCCGACCCTGGGCACCGCCCATGCCCTGCTGGAAGCCGGACTGCAACCACGCTCAGCGGAACGACTGGTTCAGGAATGTGCGGCCGGCTTGATTACGCTTGAGACCCGCACGGACCGATCGCTTGCGTTCCGAGCGCCAATGGCCACCGTTGCGCCATTCGATGGGGCAGAACGTGAAACCTTGCAGCGCACCCTTGCGAATAGCGCGCTCGCTTCGGGCTTTGAGCCCATGAAAATCGATGCGGGGATTCGCTGGCTGTGCGTGCGACTGGCTTCATTAGCGGATTGCCTCGACGCTCGACCCAATCTCGAGGCGCTGACCGAGTTGCTCGCCCAGTCGCAGGCAGCGGGCCTGGCGCTCTATGTTCCCCATCCGGACGCCCTCATCGCCGACTACGAAATCAGAACGTTTCTTGCCGAAAATGGCCGACTTGTCGAGGACCCGGTCACGGGCTCTGCCAATGCCTGTCTTGCGCGATTGCTTCAGCATCTGAACTTCCCGGATGGCGCTTTCACACGTGACGGCTATCGCGCCCGGCAGGGAACGCGCCTACAGCGCGACGGTCGAGTGAATGTGATCTACCGCGACGGTGACCCGTGGATAGGCGGCCATAGCGTCACGATCGTTGACGGTACATTCTCGACCGGAGCAATCCAGCCGCACGCCTGAGCAAATGCCCTGTATCAATGCGGGACGGTTTACGTCTCGTCCATCCTGGAGAATTCCATGACGACTGCTTTCATTGGCCTCGACTACATCGTCGATATCACCCACCCGGACGGCAAGATGGCGGGCGCGGCCCAGCAGGTGATCGATCGGGACGTCATCGCCAAAGCCAATCGAGCGCTGGCCATTGCAAAAAAGAAGGGTTGGCTTACCGTGCTGGTCAAGGTTGGCTTTGCCAAGGGCTACCCTGACCAGCCCAAGCATTCCAAGTTGTTCGGCAAGGCGCACGAGTACGGTGTGCTGGAAGAAGGCAGCCCGGGCATGGAATTCCACCCTGACCTAGATGCCGACATCGCTGACCTCGTGATCGTCAAACCCCGCGTCAACGCCTTTTACTGCACCAATCTGGACGCGGCGTTGCGTGCGCGTGGTGTGACTCGCGTCGTCATCGCCGGGGTCAGCACCATGATGGCTGTCCAAAGCGCAGCGCGCGACGCACACGACCGGGACTATGAGACCCTGATTCTTGAAGAGGCCTGCGCAGCGGCAAATGAGGCCGACCACAGCGACTCCATTCGCACACTTGGCACCGTAACCGATGTCGTTACGCTGGAAGCCCTTGAATCGCTTTGATCAAGGCAAGTCCGGCCAGGGAGCGGTGGCCTTTCAAGCCACCGCTCAGCCGTGCGCTTACAGGCACCGCTGGTAAAACGCGAGTTCTTTCTCCATCACATCTGCCAGATTGGCCGCTTGCCGAAAACCGTGCCTCTCTTCTGGATAGACGTGATACTCCACCTCGATGCCATTATCCCGAAGCGCCTTCACCATGCTTTCGGTCTGTTCAGGAACCACAACCGCGTCACGCCCGCCCTGGAAAAAGATCACCGGTGTGCGGATCTTATCGGCGTGCAGAAGCGGCGTGCGGGCCTCGTAGCGATCACGGTCGAAATCCGGGTCGCCAATAAGCCATTGCAGGTAATCCCCCTCGAACTTGTGGGTAGCCCCTGCCAATGCGATCGGATCGCTTACCCCATACAGGCTCGCGCCTGCGCGGAAACGACGGGTGAATGCCAGCGCGCATAACGCCGTGTACCCACCGGCGCTGCCGCCTCGAATGAATGCCCGCTCTCCGTCGACCAGGCCACGCGTCGCAAGGGCATCCACCGCTGCAACGGCATCCTCCACGTCCGATACGCCCCATCGCTGTTCGAGCGCAAACCGGTAGGCGCGGCCATAGCCACTGCTGCCTCGGTAGTTCAGGTCAGCGACCGCAAACCCTCGTTGCGTCCAGAATTGAATGCGCGCATCGAAGACCGGATAGGACGCCGAGGTAGGCCCTCCATGGAGGAAGATCACTACGGGAGGCCGGTCGCCAACGGGTGCCGAAACGTCGCCGGGCGTGGGGGGATAGAAGAAACCGAAGCCCTGCGCATCACCGGCCGGGAAATCAAACGCTTCCGCCTTGGACACCTCTTCCTCCGGCAGCGCTACTTGCCCGCCCGCCAGCGTTCGCACTTCACCGTTTGCCTTATCGACTGCGATTACCGCAGCCCCGAACGACGGCCCTGCTGCGATGGCGTAATACGTGGACGCATCGGAGGATAACGCGCGAAATCGCGTAAACGTATCTGCCAGGACTCGCTGACCCGCGTCTGTCCACTCGGTTAATCGTCCGATGCCTTTCTCGAATCGGCACGCAACGTACCCAGTGCTCAACGGCAGATAGCTCGAGCCACCCAGCTGCCAAGGCGCCGCTGCATGGTCTTCGTTCGCTGCGCCCGGATCGCGTAACCAGCTGCCGCGGTGCTCACGCCAAGGCTGCCACCAGCCATCACGATCGCTGAGGCAGTGAAGCACGCCGGACTCATCGAACCTTGGTTGCTGCAACGACTCATCGCCGGCACGTCCAGCGATAACGACAGGTTTGCTCCAGCCATTACCGGATCGACTCGCCACACACAGTCGGGTAGCCGTCCAGGGCTGCTCCGGGCAATCCCATTCAACCCACGCGAGCCGCTGGTTATCCGGACTGATTGCTGGCGATGAATAAAAATCGGCGCCTTCAGCAATCAATGTTCTGGAGCCGTCCACTAGTGTCAAGGCGACCAGCCGATGACGCACGGGCGTGCCGTCAGTCTCTTCCACAGCAACAATGGCGTTGGCGAACGCATCGAACTGCAGGTCGCCATAGCGGCAGGCATCGTATGACGTAAGCGGGCTTGGATCGTCGCCATCCAGCTCCTGTAGATACACCTGCTGATCGCTTTCATTGACGAAAGCCACGCCATCGCCGGTCAAACAAAACGCACCGCCCCCGTATTCGTAGACCCGGCTGCGAATGGAGAAACTCTCGGGCGTAAGCGCCTGTACGTGTCCGGCCTTCCAGAACCAGGCCGTACAGCGTCCATCCTGCGGACGGTAATCCACCCAGAACACGCCACCATGGCCTGCCTTCAGCTCGGCGAAATCTCCACTGGCCGAAGCGGCCTGTTCGGCGCTCCAGTCACTCGGCCAGAAGCCGTACGGAATGCTCATGGGAGTCCCCTGCAGATTGAGTATGGTTACACCGCCGCGCATCACGGATTTCAAAACGCCGCCATGCACGGCAATTCACGCCTTGGCGATGAGGCGCGATGCTTTTTCGTTACGGTATTGAAGTCGATCCATATCGAGCGCTGCACGCTCGGCCTCTTCGCGTGCGGCGAGAATGATGCCGTGATGCCCGGACTTGCTGCAGACGGGATCTGCGTTCTCGGCATTGCCCGTCAGCATGAATGCCTGGCAGCGGCAGCCGCCGAAGTCCCGCTCCTTTTCATCGCAGGACCTGCACGGCTCAGGCATCCAGTCGTAGCCGCGAAAGCGGTTGAAGCCGAATGATTCGTACCAAATGTGCTTGAGGCTGGCGTCCTTGACGTTCGGGAACTGGACCGGCAGCTGGCGTGCGCTGTGACATGGCAGAGCCGTTCCGTCCGGCGTGATGTCCAGGAACAGATTGCCCCAGCCGTTCATGCACGCCTTCGGTCGCTCTTCGTAATAGTCCGGCGTGACAAAAATGAGCTTGCAGGGATGTCCCTGCGCTTCGAGTTTCGTCCTCCACTCATTCGTGATGCGCTCAGCGCGCTCAAGCTGCGCCTTCGTCGGCAGCAGGCCCGCGCGATTCAGCTCGGCCCAGCCATAGAACTGACAGGTAGCCAGCTCGACGAAGTCCGCTTCGAGTTCGATGCATAGCTCGATGATGCGATCGATGTTGTCGATATTGTGCCGATGGGTTACGAAGTTCAGCACCATGGGATATCCATGTGCCTTGACCGCCCGTGCCATTTCAAGCTTGTGCGCGAATGCCTTGCGCGAACCGGCCAGCAGGTTGTTCACCTCCTCGTCGGCGGCCTGGAAGCTGATCTGGATATGATCAAGGCCTGCATCGGCGAATTCTGCAATACGCGATTCCGTAAGGCCGATACCTGAAGTGATCAGGTTGGTGTAATAGCCCATGTCCCGGGATGCCTTGATCAGCTGTCCCAGGTCCTGGCGTACCAGCGGCTCGCCACCGGAGAATCCAAGCTGTGCAGCACCCAGCTCACGCGCCTGTCGAAACACCTCTATCCACTGCTCCGTCGACAGTTCTGCGCCCTGCTTGGCAAAGTCCAGCGGATTGGAACAGTAAGGGCACTGGAGCGGGCAGCGATAAGTCAGCTCGGCCAATAGCCAGAAAGGAGGCCCTACTTTTACATCCGGGGAAGCGGTCATGGCATCTCGTGGTGTCGGGTCTTCGGGTAAGCGGCCGCCCGAGTAGACGACGCCGGTTGGCGCAAGGGGCCCATCTGCCCGCTAGCGCAGGTCGATCCAATGCTTGTCACGGGCAATCCCGAGGAATTCGATGACGTCGTCCCGCAACGTGGCAACGCCGGGAAACTGCGCTTCCAGCAAGACGATGATTGCCGCAACGTCACGCTGCCCGTCGACATGTTTGAGGATCTCGGCGGCACTGCCGTTCAGCTTTATCATCCCTTCGGGGTAGAGCAACACATGCGCATCCTGAGCGGGCTCGAACTGGAAGCGATAGCCGCGGCGAAATGCCGGAATTCGGGTCGACTCAATGCTCACAGCTCAATTCCTCCGTGCCAGACTCGTTGATCGGTAACGGTATGATAAGGCGGGCGCTGTAGCTCATATGCCATGGTCATGGCGTCGAGCATTGTCCACAGGATGTCCAGCTTGAACTGCAGGATCTCGAGCATCCGCTCCTGCGCATCGCGCGTCGTATAGTGTTCGAGCGTGATGCGCAGGCCGTGTTCGACATCTCGGCGCGCCTGTCCCAGGCGATTGCGGAAGTAGTCGTAACCGGCCGGGTCGATCCATGGATAATGGGTAGGCCAGCTATCAAGGCGGGACTGGTGGATCTGTGGCGCGAACAGCTCGGTCAACGAACTGCTGGCGGCCTCCTGCCAGGTCGCCCGGCGAGCGAAGCTCACATAGGCATCCACCGCAAAGCGCACACCTGGCAACACCAGCTCCTGGGAAAGCACCTGCTCGCGATCCAGCCCTACCGCCTCGGCCAGACGCAGCCACGCCTCTATACCGCCCTCCTCGCCCGGAGCTCCATCATGGTCGAGGATGCGCTGCACCCACTCCCGTCGGATGTCACGATCCGGGCAGTTCGCCAGGATTGCCGCATCCTTGAGAGGAATGTTGACCTGATAGTAAAAGCGGTTGGCGACCCATCCCTGTATCTGTTCACGCGTGGCGCGCCCCTCGTACATCGCCACGTGATAGGGGTGATGGATATGGTAATAGTCACCCTTGGCGCGCAGAGCCTGCTCGAACGCCTCCGGCGTCATCGCTGCCGCTGTCATACGTCAGTCCTCACAGTTCGATACTCATACCGTCAAAAGCGACTTCGATGCCGTGGTTCTCAAGCACCTGCCGTTCCGCCGAATCTTCGTCGAGGATCGGATTGGTGTTGTTGATGTGGATAAGCACCTTGCGGGGCTTCTGCAGGCCGTCCAGCACTTCAATCATGCCACCTGGGCCGTGCTGGGCGAGGTGCCCCATTTCCTGCCCTGTCTTGCTGCCAACGCCACGGGTCTGCATTTCATCATCGGTCCAAAGCGTACCGTCGACGAGCACGCAATCGGCATCACGCATCATGGCCAGCAGATCGTCGTCTACCTTGCCCAACCCTGGGGCATAAAACAGCGTCCCGCCGGTGGTCGTATCCTCCACCAACAGCCCGATGTTGTCGCCTGGATGCGGATCGAAGCGATGCGGTGAATAAGGCGGCGCCGCACTGCGCAATGGAATGGGCATGAATCGCAAGCCCGGGCAGGCCGGAACCGTGAACCCCGCATCGAGATCGATGCGGTTCCAGCGCAATCCGCCATTCCAATGCTCAAGCATCTTGAACAGTGGAAAGCCGGTGGTCAGGTCGTGGTGGACCATCTCGGTACACCAGACGTCGTGAGGGCAGCCTTCGCGCAAGGTAAGCAGCCCGGTAGTGTGATCGATCTGACTGTCCATCAGCACGATTCCGCGGATCGCCGTATCCCTTAACGCCCGCGCTGGCTGGAGCGCTGGGAAGCTTTCAAGCTGTGCGCGGATGTCAGGCGAGGCATTGCAGAGAATCCAGTCGACGCCATTGTCTGACAGCGCGATCGAGGATTGCGTGCGCGCCTGGGCGTTGAGCGTCCCGGCGCGAAGCCCCGTGCAGTTGGCGCAATTGCAGTTCCATTGAGGGAACCCGCCGCCCGCCGCAGAGCCCAGTATGTGGATATACATTCACAAGGTCCTGAAATGAAAAATGCCCCGACGCCCGAGACGTTGAAAACGCTCGAGCGACCGGGGCACCAGACGCAATTAACGGTTTGCGAAGTACAGCGTTACTTCGAAGCCAATGCGCAGATCGGTGAATTCAGGTTTGGTCCACATGGTCGTTACCTCTCTCGATGACATTGAAACTGACTCAACGCAGCCAATTGTACGTGCCTTACTGCAGTTTACAGAACGGCATCGTTACAACAGACCGTTGCAATTGGTCTGAAGTGCGGTCCCGAATGTAACTCAATCGAACAGCTTGGCCGCGGTCTTCGCAACGAGCTCGCCCTGATGGCGCGCACCTTCGAGTTCGATTGCGCTGGGCTGACGGGAGCCGTCGCCTGCGGCGATGGTGGTCGCGCCGTAGGGTGAGCCGCCTACGATCTCATCGAGTGTCATCTGGCCCTGGTGACTGTAGGGCAAACCCACGACGACCATGCCGAAATGCAGCAGGTTGGTGATGATGGAGAACAGCGTGGTCTCCTGACCGCCATGCTGGGACGCGGTCGACGTGAACGCCGCACCCACCTTCCCGTTCAACGCGCCCTTGGCCCAAAGCCCACCGGCTTGATCCAGAAATGCAGCCATCTGGCTGGCAATGCGACCGAAACGCGTCGGCGTGCCAATGATGATGGCGTCGTATTCGGCCAGTTGGGCCACGGTCGCGATGGGTGCCGCTTGGTCGAGCTTGAAATGCGCAGCCTTCGCAACGTCAGCTGGCGCCGTCTCCGGCACTCGCTTCACGTCAACCTGCGCCCCGGCCGCCCGAGCGCCGTCGGCAACGGCATTTGCCATCGTTTCAATGTGACCATAGGTCGAGTAATAGAGCACCAGCACCTTAGCCATGATGTTTCTCCAGACGGATGAAAAGAATCAGGATCCACAATGGCACAGGAAACTTGAACGATCAGCGCAAAAGCTTGACCGGTTCTATCGAACCGCTCGAACGAACGTTCCCGGATCAGCGTTTCCGACTGAGCACGTGGATGACAACGCGGTCCAGCCACCCCCATAGCCGTTGGTAGATGCGCGTCCGCAGCGGACGTTCACGCCACAGAGTCAGGCTTATTTCGCGGCTGACGGCGAAATCAGCTGCAAGGCATTTCTGGGCCTGGCCGACGAATGTCGGATCGAGCGACTCAAGGTTGTTTTCGAGATTCCACCGCAGGTTCCAATGGTCGAAGTTGCACGAACCGACGCTCACCCAATCATCCACCAACACCATCTTCATGTGAGTGAAACGCGGACGGTACTCGAAGATACGCACACCTGCCCGAAGTAAACGCGGGTAATACCGCTGGCCTGCGAATCGAACAGAGGGATGGTCGGTATTGCGGCTGGTGAGCAAGAGGCGTACGTCCACGCCGCGCCGCGCCGCTTTCATCAACGCCCGCCGCACGCGCCAGGTGGGAAGGAAGTAAGGCGTGGCCAGCCACACTGTATGCTCGGCCCGCGTCAGATTTCCCACCAGAGCCCGGAGAATATCCCGATGCTCGCGTGACGCAGCGTACGCCACCCGCCCGTAGCCCGTGCGATCGTCATCAGCAGGGACCGGCGGCAAGCGTAGAGGTCGAAGCGGAAGCCTGGGGGACCAAAAGCGACGGCGTTTGCAATGTGCCCAGACCTGATCGAAAAGTACACGCCAGTCCATGAGCAGTGGGCCACTCATCTCCACCATCACGTCATGCCATGGCGACTCCTGGTCCGGCAGCCAGAACTCATCTGTGGAGCCCGCGCCCCCGACGTAACCCACTGCATCGTCTACAAGCAGCAGCTTTCGGTGGTCGCGGAACAGGTTTGCCCAACCACGGCGGATGTGAAGCGGGTTGTAATACACCACCTCGATCCCGGCCGCCATCAGTCGACCGCGACTCTCGCTACCCAGCTTCAACGACCCGAACCCATCGAAAAGGCATCGAACGGTAACACCCCGCCCGGCCGCAGCAACCAGGCACGCGACAAGGCGATCGCTGCATTGGCCGTCTTCGATAAGGTACAACTCGAGTTCGATTCGCTCCCTGGCGGCATCGATCGCGCCAAGCATGCGCGGGAAGAACTGCTCGCCATCGACAAGAAGCTCGAACCGGTTACCACCTCGCCACGGGAAGACACGGCTAACCTCATCCTCGATGAGGGCTCGCGTGGCCCGGGAAGTCAATCGATCGATCGAAGGAGACATGAAAGCCATTCCATGGGTGGGCGAACACGCACTCCGGTCCGCCAGCCCACTATAGGCCGGAGTGCCCATGAAGGAGTTCCGTATCAGCTCGATCGGAGGCCCGGTGTCACTGATTCATCACCATCCCGTCACAGTGGCGCCATCGCGCTTTCCTAGTCTGGCTTCGCCTGCGCCGTATCGCTTGAGCGAGTGATTCATCGCGTCAGGCTGCATTCGGTCCATTCTGGAGTCTCGCCATGGCCTCGACCGCCTGCCGCATCCTTCCTGTTCGCCGCCTGCAAGCGGAGCGTCTTACCTCGCCTTGCGCTCTACGCGAAGCGCAGGCACTCCGCTTTCGTGTGTTCGGCGCCGAGTTTGGCGCTTCATTTGCCGACATGAACCCCTCGGCCGCGACTGGCCTTGACGTTGATGCCTTCGACCCACACTGCCAACACCTCGGTGTGCGGGACCTGACATCAGGTGCGCTAGTAGCCACTACGCGTCTGCTGGACCGCCGCAGTGCTGCGCGACTGGGGCGCTTCTACAGTGAAGGCGAATTCGCGCTGCAGGGGCTCCCCAACCTCGAAGGCCCCGTACTCGAGATCGGCCGCACATGTGTTGATGCAGCCTACCGAAACGGCGGAACGATCGCCGTCCTCTGGAGTGAGCTATCGGACGTTCTGAACGAGGGCCAGTACCAATACCTCATGGGATGCGCGAGCATTTCGATGAAGGACGGTGGCATTCAGGCGGAAGCCATCATGCGGAGGCTACGTCCTGCGCACCTGTGCAACCGATATCTGACCGCCGTCCCACGCACCCCGCTACCGGCGTTGCAATTACCGGGACATGTGACTGCCCAGCTCCCACCCCTGCTCAAGGCCTACATACGCCTGGGCGCGAAGATCTGTGGCGAACCTTGCTGGGATCGCGAGTTCCAGACCGCTGATGTCTTCGTGCTGCTCAAGCGAGACAACCTGTGCCCTCGTTACGCGAGGCACTTCAAGACGGCTGTGTGAAGTTCGCCCGTCATCCTGAACGCAGGCGTAATGCAGGGATGCCATGGCTTGCCGGATTCGCCCCGAGTCGGTAAGAAGGGCGAGCATTACCGGAATGGATCTGGATGAAGATTTTACTGAGCTACCTGAGATTGGCACGCCTTCTGTGCGTCCTACTGTACGGCGTCCTGCTGGCATTGGCGGCGTGCGTGCTGGAGCGCTTCGTCACTGACCGCCTGGCCCTGCGTCAGCGACTGTGCAGACGGTTCCTGGGCACGCTTGCCAGGGCATTGCCTTTTACGGTACGCGTGGAAGGCAGTGTCCCCGCAGAACCCATGCTATGGGTTTCCAACCATGTGTCGTGGACGGACATCCCACTCATAGGCCAATTGGCCCCCGTGTCCTTTCTATCCAAGGCTGAGGTGCGCGATTGGCCGCTGGCAGGCTGGCTGGCACGCCATGGCGGCACACTGTTCATAAGACGTGGTGCGGGCGAGCTGCAGTCGCTCAACCACCAGATCGGTGGGTACCTTGACGGTGCGCACCCAGTCGTACTGTTTCCAGAAGGCACGACGGGTGACGGGCAGACCTTGCTGCCTTTCCACGGCCGGTTATTGACCGCAGCTGTCGAGCGCAACGTACCTCTGCAGCCCATCGCGGTTGCCTACCGGCGAAATGGTCAACCGTGTGCTATCGCCCCCTTCATTGGCGACGACGCGCTGCCTACCCACCTCCTGAGGCTCGTGCGAGCCGAGCCCGCTGAGGTCGTCATCACCCTGCTCCCGCCTATCGACAGCCAGGGCATGGGGCGGACCGAGCTGGCCCGCCAAGCCAGGCGAACCATCTATGAGGCGCTGGACATTGCTGAAGCGCCCGAGGCAAGCGCAGCATAAGGCCTAACGATCCACCATGGGCGGCACCGTCAGAATGTCGCAGTCGAGACTGGCCAGCAACGAGCTCGCGACGCTACCAATCATCAGGCGCTGTACGCCGCTGCGTGCGTGGGTTCCGACAACAAGCAGGTCCGCGTCGGTAAACTGCAAGTGATCCCCGATGACACGCCTGGGCTCGCCTTCCCTCACATAAAGTCGCTGCTCGGCAATCGACGGTTGTATCTGGGCCAAATGTGCCTGGGCCTTGCGCTTGGCTTCGGCAAGCATTTCGTCAACGAGGCGCGGGTCCGGAACAACTTCCGCCATCGCCCCAACGGGCACCAACTCCGCCGCATGGACCACATCGAAATCCTGCCCTTGGAGTACGCCCAGACGGCAAGCCGTACGCAGCGCATCGAGCGATACCGGTGAGAGGTCGATCGCCACCAATGACCGCACATAGTCGCGCAACGCCGGGCGGGCCACTCGCAGCACCGGCAAGCGGCTGCTGCGGATAACACGCTCCACCGTCGTGCCAAGGAAGAAATCGCGAAGTGCAGACTTGCGATGCGCGCCGACCACCAACAAGTCCGCGCTGAACCGTTGAGCAGCGTCCAGAATGGTAGGCTCGACATCGCCGCTGGTCACGATGATCTCCGGCTCAACACCAATCTGGCCCCCCAGTCGTTCCGCCGATGCCTTTAGCAGGGTTTTCGCATGTTCGACATGCCGAGCCGTCAATTCGGCCGGGGCATCGTTGTCGACGATGTGCACCAGCGCCCATCGTCCACCAAGGCCGCGCATCAACCGGGCTGCGCGATCAATCGCCGGGTTGGATCGTTCGGAAAGGTCGGTTGCTACGAGAATATTGATCATGCCGTTCTCCTTGCTGACGAGAGGGTCGTCGCTTCATTGAACGTCAGAAATCATCGGTACACACTGACGTGGATCAGGGCCGCCCGTGGACCGGCAGCCACCGCACTACCCACAACGTTCGACCATCAAGCCAGACGGTGATTCCGGCTGCGGACGGCGCCTGTTACCAGGGCTGATTCAATAGGCCTCTGCGAATGCCTTGAGGTCAGGGAAGAACGCCTGGAAGTCCCTTCTCAATGGCTCGTACAGGTCCTCAAGCTCTTCATAGGCACCTGCCAGCCATTCCGGCCGGCTCAACCGTCGACTCATACCGAGAATGACGTCGCTAAGCACCGCGAAATCTTCATAGCTACCCAGCCAGTCCTGGGATGCCATGCGTGGGGCAATGGCCGCAAGCCTGTCAGGCAAAACAGGTTCGTCAGCCAGAACCTTGTACACCGTGGCTGTGAACTGACCGAGAGGAACGTCAGAGTAAAGGGCCCAATCGCGGGCCAGGCAATGGTCAAAGAAAACGTCCATGACAATGCCTGCAAACCGGCGGCGTGCGGCCGGGAACCGTGCCTTGCCTTGCCGCACACTGGGATGGGCGTCGGTATAGGCGTCGATTGCACGATGCAAGCGAATGGAGCGCTCGATATCCGGCGGCCAATCGCCCTGCAATGGGCCTTTGACGAAATCGCCGTAGAGGCTGCCTAGCAGCTGACCGGGCTGGTTCCCGCCAAGCAGGAGATGCGCAAGATAATTCATGGCGACAGATTAGGCCCTTCTGCGCCGACGTAGTCATATTGATTGCGTTGATGGGAATCATCGAATTTGGGCAATCGCCATATCGCGATATCTCGATATACAGTGCCGACATGTCACAGTCTGTCTTATCGCCAATGTCCATTGACCTCGATGCCATGCTGAAAGCACTGGCTCACCCGCTACGTCGAGAGATGCTCGTCTGGATGAAAGACCCTGAGCGTTACTTCTCGCCGCAGGAGCGCCCTTTCGACATCGGCGTTTGTGCAGGCAAATTCGATGAGCGCTGCGGTCTATCGCAATCCACCGTGTCCGCTCATCTGGCAACGCTACAGCGCGCCGGCCTCATCAGTAGCCGACGCATCGGACAGTGGACATTCTTCAAGCGAAACGAAACGAACCTGCATGCGTTCTTCAATGCACTTCAGGCCCAACTCGATCCAGATTCACTTCCGGATGGCGATAACGCCATCCATGCCGAACCCTCAGATGGAGCTTAGATATGCCCACGCTTTTTGACCCGATTCGTATCGGCGAGCTGGAATTGGCCAACCGCATTGTCATGGCCCCACTTACCCGCTGCCGCGCTGACGAAGGCCGCGTGCCAAATGCCCTCATGGCGGAGTACTACAGCCAGCGCGCCTCTGCCGGCCTGATCTTGAGCGAAGCAACCTCGGTCACACCCATGGGCGTTGGCTATCCGGACACCCCCGGCATCTGGTCCGAAGAGCAAGTCGCCGGCTGGCGAAACATCACGCGCGCTGTGCACGCCAATGGGGGCAAGATCGTCCTGCAGCTGTGGCACGTAGGCCGGATTTCCGACCTTGTCTATCTGAACGGCGAGCTGCCGGTGGCGCCCAGCGCTATCAAACCGGCGGGCCACGTCAGCCTCGTGCGCCCGATGAAGGAATACGAGACACCGCGTGCGCTTGAAACTCACGAGATCGCGGAAATCGTCGATGCCTATCGCAAGGGCGCCGAGAATGCCAAGGCGGCTGGATTCGACGGCGTCGAGATCCACGGCGCGAATGGCTATCTGCTCGACCAGTTCCTTCAGGACAGCACCAACACGCGTACCGACCAGTACGGCGGCTCTCTGGAAAATCGTGCTCGACTCATGCTGGAAGTCACCGATGCGGCAATTTCGGTATGGGGCGCAGGCCGTGTTGGCGTGCACCTGTCGCCGCGTGCCGACGCGCACGACATGGGCGACTCGAACCGCGCCGAGACCTTCGGCTACCTGGCCCGCGAACTCGGCAAACGCAATGTCGCCTTCATCTGTACGCGCGAGCATGAAGCCGACGACAGCCTGACACCTTCACTGAAGGAAGCCTTTGGCGGCGTCGTGATTGCCAACGAGAGCTTCACCAAGGATCAGGCCAATGCATGGCTGGCTGCGGGCAAGGCCGACGCCGTTGCCTTCGGCAAGACCTTCATCGCCAATCCCGATCTACCTGCACGCTTCGAGCAGAACGCCCCGCTCAACGAGCAAGACCCAAGCACCTTCTACGCCTCAGGCCCCGTCGGTTACATCGACTACCCTCGCTTGTAATCGATTAAACCAAGCGACCCCACCGGCTGCTGCCACCGCGCAGTAGCCGGCGTTTTTTTTGGCCTACCACCAGGAGCTTGGCGTCAATTACCCCCGAGTTCGGCCAGAAACTCACGGTGTTTCATGGGCCGAGAGAACATGGCGAAGTCGCGCTGGGTCGCGACGCGCTGTTCTTCCTCACTCACGGTGGCGGTGCAATCGACCAGCGTGACGACGCGGTATCCGCGCTCGTAAGCCGAGCGCATTGTCGACTCTACGCAGCAGTTGGTCAGTAGCCCTGCTATTGCAAGATCGGTGATACCCCGTGCGCGAAGAATGAAATCCAGATCGGTGGACATGAAGCAATCCAGCCCTTTCTTCCCTTCGATGATGATGTCGCCCTGCTGTGGTGCGAGCGCATCAATGATTTGTGCGCCCCATGATCCTTTCTTGAATGCACCGGAATCGACGACGCCCTTGAGAATGCCGTAGGGCTCACGGGGAAGCTCTGGATAACCATCGGCAAACGATATCGGTGCGCACACGCTCGTCCCCCCCCGCTCCCGCCCCTCCCGCGCCAAGGCGAGGCTGTTGGCAACCATGCCGGTACTCTCGACAACCTCCCTGACCGCCTCGTACTGAGCACCGTTTGGCTTCAGGAAGTCGTTCTGGTACTCGATGAGCAATACAGCAGTCGATTCGGGATTCATGCTTACCTCCAACGTGGGTAGTGGGCGGACGGTCCCGGCCTCTCAGGACCAGGCGATGCATGCGGCCTCTAGAGCGTAGCCGACATCGAAGACGCGCACGTGACCCTTCACTCGCAGTACGACCGTCCCGATCATCGGCTTAACCGCCGGCCGCCCTTGCCAGGCAACGCTTCCAGCGACTATCGACCCGATCCGCGAACCAGGCGGTCGTCAGATTGCGCGTAATCTTTGGACTCTCCAGGCGAATTCCAGGGAGTACCGCACGAGGCAGGGCCTTCCCTGTCTTGCTTTCAGCCAGCGCGAATACCTTGCCGTATAGCTCAGTCGTCTCGAAGCGCTCATCGGTACCCTTGTCGAGAGCACTGCGGATTTCTGCCTCACTCATGCCGAAGCGTGGCCCGAGACGCCGGACCGCCATTTCCGTACTGCCCGCTTTGGATGAACCGTGAATGATCAGATCGCCATCAAGTGCGAGCTCGACGCCCGTTGCACGGGTCACGGCTGCCTGAAAGGCGGCGTTACGACTCGCATAGCGGCCGGCATTGAAATCCGCGAAACGGTAGATCATGCGGTCGTAATTCGCTGGATAGCCCAGTAGATGTGCAATACCGAAGTACATTCCACCCCGCCGCGTGAACACTTCACGGCGAATCGTATTACTGCCTTCAATGGGATAACCGCGCGCGTTTTCCTCGGCAAAAGCGATACTGACCTGCATGGGCCCGCCGGTACGAACGGGATTGAAACGCCCGAACAGCACTTGCCCCAGTGGCACTCGACCAATGAGATCTTCGTAGACTGCGCTCAATTCGCCTTCAGTGCGAACCTTCCCAAGGCGTTCAGCGTAACTGCGTCCGTCGGACGATGGGAGCTTGAGCGCGGCGTCGACCAGAAAACCGGGAACCTTCAGGGCTGATGCCCGCCGATCAATTTCGGCACGTGCAATTTTGGGCAGGCCCGGAACCGGCGGGTCGGCACGGAACGTGGACTCTTGCTCCGTTACCGCAATGGCTGCGCAAATGTTCTCATCGCTCGGCTCGATTCCCTGAATGCGAAAGGCCAGCTCGATGTCTTGAGCCCAACCCTGCTTATCAGCCGTTTGCGGCGGCAGACGTTGAACGATATCAGAGCGGATCATGGCGGGTGGGCGATCGGCGATACCTTGCGGCGACCTTACTCCGCATCCAACGAGGGCCAGACATAAGCACGTTGCACCAAGGCCACGCCATGTGACGGCGCGGCGAACGGCGACCGCCGAATTAAGGAGAGAAGACGTCATGTAGGCCATTCAAGATCGCGATAGCCACTTTGGCAACACAGGTGCTGATTGGTGCAAAAACGAAGGACCTGTTGCGTTCCCGCTTCCGAACGCCGCGCAAAGTCAGGTAACGTCTGCGCCTCTATCTGGAGTCCGCCATGCCACTACCCCCTGTTCTGTCCGGTCCTCAATACCTGCGAGAAGGCCTTCGCCTGATGCTCAGCCCGGGCCTGCGGATGTTCGTGATCCTTCCACTGACCATCAATCTGCTGGTGTTCATCGGTCTGTTCTGGCTGGCGGTCTCCCAGTTCGACAGCTGGGTCAACACGTTCATGCCCACATTGCCGTCGGCACTGCAATTCCTTGAATACGTCCTATGGCCATTGTTCGTATTACTGGTACTTGCGCTGGTCTACTTCACGTTCAACCTGGTCGCGACGTTCATCGCCTCGCCCTTCAATGGCTTTTTGGCGGAAAAGGTCGAAGTCGTCGCGCGCGGCCATGACCACTTCCCGCCCTTCAGCTGGGGCGAGCTATTTGCGATGGTGCCCCGCACGATCGGGCGCGAGCTTCGCAAGCTGCGTTACTTCCTGCCACGCGCACTCGCGCTGCTGGTGCTGTCCTTTATACCCGTCGTGAACCTCGTCGCCGCACCGCTCTGGATTCTTTTCAGTATCTGGATGATGGCGGTGCAATACATCGACTATCCGGCGGACAACAACAAACTTGGTTGGGACGACATGATGACCTGGCTGCGCGAGCGCCGGTGGCGCAGTCTGAGCTTTGGTGGCAGTGTCTATCTTGTTCTGCTCATCCCGTTCGTGAACATCGTGCTCATGCCGGCTGCAGTAGCGGGTGCGGCGCTGTTCTGGGTGCGCGAAGGTGGACCTCGTCAGCCAGAAAGAGATCTGATTCCCTGAATCATGAAAAAGGCGCCCTGGGCGCCTTTTTCATGGCAACCGCTATCAGAACACCCCACGCAGGATTACGAAGGCACCAGCTGCGAGCAGCGCGGCGGCCGGCAGGGTGATCACCCACGCCAGTGCGATCGGCCTCATCAGGGCCCAGTTGGTGCTGTGGTTGACCATACCGATCCCCAGCACGGCGCCAATCAGGATGTGCGTACTCGATACGGGCAATCCGAGCAACGACGCGAGCATCACGACTGCCGCTGCTGCCAGTTCGGCAGAGAACCCGGATGCCGGGTGCATCGTTGTCAGGTTGTGGCCGACGGTGGCTATGACTTCCTTGCCGATGAACCAGAGGCCGACGATCAGCGCGACACCGAAGGCGATCATGGCAATCGGCGGTATTGCCGCTTCGGAACCGACCTCACCCGTACGCAATACATCGAGAATCGCAACGAATGGCCCAATCGCATTGGCGATGTCGTTCGAACCATGGCTGAAGGCGAAACCGGAGGCCGTAAAGACCTGCATCCAGCTGAAGAGCAGAAACGTCGCACGACCAAGCGACTCACTCTTGAGTGTGCGAGCGAAAATGAACGTACCCATCCACACTGCAGCCCCGATCATGCCCATGATCAGATAGTTATGCAGCGTCGTAAGGCCGAGATGCATGTTCTTCAGGCCCTTGAAGAGCAGCATCGATGAAATGATCATCGCGCCCGCTGCCGCGATGATCGGTACCCAGGCCTCCAGCGCGCGATGCGCATGAACGTCGCCGCGTTTCTGGTCGATCCTGTACATGTCACGGTAGTAGTCGGATTCGAGATCCTCGGGCTGGAAATCCCTGTCCTGAATGACCTGAACATCACGCGCCATCATGTGCGTATAGGAAATTTTCTGGATCTCGGACAAACGCTCGAACGCCTCCTTGTGCTTACGCTTATGGGCTCGCTTTTCTTCCTTGATCTGCCTGAGACGCGACTCGGCGTCATCGTTGTAGCTCAGGATGTGCTTCTTGATCTGCGCGAACAGCACATATGCCACGACGCCTCCCAGAAGCGGCGATACGACCCAGGAGATGGCGATCTGGCCGATCTTGTCCCATTGCACCAGGGCGAATGCAGTCGACGCGCCGCTCATGATGATGCCCAGCGCAATCGAACTGCCAACGATCGCGCCGACGATGGAATGGGTTGTTGAGACCGGATAACCCTTGTGGGTAGCAAACAGCAGCCAAAACGCGGCGGCGATAAGCGCTGACATCATGATGAAGACGAAGTCCATGGGCGCGATACCCATGGTCCCGAGGTCAACGATGCCACCCCTGATGGTGCTGGTGACCTCGCCGCCAGCGATCACTGCGCCGCTGACTTCAAATACAGCCGCAACCAGTAGCGCCTGGCGAATTGTGAGCGTTCCCGCCCCGACGCTCGTGCCGAACGAGTTCGCCACGTCATTGCCGCCGATATTGAAGGCCATGAACAGGCCAAACAGGGTGGCAAGCACGAACAGGAATGTGTGATTGCCCTCGATGTAGCCTATACCCCAATAAAGGAAGTAGGCCCCAACCGCGATCATGAGCGCTGCAAAGAACAGGCTTGTCTTGGAAACGCCGGAAGTCCCGGCAACTGCTGAACCGCTGGAAGCCGCATGATTGGCCATGGAAGCCCTCGCTGGAAGAATGTTCCGAAGTAACGAGCGCCGCCAATGCCGGAAGGACGGCTATGACGTCCATGATATGTTTCAGGAAGTGACAGAAAGATTTACATCTTGTGACAAGCAAAAATTGTCTTGCATGACGCCGATCTGGACGCAAAAAAAAGCGCCCCGTAGGGCGCCTTTTCAAATACGAGCGATTAGTGGTGGTGACCGCCTTCGCCATGAATGTGTCCATGTGCCACTTCCTCAGCACTGGCGTCGCGAATGTCGACGACCTTCACTTCGAAGTTAAGGCGCTGGCCAGCCAACGGGTGGTTGCCGTCGACCGTCACATCATCGCCGTCGATGTCGCGGATGGTAACGATCTGCATGCTGCCGTCAGGGCCGGAAGCATGGAACTGCATGCCGACTTCGAGTTCGTCCACGCCCTCGAACATGGAGCGGTTGAGATTGGCGACCAGTTCGGCGCTGTATTCACCATAAGCGTCGGCCGGTTCGACGGAGACGTTCAGCTCGTCTCCGACAGACTTGCCTTCGAGGGCCTTCTCCAGGCCGCCGATGATGTTGCCGGCACCGTGGAGGTAAACCAGCGGAGCGCCACCCTGGGAGCTGTCGAGAATTTCGCCAGCATCGTTCTTCAGGGTGTAGTCGATGGAGACTGCCTTGTTGGCGGCGATCAGCATGGGGCAAAGACCTTTGGTATAGATAAATGAAGGGCCAAGTCTAAACGTCCAGTCGCACGATTGCGAATCGACGCAAGATGAAAGGCCCCGCCGGGCCGGTGGTCGCTGCACTGATGAGCGAACGCTACACGTTGATGACCCTGGCCGTACGCATATTGAGCATCATCGGCGTTTCAGGTTCCGGTACAGCGCCATCCAACGTGTGCACTGACGCGAAGTGGCATGGGATGTCGCCATCTGCGACACACCGCGACCGTTGTGGGTACAAAAAAAGCGGCCTCAGCCGCTTTCCTTGCATGTTTCGACGACGGTCAGAATGCCATGCGGTAATGAAGCGCGTAGCTTTCAATACCGTCGTTGGGGCTCTTCAAACCGGCATTGGAATAGTGGATCGCACGGATACCGACTTCATGACCACCGGCGAAGCGAAGGCCTGCGCCAATGCGGTCCTCGAACTGGAAGCTGGAACCCAGGTCCTTGTCCTCGACATGAGTACGGCTGAAGCCGGCGATGCCAATACCCGCTTCGATGTAGGGCTTGATATTCCCGCCATTGAATTCATACACGAATACCGGCGCGAGCGAGATGCTGTGGTTGTCGGAACGCTTGTCGCCATTCCAGTAGGTGTAGCCCGCATCCCAATAGCCAGTCAGGCGACCAACATCCGTCTGGAACCAGCTACGGTTGAAGTCGAATTGCAACCCAAGGCGCGCAGTCGTGGATGACTGGCCGGTGCGCCCTACCGAAACCGAAACGTCCGCCGCGTGTGCAACGTATGCCTGGCTCAGCGCGATAACTGCCGCTGCAGTCACGGTAAACAGCTTCTTCATTGGAAATATCCTTTTCTTGGCGTACTGACGGGCGAATCTACGCCCGCACCGGGACGTGATCCAGCTCTAAAAATGAAACACTGCAATCACAAACGTGCAACCCGAGCGTAGGAACCCCATAACACGGGAAGCTGTCTTGAAAGCGCATCAGGGTCAGACGATGTCCTGAACGAGACGCTACTGGGACCTGCCGACGTCAGACGTTTTTCGTTCAGGATTCGTTCAACTTGACGCGCAACTGCGGCGCCAGTGTCCACCACCTGGATATCCCCAGGAAGGATGCGGGCCAGCAGCGGCTTCAGAAAAGGATAGTGCGTACAGCCAAGAATGACAGTATCGCACCCGGCATCCAGTAGCGGCTGCACATACCCGCGCAGCATCGCCTCGGTGCTCGTATCCTCGAGCAACCCCGCTTCCACCTGCTCGACCAGCCCAGGGCACGGTTGCGTCACTACGCGAATGTTGGACGCGAAACGATCCAGCAAGGCGGCGAACCGCGCACTCTTGAGCGTTCCGGATGTAGCAAGCACACCAACGATGCCGTTCCGAGTGGCAAGGGCGGCCGGCTTGACGGCAGGCTCCATTGCGACAATCGGCAAGGCAGGATAAGCATCCCGAAGATCGGCTGCCGCCGCTGCCGTCGCGGTGTTACAGGCAACAACGATTGCCTTCGCATTCGCATTGACGAAAAAGTCGCTGATGGCCCGGCAGCGTTCGCGTATGTACTCCGGCGTTTTCTCACCGTATGGGACGTGTCCGCTGTCGGCGACGTAAAGCAGAGATTCCAACGGAAGGCGAAGGCTGATCTCCTTGAGCACGGAGATGCCGCCTACTCCCGAGTCGAACACGCCGATAGGGCGATCATCGTTCACGGCAGACCTCGCATTCCGGGTCACGGCGAACCTTCATTTCCCGGAACCGCCCACCAAGCGCATCCACGAGCAAAAGCCGACCTATCAAAGGCTCCCCGAAGCCTGCGAGCACCTTCATGGCTTCCAACGCCTGAAGGCTTCCAACCAGTCCCACCAAAGGTCCAACGACGCCGGCCTCGCTGCAGGTGAGCTCCGCTTCGCTGCCGTGGCCATACAAGCAGTGGTAGCAAGGGCTGGCATCGACCCGTGGATCGAACACTGACAGTTGACCTTCAAGGCGAATGGCTGCGCCGCTTACCAACGGTTTCCCCGCCTTCACGCAGGCACGGTTTACCGCTTCACGCGTGATGAAATTGTCTGAGCAATCAAGCACCACATCGACGTCGCGGACTGCCGTTACCAACGAGTCTTCGTCCAGAGCCGCCCTGTGGCAATGTAGGCTAATGTCAGGAACCAGACGGCGGAGTCGTTGGGCCGCCGAGTCCACCTTTGGCTGCCCAAGCGAATCGACATCGTGAATGATTTGACGTTGCAGATTGGAGACGTCGACAGTATCGAAATCCGCGAGGTCCAGCGTCCCGACACCAGCGGCCGCCAGATACAACGCGACGGGGGATCCGAGCCCGCCGAGCCCGACGATCAGCGCACGGCTGGAAAGCAGTCGCATTTGTCCATTGACGTCGATCTGAGAAAGCAGGATCTGACGGCTGTAACGCAGCAGTGCCTCGTCGCTCAACATGCGTGCTTCGGGTGTCACGGGTGCCTCCCAAGGCTGATGCGGGTATGTCCCGCCAGGTCGCGGCGATTCGAAATGTCCTTGAAGCCCCGTGTCGACAACAGTGCCGAAACGGCTTCAGCCTGATCATAGCCGTGCTCCAGTAGCAGCCAGCCGCCTGAGGCCAAATGGTCTGGGGCATGCTCGATAATGAGCCTGATATCGTCCAGCCCATCAATGCCCGCGACGAGCGCACTCAGCGGCTCGAATCGCACGTCGCCCTGAGTCAGATGCTTGTCGTCTGCGGCGATATAAGGCGGATTGCTTACGATGACGTCGAAGCGCTCAGCGTTAAGTGAAGCAAACCAATGGCTTTCCAGAAATCGTGCGTTGGGTACGGCCAGGCGTCGGCGATTGCGTTCGGCCAATGCGACTGCGCCTGGCATGCGGTCGACACCAACGAGGCTCCATGTGGGGCGCTCACTGGCCAACGCCAACGCGATTGCGCCTGTCCCGGTACCGAGGTCGAGTGCGCATGCTTCTTCATGCAGATCAAGCGAAAGCGCAGTCTCGACGAGGAGCTCGGTTTCCGGGCGAGGGATCAATGTGTCGGTCGCAACCTCCAGGTCGAGGCTCCAGAACCCCTGTTGGCCTATCAGGTAGGCTACCGGCTCGCCTGCACGTCGACGCTCGACCAAACCAAGGAATTGACTGACCTGCTCCTCAGCCGGCGACCGATCCGGCCAGGTGCGCAGGTAGGTGCGGGGCTTGCCCAGCACATGGGCCAGCAGAAGTTCGGCATCCAGGCGAGCGGTTGGCGATGCCGGAAGCACCGCCTCGGCAAGCAGTGCTGCGATGGTTGGCATGTGGGGCCTCGTAGAATCAGTCGCCGAGCGCGGCGAGCTGGTCGGCCTGGTATTCCTGAAGCAGCGGCTCGATGACCTGTTCCACCGCGCCACTGACGACCTCATTGAGCGAATAAAGCGTCAGGTTGATGCGATGATCCGTGACACGTCCCTGCGGAAAGTTGTAGGTGCGAATTCGTTCCGACCGGTCACCCGAGCCTACCAGCAAACGGCGGGTGTCGGTGATCTCCTTGTGGGCGGCAGCGTCCTGCTGATCCTGTAGCTTCGCTGCAAGCCAGGCCATGGCCTTCGCGCGGTTCTTGTGCTGCGAGCGCTCTTCCTGACACTCCACGACGATGCCCGTAGGAATGTGCGTGATGCGAATTGCCGAATCCGTCTTGTTGACGTGCTGACCACCTGCGCCTGAAGAGCGGTAGGTATCCACTCGAAGGTCGGCAGGGTTGATCTCGATCGCGGCCTGCTCATCAGGCTCGGGCAACACCGCAACGGTACATGCGGACGTATGTATCCGCCCCTGCGATTCGGTTTCCGGCACACGCTGCACCCGGTGTGCGCCTGATTCAAACTTCAGCTTCGCGTAGACATTGTCACCCTCGACGCGCGAGATGACCTCTTTGTACCCGCCATGCTCACCCAGGCTCTCCGAAAGGATCTCGACTCGCCAGCCCTGCCGTTCCGCGTAACGCGAGTACATGCGAAACAGGTCGCCGGAGAAAATTGCCGCTTCGTCCCCGCCGGTACCGGCCCGGATCTCGAGGAACACGTTTCGAGCGTCGTTGGGATCCTTTGGCAACAGCATGCGTTGAAGCTGCTCCTCCAACACGCCAAGCCGCGCCCGGGCCTCCCTTACCTCTTCTTCGGCCATCTCGCGAAGGTCAGGGTCGCTGTCCTTGAGCAGTGCCTGCGCACCCTCGAGATCAGAACTGACTTTGCGAAACTCGCGGAAGGTCGAGATCACCGGCTCCACCTCGGCATATTCCTTCGAGTACGCTCGGAAGCGGTTCTGATCAGCAATGACGTCCGCCTCCCCCAACAGCGCAGTCAGCTCTTCGTAACGGTCCTGGAGGGTATCGAGTTTGTTGAGCAGCGAAGCTTTCATCATTTGTGCTCACCCTCGTCGAGGGCAAAGAGTTCCTGAGCGACGCCCAGCGCCTCGAAGCGCCCGGCAGCGGAGAATTTCTTCATCTGCACGCTTGGCGCGTGCAGCAATTTATTGGTAAGGCTGCGGGCCAACTGCGCCATTGCCTCTTCCGGACTTGCACCGTTGGTAAGTGCACGTTGCGCCTTGGCGAGCTCTTCGTCACGCAAGCGCTCGGCCTGCTGGCGGTAGGACCTCAGAACATCGACCGCGGCCAATTCCCGCAAGCGCAGCATGAACTCGCCAGCACCGCTGCTGACCAGGTCTTCGGCCGCCATCGCAGCGCCCTGACGACTCTTGAGATTTTCCGCCACGACCTCGTGCAGGTCATCCACGGTATAAAGGTACACATCTTCGAGCTGGCCGACCTCGGGCTCGATATCACGCGGTACCGCGATATCGACCATAAACATCGGCTTGTGTCGACGCGCCTTGATGGCGCGCTCTACCGCGCCTTTGCCAAGAATAGGCAACTGGCTCGCCGTAGAGCTGATCACGATGTCGCTATGGGGCAGCTGATCAGGGATATCGGCCAACAGCACTGCGTGCGCGCCGAACTGTTCCGCCAGTGTTCCAGCGCGTTCAAGCGTGCGATTGGCCACTACGATGCGCTTGACCCCTTGCTCATGCAGGTGCCGTGCGACCAGCGTGATCGTTTCACCTGCACCAATAAGCAGCGCCTGACTGTCGTTGAGGTCACTGAATATCTGGCGCGCAAGACTTACGGCGGCAAACGCCACCGAAACAGGGTTCTCACCGATCGCCGTATCGGTGCGTACCGTTTTGGCCGTACTGAAGGTGGCTTGGAACAGGCGTCCAAGCAGCGGCCCGACCGTTCCGGCTTCACGTGCCACCGCATAGGCCGACTTCATCTGGCCCAGGAACTGGGGCTCACCCAGAACCATCGAGTCGAGCCCTGCCGCGACGCGCATCATGTGCCGTACCGCTTCATCCTCGGCGTGAATATAAGTGCACGCACGCAGGGCGTCCACGTCGAGCTTGTGGTATTCGGCCAGCCACGCCAGCACTTCGTCCACCGCGAGACTATCCTGCTCCAGATACAACTCGCTTCGATTGCACGTCGACAATATCGCGGCTTCGCGGCTAGCGGTCACGGCGCATAGCTGGCGCAGCGCTTCCACGAGCTGCTCAGGCGTAAACGCCACGCGCTCGCGGACGTCCACCGAAGCGGTCTTGTGATTGATACCAAGCGCGAGGAAGGCCATGCAGGATCGATGAAGGAACTACGAAGCCGGTAATTGTCCTACTTCGCCGAACATGCGACAACCTCCGGCCGATAGATCGTGTCGATCGGGACGGTCAAGAGACCGCACGAACCGAGCGGCAATCGGTCCTAGGTCAAGGTATGTTGAGCCGTGGACAGGCCTCTGCCATCGCCTTCAGGCGCCGACAGCGCTATACGTGTCGCCCATGTGCTTGCCAGACGGCATGTGTCATGATGACTTCAATCGCAGGTAAGCCGCAGTCTTTTCAATCTCTATGAAAACATCTTCCGCATTGCTGACCGCCCTTCTTCTATTAGGCGGATGCCAGAGTTTTGCTCCCGACGAGCAAAATGAAACGCCACCGACCACAAGCGAGGCTGCCCCAGAGGCAGCGAAGCCTGAGGCGTACGGCTCGTTCAGCGCGGACACGCTCTATGCCCTGCTGACAGCGGAGCTGGCAGGGCAGCGGAATCGATTCGATATTGCCCTTGGCAACTACGTCCAACAGGCAAACGCTACGCGTGACCCGGGCGTTGCCGAACGCGCCTTCCGCATAGCCGAATATCTCGGTGCCGATCAGGCAGCGCTCGACAGTGCGCTGATCTGGTCTGACGCGGCGCCGAAGAGCGTCGAAGCGCAGCGCGCTGCCGCTATCCAGCTGGCTCGCGCCGAGCGATATGACGAATCCATGATTTACATGGAGAAGGTGCTTCAGCAACAAGGCGAAACGCATTTCGATTTCCTTGCGCTATCCGCTGCGGAAACCGATCCAGGCACGCGTGCTGGCCTGCTGGCAAGCTTCGACCGATTGCTGCAAAAGTACCCAAACAATAGTCAGTTGCTGTTTGGCAAGGCTGTCTTGCTGCAACAGGACGGCAAGTCTGCCGAGGCACTTGCCCTGCTGGGCAACAATACCGAAGTACCTCCCCTCCTCCTGCGTGCACGCTTGCTGCAGGAGCTTGACCGTAGCGAAGAAGCGCTGCCACTGCTACGTAATGGCATTCGCTTGCATCCGGACGACAAGCGTCTTCGCCTGACCTATGCGCGCCTGCTCGTTGAAAACGACCGGATGGATGAAGCCAAGGCCGAATTTGCCAGCCTGGTACAGCAGTTCCCCACTGATGATGACCTGCGGTTCTCGCTGGCGTTGGTCAGCATGGAGGCTGGCGCCTGGAACGAGGCACAAGCGTATCTGGAGGAACTGATCGAGCGCGGCACCGAGCTCGACACCGTGTACTTCAACCTCGGGCGGGTATACGAAGAACAAGGCGCTCCGGAGAGCGCACTCGCTGCGTACGAGAAAGTTGGGCCCGGTGCTGACTACCTGCCTGCTCAATTGCGCAAGACCTCCATCCTCTTCGAGGCTGGCAAGGAGCAGGATGCGATCCGTCAGCTGGCCAGCGCGCGCCAGGAGCAACCCGACTTCGCCGTTCAGCTCTTTTTGATAGAGGCCGAGACCTACAGCGAGCGTGAGCGCTATGCAGACGCTGACCGAGTCCTGAGCAAGGCGCTTACCCAATTCCCCGATGACACGAGCCTGCTTTATACCCGCGCGATGCTGGCCGAAAAAAACAACGACCTGCGCAAGCTGGAGATGGACTTACGGCGGATTCTCGAACGTGAGCCGGACAATGCCATGGCGCTCAACGCACTTGGCTACACGCTGACCGATCGTACCAATCGTCACGAAGAAGCACGTCAGCTTATCGAAGCTGCCCATCGCCTCGCACCAGAAGACCCTGCCGTCCTCGACAGCCTGGGCTGGGTCAATTTCCACCTGGGCAACCTCAAGGACGCAGAGCGTTATTTGCGCGATGCCATGGACAAATACCCAGACGGCGAAATCGCCGCGCACCTGGGGGAGGTGCTGTGGGCCCAGGGACGCCAACGTGACGCTCGCCAGGTTTGGCGCGAAGCGTTCAAGGCGGATCCGGACAACGCCATCCTGCGCAGCACCATCAAACGCCTCACTGGTTCGGAGACTCCCTAAGCCATGCTCGCACGCTCACTCACTATCACGCTCATGCTGGCCCTCCTGGCCGGTTGCGCCGGCGTCGGTCAACGCGAGGCCTTGCAAGGCCATGGGGACGCAAAACTGTGGTCAGATCACAAGGCACGGGTTGCCGCACTCAGCGGCTGGCAGATAAGCGGCAAGGTCGGCATCCGTGCACCGCGCGATTCGGGAAGCGGTACGCTCTTCTGGCTGCAGCGCCAGGAAAACTACGACATTCGGCTATCCGGTCCACTGGGACGTGGCGCTGCTCGTTTGAGCGGTAGGCCAGGCGCCGTGATTCTGGATTCCAGCGAGGGCCGTTTTGAAGCCAGCTCGCCGGAAGAGCTGCTTGCCCGACAAGTCGGATGGCAGCTTCCCGTTTCAAATCTGCTCTGGTGGATCCGCGGCCTTCCTGCGCCCGACTCGAAAAGCCGCGTAACGCTGGATGGCGAAAGTCATCTCGCCGCCCTGGAGCAGGATGGCTGGAAGGTGGAATACACCCGCTATGCTGATTTCGACGGGTATATGTTGCCGGAACGACTCAAGCTAAGCGGACGTGACATCGACGTCACCGTCGTGGTCAAGGAATGGCAACCTCGGGTGCTTGGCCAATAATGCAAGACGCGACTCTCATACTGCCGGCACCTGCGAAACTCAATCTGATGCTGCATATCCTGGGCCGCCGCCCCGATGGATACCATGAGCTACAGACGCTATTTCAGTTCATTGACCATGCCGATCAGATCGGCCTGAGCCCTCGATCGGACGGCCGCATTGTTCTGCAGACGGCTGTCGCGGGCGTGCCACACGACGACAATCTCATCGTAAAGGCGGCACTCGCCCTTCAGGCTGCCACTCGCACCGCTCAAGGTGCCGACATCTGGCTTGATAAGATCCTTCCAATGGGCGGCGGGCTGGGTGGCGGCAGCTCCGATGCCGCAACGACGCTGCTGGGCCTGAACTACCTTTGGAAGACACAGGTGTCGATCGATGAGCTTGCAGCATTAGGGCTCAAGCTCGGCGCCGACGTTCCGGTGTTCGTGCGAGGCTTCGCCGCGTTCGCTGAAGGCGTCGGCGAGCGCCTGGAACCCGTCCAACCCGACGAGCCTTGGTATCTGGTCGTCGCGCCGCAAGTATCTGTAAGTACAGCGGAAATTTTTTCCGCACCGGAGTTGACACGCAATACGCCCGCCATTAAAGTGCGCACCGTTCTTGAGCGGGGCGGTCATAACGACTGTCAGCCGGTCGTGGCGCAGCGATATGAAGCAGTTCGTAACGCGCTGAATTGGCTCGATAATTATACCGATGCCAAACTGACCGGAACCGGCGGATGTGTGTTTGGGGCCTTCCCAAGCAAAGTCGAAGCTGATAAAGTCTCGGCCCTACTTCCAGCCACCCTGCCAGGGTTCGTTGCGAAGGGATGCAATGTTTCGCCATTGCATAGAGAACTTCGAGCACTGACTCGAGAAGCACAATAGGGGCGTCGCCAAGCGGTAAGGCAGCAGGTTTTGATCCTGCCATGCGTTGGTTCGAATCCAGCCGCCCCTGCCATATTCGAAGAAGCTGTTCAGAACGAAAGCCCTCAGCTCTCGCTTTTGAACAGCTTTTTGTTCATCAGGTCTACCCAAAGTCGGCAGGAACTGCGCGTGTCCAAGATGATGGTCTTCACGGGGAACGCAAACCCCGACCTGGCTCGCCGAGTTGTTCGGCAGCTCCATATCCCACTTGGCGACGTATCGGTCGGCAAGTTCTCCGATGGTGAAATCAGCGTCGAGATCAATGAAAACGTTCGTGGTAAGGACGTCTTCCTGATCCAGCCTACCTGTGCGCCGACCAACGACAATCTCATGGAACTGGTCGTGATGGCCGATGCGTTCCGCCGTTCCTCGGCAACTCGCATCACTGCCGTCATCCCCTACTTCGGTTATGCCCGCCAGGATCGCCGTCCCCGCTCTGCCCGCGTGGCAATCAGCGCGAAGGTTGTGGCAGATATGCTGACGGTCGTTGGTGTGAATCGCGTCCTGACGGTTGACCTGCACGCCGACCAGATCCAGGGTTTCTTCGACATTCCCGTCGACAACATCTACGGCTCCCCTGTCCTTGTGGACGATATCGAAGATCAGCGTTTTGAAAACCTGATGATCGTATCGCCCGACATCGGTGGCGTCGTTCGTGCCCGTGCGGTGGCCAAGTCCCTCGGGGTTGACCTTGCGATCATCGACAAGCGTCGTCCGAAGGCGAATCAGTCCGAAGTGATGCACATCATTGGTGACGTTCAGGATCGCACTTGCGTACTGGTTGACGACATGGTCGATACTGCCGGCACGCTGTGCCACGCCGCAAAGGCCTTGAAGGACCACGGTGCTGCAAAGGTCTTCGCGTACTGCACGCACCCCGTGCTTTCCGGACGTGCCATCGAGAACATCGAAAACTCTGTCCTCGACGAGCTTGTGGTTACCAATACAGTTCCGCTGTCGGCTGCTGGCCAGGCATGCACGCGCATTCGCCAGCTGGACATCGCACCCGTCGTTGCTGAGGCCATGCGCCGTATCAGCAACGAAGAATCCATCAGTGCCATGTTCCGCTAAGCGGAAACGGCACTGATTATTACCGTCCCGCCTCGAGCGGGACTTTTCGCCTGGTCGGTATCGTGTTGGTCGCAAACACACCCGGCTTGGTTTTTCTGGAGAAATGCAATGAGCAATGAGTTCACCGTGAATGCCGAAGCGCGTTCCGACCTGGGGAAAGGTGCGAGCCGCCGCCTGCGTCGTAACGCCAGCCAAGTACCTGCCGTAATCTACGGTGGCGAAAAGGCACCTCAGTCGATCAGCCTGGTCGCCAAGGATTTCGCCAAGCTGCTGGAAAACGAGGCTGCATTCAGCCACGTACTGAGCCTGAATGTTGACGGCCAGACCGAAAGCGTTCTGATCAAGGCCCTTCAGCGCCACCCAGCCAAAGGCTACGTACTGCACGCTGACTTCCAGCGCGTCGTCGCTGGCCAGAAGCTGACCGCTATCGTTCCGCTGCACTACATCAACCAGGATATCTGCGTTGGCGTCAAGCAGCAGGGTGGCGAGATCCTGCACAGCTTGAACGAAGTTGAAGTCGTTTGCCTGCCGAAGGACCTGCCTGAGTTCATCGAGGTCGACATGGCCAACGTCGAAATGAATCAGATCGTTCACATGACCGACCTGAAACTGCCTGCCGGCGTCGCGCTGAACCAGCTCGCACACGGTAGCGACCTGCCAGTTGCCAGCGTGCACCAGCCACGTATCCAGGCACCTGAAGCTGCTGAAGGTGAAGGTTCTGCCGAGTAAGGCATAACCTCATCGAGAGCCCCTGACGTGACTGCCGTTCAACTGATCGTTGGCTTGGGAAACCCAGGCCCTGAATACGACCAGACCCGGCATAACGCAGGGGCTCTTTTCGTTGAGCGCGTCGCTGATGCCAAGCGAACTTCCCTCTCGCTCGACAAAAAGTATTTTGGCCTGGTGGGCAAATTTTCCCATGAAGGTCGCGACGTTCGTCTGTTGATTCCCACTACCTATATGAACCGCAGCGGCCAGTCCGTTGCCGCGCTGGCGAATTTTTTCCGCATCCCGCCAGATGCCGTTCTGGTAGCCCATGATGAACTCGACATGCCCCCCGGCGTTGCCAAACTCAAGACCGGTGGCGGGCACGGTGGACACAATGGCCTGCGCGATATCATTGCGTCGCTGGGCAACCAGAATGCGTTCCACCGCTTGCGACTTGGCATAGGCCATCCCGGCCAGGCCAATCTCGTCTCGAATTATGTGCTCGGCCGTGCGCCGCGCAGCGAGCAAGAACTGCTCGATAAAAGCATCGACTTTGCCCTCGGCGTGCTGCCGGACATCCTCGACGGGAACTGGACCCGCGCGATGCAACAGCTGCACAGCCAAAAGGCCTGACCCTACTTCCGCCAGAGGCACTCACCATGGGATTCAATTGCGGCATCGTCGGCCTGCCCAATGTCGGCAAGTCCACCCTGTTCAACGCGCTCACTCAATCCGGTATCGCAGCGGAAAACTTTCCGTTCTGCACCATCGAGCCGAACAGTGGCATCGTCCCGATGCCCGATCCACGCTTGAACGCCTTGGCTGAGATCGTGAAACCCGAGCGCGTCATTCCCACGACGATGGAATTCGTCGACATCGCCGGCCTCGTCGCAGGCGCGTCGAAGGGCGAAGGCCTTGGCAACAAGTTTTTGGCGAATATCCGTGAGACCGATGCCATTGCGCATGTCGTGCGCTGCTTCGAGGATGAAAATGTCATCCATGTCGCCAACTCGGTCGACCCCAAGCGTGATATTGAAGTCATCGACCTCGAACTGATCTTTGCCGATCTTGAAAGCTGCGAAAAGCAGCTGCAGCGCGTCGCACGCAACGCAAAAGGCGGCGACAAGGAAGCGCTCGCACAGAAGGCGATTCTTGAAAAACTGATCCCCCATTTCGAAGCAGGCAAACCTGCACGAAGCCTGATGAAGGATATGGATGACGATCAGAAGCGCATGGTCCGCAGTTTCCATTTGCTCACCAGCAAGCCGGTGATGTATATCGCCAACGTGGCTGAAGACGGCTTCGAGAACAATCCGCACCTTGACGTCGTCAAGGCGATTGCCGCTGAAGAAGGCGCGGTAGTCGTTCCGGTCTGCAACAAGATCGAGGCGGAGATTGCAGAGCTCGAGGACGGTGAAGAGAAAGAGATGTTTCTCGAATCACTGGGCCTGGAAGAGCCCGGCCTCAATCGTGTAATCCGCGCCGGCTACGAGCTATTGAACCTGCAGACCTATTTCACGGCGGGCGTGAAGGAAGTTCGCGCCTGGACCGTCCGTATCGGCGCGACAGCGCCTCAGGCTGCTGCGGTCATTCACACCGATTTCGAGAAGGGTTTCATCCGTGCTGAAGTGGTCGCCTATGACGACTTCGTTCAGTACAAGGGTGAGAACGGCGCGAAGGAAGCCGGAAAATGGCGTTTGGAAGGTAAGGAATACATCGTCAAGGACGGCGACGTGATGCACTTCCGTTTCAACGTCTAATTACAATCAGACGTTCAAAGCAGGACACAAACGCCCCTCGCAGGCCATGCCTCGAGGGGCGTTTTGCATTCCAAATGTACTCAATACCGGTCACCGACGTTAGCGCTCGGTGTACGCCCTCCTCGAAGCGTTCAGGACAAACGCCGCCAGGGAGCTGTAGCCGTTGTTATTCCTGCCCTCTCCGCTGCACGTTCCTGAGACTCCGGCATTGGAAGCAATGCGATAACCCACGCTTCGACGTGTTCTGGCAACGCGCACGGCGGGAAGCTGCCTTTTCATTGGCAGGGAAATCCCATGGAGCGATGCACCGAGAAGCGAGCATGGCACACAATGTTTTCGCCATTTCCCGACCTAGGCTCATGAGGCGACTAGGCGACTAGGCGAACAATGGAACCGCGCCGCATAAGGCGTCGCTTCCATCTGCGCTCCGATCACACACCCATTGGCGATCACGACAAAAAGCCCAGACAGCGGCGATCTAAGGCAAGCAGCCAGCGGCAGAATACCAACCGGGAAAAACGCGATTGAAACTGTTTGCTTGCGGCAGTGCATCACGAATACGAGAAATTCCTGATTACCCGTATGGACCTTTAGCGCTCAGGTGCGATCGAAACAGGTTTGGCATGACGTGCGAGGCGCACGGTCAGACGACTTCGCAGACGGGTTGAGTACAGCGTGGATTGGTTGCAGGGTGACACGGACATGGCACAGCGGATTCGCTCCTACCCCTGGGAGCGAACGCCGTTAGGCCCTATGGGCGGCTGGCCCGACGTGCTCAAGACTACGGTGGTATTGATCCTGGCGTCGCGTTTTCCGCAGGCCGTCGTATGGGGGCCGGGGCTTGTCACGCTGCACAATGACGCCTTCGCGCGGATCCTTGGCAACAAGGCCGAAGCGCTGGGTGCACCTTTCAGTGACGTGTGGAGTGAAGCCTGGCGGGACATCCAGCCGATGGCTGAGCGAGCCTTCGACGGTCAAGCCACCTATATCGAGAATTTTCCGCTCCCCGTAGATCGCGGCGGCGCGCCTGGAACGGGCTATTTCACGTTCTGCTACAGCCCCATCCGGGATTCACAAGGCCGTGTGGTAGGCATGCTCGACACGGTGACCGAAACCACGGAAACAGTGATCGCCAATCACCGCCTGGAATTTCTGGACCAACTCGGACGCGCCGTGGCCGATGCTACTCATCCAGACGCCATCATGGGTACCACAACCCGCCTGGTCGGCGAACACATGGCCCTATCCAACTGCGCCTACGCCGATATGGATTTCGACGAAGATGGCTTCACCATTCGCGGTGACTGGTTTCGAGAAGGGTCGCCGTCGATCGTAGGGCACTACAGCCTGACCGCGTTCGGCGAGCGTGCGGTCAGAAACCTGAAAGCAGGCGTGCCGCTTGTCATCAACGACAACCTGACCGAGTTGCCAGCCTCTGAAGCCGCGACGTTCCAAGCCATCGGCATTACCGCCACAGTGTGCATGCCCCTGGTCAAGGACGGCCGCCTTACGGCACTCATGGCGATGCACGACAACGTTCCCCGCATCTGGGACCCAGCCGAGCTCGCCCTGATCCGTGAAGTCACCGAGCGGTCCTGGGCGCACATCGAACGTGTACGCGCCGACGCTCGAGTACGCGAGGCTGCTGGGGCGCTGGCAGCTCTGAACGCATCGCTGGAGAAGCAGGTCAGTGATCGTACCCAGCAGTTGCTCACGGCGGAGTCAGCCCTGCGTCAGTCCCAGAAGCTCGAAGCGGTTGGCCAACTAACGGGCGGCATCGCGCATGACTTCAACAACCTTTTGACCATCATTCGGTCGTCTATCGACCTGTTGAAACGTCCTGAGCTGACGCGCGAGAAACAGGAGCGTTACCTGCGGACCGTTTCCGAGACGGTCGATCGCGCAGCCAAGCTCACGAGCCAGCTACTTGCTTTCGCCCGCCGGCAGGCCCTGAAGCCTGAAGTCATTGAGGTCACCGGCGTACTTGCAGTGATGGCAGACGCCTTGTCGCAGACCGTTTCACACGGCATCGAGATAAAACCGGAACTCCCCACATTCCCGTGTTACGCCAAGATAGACCCCTCACAATTCGAGATCGCGCTGACCAACCTCGTCGCCAATGCGCTTGACGCCATGCCGCGCGGCGGAACCTTGCGCCTGGCCGTGCAGTGTGGCGTAGAGAAGCCCATGATTCGCGGGCACGCCGGGGCCAGCGGGCCATTCATTGCCATCGAGGTCACTGACACCGGTATCGGGATCACCAGTGATCACGTTGCGCACGTCTTCGAGCCTTTCTTCACCACCAAAGGCGTGGGCAAAGGCACGGGCCTTGGGTTGTCACAGGTTTACGGGTTCGCAAAACAGTCCGGGGGCGACGTCGATGTCGCCTCGATCCTGAACGACGGCTCCACGTTTACGCTTTATCTCCCGGAGGCCAGCCTGGAACCTGCACGGATGGCAGAAACGGTCAGGCCGACCATCGCGCATCTTGCGCAGAACGCCGGCCAGCGAATCCTTATTGTCGAAGACAATCTGGAAGTGGGCGAATTTGCCTCGCAGATCTTGGCAGACCTCGGCTATGAGATGGTCTGGGCCAAAAGCGCAGAAGAAGCCCTGGACTGGATCGATCGCAATGGCGAACGTTTCGATGCCGTGTTCTCGGACGTCATGATGCCCGGCATCGGAGGCCTCGCGCTCGCGCGCGAACTGCGGCGGCGATACCGTGATCTACCGATCGTCCTAACCTCTGGCTACAGTGACGTCCTGGTGCGGGAAGGCCACGACGGCTTTGAATTTCTCAGAAAACCATACTCGGCCGAAGAAGTCTCACGTATGCTCAGCGCCGTGATCGCGGGCAGTGGATGAATGGCCCGCACAGCCATACCCAGCCTGTCGAAGCAGCGCGTTCAATGCCTGCCGAGGCGGCGTGCGCTCGGGATCGCCAGATACCGTCGAGCACACGCCACATAGCGTCCAATTATCGATAACCAAGGATTTGCCATGCCCGGTATTGCCATTGCCGAACTGCTGCGCGCACACGAAGCTCCTCTTCTCGACAGCTGGCTGGAAGCCCAACGCAAGGCTGGCGGCTTACTGAACGCGGTCGACCAATCGACGATCATCACGCATTCACGTGACTTCCTTCGCGCTCTCACGGCTGCCGCCGGACAGGGAACCGATGATCTTGGTCTAAGCCATTGGCAGCCGGTCAAGTCGCTGCTCGAGCAATTCTCGTTTTCGCAAAGCAGGCTCGGCGTCAGTCCTTCGGATACAGCCACGTTCATCTTTTCGCTGAAGGAGCCGATTTTCGAGCTCATTCAACAGCACGCATCGGATCCCATTGAAACGATCTGGAGCGCTACGCGCCTGCTGGACCAGCTTGGTCTCTACAGCATCGAATGCTATATGGCAGGCCGCGAGCTCGTGATTCGCGAGCAACAGGAGAGCATGCTTGAGCTGTCGACGCCGGTTGTCGAACTCTGGGACGGCATCCTCGCTATCCCCCTGATCGGCGCGCTGGATAGCAACCGAACTCAGATCGTCATGGAGTCGCTTCTCGAAAAGATCGTCGAGACTGAATCCGATATCGCGATCATCGACATCACCGGTGTACCGACTGTCGACACCATGGTTGCGCAGCATCTGCTCAAGACTGTCACGGCGGCCCGACTCATGGGTGCTCAGTGCATCATCAGTGGAATCCGTCCCCAAATTGCCGCCACCATCGTCCATCTGGGCGTGGAGTTGGGTGACGTGATCACCAAGGCCTCGCTCGCCGATGCCTTCCGTCTTGCACTCCGCCAGCAGGGAGCGAATCTGTCCGGGGCGGCCAAACGTTAGGAAGCACTGCGATGGTTGAGAAGATTCCCATTTTGAAGATGGGGCGTTTCCTGCTACTGAGCATCCAGGTCGACATGCACGACCAACTGGCCATGGAGCTGCAGGAAGACCTGACACATCAGATCGTCAAGCACCGCGCGAAGGGAGTCCTCATCGACATCTCGGCGCTGGAGATCGTCGATTCGTTCATCGGACGGATGCTTTCGCATATCGCGAACGTGTCACGCATTCTCGATGCACAGGTCATCGTCGTAGGCATGCAGCCTGCCGTGGCGATAACGCTGGTGGAATTGGGGCTCTCCCTGGATGGGATCGCCACGGCACTCAATACCGAGAAAGGCATGCGCCGACTGGAACAGTTGGTCGCCGAGAACGACGTGGCATTGGAGTCAGACGGTGGCGAAGACACAGACGCTTCCTCTCCTGCAGGAGACTGACGTTGTTCTTATCCGTCAGCAGGTTCGCAAGGCGGCCGAGGCCATTCGGCTCGGGATCATATCGCAGACCAAGATCGTGACGGCGGCGAGCGAGATTGCACGCAACGGCCTGATCTATGGCGGCGGTGGCGAATGCGTCATTGAAGAAACCCTACGCGCTGGCAAGCCGGCGTTGCGTCTGGTGATCAAGGATCATGGTCCCGGCATCGCGGATATCGAGCGGGCGATGGTTGACGGTTATACCTCGGGCAACGGACTGGGCCTGGGGCTGTCCGGATCGAAACGCCTTGTCGATGAGTTCCTGATCGACAGCCGCCCCGGCGAAGGGACGACGATCGAACTGTGGAAGTGGCGATGAGCCCGTTTCATGCGACTCAGGTAGTCAACGTCACTGACGAGGCTCACGTTGACGGGGCACGGCGAATGGCCGTGCGCCTCGCCCAGACCTGCACGAGTGACGAAACATGTCTGGGCCGAATCGCCATCGTTGCGCAGGAAATGGCTTTCAATCTCGTGCGGCATGCTGGGCACGGGCAGCTGCTATGCACCCTCGACGGGCATGTCCTGGACGTGCTGGCGGTAGACAAGGGACCCGGCATGAGCAACATCGAGCGCTGCATGAGCGATAATTACAGCTCCGGGGGCACGCTCGGTGCGGGACTGGGCGCCATACGCCGCCAGTCAGACATATTTGATATCTACTCAAGGCCTGGCGATGGCACGGTCGTACTGGCACGCTTCGAGCTTGGCGGTCGTACGGGTGGCCATCCGACCTTAACGTGCGGCGCGGTATCGACTGCCCATCCCCACGAGAACGTGTGTGGGGACGGCTGGGCGGTGCTTGGCAACCGTCTGATGGTTTGCGATGGCCTCGGGCATGGCCCTCATGCAGAAGCAGCAAGCCTGCGGGCAAGGGAGATCTTCACGGCTGACGCCCATCGCTACCCGCTGCACACGCTGATGGACAATCTACATCATGCCTTGATGAGTACCCGAGGCGCCGCAATCTCGCTCGCGGAGCTGGATGTCGAACGCCGGCGGGTAAGCTTCTGCGGCATTGGCAATGTCGCGGGTCGTCTGGTGGGAACGGAAACACGGAGCCTGATTTCGAACAATGGAACGGTCGGCTACAAGGTGGGCCGCATCCAAACCTTTACCTACCCGTGGACGCCAGGCGCCCTACTGATCGTCAATTCCGATGGCCTTACCAGCAAACTTGGTTTGCAGAATCATCCGGGGAGCGTTACGCGGCATCCGGCCTTGATCGCTGCGCTCCTGCACCGGGACTATCGCCGTCACAACGACGATGCGACCGTATTGGTTCTCAAACATGCCTGATATTCGACCACTGCTGACGCGCTCCATCGAACAGGAACACGATATTGTCCATTGCCGCCAGATAGCCAAGCGTCTAGCGGCGGCATTCGATTGGAGTCAACTCGACCAGATCCGACTGGCCACTGCGGTCTCGGAGCTGGCCCGCAACATCTACCAATACGCGGGACGCGGGATTTTTTCGTTCAGCATGGTCCTCGACCACAATAAGCGGCTGACGGGTCTATCGATCAAGGCGGAAGACCAAGGGCCCGGCATTCGTGACCTGGATTCAATCCAGCGTGGTGCCTACCGCTCACGCACTGGCATGGGTGTAGGTCTGTACGGTGCCCAGAAACTGCTCGATGACTTTGAGATCGACTCGTCACCGAACGGTACGTGCATCCAGGCATGCAAATACCACGCGCCACGCCCGCTACCGTCCGACGCGGCACTTGCAGCCCTCCTCTCGGAATTGAACGGTACGCCTGCGCCGGACCCTTATCAGCAGATACAGCAGCAAAGTGAAGAGTTGCTGATCACCAATACCGAGCTGCAAAACAGGCAGCACGAGCTTGAAGCCACCAACAAGGAACTGGAGGACACCAACCAGGGTGTCGTGGCCCTTTATTCCGAACTCGAGAAGACGGCTCAGGAACTGCAGGAAGCAAGCACTGCAAAGAGTCGGTTCTTCTCGAACATGACTCACGAATTCAGGACGCCGATCAACATCATCGAGAACGTCTCCAAGCTGCTCATGAGTGGCGTGGATGGCGTACTCAACCCCGAGCAGATGCGGCAGGTTCGCTTCATCAGCAATGCGGCCATGGAGCTGTCGAACCTTGTCAGTGAACTGCTGGCGCTTTCCGAAGTGCAGTCGGGACGCATCACCATCGTGGCGCAACCGTTCCAACTGAGCGCCTTCATGGGACGCCTGGAGGAGTTTGCGTCTGCCCTGGCACCGCGATATCCAGGCGTCACCTTCGAGGTGATCATGCCGAGCATGCCCATAACGGTCGAGACGGACGAAAGCCGGCTCTTTCAGATCCTGCGCAATCTCATCTCGAACGCGTTCAAATACACGCCGAAGGGGCACGTGCGTATTCAGGCGTTTCAAACGGACGACGCCACGCTGGAATTCATGGTAGAGGACAGCGGCCTTGGCATTGCGAAGGCAAACCAGGCCCGCATCTTCGAGGAGTTCGGTCGAATCAAGTCCCCTCACCTGACCCATATCGAGGGAACCGGTCTGGGGCTGCCATTGGCCCAACGCCTCGCCTTCCTGCTCAAGGGCGAGCTGACGGTGCAAAGCGAGGAAGGCCAGGGCAGCCGATTCACCGCGCGCATACCCAGGCAGTACGAGCCACAACGCAGCAGCACCGCCCTGCCCGATTTGAGCGGCACCACGGTGCTGGTCATCGACGACAGCGAAGCCGACCGCTACCTGGTGCGCCGCGTGCTCGAGCCCTGCAACCCGGTTCTCATCGAGGCGGAAAGCGCTCGCGCCAGCCTCGACCGACTCAATGCGGTGCGGCCGGACATCATCCTGCTGGACCTGGACCTTCCGGACATCAGCGGCGAAGACCTGCTCGAAAGCATGGACTGGAGCATGCACCAACGCGTGTTGATCAATACGGCGCACCCGCTGGACGAACAATCGCTCGCCAATCTGCGAAGCAAATGCCACGCGGTGCTCTTCAAGAACGAACCCGATCATGCCGAACGTCTGTTGAACGAGACATGCGCTCTGGCAAGGAGCCTGAGCCATGTCTAGGCCGCCGCATCGAATCGTCATCATCGACGATACCGACGCCAATCGCTACGTCCTTCGCAAAATCCTCAAAGCGCAGCCCAACCTGGAGATACTCGAGGCGGCCACTGGCGGCGCCGGGCTCGCGCTGATCGACGACAGTGTCGAACTGGTCATCATCGATATCAACTTGCCGGACATGACCGGATTCGAGCTGATTCAGGCAATCGAGAAGAAGCGAGGGCGCCACCGCCTACCGGCGATCATCAATATCTCCGCGACATTCATCACTGGCCGTGACAAGGCGCAGGGTCTCAACACGGGTGCGCAGGCCTACCTCACCCACCCCATCAACCCCGATGAGGTGATCGCCACCATTGGCTCGCTGCTCAAAACCAGCTCTCGCGTGGTCCGGATGGAGCGCCAGCGCGATTCGGCGATAGCGCGAAGTGAGAATCTGCAGGCGGAAAAGGTGATGCTCGAGCGCTTCATGCGTTCACTGAACCATGATCTGCGTTCGCCACTCACAGCGGCCACGATGATCGTGAACCTGATGCAGAAGAACCCGGCACGACGCACGGAAGAACTTCTGCAGACCCTGCAGGACAATCTGCAGCGGATGAACCAGATGATCACCAATGTCCTGGATATCTCACACATGAGTCTTGGTGGTGGCGTTCAGCTCAACGGCGAGCCCGTGAAACTTGGCCCGCTGGTGGAGGACGCGGCGGACAGCTTGCGCCTGCAGTTCACCAACGCACTCGATGTGGTACTGGATACACCTGAGCTGACGCTCTTCTGGGATCGACACGCGTTCCTGCGCATCTTCGATAACCTGGTACTCAACGCCGCCAAGCACGGCACGCAGGGGACGCCTATCCGGGTCAAGCAAACGCTGGACGGTGATCGCTTGCTGCTGGAGGTTCGCAACCAGGGTCAGCTCCCGGCGGACGTACTTGCCAACCTTGCAACGCCCTACTTCATTTCCACCCGCAGCGAAAAGCGCGGGTGGGGCCTCGGGCTGCCCATCGTCAAGGCATTGAGCGAAAGCTTCGGGGGTTACGCCACCTTTGCCAACAATGGCGATGATGTGGTGATCACCCTTAGCCTCCCGGTGAGTATCCCTCAACGCTAGCTCGCAGACACCTGGTGCGTGCTCCGCTCAACTCTCGACGTGAACTTCTGGCTGCTCCACACCCTCCGTTCTAGTAGCCGCCAGGCATTTCAATCACTGTTCAGTCAGGAGTCGAATCATGAGTAACCGCCTTGAAGGCAAAAAGATCCTTTTCATCACCTCCAACACCGGTATCGAGCGCGACGAACTGCTAAAGCCTGTTGAAGCGCTGAGTGGCATGGGTGCAAAAGTCGTCCACGCATCCTGTGAAGGCGGCACCACTCAGACCTTTCAACAGGACACCGAGAAAGACCGCACCGTTGAATCCGATACTCAGATTTCAAGCGTCAAGGCTGAAGAATTCGACGCTATCGTGATTCCGGGCGGCACCGTCAACGGCGACACGCTGCGCCAGGATGAAGATGCGCAGCGCCTCATCAAGGCGTTCGCTCAGGCAGGCAAGCCGGTCGCCGCGATCTGTCACGGGCCATGGGTACTGATCAACTCAGGTGTAGTAGAAGGCAAGACGCTCACTTCCTACCCAAGCGTGAAGACCGACCTGCTCAATGCCAAGGCTGCGAACTGGGTCGACCAGGAAGTCATGACCTGCCCCGCCAACGGCTACACGTTGATCACGTCGCGCAATCCGAACGATATCCCGGCGTTCAACGAGGCGATCGCCAAGGCCCTTGGCGCAGCCTGACCCAACGCATGCGTGCCCAATGGGGGCAACGGTACACACCGTTGCCCCTTTTCATTTGCCTACTCAGACCGCCAATAGACGCGTATCGCCCATCAGAAACGCTCGATTGATTTCAGTGCACGTCTTGAGGAAGTCAACAAGCAGCGTGATGCGTCTCAGCGTTCTCAGGTCTTCCCGGTAGTAGATCCAGAATTGCCGGGTAACCTGGATATCATCGGGCAATACCTCCTGAAGGCGATCGTCGGTTGCCGCGATAAAACACGGCAGAATCGCCAACGAACGCCCTTGCAGCGCAGCCGTGTATTGAGCGATCACGCTGGTACTGCGAAACGTACTGTTTGCGTTCGGCACGGTGCGTTCCAGGTACAGCAGCTCCGGGCTGAACGCCAGATCGTCTACATACGTGATGAAGCTATGCTTCGAGAGATCGTCTACCGTAGCGATGGTCGGGTTCGCTGCCAGGTACGCCTGGCTCGCGTATAGCTTCAGCCGGTAGTCGCAGAGCTTGGAGCACACGTACGGCCCTCGGTCGGGACGCTCCAGCGTCACGGCGATGTCAGCCTCTCTGCGCGACAGGTTGATGAAATGGGGCACTGGCAGCAGGTCGACCGAGATATTCGGATAACGATCCTGGAACGTACTCAGCTGCGGTGCGATGAAGAAGCAACCGAAACCCTCCGTCGAACCGATACGGATATGCCCCGACAATGCGAGGCTGGCGCCGGAAACCTCTTCGCAAGCGGCCTGTAACGTGCTTTCCAACGATTCGGCATAGCCCAGCAAGTGTGAGCCTTCGGGTGTCAGCACAAAGCCGCTGGTGCGCGAACGCTCGAAAAGCAATGCACCCAGTGCTTTTTCCAATGCACCGATACGCCGGGACACGGTGGTGTAGTCGACGTTGAGCCGTCGCGCTGCGCTGCTGGCGGTACGAGTGCGGGCAACCTCCAGGAAAAACTTGAGGTCATCCCAGTTCATCTCGCTCGCCGTATTGGGAGTTTTCTGCATAACGAACCGGTTTATTTGTTCTTATTGACGGAAAGTTTGCACATCTATACTCGGATCGATCCGGTGGTGCCAGCCCGACTTTCGGCTCCGCCCTGCAACACGTTTCACCCCGACTTCGAATAACAACAAGAAGGAGGCCCTACGTGGATACGTCTGCTCAGCCGTTCATAGCGGCTCGCGATTTCCTGCTGCAACACCGCAGCGACTACGCCACCGCCTATGCGGGGTTCGAATGGCCCAGGCTCGACCACTTCAACTGGGCGCTGGACTACTTCGACGCCATGGCCAATGGTAACCACCAGCCGGCGCTATGGCTGGTGTGCGAACAGGATGGAGACCAGCGCTACTCGTTCGACGAACTGCGCGTACGCTCCAATCGTGTTGCCAATCATCTTCGCGACCTTGGCGTTCGCCGGGGCCAGCGATTGCTTCTGATGCTCGGTAACGAAGTGGCCCTTTGGGAGACCATGCTCGCCGCCTTCAAACTCGGCGCGGTCGTCATTCCCGCCACAGCCCTGTTGACAGGCGATGATCTCAAGGATCGCCTCGAACGCGGGCGCGTAGAACACGTGGTCGTCGGCGCAGGCCATACCGAAAAATTCAATGATATGCCGGGGTCGTTCACACGTGTCTGCGTCGGCAATGCGCCCGAAGGCTGGCATGCGCACACAGACGCCGAGCGTTACTCATCGGTGTTCGAAGCTGACGGTCCGACGCGCGCCAGCGATCCCCTGCTGCTGTACTTCACCTCAGGAACGACATCGAAGCCAAAACTGGTGCTGCATAGCCACGAAAGCTATCCGATAGGGCATCTGTCCACCATGTATTGGATCGGGCTCAAGCCCGGCGACGTTCACCTGAATATCTCCTCGCCGGGCTGGGCAAAACACGCCTGGAGTTGCTTCTTCGCCCCATGGAATGCCGGGGCCTGCGTGTTCATTCACAACACCGCTCGTTTCAATGCCAAAGGATTGCTGGAAAGCCTGGCGAACTACCCCGTCACCAGCCTCTGCGCGCCACCGACCGTCTGGAGGATGTTGATCCAGGAAGACCTGGCTGCCTACCGCGATCGGCTGACGTTGCGTGAGGTAATCGGGGCTGGCGAGCCACTCAATCCGGAAATCATCGATACGATCCAGGAAGCCTGGGGGCTGACACTGCGTGACGGCTTCGGCCAGTCCGAAACCACGGCCGTGGTGGGTAACACGCCAGGCCAGCGGCTGAAGGCGGGCTCGATGGGCCGACCGCTGCCCGGCTACCGGATCGACCTTCTGGACCCGGACGGCAAACCCGCCAGCGAGGGCGAAGTTGCCCTGCAAACCTCGCCACGTCCGCTGGGTTTGATGATCGGTTACGAAGACAGCCCCGAGAAAACCGCCGAAGTCATGCGCGACGATCACTACCGCACCGGTGATACAGCCGCCATCGACGATGAAGGCTACATCACCTTCGTCGGCCGAGCAGATGACGTCTTCAAGGCGTCGGATTACCGCATCAGCCCCTTCGAGCTGGAAAGCGCGCTCATCGAGCACGACGCCGTCATGGAAGTCGCCATCGTTCCCAGTCCCGATCCCCTCCGGCTGGCCGTGCCCAAAGCGTTCCTGATCCTGTCCCACGGTTACGAGCCCTCCCCTGCACTCGCCGCAGAACTTCTGGGTTTCGCCCGCGCGAACCTTGCCGCCTACAAGCGGGTGCGCAGGCTGGAATTCGTCAGTGAACTGCCCAAAACGTTGTCGGGGAAGATCCGGCGCGTGGAGTTGCGGTTGTTGGAGATCGAGCGGCGGAACACGCAGACGCGGCTACAGCACGACTACTGCGAAGAGGATTTTCCGGATCTGAAAGCGGCGGGATGAACACACCGACACGTCAGGCCATGCGCGCGAAATGCGTTCACCCGGCCTCGGACGTTCATAGGTGTGATCACACAAGCGACTCAGGTGGCCGCTCCTCGTCGCTCTCAAGCCATAACAACGAACAACTGCTTCAACAACTACAAAAGGCGCAGCCATGACTACCACTGTAAAACTGCTCATCAATGGCGAATTTGTCGAATCGCAGACGACCGACTGGCGCGACGTCATCAATCCGGCAACTCAGGAAGTACTCGCGCGCGTTCCCTTTGCCACGCCTGAAGAAGTCAATCGCGCCGTTGCAGGTGCCGCCGCAGCTTTCAAGACCTGGCGCAAAACGCCCATTGGCGCTCGGTCGCGGGTCTTTCTGAAGTATCAGCAACTGATCCGCGAAAACATGAAGGAGCTGGCGGCCATCCTGACCGCCGAACAGGGCAAGACGCTGGCTGATGCCGAGGGCGACGTCTTCCGTGGCCTGGAAGTCGTGGAGCACGCTGCCGGTATCGGCAACCTTCAGCTTGGTGAATTGGCAAACAATGTCGCCAGCGGCGTCGATACCTATACCCTGCTTCAGCCACTTGGCGTATGCGCAGGCATCACCCCGTTCAACTTCCCGGCGATGATTCCGCTTTGGATGTTCCCGATGGCGATAGCGACCGGCAACACGTTCGTCCTCAAGCCCTCCGAACAGGATCCGATGGTCACCATGCGCCTGTGCGAGCTGGCGCTGGAAGCGGGCGTACCTCCCGGTGTCCTGAACGTCGTTCACGGTGGCCCTGACGTCGTCAATGCGATCTGCGATCACCCCGACATCAAGGCCGTCTCCTTTGTCGGCTCCACGCGGGTCGGCACCCATGTCTATCACCGCGCCAGCCAGGCCGGAAAGCGCGTGCAGTGCATGATGGGCGCCAAGAACCACGCCATTGTGCTTCCAGATGCAAACAAGGAACAGACGCTCAATAACCTCGCCGGCGCCGCATTCGGCGCGGCCGGCCAACGGTGCATGGCGGTATCGGTAGCGATCCTGGTCGGCGAAGCCCACGAGTGGCTACCCGATCTCGTTGCCAAGGCAAAAGGTCTGAAAGTAAGCGCCGGTCACGAACAGGGCACAGACGTGGGACCGCTGATTTCCTGTGCGGCACTGGACCGCGTCAGCAGCCTGATCGAACGCGGAGTGAGCGAAGGCGCAACGCTGGCACTCGACGGGCGCAATCCGGACGTAGCCAACTATGGCAACGGCAACTTTGTCGGCCCAACCATATTCGATGGCGTTTCCACGGAGATGACCATCTACAAGGAAGAAATCTTCGGCCCGGTGCTGTGCGTCGTACGCGTCCAGACCCTGGACGATGCAATCAAGCTGATCAACGCCAATCCAAACGGCAATGGCGTCGCCCTCTTCACGCGTTCCGGCGCTGCGGCGCGTCATTTCCAGGAAGAAATCGACGTCGGCCAGGTAGGCATCAACGTTCCAATCCCGGTTCCGGTACCGATCTTCTCCTTCACGGGGTCGCGGGCCTCCAAGCTCGGCGACCTGGGGCCGTACGGCAAGCAAGTCGTGCAGTTCTACACCCAGACCAAGACTGTCACGGAGCGCTGGTTCGACGAAAACGACGTCGGCGGCGTCAACACGACGATCAATCTGAAGTGATGCACACCCGCGGCGCCGATGACGGTGCCGCGGGCACAAGGAGAACCCATGGAATTCGAAACGTTGCTGCTGGACATCCAGGGGCGTGTAGGCCTGATCACACTCAACCGCCCCAAAGCGCTCAACGCGCTCAATGCCCGGCTCATCGATGAGCTGAACCTGGCCCTGGACCACCTGGAAGCCAACCCGAGCATCGGCTGCATGGTCATCACGGGGTCCGAGAAGGCCTTTGCAGCAGGCGCCGACATCAAGGAAATGGCGCCGTTGAGCTATCCGCAGATCTACCTCGACGATTTCTTCGCCAAGGCCGATCGCATCGCCCGGCGTCGAAAGCCGCTGATTGCCGCGGTTTCGGGCTACGCGTTGGGCGGTGGCTGTGAACTGGCACTGATGTGCGACTTCATCTACGCCTCCGAGACGGCGAAGTTCGGCCTGCCTGAAATCACCCTCGGTGTATTGCCGGGGATTGGCGGCACGCAACGCCTTACCCGTCTACTCGGCCGCGCGAAGGCCATGGAGATGTGCCTGACCGCTCGCCAGATGGGTGCAGAAGAGGCCGAGCGCGCCGGATTGGTGGCTCGGGTATTCCCCGCTGCCCAATTGATCGAGGAAACACTCAACGCGGCGGCAACCATTGCCGAGCGATCGCTTCCAGCCACGATGATGGTCAAGGAATGCATCAACCGCGTGGATGAGATGGGCCTCAACGAAGGCGTCCGCTTCGAGCGCCGCATGTTCCATGCGGTATTCGCCACGGAGGATCAAAAGGAAGGCATGAACGCATTCGTCGACAAGCGCAAGGCGGATTTCAAGCATCGCTAGTCTGGTGACGGTATCTGCACCAAGTCCTGCGCAGCAAACGTGAACGTCGCCCGAAGGCCGGAAACGGCTGGCGACACCTATAGCTCAGAGCGTCCACACGGCATACGAGAGGCAACCATCATGAACATCGGATTCATTGGCCTGGGCAACATGGGCGGCCCAATGGCCCACAATCTGATCAAGGCCGGCCATCGACTCACCGTCTTTGATCTTTCGGCCCCCGCAGTCGCCAGCCTGGTCGATGCGGGTGCCGCGGGTGCGGACGCCCCTGCTGACATTGCCGAAGCGGACGTCAACGTCATCATCACGATGCTTCCCGCCTCGGCCCACGTGAAAGCCGTGTACCTCGGCACGGACGGTCTGCTGTCGAAGGTCCGCCCGGGCGTGCTGCTGATCGACTCGTCGACCATCGACCCCATCAGTGCACGCGAGGTGGCCAAGGCGGCGGCCGAGCATGGCAACACGCTGCTCGATGCACCTGTATCAGGGGGTACCGGCGGCGCCGCAGCCGGCACGTTGACCTTCATGGTCGGTGGTGGTGAAGCCGACTTCGAGAAGGCTCGCCCGATTTTGGCGTGCATGGGCAAGAACATCGTCCACTGCGGGGACAGCGGAAACGGTCAGGTCGCGAAGGTCGCCAACAACATGCTCCTGGGCATTTCGATGATCGGCGTGGCCGAAGCAATGGCGCTCGGTACCCGGCTGGGAATGGATGCCAAGGTACTTGCCGGCATCATCAACACGTCCAGCGGACGCTGCTGGAGCTCCGACACCAACAATCCATTCCCGGGTGTCCTTGAAAATGCACCCGCGTCTCGTGGATACAGCGGCGGGTTCGGAACGGATCTCATGCTCAAGGATCTGGGGCTGGCAACCGATGCCGCGCGCGCCATCCGGCAGCCCGTCATAATGGGGGCGTTGGCCCAACAGCTCTATCAGCGCTTCAGCAGCGACGGCAATGGCGGGCTAGACTTTTCGGCCATCATCAAAGGCTATCTACCGGAGCACGACATATGAGTGAAGCCACCGTGCTGGTCGAGGTTCGCAACCAGATCGGTCACCTGATCCTCAATCGTCCGGCTGGGCTCAACGCCCTGTCGATGGAGATGATCCGAACGCTTCAGCAGCAGCTGACCGCGTGGGAAAACGACGACAGCGTTCGCGCCGTCGTGCTGCGTGCCAACGGCGAAAAGGCATTCTGCGCGGGCGGCGACATTCGCGCGCTGTACGACAGCTACAAGGCGCAGGATGGCCTGCACCTCGTTTACTTCGAGGAAGAGTTCGCCCTCGACCGACACCTGCATGATTACCGCAAGCCATTGCTCGCATTGATGGACGGTTACGTGCTGGGGGGCGGGATGGGTCTCGCCCAGGGCGCATCGATTCGAGTCGTCAGCGAGCGGGTGCGCATGGCGATGCCCGAAACGGCCATCGGCTACTTCCCGGATGTCGGCGCCAGCCACTTCCTGGCCCAATTACCCCACAATGTTGGCCTCTACATGGGGCTCACCGGCAATCAGGTTGCCGCTGGCGACGCACTGGCGCTTGGTCTGGCTGACTGGTACGTACCACACGCCAAGTTCGCCGCGCTCCTCGATGCCTTGGACAGCGTCACATGGCAGGACACCGAGGGCGATCTGCAGGCGCTGCTGCAATCACACGGCGCGCGGTCACTTTCCGGCCAGGAACTGCAAACGCTCTACCCGGCTATCGAACGCCATTTCGGCCATGGGTCCGTCAAGGACATCATGCAGTCGCTGGAAGATGAGACCGATGCCACCTACCAGGACTGGACACAGACAACGCTGCATACCTTGCGCAGCCGTTCACCGCTTGCGGTCAACGTGGCATTCGAAGAGCTCACACGAGGGCGATCGCTGAATCAACACCAGGCCTTCGATCTCGAGGCGCATCTGATCCGCCAATGGTTCGAAGTCGGTGACCTGATGGAAGGCGTCCGTGCCCTTATCGTCGATAAGGACAAGCAGCCCAAGTGGAAACCGGCTCACTTCGAAGAGGTCGATCAGCAAAGGGTCGATGCGCTTTTTGATGGTTTCATGCCCAAACACGCTGGATAACCAGACGCAGGGCGGGTGAAACCAGCGGCTTGTTGTCAACTTACGCACACAGGCGGGCATGGAATCATAGAAGCTCGCGGTGCCGGTGGAAGCCCCGATGGGGATTCCACCCTACGGTACTTTTGATCCGACGACAGCCTGCGCATACCGTCGACCTGTTCGACTGATTCGTAACCGCTTTGGCTCGCAAAACAAGAACAAACCAGGAGTACCCCATGCAAGACCTCGAGTTGACCGAAGACCAGCGCATGATTCGCGACATGGCCCGGGAATTCGCCAAGGCCGAGATCGCACCCCGCTCACGTTCGTGGGAGGAAGCGGGATGGATCGATGATGAGCTAGTGAAGCAAATGGGCCAACTGGGCTTGCTGGGAATGATCGTTCCAGAAGACTTTGGTGGAAGCTACATCGATTATGTCGCCTACGCGTTGGCAGTCGAGGAAATCTCCGCTGCAGACGGCGCCCTCGGTGCACTGATGAGCGTTCACAGTTCGGTCGGATGCGGCCCGTTGCTCAAGTACGGCACACCGGAACAGCAACAGGCCTGGCTGCCAGGCCTGGCGAGCGGCGAAATCATCGGCTGTTTCTGCCTGACCGAACCTCAGGCCGGCTCCGAAGCCAACAACCTGCGCACACGCGCCACAATGGAAAATGGCGAGTGGGTACTCAATGGCGCCAAGCAGTTCGTGACCAACGGCAAGCGCGCCGGCCTCGCCATCGTCTTTGCCGTGACTGACCCCGAACTGGGCAAGAAGGGCTTGTCGGCCTTCCTCGTGCCTACCGACACGCCCGGCTTCAACGTCGAGAAAACCGAGCACAAGATGGGCATCCGTGCGTCCGATACGTGTGCCATTTCGCTCGATAACTGCCGCGTCCCTGAAGCCAACCTGTTGGGCTTGAGGGGAAAAGGCCTAGCCATCGCGCTTTCGAATCTTGAAGGTGGCCGCATCGGTATTGCGGCACAGGCGCTGGGAATTGCCAGGGCAGCATTTGACGCTGCGCTGATCTACGCCCGCGAGCGTATCCAGTTCGACAAGGCCATTATCGAGCATCAAAGCGTCGCGAACATGCTGGCTGACATGCATACCCGCATCAACGCCGCCCGCCTGATGATCCTTCATGCCGCGCGCCTGCGCAGCGCCGGCAAACCCTGCCTGAGCGAGGCCTCGCAAGCCAAACTGTATGCGTCTGAGATCGGCGAGTATGTCTGCTCGAAAGCAATCCAGATTCACGGCGGCTATGGCTATCTGGAGGATTACCCCGTCGAGAAGTATTACCGCGACATGCGCATCACGCAGATTTATGAAGGCACGAGTGAAATCCAGCGATTGCTGATCGCCCGAGAACTGGCGAACTACGAGATTTGACGGCAAGGGTCAGATGATCCGCCGGGGAGCGATGGGCGCCGGGGCCACACCGGCACCCGGCCTCCCTGCAATGCCATGGGACGCGCGCCGCGGCCCTTATCGATCACCGGCCCACGTATGGATTCGACTCCAACCCGCTATTCAGAGCTATGGATAGCCCACCGCGCCCTCGACACTTGCGATCATCGTGGTAACGTCGAAAGGCCCGGCGTGCAGGTCCGCTCCGGTCAAGCAGCGCCAACGTTCCCAGCAAGCGAAGCGGCTTGACGTTCCTGCAACGGGAACGTTTATCGTGTGGCATTGATCGACATGCGACACGACCCTCGGAACGCTTTCATGCCGAGCCAACAACGACGTCTGCCGGATACAACAGATGGGCCATAGCCACGATCATTCGCACGACCATCACCCTACCCACGATCACCATGCGCATGGTGGACATGGGCATCACGATCACACCCCTTCCGTCACGGCAGGCAATGAGCGAAGGATCCGTCTGGTTCTGCTGCTGACCGCGACATATGCACTCGTTCAGGCCGTCGGAGGCTGGCTAGCGGGATCTCTGGCCCTGATCGCCGACTCCGGCCACATGATTTCCGATGCCGCTGCGCTGGCACTTGCGCTGGTCGCCTATCGGTTTGCCGCCCGCGCCCCAGACAAACGACGCACATACGGATTCGACCGGGTACGCGTGCTTGCGGCGCTCGCCAACGGCGCCATGTTGCTGCTTCTGGTTGCCTGGATCGTTTGGGAGGCAATTTCGCGTTTCCAGCAACCGGTCGAGGTCATGGCGGTGCCGATGCTCATTGTGGCGTCGATTGGTCTCGTAGTGAACATCGTCGGCGCCGTAGTGTTGAGTTCTGGTAATCGCGGTGACAGTAACCTACGGGGTGCGCTTCTTCATGTGGTCGGCGATCTACTCGGATCCGTCGGCGCCATTGCCGCTGCTCTCGGCATCATGTGGACAGGCTGGACGATTCTTGACCCACTTCTGTCCATCGGCGTGGCATTACTGGTCGTTCGCTCCGCCTGGCGTCTTGTGTCCGAATCAATCCAGGTTCTGCTGCAAACCACGCCCGCGGGCCTTGATCCAAGCGAGATTCAGAAAGAGCTGAAACGCCTGGAGGGCATTGACGAGGCCGGCCATTTCCATGCGTGGACCCTGACCGATGATCGGACCATCGCAACCGTACATGTGACACCCAAACCTGGCGTGGACCCTCTCGAGCTGCCAGCACGCGTCACGGCACACCTACAGACCCGTCATAAGCTGAGCCACGTGACCGTGCAGGTTGACCCACCCGGTAGCCTGGCCATGCACTAGACGAATACCTTCCCACCTTCCCTCTCAGGAGACTCACCATGCAGCACATCCTCATTGCCGGCGCGTCGCGCGGCATTGGCCTGGCATTGACGCAGGCCTTCATGAAGCGCGGCGACCACGTAACAGTCGTCGTACGAAAGCCAGGCAATGAAGCGCTGGACCGCCTCGCGAACGAGCACCCAGGCCAGATGAAGCAAATCATCAGCGACCTGACGGCCGCCGATGCCGCCTCCAAAATCGCATCGGGCATTGAGCATGACCTTGACGTCATTCTGCTTAACGCCGGTATCTCCGGGCCAAAGAATATCGAGAACGCTACGGTCGAAGACATCACCAATCTGTTCATGACAAATACCGTCTCGCCGATCCGTATTGCCCGTGCCATTCAGAATCGTCTGAAAGCGGATGGCGTCCTGGCCTTTACGAGCTCGCAGATGGGCAGTGTCGCCCTCGCACTGTCGGCAAGCATGCCGCTGTACGGCGCCAGCAAGGCGGCACTCAACAGCCTGCTGCAAAGCTGGACGCATTCCGATGATGCGCCCAATGCAACGGTGCTCGCGCTGCATCCGGGTTGGGTGAAGACGGACATGGGCGGCGATAGCGCGCCGGTTACCGTGGAGCAAAGCGCGGCGGGTCTTATCAAGACGCTCGATCAGCACCACGGCCGCGGTGGCTGTCATTTCGTGGACTTCGAGCAGCAATCACTGGCCTGGTAACACACGAAAAAATGAGCTCGCCGTCTATATCGCGGGCGGCGAGCCAATTCATAACGCCTGACCGAAACGAGACGTGGTTCGCTTGACAAATTTCATTACAACCACCTAAAGACCCTCCATGGCATGCCGATATTTGAGTATCCACTTATCGGGTATACGCCATGCGCAACCTTAAACTCTCCGCTCGCTCCACGCTTTGCTTTGCAATCATCCTGATACTGTTATTCATACTGGCAGGCGTCTCCGCCTTTGGCCTGACCAAAATGCGCGACGCCGAACAGGACGTCGAGCTCAATTGGATGGCGAGCATTACCCAGACTGCAAAGATCAACGCGACGATCTATCGGCTTCGTCTGGACACCCTACGTGCGGTGGCGACCGAGGAACCACAGATCAAGCAACTGTCTCTGGACAACATCGCCAAGCTGCGGCCTGCCATGCAGCAGTCCATACAGGATTACATGCGTCTGGTTGCCGGCCCGCACGAACAGGAACTGGCTAACAATGTACTGGCGGGCATCAACGCCTACGATGCCAAATTGAACGAGATCGTGACTATCGCACAGACACGTCCCGCGGCTGAGGGCATCCAATACATCAACCAGACGATCCGCCCGCTGACCAATGACTTGAGCGAAAAGATCGGCGTGCTTGAGGATTGGAATACGAAAGGAGCTGCTGCCGCAGGCGAGGCCGCCAGCAGCACCTATTCAACGAACATCGGGCTGCTGATCGGTATCTCGGTGGTTTCGGCTCTGCTCACCATCGCGCTGGCAATTCTCTATACCCGTAGCATCATCGCCCCGCTCAAGGACGTCCTGCACGTCAACCAGCGCATCGCCGAAGGCGATCTACGCGTAGAAATCAGCCCCACAGGCCGGGACGAGATGACCGACCTGATGAACGCCACGGCCCTCATGCAGCGCACCCTGCGTGACACCATTCGTCATATCGGCGACGCTTCCACGCAACTCGCCTCTGCCGCCGAAGAAATGAACGCGGTTACCGAGGAAGCCAGCATGGGCCTGCAACAGCAGAATGGCGAAGTCGAGCAGGCCGCGACAGCCGTGAACGAGATGACGGCGGCAGTGGAAGAAGTGGCACGTAACGCGGCGTCGGCATCGGCGTCCGCTCAGCAATCCGAACAGTCGACAGGCGTGGGCGCTTCGCGTGTAAACCAGACTGTAAACGCGATCCAGAGCCTGGCCGAAACCGTTTCGCGTACCAGCGAACAGGTCGAGGGCCTTGCCGCGCAGGCACAAGGCATTGCCAAGGTCGTCGACGTGATCCGTGCAATTGCCGAACAGACCAACCTTCTCGCACTGAACGCCGCCATCGAAGCGGCGCGGGCTGGCGAGCAGGGCCGTGGATTCGCCGTAGTGGCTGACGAAGTACGTGCCCTGGCTCACCGTACCCAGGAGTCGACACGCGAAATCGAACAGATGATCGGCGGTATTCAGTCGGGCTCCGAAGGTGCCGTAGACGCGATGCAGAGAAGCCGTAACGAAGCGACCTCGACCTTGCGCATTGCCAACGAAGCCGGCGAAGCGCTGGAAGAGATCGCTCGCGCGATCACCGACATCAATGAGCGCAACTTCCTCATTGCCACTGCATCGGAAGAGCAGGCCCAGGTGGCACGCTCTGTCGACCAGAACCTGGTAAGCATCCGCGACCTGTCCATCCAGACGTCCGCTGGCGCCAACCAGACCGCGGTGGCCGCGGGAGAAGTCTCGCGCCTAGCCGTTGATATGAACCGGTTGGTGCAACGCTTCAAGGTGTGATTTAAATCACATACTCCACCTTCACACATGAGGAGCCTTTTGGCTCCTCTTGTGCTCTATGAAGCATGCAATCGAGCGGCCGTGCAGCAGTTTCGGCACGGGTTTAGGTGCCTCACGCGCGCAGTTGTCGCCCATTCGATCCCTACCCTGGCTATGCTCGTTCACAAAGGGGCGGAACTTTGAGCAACCAGGCCCGGTCGGTTATGGAACGGTTTTTCACTCGATCGTCAGGTCCAGTCATGCTCCGCATCGCCTCGGCTGTCACGCCGCCATAGCGCACTCGCCTCCTCGGCACATCAGGCCCCCTTGCGCCTGAACTGATGCCACCCTCTCGTTGCGACTTCAAAAAATCGCGACGTTCTTCGTTGTCCTTATCGAAACGGTTTCATCATCCGCCCCTGACGCATCCTGGATGCGCAGCTGCGCGACCCCGTTTGCGATTGCCGAAGAGGCTCGACATGTTGCATTCGCCCGCACGCCATGCGCGTTTCCATAGCTCTGGAATCCGTTCGGATTTACGCCCACCGTAGCGCCGTCTTCCAACTTATTACATGCACCACCGGGGGCACCGCCGCCCCGTCTGGTAACAAGGAAGGAAGACAAGAACATGTTTGAAAGAATCAGCCTCAATGCAGCCGAACCTGTAGCTCATACACCTCAACTGAGCACACCGCCAAATGTCCCGCCGTCCGGGTTTAGAACCGACATCAACGGGCTAAGGGCCATCGCCGTTACGCTGGTCGTGCTTTTCCACTTCGGGCTGCCCGGACTGACCGGCGGCTTTATCGGGGTAGACGTCTTCTTCGTGATCTCGGGCTACCTGATGACGCGAATCATCGTGTCCAGGCAGGAGCAGGGCCGACTGAAACTGCTCGATTTCTACACGGACCGGTGCCGACGAATCATTCCCGCATTGATGATGGTCTGCCTGGTACTCCTCATTGTCGGCGCACTGGTCATGATGCCTCGCGACTTCATGTCACTTGGCAGCCAGGTCATCACAAGCCTGACCTTCACCTCAAATGTGCTGTTCTGGCGAGATACCGGCTACTTTCAACAGGACGCTCACGACCTCTGGCTACTGCATACCTGGTCATTGTCGGTCGAATGGCAGTTCTACCTGCTCTACCCGATTGCACTCATGTTGCTGGCACGCTATCTGCCAGCACAGCGGTGGCGCTGGCTGGTCCTGCTTGGCGCCCTCACTTCCTTCAGCGTCTCGCTAATCGCCTCGCATCTGTGGCAGAACAGCGCCTTCTATTTGCTGCCTACCCGTGCCTGGGAGATGCTCGCGGGCGGTATCGTGTTTCTGTTTCCTGTCCGTATCGACAGCCGCTGGCGCTGGATCGCAGCCTGGTCTGGGCTCGGGTTGATTGCACTGGCGGCGGTATGGGCAACCCCCGGAATGCCCTGGCCGGGCTACATGGCCCTACTGCCCGTGGCTGGCGCCACGCTGTTCATCGCCGCACAAAGCGAACGCTGCTGGATTGTCCAGAACACGCTGGCTCAGTTCCTGGGCAGGACGTCGTACTCGATCTATCTCTGGCATTGGCCGTTCGCTGCCTGGCTGACGTACCTCAGCGTCGAGAACGACCCCGCTTGGGTTGGCAGCTTTGTCATTGCCTCGGTTGGGCTGGGTTACCTCTCATATCGATTCGTCGAGCTCCCTGCATTGAGCCCGGCTGGTTTCATCCGCCGCAGCGCACCCACTATCAAGTTGGGCACCGCCTTCGCGATCCTTGCCGCAGGCATGCTCGTCATCACGACCAACGGGCTCCCTGGTCGCCTGCCGCCAGAGTTACGGGCAGCGACTTACCAGCTCGCGATGCCGTCCGTTACCAATGGGTGGTGTTTCTATAGCGTAGAGAGCATCGAAACGTTGCCGATTGGCCCTCGCGGACAGGCGTGCCATCTGGGGGACTTCAAGGGCCGCCGCAACGCCCTGCTCATCGGCGACTCATTTGCAGGTCATTACGGTCCGTTTTGGGACGATGTCGGTAAACGTGCGTCGCTCAATATCCACTCTGTCTCGAGCGACTGGTGTTTTCCATCGACGACAGATGAGTTCACCGGTCCGAAAACAGGTCGCGGCTATACCCAATGCCTGAGGAACCGGGAATTCCTGCGTACGAACGCCGATCGATACGACGTGGTCATCTTCGGTGGCTCGTGGGGTGTCATCGACACGCAAAACAAACTTGAGGGTGTGTTCAGGGCGATAGCGGACGCTGCCGGCAAAGCGCCGCTCGTGGTCGTCATGCCGGCGCCAACGAACTTCGACGTGAACATCGCCGACCGCTACGCTCGGACGATGCTCTTCGACCTGCCCTTTGACATCTCGCGCTTCAGCAAGGAGCGAGACAAGGCCAGCCGCGTGGCGAATCAGAAACTCGAGCGCTTGGCGAGTCGGTACCCGAACGTTATGTTCCTGGCGCGCGCGTCGCTGTTCAACATCGATGGCAAGCCTTCCGACGTCACCACGGAGAATATTCCCTTTGGCCTCGATACGTCAGGGCATCTGAGTATCTACGGCTCCCGGCAGTCGGCCATTGCCTTCATGGGTACGCCGGCTTATCGGACGTTTCGGTCCCGCGTGCGGGAATTGGAGTGACGCGCTGTCATACAGGACTGACACGATGGCTGTAATGTCATCGTAGAACAGGGAAGCCCGTGCGTGACGTGCCGCTAATCTACAGCCGGGTAGATGGAGACGCGTCGCGTGGCTCTCCCTGGAAACCGATCAATTACACGGGAGACAACGATGGCCAACGCTCCACTCGTCCAAACCATTCTGATCACCAACGATGATGGGATCGACGCGCCCGGCCTTGCCGTACTCGAGGCGGTGGCCATGTCGCTCGCCAGCGAGGTCTGGGTTGTCGCACCTGCCGAAGACCAAAGCGGCACCTCGCATTCAATCAGCCTGCATGCCCCGCTTCGTGCGAAGAAACATGGCGAACGGCGATTTTCGGTTCGCGGCACCCCCGGTGACTGCGTCGCGCTTGCCATCGGTAAACTCATGGAAGGCGTACTTCCCGACCTGATCCTCTCTGGCGTCAACCGAGGGGCCAACCTTGGGACCGAGACCGTTTTTTCCGGTACTGTCGGCGCAGCCATGACCGGAATGCTGTTGGGTATACCGTCGTTGGCACTGAGCCAGGCCTACCGGGACCGCGCGAACGTACCCTGGGACGTGGCGCGTCACCATGCACCCGACACCATTCGTAAGCTTCTGGCTGCCGGATGGGCGCGCGATGCCATCCTCAACATCAATTTTCCTGCAGTACCCGTCAACGAGGTCAAGCCGCTGCAAGCGACACGGCAAGGCGCGGGGTTGCTGCAGGGGGTCGAGGTCATTTCCGGACAGGACCCACGGGAGCTCGCCTACCATTGGCTCCGTCTGCGCCGAGCAGCCAATCAGGATGCACAGGGCAGCGAAACTGGTGCCATAGAGTCCGGCCACATCAGCGTAACGCCGCTTAAATTCGAACGCACGCACGAAGCCGCCCTGGGCGCGCTCCACGGCACGCTCGGCTAAGGCCTGTCAATGTCGATCCGGGTGCCGTGGCCTTGGTCACGGCACCCGGGGACCACCCTGTCTCGGCCATAGCGACACTCAGCGCGACCGTGAACTGTCTCGGCGCGACGCGGCCCCAATCTCGCCGAGCCCTACGCTATCGCTGGTGACGCTTTCGTGGTGTTCTATGAGCTGGAACCTGGACACATGCCATGCCCGAGCGAATATTCAGTAACAGCCTTCAGGCACGAAACCGCCAGCCAGCTGCTGCCTCATCGAACACCGCATTGCACGTCGGCTTCGTCCTGCTTCGACATTTCTCGCTGCCAGCCTTCACCCAATCGCTGGACACGCTCGTCACCGCAAACCTCATCCGACCGGACGCCTTCGTTTACACCACCTATAGCCTCGATGAAAGCGACGTTGTCAGTGACCTTGGCATTCCGATCCGGGCCGGCCAGGCACTCGATGCGCTGGCCCCGGAGTCGCTCGATCTGCTGATCGTTTGTGGCGGGCTACGCACCCCATGCAACACGACCAAACGCCTATCCGGCGTTCTGAAGGCAGCCGCTGAATCGGGCACATGGCTGGGTGGGCTATGGAATGGTGCCTGGTTTCTCGCCGAGGCGGGCCTTCTGAACGGTTACCGGTGCGCCATTCACCCCGAGCAAAGGCTTGGGCTCGCCGAGATGGGACGCGGCATTCAGGTCATGAATGTGACGCACATGGTCGATCGGGATCGTCTGACGGCTGCCAGCCCAAACGGGGCGTTCTACATGCTGCTCGAGTGGATGGGGACGCAATACGATAGCGAGCTGGTAAACGGTGTGGTCGACATCCTCGCTTTCGACATGTCTCGCGTTCGCGCCGCCAGCCAGTCGAGGTATCGAAATGTCGCGACGCCCATACAGGAAGTCGTCGCGCTGATGGAGGCGAACCTTGAAGATCCGCTCCCAATCAATGAGCTTGCGCGCTATGCGGGACGGTCGCGGCGCCAGATCGAGCGACTGTTCAATGACCAACTCGGCACGACGCCCCAGCGTCACTATCTTGAGCTGCGCGTTACCGAAGCGAGGCGTCTGCTGCAGCACTCGTCGCTGTCGATCATGGAAGTCGGGGTTGCCTGCGGGTTCGTCTCACCCAGCCACTTCAGCAAATGCTACGCCGCCTACTTCGGCCATCGCCCTTCCAAGGAGATTCGCCTGGACAGGCGGATGAGCGAGCACGCCTGATCAGTCCCCTCGCCCTGGTTCGGCAAGAAGCCGGTATCCAAGCGCTATGCCGGCAGCGAGATAGACGAGACCGCTCCACGTCGCCATGAGGATTCCACCAAAGCGCTGGTCGTCCAGCGGTTGCAGGCCGAATGCACCCAGGCAGAACTCTGGCGCGTAGATCAGCCGCGGCGCGAAAATCAGCAGCGTGCCCAACATCGTCATGTGCATCAATGTAAGGACGAACAAAATCAGTGCGGCGCCGACCGCCGCCTTTGCCTTCGCGGCAAAGCCCAATAGCCAGAGCGAAAGCCCGACCACCAGGAAGCTCACCTGCTGGAGCATGAATACACCGACATTCCGAGCCGCCGCTTCATGCAGATAGGGGGCGTGCCACCCCCAGACCACAACCATCTCACAGACGAACGAGGCGACCATCCAGCGCCGAAGATGCGTAGCGCTGTCCAGACGGACACCGGACTGGACGAGCCCTATCGCCAATAAAGGCGCTGCGAGCGCAACGACCCCGAGATGCAGAATCATGTGGGCGGAGAACGCGGTCCGGCTCATGGCCGGTAGCGGCCCCAGCCAAAGGACAGCCAACACCGCGAGCCCCGCCCACAGCGGCCACGGTGTTCCACGCACGGCCTTCATGGACGTGCCCGGTCCTATGCCGCTTTCATCCCGGTCAGCGCCCATCGAGCTGCGCCTCGATGCTGGCTGCGATGGCGTCTCGACCATCAGTGGGTGAGTAGGCGGTCACAAAACGGCCATTGGGGTCCATGAGGTAAAGCCGCGTACTGTGATCCATCAGGTAGCTGTCCTCGATCGGCACGCGTTCGGCCTGAACGCCATAAGCGTTCATGGCCTGTGTGACCTGAGCCTGGCTACCGGTCAACCCGACGATCCGCGCATCAAAAAAACCGGTGTAGCGTCCGACTACCTCAGGCGTGTCCCGGGCGGGATCCACGGTTATGAAAAGAGGCTGAACACGGTCGGCACGCTCGCCCAGGCGCTCCAGCACCCCGGACACATCGACCAAGGTCGTCGGGCATACGTCAGGGCAATACGTGAAACCAAAGAACACCAGCAGCCATTGGCCGCGAAAGTCCTTGTCGGTCACGGTGCGTTCCATCGAATCAATCAGCTCGAAGCTACCGCCCACGGGGCGCTGCGCAGACGGGGTATCCAATGGTGCGCGGGCGGGCCAGCCAAGATAGGCCAGCGGCAACCCGGCGATGAGCAGCCCTATACCGATGACCACATTGCGTACGTGCCTGACCACATTACTCCTTGTCCATGTGCGAACGGTTCCTTCCACAGACTGACACAACAGTGCCCGCGTTCGCGCGGGCCTGTGACGGGACGCTACGAGGCGTACCCATTCAGGTACCGAGGATGGCCTCGATCATCGAACCAGGCGCTTCCGTCGGCAGGTGGTGCGCCACCGCATCAATGGTGATCGCGCGGCCGGCCTGTACGCCTGCAGCAATCTCTGCGCCCAAGGCCGGTGGAGTCGCCTGGTCGAGCGCACCGGAGAGGACAGTCATGGGCACAGCGATGCCGGCGAGCAAGGCCCGGATGTCACAGCGCTCGAAAATCGCAGCGTCCAGGGCGCCGGCCAAGGCGGTCGGATCATGTCCCAACATGGCTTGTAGCTCACGCTGGCAGGCTGCCGGGTGGGCCTCGCACCAGCCGGGGGCCGTGGTGAATCGCTGAATGTCTTCGAAGACGGCTCTTCGCCCCACGGCATCGCCCAGCAAGGCTGCGCGGCGATGCCGCCATAACGCCAATCGCTCCGGCTCCTCTGCGCGAGCACTGGTGTTGACGAGAACGAGACGACCGACGAGGTCCGGATACGTCGCCGCAAGCCGTAGTGCGATCATTCCACCCAGGCTATGGCCCACCAGGGTAGCGCCAGCCGCACCATTCTCCGCGAGCCACAGCGCGAAGTCCTCGGCCATGACATCCAGGGTCATACCGCCACGCCATTCACTGAGCCCGTGTCCAGGCATGTCGAAGGCCACGCAGCGTCGACACGACGACAGGCCGTCGACCGTGTCTCGCCAGAATTGCCTGTTCAGGAACAGCCCATGCAGAAATACCACCGGAGCGCCCTTCCCCGTGTCATCCCACGCGTAGAGACTTCCGTTGATGCGTGCACGACGGCCCGGCGATGCGTGCTGTCGCGCCTGGGAAATCAACAAGGAGTCTTCGAAGATCTGGTACCGCTCGATGAGGCCGTTGTGCACGCTGAAACGAATGACGAAGTCGCTATCCACGATGCTTTCGTGGGGCAATACTCGATGCCGAAAACGGCCGGCCACCAGGACCTCATCGCCACTCGCCCACCAATGATCGGTCGAAAAGCTCAGGGGTCGGAAGCCTTCCGAAAATCGCTGCAACCAGTCGCGAATGGCAGCGTGACCCTGAATGATGCCAACCGTGACAACCGAGCAATCCCCGTCCACGTGCCAGATCGCACCCGGATGTATGAGCGCCAATGCTCCCTCGATGTCCGCGGCTGCAAATGCCTTCAGGTAACGCCGGACTGCCTCGACGGCGTCATTCATGATTGCGCGCCTCCACTGCGCGCAAGGCGGTGATCCCGTTCAATGCCGCTGGAAAACCGGCATACACGCTCATCTGAATGATGGCTTCGACGAGCGCCTCGTGTGTGACGCCCACCTTTCTGGCGGCCTGCAAATGGACCTCGAGCTGCGGCTGCGCGTTACCCATGGCAACCAGTGCGGCGACGGTGATCAATTCGCGCGTCCTAAGGTCCAAGCCGGGACGCTCATACACGTCGCCAAAGGCAAATTCGATGATGTAGCGGCCCAGATCGGGTGCGATATCGGCCAGCGCTGCGATGACCTGCTCGCCCGCATCACCAATTTCAGCCAGGCGCGCCTTACCGCGCACGTATCGATCGTGTGTCATGATGGTCTCCTCTTCGTAGGGGTGCTTATCATCACCAGGCGAACGACGGTGTACCCATACCCAAACATGCAAGGCTGTTTTCCAACGATGAAGACCCCACTGGACTGGAACGATCTGCGCTATTTCACGGCGGTCATCCGGTGTGGCGGGCTCGGTGGTGCGGCGCGCCACCTCGGGGTGAGCCTGCAGACCGTCGCTCGGCGCATTGCGGCGCTGGAGTCGGCGATCGGTACGCAATTGTTCCTCCGCCACGCCTCGGGCTACATCCCGACCGAAGACGCACGGCGGCTCGAGGCTGAAGCAGAGCGAGTCGAAATTGCCATCCATGCGTTCTGTGCCCATACCGCCGCAGAGGGCACCGGGATGGCCGGCAAGGTCAGGGTCGCTGCGCCGGAAACGATTGCGACTCACATCCTCCTGCCTGCGCTCCAGCCGTTCCTGGCCCAGCATCGGGCATTGAGTCTCGAATTGCTGACAGGCGTTCGGACCATCGGTATCGCCCGTGGGGATGCCGACATTGCGCTGCGCACGGTGTTGCCGGAACAGGGCGCCCTGACACGCAAGCGGGTGGGAACGATGGCGCTCGGGCTCTACGCCGCAGCAGGCATGGAGACAGATCTTGAACGCGCGCGCCTGGTCGGCTGGACCGACGAATTCGATCTGCCCGCCGCTCGGTGGCTGAAGCGACTTGCCGGACGAGAACCCGATGTGCGCCTGACTCAACTCGAAGCGCAGCGCGCCGCAATCGCCTCCGGCATTGGCATCGGCGTACTACCCTGTTTCCTTGCTGAAGGCCTGGTACAGATTCCGACGCAGGCGCGGATGACCGAGGCCCTGTGGCTCATCGCACATGCGCAGAACCCGACTCCGCGGATCCGGCGGGTCTATGACGAAATCGAGCGCATTCTCGGCGAGGCGGCGGGCCGACTCGATCCCGCCGGCCTGGCGCCCCTTACGCGGACCGAATGAGCCGCCCGATAGCTACGCGAGCAACGCACCGCGCGTACCGAGCCAGTACCGCCTTACAGCCGTGTTCACTGACTCGAATCGAGGACGATTCAGACCAGATCGGCCGGCTCAACACATTACACGTACCGCGCCCAGGCCGAGGTCTAATCAGATGGACGTTCCTGCCGCGCCCAACCGGTATGCCTCGGGCACCTGATCCAGGCCGGTAACCGTGACATTCAGGTCTTTCCAGCGCCCGTCCTTGAGCCCGTAGATACAGCCATGCACCGACAGCGGCTGGCCGCGATGCCACGCATTCTGGACGATGCTGGTTCGGCTGACGTTACTCACCTGGGCCATGACATTGAGTTCACAGAGGCGATCGACGCGGGACGTTTCATCCGGGATCGCCGCGAGCGCCTCACGGTGCTCGTAGCAAAGATCGCGTAACGTTCGGAGCCAGCCATCGATCAACCCGAACTGGGTATCGTGCATCGCTGCACGTACGCCCCCGCAGCCATAATGGCCGGTCACGAGGATATGCTTGACCTTGAGCACATCCACGGCGAATTGAATGACCGACAGGCAATTGAGATCGGTGTGCAGCACGACATTGGCGACGTTGCGATGCACGAACAATTCACCTGGCAAAAGGCCCACGATGTCATTGGCAGGCACACGCGCATCAGAGCAACCAATCCACAGATATTCGGGTGTCTGCTGGCGGGCCAGACGAGGGAAGAAGTCCGGGTCCCTTTCCTGAATTTCTTCTGCCCAGCGCTGGTTATTGTCGAACAGGTGCTTCAGATCGCTCATGCCTGCCGCTCCGAGGGGGGTGAACCCTCACGATACGAAGCGGATAGGGCGTTGACAAGCTGCCAAGGCGGGGCATGAAACGTGACGGCACCAACACCCCCTATGCATCCGGACGAGCAGCTGGCAGCAAGCGGCACACAACAAAAAAGGATCGCCTGAGCGATCCTTCCCATTCGAACGAGGTGCGATCACTTCATTGCTTGGGCTGAAGGATCTCGATCCACAGTGCACCGTCACCCGACTTGGCTTCGCCGACGCGCTTGATCTGGCCTTTCTCCCCTATCGCATAGCTGCCTACCGTCTTGCTTTTCTCGCCTGTGACGAGCAGCCACTTGCCGTTGGGGAAGAACGCAATGTTACGCGGCTGCTTTTCCTCTACCGGATAATTGCCTAAAAAGCTCAACGCACCGCTGTCCGGCTGGACGGTGAACGCCGACACCGAACTCGTGGTGCGCTCGGTGATGTAAAGCAACTTGCCGTCGGGCGACAACCGAATATCCGCCGCCCAGATGCGCGGCGTCGGGTCGTCCTTCAGGTCGTTATTGGCAGCACTGCGTGCTTCGCCGTGCGCAAGACCCAGCGATTTCGGGATACCGTCCGCCTCGGTTACCTGCTTGAGCGCGCCGGTCTTGGGATCGATGGCGTACCCTGTCACCGTCCCGCTGAGCTCTCCGACCACGTACAGAAACTTGCCATTGGGCGAGAACGCGATGTGCCGAGGGCCGGTCTTGGCCGCCGTGGTGGCATATCCCTCACCGATAGGCGTAAGCGCACCGGTCTGCTTATCCTGGCTGAACTGCAGCACCTTGTCGGCGCCCAGGTTGCCGGCGTAAACGAATCGGTCGCTGAGGTCGGAACGGATCGAGTGCGCGAATGGGCCAGTCTTGTAGACCTCGGTCTTGTCCGAGACCTTGCCGTCGGCGCCAATGGCCTGCACGCTCAACAACGCACCTCCGTAGGATGCACCCATCAGGAAGTGGCCACTGCGATCCGTCGAAAGGTACGCCATGCTGTCGGCGAGCGGCGCCTGCCCAACCTTCTCCAGGTGCCCCGATTGCGGGTCGATGCGGAAGGTCAAAACTTGAAAAGGCGAAACGCGCTGGGCGGCATAGAGCAATGTGCCGTCCGGTGAGAGCGCCATCGGGTTGACCTTGTTGCCCGCTTCGGTCTGCTCGACCAGCTCGACACGGCCTGAGGCATCGTCCAACCGGTACTGGGAGATCAGCCCGTCATTTGGGCTTGAGATGTAGGCAAACGAAGTGGCGGCCTGGGCGGTAGTCGCCAATGTGGCAGTCAGTGCAACGGCAATCGCGAGCGGTCTGAGCATGATGTACCTGCATCGTTGTGGTTATTGTGATCAGACATCCTATGACTGTGTAACACTTTTTTGCAAGACCGTTGTGAGGCCTCATTGGCGCGCGGAATTGCGCGTTTAGCTAAGGGTGGAGGACAGGTTCCAGCGAAGGCGCTTTGTAGCATTCGGGGCTTGAGTTCCAGTCGCGCGGCCGCGGTGGTTTGGATGCCAGCGTTTGCCTGGAGCACATGCGCCCGGTGTCACCGATGAGGCGAGTGAACGCATAGCGGCGTGCTGGACGAATGCGCGAAAGCGCTGAACGCATGGCTATCTCACCACCCGTTTGTGACGCCAAATATTTAGTTGGGGGGCGTTTCTCAGCCCGGCGAGTGCCTGGGCCGTGGAAGGCAGGGATGCGCCCGGTCGGGCACATCCCTGGAGAGGTGGTTTACAGTCCGGCGTCCCAGGGCCGGTCGCCCTGTTCGTCCTTGACGCGTGTGGGCAGGCCCATTACGTCAAGCGCCTTGAGGAACGGTTGGGCTGGCAGCTCTTCGACATTCGCCATGCGTTGCACATCCCACTCACCACGCGCGACCAGCAGCGCTGCGGCTACTGGCGGTACGCCGGCGGTGTAGGAAATGCCCTGACTGTCCGTCTCGGCATAGGCCTCCTCGTGATCGGCCACGTTGTAGATGAACACTTCGCGCGGCTGACCATCCTTGGTGCCCTTGACCAGGTCACCGATGCAGGTCTTGCCGGTATAGCCCGGTGCCAGCGATGCAGGATCGGGAAGCACTGCCTTGACCACCTTCAGCGGGACCACTTCAAGGCCTTCCGCCGTCTTCACCGGCTGCTCGGAGAGCAAACCCAGATTCTTGAGGACGGTGAATACGTTGATGTAGTGCTCGCCGAAGCTCATCCAGAAACGTACGTTCGGTACGTCGAGGTTCTTCGACAGAGAGTGCACCTCATCGTGGCCGGTCAGGTAGAGGTTTTGCGCGCCTACGACCGGAAGGTCATCGGTACGCTTTACCTCGAACATGGTGTTACTCGTCCATTGGCTGTTCTGCCAGCTCCAGACTTGCCCGGTGAATTCGCGGAAGTTGATCTCCGGGTCGAAGTTGGTGGCGAAGTACTTGCCATGGGAGCCCGCATTGACATCAAGAATGTCGATGGACTCAATGCGGTCGAAATACTGTTGTTGTGCCAGGGCGGCATAGGCGTTCACAACGCCTGGGTCAAAGCCCACGCCCAGAATGGCAGTCACGTTCTTTTGCTGGCATTCCTCGAGGTGTTTCCACTCGTAGTTGCCATACCAAGGCGGCGTCTCGCAGATCTTGCCCGGCTCTTCGTGGATCGCGGTGTCCAGATAGGCGGCACCGGTATCAATGCATGCACGCAGCACCGACATGTTGAGGAAGGCGGAACCGACATTGATCACGATCTGCGATTCGGTCTCGCGGATCAGGGCCTTGGTCGCTTCGACATCCAGAGCGTTCAGCGAGAAGGCCTTGATGTCGGCGGGCTGCTTGAAGCTACCCTTGGCCTTTACGCTTTCGATGATGGCCTGGCATTTGGAGATGTTCCGTGACGCGATGGCAATACGACCCAGTTCGTCGTTGTGCTGCGCGCACTTGTGGGCCACCACCTTGGCGACACCTCCTGCACCAATGATAAGAACGTTCTTCTTCAATTGCTTCATTGCTCCTTAATGGCCCAAAGGCCAGGTGAATATCTTCGGCGACGTCCAGCCCTCAGGAGAGGCTGGACAGGTAATCGTCGAAGTCGAACTCACGGACAACCTCGACGCTACCGTCGAGTTGTTTCACTACGATGGACGGCATCTTCACGCCGTTGAACCAGTTTTTCTTGACCATGGTGTAGCCGGCCGCATCGATGAACGAGAGACGGTCGCCCACTTCAAGGGGTTTCTCGAACGGGTATTCACCGAAGATATCGCCGGCCAGGCACGACTTTCCGCAGACCATGTACGTGTGCTCGCCATCGTTGGGCGCCATCTTCGCGGGCTGGCGGTAGATCAGCAGGTCGAGCATGTGCGCTTCGATCGAGCTGTCCACGACTGCCAGGTTCTTGCCGTTGAACAGCGTGTCGAGCACGGTCACTTCGAGCGAGGCACTCATTGTGATGGCGGCTTCGCCCGGCTCCAGATACACCTGGACGCCATAGGTATCGGAGAAGCGCTTGAGGCGCGCGCAGAACTCGTCAAGCGCATAGCCTTCACCAGTGAAATGGATCCCGCCGCCCAGGCTCACCCACTTCACCTTGTGCAGCAGGTCGCCGAAGCGTTCTTCGATGTGATTGAGCATTTGGTCGAACAGGCCAAAGTCGCCGTTCTCGCAATTGTTGTGAAACATGAAACCGGAGATCTGGTCGATCACGCCTTCAATCTTGGCCGGGTCCCACTCACCGAGGCGGCTGAACGGACGCGCCGGGTCAGCCAGCAGGTAATCCGAGCTGCTAACCTGCGGATTCACGCGCAAGCCACGGGTCTTGCCTTCACTGGCCGCAGCGAAGCGCTGAAGCTGGCCAATCGAGTTGAATATGATCTTGTCGCAGTTCTCGAGCATCTCGTCGATCTCGTCATCTGCCCAGGCGACGCTATAGGCATGCGTCTCACCTTCGAACTTCTGGCGACCGAGCTTGAGCTCGTAGAGCGAGGAAGACGTGGTCCCGTCCATGTACTGCTGCATCAGGTCGAATACGGACCATGTCGCGAAGCACTTTAGTGCCAGCAGCGCCTTGGCTCCGGATTGTTCCCGCACGTAGGCAATCTTCTCGAGGTTCTTCACAAGCTTTTGCTTGTCGATGAGGTAGTACGGCGTCTTGATCATCTCGGGGCTCCGGCCAGCCAACCCAAAAGGACGCGAATTGTGCCGTTACCGCACACAGATCGAAAGACCCGACGCAAATTTCGACGATAGGCGTCGTGCGCCAGGATCGCGAACGCAGGCGCATCGCAGCATTGCCAATGGCGCCGCAGGCGCATTGTCGAAGTGATTGCACACACATATGCCAATCCATATATTCGACAAATCAAATACGGGTGCCGACCATGCAGGACACGCTCGATCCAACCTCGCTATTCAAATGCCTCGCCGACGAAACTCGACTCCGCATCGCCCTGCTTATCGCAATTGAAGGCGAGTTGTGCGTCTGTGAGCTCGTGACAGCGCTCAATGAAAGCCAACCGAAGATCTCGCGCCACCTGGCGCAGCTTCGGGCATGCGGCCTGCTCGAAGACCGTCGCCAGGGTCAGTGGGTCTACTACCGCCAGTGCCCGACACTCGCCCCCTGGGCATGCGCAGTCATCGACGCCGCACGCGCTGCGCATACCGACTGGCTGCGCCCGGACCTGCAACGACTTGCAGCAATGGGTGAACGGCCGCAGCGGAACGCGGCTTGCTGTCAGAATGAGGCCTGCTGATGCTGCTTGCACTCGCACTGTTCGTGTTCACCATTACACTCGTCATCTGGCAACCGCGCGGTCTGGGTGTCGGCTGGAGTGCTTCGATTGGCGCTGTTCTTGCCCTGCTCACGGGCGTGGTCGGACCGGGAGACATACCCGTCGTGTGGGGGATCGTCTGGAACGCCACCGCGACCTTCATCGCCATCATCATCATTTGCCTCTTGCTGGATGAAGCCGGGTTCTTCGAATGGGCTGCGCTGCACGTGGCCCGTTGGGCAAATGGCAGTGGCCCTCGCCTCTTCGCCTTTACGGTTCTGCTCGGCGCCGCCGTATCGGCCCTGTTTGCCAACGACGGCGCCGCCCTGATCCTCACCCCCATCGTCATATCAATGCTGGTGGCGCTGCGCTTCTCCCCCGCGTCGACACTCGCCTTCGTCATGGCTGCAGGGTTCATCGCTGACACTGCAAGCTTGCCGCTGGTCGTCTCGAACCTCGTCAACATCGTATCGGCGGACTTCTTCGGTCTCGGTTTTGGTGAGTACGCCTCGGTGATGCTCCCGGTAAATGCGGTCAGCGTCGTCGCTACGCTGGCGGTGCTCTATGCATTCTTCAGGCGAGACATTCCAGACACCTATGCCCTCGCCGATTTGAAGCGACCCTCTGACGCTATCCGCGACGGCACCACCTTCAAGGTGGGCTGGCTGGTGCTGGTCGTGCTGCTGATCGGGTTATTCGTCCTTGAGCCGCTTGGCATTCCGGTAAGCATGATCGCGGCTACCTGTGCCGCTGCGCTGTTCCTCGTCGCGGCGCGCGGCCATGTCATCTCGACGAAGCGCGTGTTGAAGGACGCACCCTGGCAAATCGTCATCTTCTCGCTGGGCATGTACCTTGTCGTCTATGGCTTGAGCAATGCTGGCCTGACCACCCTCCTTTCTTCCGCGCTGGACTGGCTCGCACGCTACGGCATCTGGGGCGCCGCCATCGGCACCGGTTTGCTGAGCGCCGGCCTGTCCTCGATCATGAACAATCTGCCGTCTGTACTCATCGGGGCACTGGCCATCGACGGCTCTGTCGCAACCGATGGTGTGCGCGATGCGATGATTTACGCCAATGTCATTGGCTGCGATCTGGGGCCGAAAATTACGCCGATAGGTAGCCTCGCGACCTTGTTGTGGCTCCACGTACTGGCGCGCAAAGGCGTGACGGTCACGTGGGGGTATTACTTCAGGGTGGGTATTGTCCTGACGCTACCGGTTCTACTCGCCACCTTGGCAGCCTTGGCCTTGCGTCTGAGCCTTTGACCTTGCAGGAGGGATCCGATGAACGTGCTGTTCATGTGTACGGCCAACAGCTGCCGCAGCATCTTGTCCGAAGCGGTCTTCAATCATCTCGCGCCGGCGGGATTCGAAGCGGTCAGCTCGGGTAGTTTCCCCAGAGGCGAAGTCCTTCCAAAAACATTGGAGACCCTTGAACGCGTCGGTATCGATACAACAGGGCTTTTCAGCAAAGGTAACGATGCTTTCGAAAGCGATCCGCCGGACATCATCATCACGGTGTGCGACAAGGCCGCAGGTGAAGCCTGCCCGGTGTACTTCGGCCCGGCGATCAAGTCACATTGGGGCCTTGCAGATCCGTCGGACGTCCAGGGCGGTGCTGAAGAAATCGATGCGGCGTTCGACACGACGCTCACCATTATCGCGTTTCGGTGCAAAGCGCTTTTCGCGCTGGATATCCCTCGCCTGGCACCGGACGATCTCAAAAAGGCGCTCGACGAGATCGGCCTTACCCCTTGAGGGTCGATATGAATGGTCGCTGGCCGAGCCGGGAGGACGTGTCGACCAAAACCGTCCCCAGCATGGGCAGGAGGTCATACGCACCCTTATCTCTACGGCGACCTCACGTGTCCTGCCAGGCGGGAGCAGGCGGCACCCCAGAAATCAAGCGGCGCCGCCGCCAACTGCTGTCCGGATCGCATCGAGCAGCATCAGGCTGGCTGGATTGTCATTGTCGGTACGCCAGGCCAGATGCAATTCGCTCATGACGCCCCCACCCAGCTCGATGTCTCGATAGACGACATCCTTGAACAGAATGGTCGAGGCGCAGCGCGGGACCAGCGCGACGCCCATGCCGGCATTCACGAGTGACAGGATCGTCAGCGACGAACCCAGCCACTGGACATAGTCTGGCTCAACACGCGCGGAGCGAAACATGCCGGTCAGCAATTCGTAGAACGGGGCATAGGCTGAGTGCGCATACATCAGAAACGGCTGATTATGCAGATCGCCGACGTCCGGCGACTCGACCGATGCCAGCGGATGCGCGCTGGGTACTGCCAGCACGAACGGCTCCGTCACCAGACACTCGGAGGCGCATCCCGGGTAGGTGAAGGGCGCACGGACGATACCGAGATCGATTCGCCTCGCCCGCAGGGCTTCGTACTGTTGGATGGTGTTCAACTCGCTAAGCGCTACCTTCACATGCGGTTGGGTGTGGCGCGCCTCGGCGATCACACGGGGCAGGAATTCATAGACCGCGCTGCCGACAAAGCCAATCGTTACCGTGCCAATGTCCCCTTCGGCATAACGCCGCGCGGCAACCGCGGCCTGGTGAGCACGCTCGAGCAGCGCCTGCGCCTCGACAAGGAAGGCTCGGCCTGCGGCTGTCAACGCCACGCTACGGGTGCTACGAATGAACAGCTCAACGCCCAGGGCATGTTCGAGTAGCTGAATCTGACGACTCAATGGCGGCTGGGTCATGTTAAGCCGCTCAGCTGCCCGCCTGAAGTTGAGCTCGGTGGCAACCGCCGTGAAGCACCTAAGCTGGGTGAGCTCGAACATTGATATATCCGCTGTATCAATCGAGCTTCATTCTAGATTGGACTGGAACAATCCAGCCATAGATGATCAGCCATAAGGTGTGACCAAAACGGTCATCGAGGTCCGGGAAATCCGTCATGAAGATCAAGCACGTCCGCGTTACCCCTATCGCGTTCCGTGACGCACCATTGCTTAACGCCAGTGGGATTCACGAACCCTATGCATTGCGCTCGATCATCGAGGTCGAGAGCGACAATGGCTTCATCGGCCTCGGCGAGAGCTACGGCGACGCACCTGTTCTAAGCGTATTGCAAGCGATGAAGGAAAGCCTGGTCGGACTCGACCCCTTCGATCTGAACGGTCTACGGGCCCGCGTCAGGGCTACCGTCGCACGTATTCAGCCGGGCAACCAGACAGGTGCCGAGCTCGCGCCAGGCTCGCACCCAAGCAAACAGGTCGCGAATGCCTATTCCGCCTTCGAGGTCGCGTTTCTTGACCTTCAGGCGCGCTCGCTGAATATGCCGCTGGTCGACCTGCTGGGTGGAGCGGTCCGGCAGGAGGTGCCGTTCAGCGCCTACCTGTTCCTGAAGTACGCGGAACATGTCGACTCGCCCTACACGCCGGATCGCTGGGGCGAAGGCATCAGCCCCGAGCAGATCGTCGCTCAAGCGCAGAAGATGATCGACGAAAATGGCTTCAAGAGCATCAAGCTCAAGGCCGGGACGCTACTGGGTCCCGAGCACGAAGTGGCCTGCATCAAGGCGCTGAAAAAGGCGTTTCCCGACGCGCCGCTGCGAATCGACCCCAATGGCAATTGGTCGCTTGAAACCGCAATCCGCATGGCCGAGCTCATGGGGGATGACCTGCAGTACTATGAAGACCCCTGCCCCGGCCTGGAAGGCATGGCTGAGCTGCATCGCCGCACCGGAATCCCTCTTGCCACCAACATGGTCGTGACAGACTTCGACGAATTCCGCCGTAGCGTCGCCCTCAACAGTGTGCAGATTGTCCTGGCGGACCACCATTACTGGGGTGGCCTGCGTGACACGCAGATCCTGTCGCGTATGTGTGAGACCTTCGGGCTTGGCGTTTCCATGCACTCGAACTCGCACCTGGGGATCAGCCTGATGGCGATGACCCACGTCGCCGCCGCAGTGCCGAACCTGTCCTACGCCTGCGATACCCATTACCCATGGCAGGAGGAGGATGAGGAAGTCATCAAGGGCGGAAAGCTGAAGATACGTAACGGCTGCGTAGCGATCACGGATGCGCCGGGCCTTGGTGTTGAGCTCGACTACGATCAACTGGCGAAATTGCACGAGCAGTTCAACCGCATCGACATCCGCAGCCGTGATGATGTCCGTCAAATGCAAAAGTACCGCCCGGACTGGAAGGCGATGAAGCCGCGTTTCTGAGCTGATACCGCTACGCACCCGACGATGACGGTCAACAGGACCAGCATCGTCCGGGCGCTCCAGATGCCTCTGGCTGATTTGGCTTCAGTACGGGATGGCTGGTAAGCGGGTTGCGCTCCATGAGGCATCGGCACACATCGCCATCATTATTGGCTCGTCCGTCCGCAGGCCCGCGCCCGGTGCTGATGTTCGTGCACCTGCAGGGCACTGCCCTTCACATAACTGACTTGAAAAATTAATAGTAGTTAAGCGAAACGGGTATCTCTGGGAACGCTTCTCCTGTACCGTGAATGGCCAACTGGAGGATCAAAGCGTGATTAGATCGATACTACTGATCGAAGATGATCCCAGGGATGTGGAACTCGCAGCCATGGCGCTCGAGAAGTTCAAGATGCTGAACAAACTGGATCATGTATGCGACGGCGTCGAAGCCATCGACTACCTGACGCGGACGGGCAAGTTTGCCAGTCGCCCAGACCGGCTGCCTGACGTCATTATCCTGGACTTGAAACTGCCGCGGCTAAATGGCCTGGAAGTGCTCAAGCGCATCCGCAATACCCCTGAGCTGAAGGCCGTTCCCTTCGTGGCGTTCACCTCGTCCAATCTTGACGACGATATCCGTCAGGCATACGAGCTTGGTGTGAACAGCTACGTGGTCAAGCCGCACAATTACAAGGCGTATATCGAAGCCCTGTCGGATATCGGTCATATCTACGGCGCGCTCAACGAAGTGCCGACCGAGCGTTGCCTCGTCCGTCGCCCTGCACACCGCGGCTCGATCGAGCAGGACTACGGTGACAAGGCCATACATTGAGCGAGCCTTTTTCTCGGGCCCGCTCAATGGCCAAAAGGCGTCCCACCTCAAATCGCTCATAAGCTTCAAACCGTAACCCACGCGTAACGCGGCTGGTCCTCGCCCACAGCCCTCAACTCATTTCCAAACCACCGTCGACCCTGAAGCTCTGATCGGTCTGTGTTATTCCGCTGGCGGTTCGGCATCCTTTGCTTCACCAATCAGATAGTAATGCCCGCCGGCAACGTGATGCAGGCTGCGCAATGACGGGTCGGCATCTTCGAATCTCCAGCGCCCGTCGGTGAATATGCGCGTATCGGCCCATGCCCCCACCACTTCGGCAATGAACAGGTCGTAGGTCTGCTGGATGTGGGGCTCTGGGATCAACTGGCACGCCAACCATGCCGAGCACCCGGCTACGAACGGTAGGTCCTGCCCTGCGAAGGGAACGAACGTGACCCCTGCCTGCTCGAGCTTCTCAGGCGAATCCACCAGAGATCGGGTACCGACAAGCTGTGTCAGCTGCAGCTGCGCGGCTGTTGGGATCTGCACGACAAAACGGCCAGCGCCTTCTACCAGCGTGCGCGTGTGCGCGATCTTGTCGATGACTACCGTCAGCTTGGGCGGTGCGAAATCAAGACCGCAGGCCCAGGCCACCGCCATCACGTTCGTTTCCCCACCGTGGCGCGCAGAGACCAGAACTGTCGGACCGTGGTTGACCAAACGATAGGCCTTGTCGAGGGGAACGGGGGCAATGAGCGATGACATGGGGCTCCTGGGAGTCGGGGTCGAGGGTTTCAGCATAGGCGCGTGAACCACTGGACCAACGAGCCAATGTGTTCAGCTGCCCCATTTCGGACAGACGACGACGCCAAACGATCATTGCCGGCACAGGAAGGCCGCTGCGTCATAGTGGCAAGGACGCCCTCAGCAACACCGGTTTCAAGGAGAAGGCAGACGTCACACTCGCCACGCCTGGTATGGCGGTGAGCGTGTTGTTGAGAAACTGCTGATAGGCATTCAGGTCCCGGACGACGACCCGCAGGATGTAGTCATGATCCCCTGTCATCTGGAAGCAACTCATGACTTGCGGCGCCTTCACGATCTCCCGCTCGAATGCCGCCAGGTAGTCCGTTGACTGTTTCTCCAGCCTGACCGACACGAACACACTGACGCTGCCCGCCAGCCGTGTCTCATCCAGGCGGGTGAAGTAACCCTGGATGTAGTGCTCCTCTTCCAGTCGCTTGATCCGTCGCAGGGTCGGTGTCAGCGACAACCCAATCTTCTGCGCGAGATCGCGCCAACTGATTCGCCCGTCCTCGGCCAGCGCCGAGAGAATCTTCAGATCGATCCGGTCCAGTTCAGCCATGGTGCAGTCATGCTCTTGTTATTGGGGCTTGTCGTAGTGCAAAACAGTGCAGCGGCGGAAAGCCCCTGGCCCGGCAACCTACGAAACTGTCGAGTGACAGCGCAATCGTACTCAAAAGAGGCAACAAACGGCTTCACTTTGACGCAAAAAGCCTAGCGAAGCAGGCCTATACTCGAAACAGCACAACAACAATAACGAGCCGTCTGGCCCTGCATGGTGTCGCCACGACCCTGCACACCGGGTGCTGGAAGGTTCCACGAATCGAGGGCTGAAGCATGTCTTACCCAGGCAGTGACGCCAATTCCTACGGTCAAAAGCCGAACGGATGGCGACTATGAGCAACGCCGAACGACTCCAGCTGCACGTACCCGAACCGAGCGGACGGCCGGGTTGCCATACCGATTTCTCCTACCTTCAATTGTCGCCTGCCGGTGCCGTTGCAAAGCCGCCTGTCGATGTATTGCCGGTGGACACCGCAGCGCTCGCCTCGCAGCTCATTCGCGTGCTCGACGACGACGGCAACGCCGTTGGCCCCTGGGCCGAGGACCTTCCGGTCGAGACGCTTCAGGCCGGTCTCAAGGCCATGCTCAAGACGCGCATTTACGATGCGCGCATGATGACTGCGCAGCGGCAGAAGAAGCTGTCGTTCTACATGCAATGCCTCGGCGAGGAAGCCATTGCCATCGGCCAGACGATGGCACTTCGACCGGACGACATGCATTTCCCGACATACCGTCAACAGGGCATCCTCATTGCCCGCGAAGCGCCTTTGGAAGAGATGATCTGCCAGCTGCTTTCCAACGAGAGAGACCCCCTCAAGGGGCGTCAGCTGCCGGTCATGTACTCCTACCGTGACCTGGGCTTTTTCTCGATTTCAGGCAATCTCGGTACGCAGTACATTCAGGCGGTGGGTTGGGCCATGGCCTCCGCGATCAAGGGTGATACGCGAATCGCCGCTGGCTGGATCGGTGACGGTGCGACGGCGGAAGGAGACTTCCATGCGGCCCTGACATTTGCCCACGTCTACCGGGCACCGGTGATTCTCAATATCGTCAACAATCAATGGGCGATCTCGACCTTCCAGGCCATTGCCGGCGGCGAAGGCATCACGCTCGCCAACCGCGGCCTCGGCTACGGCATCGCCTCGCTGCGGGTGGATGGCAATGATTTTCTTGCCGTGCATGCCGCCTCTGCATGGGCCGCCGAGCGGGCCCGTCGCAACCTCGGACCCACGCTGATCGAGTGGGTGACGTACCGCGCCGGCCCGCACTCGACATCGGATGATCCGTCCAAATACCGCCCCGCCGATGACTGGGAAAAGTTTCCGCTCGGGGACCCTATCGAGCGGCTCAAACAGCACCTCATCAACAAGGGTGCATGGTCCGACGCGCAGCACGAAGAAGCGCGAAAAGCGCTCGAGGCCGAAGTGGCCGATGCCCAGAAGCGCGCCGAGAGCCACGGCAACTTCACGAGCGACCATATTCCCAGCGCCGCCGACATGTTCGAGGGTGTCTACAAGGACATGCCCGTTCACCTCCGCCGCCAACGCCAACAGCTCGGGAAATGAACATGAACACCCAGACCAAGACCGATATGCCGCTGGCCGAGAGCACGCGCACGTCCATGACCATGATCCAGTCGCTGCGCTCAGCGATGGACGTGATGCTCGAGCGCGACGATAACGTGGTGATTTTCGGGCAGGACGTTGGCTATTTCGGCGGCGTATTCCGGTGCACCGATGGCCTTCAGAAAAAGTACGGCAGCTCGCGGGTGTTCGATGCCCCCATTTCCGAGAACGGCATCGCAGGCGCGGCCGTCGGGATGGGCGCCTACGGCCTTCGCCCCGTGGCCGAAATCCAGTTCGCCGACTATGTCTACCCTGCCGTGGACCAGATCGTGTCCGAGGCGGCTCGCCTGCGCTATCGCTCTGTTGGGCAATTCACCTCGCCGCTGGTGTTTCGCATGCCGTGCGGCGGTGGCATCTACGGCGGACAGACACACAGCCAGAGTCCGGAAGCCTTCTTCACACAGGTCTGCGGCCTGCGCACAGTCATGCCATCGAACCCGTACGACGCGAAGGGTCTGCTCATTTCATCGATCGAATGTGACGACCCAGTCGTTTTCCTCGAGCCCAAGCGTCTCTACAACGGCCCCTTCGACGGCCACCATGACCGCCCCGTGACGCCGTGGTCGAAGCATCCGATGAGTGCGGTGCCAGACGGCTACTACAACGTGCCACTGGATCGCGCTGCCGTCGTGCGGCCAGGCAACGACCTGACGGTCCTGACCTACGGTACGACCGTATGGGTGGCAATGGCCGCCGCGGAAGAGACCGGCATCGACGCGGAAGTGATCGACCTGCGAAGCCTTTGGCCATTGGACCTCGATACGCTGGTCGCCTCCGTGAAGAAGACTCGACGGTGCGTCGTCGTCCACGAAGCAACGCGTACCTGCGGATTCGGTGCAGAGCTCGTTTCGCTGATCCAGGAGCATTGCTTCCATCACCTCGAAGCGCCCATCGAACGAGTAACCGGCTGGGATACGCCCTACCCGCACGCACAGGAATGGGACTACTTCCCCGGCCCTGCGCGCGTTGCTGATGCGCTGAAGCGAACCATGGCGGAGCACTGAGCCGCATCCGTTGATCCGGTGGGCCAAGGCATATCGCAGCAGCACCTGAGCCGCCCGCGCGCCGGTCACCGCTTCAATGCAGCCATAACAATTACAGAACGAGGCATTTCATGGGTACGCATGTCATCAAGATGCCCGACATTGGTGAAGGCATCGCCGAAGTCGAACTGGTCAAATGGTATGTCGCCGTCGGCGACACGGTGACAGAGGACCAGCACCTGGCCGACGTCATGACGGACAAGGCGATGGTCGAGATTCCCTGCCCTGTCATCGGAACGGTCGTATCCCTGGGCGGGCAGCCTGGGGAGGTCATGGCCGTCGGGTCCGAGTTGATCCGCCTGGAAGTCGAAGGCGCAGGCAACCTCAAGCAAAGCGCTTCCAACGACCAGTTGGCGGCCCAGCGGCCGTCCGGGCCAGCGGCGCAGGCCGAGTCCCGGGAGCCTGCGAGTGGCGCCGGAGGCCAACCGGATGACGGCACCAGCGAACGTACGCTATCCGCGCCGTCGACACCCAAGCCCGGCGTGAGCACGTCGGACAGTACGAAGCCGGCCGCATCCGCAACCGGGGAAGGCCGGGATATCGGTATTAAATCAGGCACGCGTCACGAGGCGCGATCTGCGCCAACGCGGGCGCCTGGCGAGCCGCCGCTGGCCTCGCCTGCCGTGCGACAGCACGCGTGGGACCTCGGCATCGAGCTGCGCTATGTTCAAGGCAGCGGCCCCGGCGGCCGCATACTTCACGAAGACCTCGACAGCTATATCCAGCACCGGCACGAACCTGCGGCCGCCAGCGGCGACCATACGGCGCTGTATCGCAAACGTGATGATGAAGAGCAGGTCCAGATTATCGGCCTGCGGCGCAAGATTGCCGAGAAGATGCAGGAAGCGAAACGTCGCATCCCTCACTTCACCTACGTGGAAGAATTGGATGTCACGGACCTGGAAGCCCTGCGCGTCCATCTCAATCATCAATGGGAAGGCCGTCGCCCGAAGCTGACGTTGTTGCCGTTCCTGATGCGCGTCATGGTCGTCGCACTGCGCGACTTCCCGCAACTCAACGCGCGCTATGACGATGACAAGGGTGTCATCACGCGGTATGGCGCGGTCAACCTCGGTATCGCCACCCAGAGCGACGCAGGCTTGAGCGTACCCGTGGTGCGCCACGCCGAATCGCTGGATCTCTGGCAAAGCGCAACCGAGGTATCGCGCCTGGCCGCGGCAGTTCGCAGCGGCAAGGCAACGCGTGAGGAACTGTCCGGCTCGTCAATCACCATCAGCAGCCTCGGCGCGCTTGGCGGCATTGTCAGCACACCGGTCATCAATTACCCGGAGGTCGCCATCATTGGCGTCAACCGGATCGTAGAGCGGCCTGTCATCCGGCAAGGTCAGGTCGTGGCCCGCAAGATGATGAACCTCTCCTCGTCCTTCGATCACCGTGTGGTAGACGGGATGGACGCCGCTGCCTTTATCCAGGCCGTGCGCGCGCTTATCGAACACCCCGCCACCCTGTTCCTGGAGTAAGCCATGACGTCTTCGCTTGATACCCGTCTGCTCATCATTGGCGGTGGCCCCGGTGGATACGTCGCGGCTATCCGTGCCGCAGGGCTCGGTGTTCAGACCATACTGGTCGAAGCCGAATCGCTTGGTGGCACCTGTCTCAACATTGGCTGCATTCCCTCCAAGGCGCTGATTCACGTGGCCGACGAATATTCACGCGCGTGCCAGCAGGCAAGCCGCGCTGAACTCGGCATTCGCGTGCAGTCGCCCACGCTCGACATCGGCCAGGCGGTCAACTGGAAGAACGGCATCGTCGACCGGCTGACCACCGGTGTCGCCGGGCTGATGAAGAAGCATGGCGTGCAGGTGATCCGGGGCTGGGCTCGCATCGTGGATGGAAAGACGGTCGATGTGTCTGTCGACGGTCAGTCCAAGCCACAGCGGATCCACTGCGAACACCTCCTGCTTGCCACAGGGTCGCAGTCGGTCGAGCTGCCCAGTTTGCCATTTGGCGGCATCGTGATGTCCGCCACGGAAGCGCTTTCGCCGACACGCATTCCGGAGCGGCTGGTCGTGGTCGGCGCCGGCTACATTGGCCTCGAACTGGGCATCGCGTATCGCAAGCTCGGGGCCGAAGTCAGCATCGTCGAGGCGCTGCCGCGCATCCTGCCTGGATACGACGCAGAGCTGACGAAACCGGTGCTCAATAACCTTGAACGGCTTGGCGTTTCCTTGCACCTGGGCCATCGCGTCGAAGGATTGAATGCAGCGGGCGATGGCGTGCGTCTGAGCCGCGACGGTCAGGAATCGATCGAGCTGCCAGCGGACGCCGTATTGGTAGCCGTGGGCCGACGTCCGCGCACCCAGGGCTTCAATCTTGAGACGCTCATGCTCGATACCGATGGGGCGGCACTGAAAGTGGATGATCAATGCCGGACGTCGATGCGCAACGTTTGGGCGATTGGTGACCTGGCCGGTGATCCCATGCTTGCACACCGCGCCATGGCACAAGGCGAGATGGTCGCCGAGTTGATCGCCGGCAAACAGCGCCACTTCACACCGGCTGCCATCCCGGCCGTATGCTTTACGGATCCGGAAGTGGTCGTCGTCGGATTGACGCCTGAGCAGGCGAAGGAAAAGGCCCTGGACGTGAAAGTTGGCCTATTCCCGTTTGCGGCCAACGGTCGCGCGATGACGCTGGGCTCCACGGAGGGCTTCGTCCGGGTCGTCGCCCGCGCCGACAACCATCGCATCGTCGGTTGGCAGGCGACAGGCGCGAGCGTGTCGGAGCTGTCGATCGCGTTTGTGCAGTCGCTTGAAATGGGCGCCCAACTCGAAGACATCGCTGGCACTGTCCATCCGCATCCAACCTTGGGTGAGGCGGTGCAGGAGGCAGCGCTCAAAGCCCTGGGCCATGCGTTACACATCTGAGCGGCCACGTCCGGGGACCATCTCCGCGCAGATCCTCGATGAAGCCCTGCACGCCTATGTGCACGCAGGGTATTCGCGCGCAGACCTGCTCATTGGAGCGGGCTTTCGACCGGAGACATTCGTCGACGAAGACGGCCGAATCCCCGCCGAGCGCTTCGGCCGTCTTTGGAAACGACTCGCGCAGCGGTTCGATGACGAGTTTTTCGGTATGGCGCCGAGGCCATTGCGTGCGGGCAGCTTCGCCTTCATGGCCCGCACTGCCTGTGTGCAACCCGACCTCGGTAAAGCGCTGGCACATACGCTGGAATACATGCGCCTTATGACAGGCCTGAATGCGGAGCTGCGCGGTTCCGGCTCGCACGTCCGACTCGCGCTTCCCGGTACGACCCAGCGAGCGTTCACCGGCTTCACCTTCTGGCTCATAGTGCATGGCCTTGCGTGCTGGCTCGTCGGGCGGCGGCTGCCCATTACGGAGGTACAACTGCAGGCCTCGCCGCCGTCGGATCACAGCGACTACAGGACACGCTTCGGCACGAACCTGCACTTTGGTGCAGCGGAAAGCTGGATGGCAATCCCGAAGGACGCGCTCGCCTTGCCCGTCCGGAAAGGGCTGGTATCCCAGCCAAGTGCAGTCACTGCCATGTCGCCGCATTGGCTCGACAGAAAGCCCACCAGTAACCCGCGCAACGCTGCGATGACCGACATGGCCTCAGCCTGTGCGGGCAAGACGCGAACGACAGGCATACGACCGAGAGCCCTCGCGCCGGTTGTTCAGTTCCTTACCGAAGCGCCGTCGAACCTGCTTGTTCACTATCAGGACCATGAAAGCCTTGCCAAGCGCGTAGCGGCTCACCTTCGCGCCCGGTCGCCTTCTGATTGGCCGGATCTGGATACCATGGCAGCCGATCAGGACGTATCACCCGCCACTCTGCGTCGTCGGCTCGCGGAAGCCGGGCAGCCCTATCAGGCAATCAAGGATCGCCTGCGCCGTGACATGGCGTTTGCCTCGCTTGCAGACCCCACGGTTGCCCACGAGCAGATCGCCGCGCACCTGGGGTTCGCGGACTTGCGCTCGTTCTATAAGGCCTTTCGCAAGTGGACCGGCGCAACGCCGGGTGCCTTCCGTCAGCAGCTGAACTCAGCGAGGTCCACGGTGACTTCTGCACCGGCTGATGCTGCGAGCGCCCTTTAGGGCAAAACGCGTCTATCGACTGCAGCCACCCAATGTCTCCATCGTGGTGGGTGCAGTTCGCAGGTTGCACCTTCACTACCCGGCTTGGTGTCGCTTCCAGCTCAACCGACCGCTCATCGGCTTCACATGAAACTAAAACGATTCAGTCGATCCGCTCGACGATTGGGCTGCGGACCGTTTCAAGTCCGGTATGGCCACGCCGATAGCGTAGGTGTCCGCTGTGCGCGGCAACCACCGGTGAGGCGGTCACCGGACCCACGCCTTCAGGGTCGCTTCCATGAATATCAAGCAAAAACTGACATGGGCTTTTGCAACCATCGCGTTCGTTCCCGTCATCCTGGTGGCCATTGTGGTCATCCTGAATGTCCGGAGTCAGGCAACCCATAACTTCAAGGACAGCAGCAGCCGCGAAATTCGACAAATCGAAAACGCGATGAAGTTGTTCTTCGACGGCATCACGCAAAACGTCGCCTACCTCGCGCGCCATCCCGACATCATCAATGCCGGCGAGCTGAAAAGTTATGTGAGCGCCGATGCCGCAAGCGTTCCGTTACCTGAAGCGAACCAGGCACTGCTGGCAGTGTTTGATCGCTTCGCGAAAACGCATCCCACCACAGCCTATCTTTCAGTGGGCCGGCCTGACGGCACCTACGGTATCTGGCCGGACGACCCAAAGCTGAGCAATTACGATCCTCGCGTTCGGCCATGGTACAAGGCCGGCATGGCTTCACCCGGCCAGACCGTGCGCACCGGTGCGTATTACTGGGCCCCGGACGATGCGGTGCTCATAGGCACCGTCAGTACCATCCAGGGCGACAACGGACAACCCGCCGGCGTCGTCGGGGTCGATGTGTCACTCAAACAGCTGACTGATCTGGTCAAGCAGATCAAGCTTGGCGAAAGCGGCTATCTGATGCTGGTCGAGAAGAGTGGAAATGTGCTCGTCGACCCGGCAGATCTGGCGCACACCTTCAAGGCGCTGCAGGATCTCGGCGACGGGTACACCGATCTGGCCAAGGCAAGCGGCCTTGCGGAAGTGAGGCTCAATGGCAAGGTCTACATGGCAAACGTGTGGTCCTCGGAGGCGCTGGGCTGGCAGTTCATTGGCCTGATCGAGCGTAGCGAAGTCATGGCTGATGCCAATGCATTGGCGTGGCAGATCGTTGCGATTGCTGCGGTCCTGGCTATCGTGTTCGCCATCGCAGGCGCCGCGTTCGCGGGTGTGATCGTCCGGCCGATTCGCAGTGTCGCCGGTGGGCTGGAGGGCATCGCCCAGGGCGAAGGTGACCTCACCCGCAGCCTTGATGTGAAGGGCAAGGACGAAACTGCCCTGCTGGCACGCTGGTTCAATCAGTTCCTTGGCGCCATTCGCCAGCTTGTCCAGCGCATTGGTGGGGCGTCCGCGTCACTGCAAAGCGCGTCCAATCATGCGACGCAGGTCGCACAGGACATGAACGATGCAGCAGGCAGGCAGCGCGAAGCGGTAGAGCTTGTCTCTACAGCGTTCAATGAAATGGTTGCGACTGCCAACGAAGTTGCCCGCTCATGCAGCCATGCGGCCTCCTCGGCTGATGCCGGCCAGCAACACGTCCAGGATGGTCAGTTGCAGATCGACGAAGCCACGGGCAGCGTTTCCCAGCTGAGCGAAAACCTGCTGCACGCGACGCAGGCCATGCAGGTACTCGAACAGGACAGCCATAACATCAACGCGATCCTGGACACCATCCGCTCTATCGCAGAGCAAACCAACCTGCTTGCACTGAACGCGGCGATCGAAGCAGCCCGCGCAGGCGAACAGGGTCGAGGATTCGCCGTGGTTGCAGACGAGGTGCGCGCCCTGGCCAAACGCACTGCGGACTCGACCGGCGAGATCGATAGCCTGCTCGGTGGCCTTGCCCGCCGTACACAGGAGGTCACACGCCAGATGCAGAACAGCCTGAACATGTCCAGGACGAGTGTCGAACGCATCAGCGAGGCCCGGGAGAGCTTTGAGCGCATACGCGGCTCGGTCGACCAGATCCGTGACCAAAACACGCAGATTGCCACCGCTGCCGAAGAACAGCATCAGGTCGCCGAGGACATCAACCGCCACATCGCGCAGATCCACGAGGATGCATTGCTCGTCGAACAATTCGCGACCGCCGCTAAAACCGACTCGCAAACGCTGTCGGCCATCTCGGAAGAGCTGCACGGGCTGGTTGGGCGGTTCAGGACCTGACCACGTACAGCAAAGCCGCTACCCGCGGCTTTGCCGTACGCCCTATAAGCGTGGCGGGTGGCACGAGGATTGGGGATTGCGCAATGTGAAGAGTGGTTCGAGGTAAACGGTGGAAGCCCTTCGGGATTCCACCCTACGGCGATTACCGAAACGCCGCGTCAGGCGGTGGCGTGGGTTAGCGGAGCGTAACCCACCGAACGGCATGAGCACGTCGTCCTTGGCTATGGCAATGCCACAAGGAAACGTACACCGCTCTCGCATCGATAAAGACCGGAACGACCGTTCGAGGTGAACGGTGGAAGCCCTTCGGGATTCCACCCTACGGCGCTGTGATGGACCTGCCGATAGATCCCCCCATCAAGACCGCCTGTTTACCGATACGCGACAGCAGCCTACCGGACCACTTCGACCGCCATCGCTGTTGCCTCCCCTCCGCCAATGCAAATAGCGGCGACGCCACGATTCAGGTTGCGGCGACGTAGAGCATGGATGAGCGTGACGAGGATCCGAGCGCCCGAGGCCCCAATAGGGTGGCCAAGCGCACAGGCCCCGCCGTTGACGTTCAGCGCTGCGTGATCAATATCGAGTTCATGCATGGCCGCCATGGCAACGACCGCAAACGCTTCGTTGATTTCATACAGGTCAACATCCTCGCGAGACCAGCCCGTCTTCTCGAACAGGCGCTGTATGGCGCCGATTGGGGCTGTGGTGAAATCACCTGGCGTACGCGCGTGGGCGGCATGCCCGTGAACGATGGCCAATGTCTTGAGACCCAGCTGATCAGCCACGGAGCGGCGCGTCATGACCAATGCTGCCGCGCCATCCGAGATTGAGCTGGCGTTGGCTGCGGTTACTGTCCCATCGGTGCGAAACGCGGGCTTCAATGCCGTGATCTTGTCCCGATTCGCCTTGGGCGGTTGCTCATCGCTGTCGATGCGCACGGTACCCTTTCGCGTGGTGATCTCGACCGGGACGATCTCGTCCGCAAAATCGCCGTCCGCAATCGCCCTCGTTGCCCTTTCCAGCGACGCGATCGCATAAGCGTCCTGCTGCTCGCGCGTGAAGTTGAAGCGCTCTGCGCAATCTTCAGCAAACGTGCCCATCAATCGGCCCCGATCGTAGGCATCCTCGAGGCCATCCAGAAACATGTGATCCAGCACCTTACCGTGGCCCATTCGATAACCTGCCCGGGCTTTCTCCAGCAGATACGGTGCGTTACTCATGCTTTCCATACCCCCCGCCACCAGCACGTCTGCGCTGCCGGCGCGCAGCATGTCATGCGCGAAGATCGCTGCCTGCATGCCAGAGCCGCACATCTTGTTCAGCGTCGTGCAGGGGACAGCCGTCGGTAGCCCCGCAGCCAACGCGGCCTGCCGTGCCGGGGCCTGCCCTAACCCTGCCGAAAGCACACAGCCCATCAGGACTTCGTCCACCCGATCTGACGCAATACCCGCACGAGACAACGCGGCCTCGATGGCTTTGGCGCCCAACTCAGGCGATGACATGGCCGCAAGATCGCCCTGAAAGCCACCCATTGGCGTGCGGGCCGCACCTACGATAACGACGGGATCGTTCATATCGGTCTCCTTCATTTGGCCGCCATGCGCAAAGCGCCATCCAGACGGATGACCTCACCGTTGAGCATGGTGTTCTCGAAGATGTGCGTCACCAGCGCGGCGTACTCACTGCCCTGCCCCAACCGCTGCGGGAAGGGGATGTCGGCTGCGAGCGCGTCTCTCACCTCCTGCGTCATCCCCGCCATCATCGGCGTCTCGAATATCCCGGGTGCGATGGTGACGACGCGAATCCCGTGCCGCGCCAACTCGCGCGCCGCGGGCAGCGTCAACGAAGCAATGGCCCCCTTCGACGCAGCATAGGCGGCCTGCCCGATCTGGCCGTCATAGGCCGCGATCGATGCGGTATTGATGATCACGCCGCGCTCGCCGTCCCCTTCCGGCTCCGAGCGTGCAATGAGCTCGGCCGCCAGCCGCAGCATGTTGAAGCTGCCGATGAGATTGATGTTGACGATACGCGCGAAACTGTCCAGCCCATGTGGGCCAGCTCGACCCAATATGCGCTCGCCACCCACGACACCTGCGCAATTGACGAGCCCGTGCAGCGCACCGACGTCGCGCTCGAGTGTAGCGATGGCGTCGCGCGCCGCACCTTCATCAGTGATGTTCGCCACCAGTTTGAGCGGCGCACAGCCGCCCATCTCGGCAGCCTGCGCGTCGAGTGCCTCGGCGTTCATGTCCAACATGGCAACCTGCGCACCCGCCTCCGCCAGTGCCCGTGCCGTTGCCGCGCCAAGACCAGAGCCGGCGCCAGTCACCAGAATCGTCTTACCTGCGATCTTCATGTAGTGGCCTCATTGAATGACCTCTACATCATTGGCCGCCGATGCGACTTCCACAATGGCAACAATGCGCTGGCGCGACGAGCGTTTTGGCCCATTGTGCCAAGGGCTACTCACCATTCATCGGATACCGGCGTCAGCACTACGGCACGAGATCGCCGATGAGCGGAAATGAGCGTCAGCACTCCGACGCCATTGGAGTGAGGAAAACCACAACAACGGGTGCCACCGGTTTTAAAGCCCTTGCTGTAAACGCCGTGCTAGAGCGATCCGCATTCACCAGTGACGAACGGCATCCGCCGAATGCCGTGTTCGGCATGTTCGCTGCTAACTTTTTACAAACGCAGCTGCCCACTCGTCAGACGAGCAAGCCGACGAGACCACCTTGCATGGCTCAACGGCGACGACTAAATACTGACGTCAATAAACACTCAATTGATCCTGAAGTTCCGCTCTTCCAGATGTTGGTCCCGCAAAAGGTGATGAGTGGCGGGTACCAATTGAGTTGCGACCAAACTGCTATCCAGATTTCCCAGGACGGAAAGATTTTGCCGGAGACACGTCATGGCACGAACACACTCCCATAGCGCTGCCATCCGTATTGCGCTCGAAACCCGACTGATGTTCGACGGTGCAGCCGTGGCCACCGCAGAGACCGCTGTCTCCGAACCCGCTACAGCGCCCGTTGCCGACGGAGCAGCGACGGCGCCGGAGGCACCATCCAATCAGGCACCGGAATTCCAGTCACCCAATGAGGCGGGCTCTTACCAGGCGCATGATGGCGCACCGGCTGAGCCAATGGATCCGGCAGAGGTCAACAGCACCGAAGACCTGGTCAATGCGCTCACGGCGACTGCGCCTACAGAAGGCAGCAACCGACAGGAAATCTACTTTTTCGACAGCAGCCTGCCGGACCAGCATGTGCTTTTGGCAGCGCTGCCCACCGGCGCCGAGGTTGTCTACCTGGACAACAGCCAGGACGGCCTTGCCCAAATGGCTGAGGCCCTGCGCGGCCGCAGTGGGCTCGACGCGATCCACGTCGTCACGCATGCCAGTGCTGGCGTACTTCAGATTGGCGGCACCACACTGGATGCCGCCTCGATCGAAGGTCAGCACAGCGCACTACTGGCCGAGATTGGCGCTCACCTCAATGCCAATGCCGACGTCCTGCTATATGGGTGTGACCTGTCCGCAGGCGACGAGGGGATGGCGACGGTCAATGCCCTGGCGAAGGCGCTAACCAGCGACATTGCGGCGTCCAGCAATACCACGGGGCAAGCCGGTGACTGGGTTCTGGAAACGCACATTGGCACGATCGAGACCGCCTCTCTGCACGCCCATGACTGGCAACATACGCTGCTGGTCGCCGCCCCGATCAACGACGCTTACACGGTCAACAGCAACAGCGGTCCCACCACCTTGAACGTGATGTCCAATGACATTGTCGTGGTTGGGGCAAAAGTCGGAACGTACACCAACGTCGCGAACGGTACGCTCAGCTTCAACGCGTCAAACAATATCTTCACGTACACGCCAAAAGCCGGCTTCAGCGGAACCGATACATTCAACTACACGCTGGTCAGCGGCCTCGTTACGCTGGGTACCGCCACCGTGACGATCACCGTCAATGCGGCGCCGACACTGACGGTCCCGACCCTGTCCGGTTTGACCGAAGACACCGCTGTTACCTTCTCCAGCGCCACTGGCACGCAAATTCGCGTCGCTGACGTCGACAACACCACAAGCACCGTCACCCTTTCCGTCCCCAAGGGCACGTTGGCGGCGGACCCCGGCGTGCTGAGCGCGTTGTTGGGCGGCGTGCTGAACGGCTTCAGCATCAGCGGCAACAACAGCGGAAGTGTGACCCTCACCGGCCCCATCACCAGCATCAACAATGCGCTTAACGGCATGGTCTATACGCCTGTGGCCGACGCCAACGGCGCCGTGAACCTGACCCTCACTGCAACCGACCCGAGTGGGCTGTCGACCAATTCGATCATCGCGATGAATTTCGCGCCTGTGGCCGATATCGTCGCCGACAACGAGACGGCGTACATCAATACGCCGTCGAGCTTCAACGTTCTCGCGAACGACTCCTTCGAAAACGCCGCGCGTGCCGTGA
>ERZ1023508.8-NODE-8-length-173811-cov-10.468761_pt1 | contig 173811 bp, 155 predicted proteins | sample MGYA00380548_ERZ1023508 | MGnify/ENA primary metagenome ERZ1023508 (study PRJEB33173, sample SAMEA4830311) | metagenome | study: EMG produced TPA metagenomics assembly of the PRJEB25223 data set...
AACACCGTAGCTGTCCAACGGGACCAATGGGTTGGTCTCTGGATAGTAGGCAGCCGCCTGGCCTTTGGGCATGTCGTAGGCGAGCAGGGTGAAGTTGTTCACCTTGCGCTCGATGCCATCATCCCACAGCGATACCACATCGACTTTCTGGCCCGGCTCATACCCGAGGCGGCGGATGTCGTCTTCGTTCGCGAAGATGACGTCGCGCTGGCCGCGCACGCCACGGTAACGGTCATCGAGGCCGTAGATCGTGGTGTTGTACTGGTCGTGAGAACGCATGGTTTGCAGGACAAGATCGTGTGTCTGGCCACTGTTGCGAATGCGATCCGAAATCAGATCGGCCGGCAGCGGATTTGCCTTGAAGTTGGCTTTGGCGCTGGCGGTGGTCCATTTGCGTGCACCCGCCGAGTTGCCAAGGTAGAAGCCACCGGGGTTGGCCACGCGCTGATTGAAGTCCTTGAAGCCTGGAATGGTGTCGGCAATCAAGTCACGGATTCGATCGTAGTCGGCGATCAACGCGTCCCACTTCACCGGGAAATCACCCAGCGTTGCCTTCGCGATGCCGGCGACGACGGCCGGTTCCGACTTCATCTGGGAACCCCGAATCGGCTCGAGCTGGCCGAACGAGGCGTGGACCATGCTGAACGAGTCTTCAACGGTGACGGCCTGTGCGCCGTCAGCCTGGCGGTCGATGTCGGTACGGCCAAGGCACGGCAGGATCAACGCGTCGGTTCCTACCGTCAGATGACTGCGGTTGAGCTTGGTGCTGATCTGTACCGTCAGGTCGCAGTTCTGCAGCGCCTTGTGGGTGCGCGGGCTGTCGGGCGTCGCCTGTGCGAAGTTGCCGCCCAGACCAATGAACACCTTGGCGCGCCCTTCGATCATCGCCTCGATCGCTTCGACCGTGTTGTGGCCATTGTGGCGGGGCACCTTGAAGCCAAAACGCTTTTCGATCGAGTCGAGCAGCGCCACCGGAGGCTTGTCGTTGATGCCCATCGTGCGATCGCCCTGCACGTTGCTATGGCCGCGCACCGGGCAAAGGCCCGCGCCGGGACGGCCGACGTTTCCGCACAGCAGCTGAAGGTTGACGATCTCCTGGATGGTCGGCACCGAATGACGATGCTGCGTGATGCCCATGGCCCAGCAGATGATGACGTTCTTGCCGCGGCGATACATGCGCGCTGCCTGCTCGATCTCGGCCAGGGTGAGGCCCGATTGCGATTCGATGAGGTCCCAGGGCGTGGCATCCACTTCAGCCAGATAGGCATCCATCCCGTCGGTGTGTTCGGCGATGAAGGCATGATCGAAGACCGGTGCGTCACCCTTGGCCTGCGCATCGCGTTCCCACTGCAACAGGAATTTGGCCATGCCACGCAGCGCCGCCATGTCACCACCCAGGGCGGGACGGAAGAAGGCAGTATTGAGCGGGGCTGAACCGTTGGTCAGCATTTCCAATGCATGCTGAGGATGCTGGAAGCGTTCAAGGCCACGTTCCTTGAGCGGGTTGAAGCAGACGACCTGTGCACCGCGCTTGACCGCTTCGCGCAGCGGTTCGAGCATCCGTGGGTGGTTGGTGCCCGGGTTCTGGCCGATGACGAAGATCGCGTCGGCATGCTCGAAGTCGGCAAACGTCACGGTGCCCTTGCCGACGCCGACGCTCTGGCCGAGCGCAACGCCGCTTGCCTCGTGACACATGTTCGAGCAGTCCGGGAAATTGTTGGTACCAAAGGCGCGGACGAACAGTTGGTACAGGAACGCCGCTTCGTTGCTGGCCCGGCCCGAGGTATAGAACTCGGCCTGATCCGGGTTATCCAGATTCTTCAGGTGCTTGGCGATCAGCGCGAACGCGGCGTCCCATTCGATCGGTACGTAGTGATCGGAGGCGGCGTCATAGCGCATTGGCTGTGTCAGACGGCCCTGGTACTCGAGCCAGTAGTCGCTCTGGTCGCGCAGCTGGCTGACGCTGTACTTGGCGAAGAAGGCTGCATCGACGCGGCGCTTGGTCGCTTCCCAGTTCACCGCCTTGGCGCCGTTCTCGCAGAACTTGATGCGACCGTCCTCGGGTGAGTCGCCCCACGCGCAGCCGGGGCAGTCGAAGCCGCCGTTCTGGTTCGTTTTGAGCAATGCACGCAGGTTCTTGAAGGGCTGCTTGCTGTCCAGCCAGAAATGCGTGACGGCTTTCAGCGCCCCCCATCCGGCGGCGGCGCCCTTGTAGGGTTTGTAGCGTGGATTGATCTGCTGCAGGCTCATGGCGACTCTACTTCTTCTTCGCTGGGCGCCGGGCTATAGACCCGGGGCGCACTGTGATGAGGGATATGGATAAGGTTCAGGTGGTGGCGACGCGCCCATTGCACGGCGAGCCCGGTGGGTGCGGAAAAGCTGACCAGGGTTCGCAGGCCTGCGCGCAAAGCCTTGTGGATAAGCTCCAGGCTGCAGCGGCTGGTCACGACTGCAATGCCGTCCGCCGGAGAGCGCCCCTGGCGCAGAAGCGCGCCAATGAGCTTGTCGAGGGCGTTGTGTCGACCGATGTCTTCACGGCCGAAGAGCAATTCGCCCTCCGCGTCCATGAACACTGCAGCGTGCACGGCGCCACAGTGCTGCCCAAGCGGCTGGAATGCGCTCACGCGCTGCCGTAGGCCCTCGAGCCAGGCTGTCGGCGGAAGGGGGGCGGGGGTGAGTACCGGTAGATCAGGGAGCGCCTGATCGAGGGCTTCCACACCACACAGGCCGCAACCGCTGGTCCCGGCAAGCTGACGTCGTTGTTGCTTGAGTTCCCAGAATGCGCGGTTGGCAATCTGGACTTCCGCATTGCGCGACTCGCCATCGCCGGTCAGAACGAGGTCGTAGATGTCGTCAATCGACTCTACCGTTCCGTTCCCGAGGCTGAATCCGACGACGAAATCTTCCAGATCGGTCGGCGTGACCATCATCACGGCCTGGCTGATGCCGTTGTAGGCAATGGCCAATGCGCACTCTTCGGCCAGATCGACTGGCAGGGATTCTGCGTCCGCCAGTGGTTGGTAGCGGTATTCACGGCTGGCAGCGACGACAGGAGCGTCCACGGCCTTGAGCGGAGCGTGAGGGCGACGCGAGGCAGGCATAATCTGGCACCGATCTATATTGATCGTTATTTGAGCAGGTTATGCCGCGTCGGTTCGGTCGTCCAATCGGTGCTACCGATGTTTTGATTGATGGTGTCGATCACGCACGCTGCGACAAGCTGCCGCGGGGGTTGCGGTCCAGCCCTCGTCGTTGTTGGTGTTTAAAAATACGAATGGGCGCTGTGAAAAAGGGCGCTCCGTCCCGCGCATCATAAATATGCTTGATCGGCAACGGGCCTAGCGCAGGCCCAGTACGCTCTGCATTTCCCTGAAGCAGACGTCTGCCAGCGGTGAGCGTGGCGCATGTCGGCGCATGATCAAACCTACCGGTGCGATGGTGTTCGCATTGTTGATCGGGTGCAGGCGCAGGTGCTCGGTGAGCGCGTCGAGGCCACTCTCGAGCGGCATGATCGCGCAGCAGAATCCGCCATGTACCGCCTGTAGCAGCTGGTGAACTGCGTCGGTTTCCAACAGTGGCGCAAGCGTTAACCCGCGTGAGCGGAATCCATGGTCGATCGACTGGCGAAAATGCATCCCGGCCGACAGGACGCCAAGCGGCAGCTCGCCCAGCTGTTCCCAGACCAGGGCGTCGTCCTCAAAGGTGAAATGGCGCTGGTCGTACAGCAGGCCCATGCGCGTTTCGGCCAGGTTGAGTGATTCGAAGTGGGCCTGATCGAGGCGGTCCAGGTAGGAGACCCCCATGTCCAGGCGATTGCTGGCGAGCCCTTCCAGGATGTCATCCGAGCTCAGCGCCGACAGCTCGAAGCGCAAGTGAGGGTGGCGTTCATGCAGGCGTTGCAGCAGGGGGAGAGGATCGAATGCGGACAGCGGTACGACGCCCATGCGCAAGGTGCCGCTCAGGTTGCCGCGAGTGATTGCGGCTTCCGCCAGGAGACCGTCGTGGGCCGCGAGTACGCTGCGAGCCCAGGCAAGGATACGTTGGCCCGGCTCGGTGAAGCCTTCGAAGCGCTGGCCGCGATGTACCAGTTCCAGCCCCAGCTCCTCCTCGAGATTGCGCAGCCGCATCGACAGTGTGGGCTGCGTCACATGGCAGCGCGCGGCAGCCTGGCCGAAATGGCGGGTCTCGTCGAGCGCGATGAGGAACTTGAGCTGTTTGATATCCATTGGCCGAAGCTACAGCGATCAGAAGAGGTGCTCAAGCGTTGACGCGATGGAAGTCCCGCCAACCGGGATGTACGGGCTTCCAGTCGCACGCGGCGGAGCGCTAGCGCATACCGCCCACGAGCGCCCGGTAATCCCCGATGGCGTCGAACTCCTCGGTGTCTTTCGGTCCGCGGCGACTGTCAGGTTCGCGCACGGCCAGCAGATGACCGATGCCATAGCGCCGAGCGGCCCGAAGTACAGGCAGGCTGTCATCGATGAACAGTGCGCGAGACGGATCGAAGCGAAGATCGGCCTGCAGGCTATCCCAGAACGCCGGTGCCTCCTTGGGGAAACCATAGTCGTGTGAGCTGATCATCCGGTCGAAATAGGAGGCCAGTTCAACGCGCTCGAGCTTCAGGCTGAGCGAGTCACGGTGCGCATTGGTGATCATCACGACATGCTTGCCGGCATCGCGCAGCGCCTGGAGAAACAGATCGGCGTCGGGGCGCAGCGCGATGAGGTCTGCGACCTCGCGCTTGAGGGCCACGATGGGCAGGTCCAGCTCGCGGGTCCAGAAATCCAGGCAATACCAGTTGAGCGTGCCGGCGTTATCGCGGAAAAGAGGCTCCAGCTCCATCGCGGCCATCGCTTCGCTGATGTGGTGGTGTTCGGCATAGCGGCGCGGCAGGTACTCGAGCCAGAAATGGTTATCGAAGTGCAGATCCAGTAGCGTCCCGTCCATGTCGAGCAGGACGGTATCGATCTGGTGCCAGGGCAGGTTGCTCATGTTGTGTTGCGGTCCGCGACGCCGGTAAAGGCAGGTATGATACCGGCACTCGTTTGCCGGAGCCGCCCCATGCGCCAGAAACCTACCGTGCTCTCTCGCGACATCGTCGCCGCCAGCCGTCTGTTCCGCGTGGAGGCTGTGCGGCTGCGCTTCTCCAACGGTGAGGAGCGTACCTATGAGCGCCTCGTGGGTAAGGGGACAGGGCACGGCGCCGTCATGATCGTCGCGCTGGCCGATGCCGAGCATGTCCTGCTCGTCGAAGAATATTGTGGGGGCACTGAGGATTATCAGGTCTCTCTTCCCAAAGGGCTGATCGAGCCCGGTGAGGATGTGCTGGTCGCTGCCAATCGTGAACTCAAGGAAGAGGCCGGTTTCGGCGCGCGCACCCTTGAGTATCTGACCGAACTCAGCCTGTCACCCGGCTACATGAGCCAGAAGATCCAGGTCGTCCTGGCGCGTGACCTTTATCCTGAAACCTTGCCCGGCGACGAGCCCGAGCCATTGCGTGTGGACAAGGTGAATCTGCGGGAGCTTTCCAGCCTCGTTCAGCATCCCCAATTCAGTGAAGGGCGGGCGCTGGCGGCCCTCTATCTGACCCGAGACCTTCTGGTGCAGCGCGGGGAGCTGGTCCTATGAAGGCCCTTATGCATGCCGTGATTCCACTGGTTCGCGAAGCCGGCGAGGCCATTCTGCCTTTCTGGCGCAGCAACACGCAGGTGATCGAAAAGCCTGACGCCTCACCCGTAACCGAGGCGGACTATGCCGCCCACCGGGTATTGGCCGAAGGGTTGAAGCGCATCGCCCCGGATATCCCGGTGTTGTCCGAGGAGGATTGCGATATCCCGCTGGCCGAGCGATCGGCGTGGACGCGGTGGTGGCTCGTCGATCCACTGGACGGCACCAAGGAGTTCATCGCAGGGACTGACGAATTCACCGTCAACGTTGCGCTGATCGAAGCTGGTCGCGTTGTGTTCGGTGTCGTCGGCATTCCCGTGGGCGGCACGTGCTTCTTCGGCGGCGACGGAATGGGGGCCTGGCGTCAGGACATGCCCGACGCCCCCGCAAGTGCTATCCGGGTACGGCAAGCGCCTATCTCTGAGTTCGAAGTGGTTGCCAGCCGACGTCATGGCAGTGAAGCTCAAGCGCGCTTGCTCGATGGCCTGTCAGCTGAGGTTGGCGGGCTGAGCCGTGTCAATGTTGGAAGCTCGCTGAAATTCTGCCTGCTCGCGGAGGGTCGCGCGGACTGTTATCCCAGGCTGGCGCCTACCTCGCAGTGGGATACGGCGGCCGCGCAAGGTGTTTTGGAGGGCGCAGGAGGGGAGATCCTCGATGCGCACGGGACCCCCCTGCGCTACGACATGCGCCACGACTTCCTCAATCCCGATTTCCTGGCGCTGCCGAAAGGGGTGGCCTGGCGCGACGCGTTGGTCGCCCTGGCGCAAGAGACGACCGCCAGCCGGTAAAGTCCGCCACAGCAAGGCCGATAACCCATCACGGCCCCGGTGACGCCTAGCGTGAGATGGCGGGTGCCTTGAGTACACGCGGCGTACTGCCGCATATCCATAGCTGTCTCGTACAACCCACCTCGTCGGTGGTGAGGAATGCCGCCCTGAGCGCTCTCGCCTGTCGTCCCGCTGTCTTCCGGCCTGACGCGTTACCAAGCGTCTGGCGAGCGGCTGCCCGATGAGTCTGTTGCGCTGGCCAGTCAAGCGTCTCTGTTGGCTCTGGCTCGTCTTGCTGGTGCTTGCAGGTGGCTTGCGGGCCGACCTGCAGACCGGCGAATTGTTGCAGCGAGCCGAGCAGCTGTATGGACCGTTGGGAGACGGCCGTGGCCGAATCGTCGCCTGGCGCGAAATGCTCGACGCGAGTCGAACGCTCAGCACAGAAGATCAACTACAGGCCGTCAATCAGTTCTTCAACCGCGTGGTGCTTTGGCGCGACGATCAGGTCGTCTGGAATACCGCCGACTATTGGGCTACGCCTATCGAGGCGTTGATGAAGGGAGCGGGCGATTGCGAGGACTATGCAATCGCCAAGTATGTGAGCCTGCGTGAGCTGGGCGTTCCCGACGACAAGCTGCGGATTACCTACGTCAAGGCCCTGCGTCTGAACCAGGCGCATATGGTGTTGACCTACTACGCAACCCCTACATCGACACCGCGAGTGCTGGACAACATCATCAATGACATCCTGCCTGCCAACGAGCGTCGTGATCTGCTACCGGTGTATTCCTTCAACGGTGGTGGACTGTGGTTGCCCGGGCGGCCCGGAAACGAAAAGGTTGGAGACAGCAAGCGCCTCTCGCGCTGGCAGGACCTCCTAGGAAAAATGCGCGCCGAAGGCCTGTTGGCCGACGCCCCACGTTAAGGAGACGGAATGTCCCTCTTCAAGCAACTCTTTCTTGGCATCTGCCTGTTTCTGGTGATCGCCTTCACCGGCAGCTTTCTGGCCAGCCTGGAGAGCTCGCGTGGACAATCCGTCGAGCAGCTGCGCTCGCATGCGCAGGATGCAGCGACCGCACTGGCCATGACCCTGACGCCCAACATCGACGATCCCGCGATGGTCGAGTTGCTCGTCAGTTCAATCTTTGACAGCGGCTATTACGATCGCATTCGCGTGTATGACGTGCAGCAGGACGGTCACCTGATGGTCGAGCGCAGCGCCTCGCCGCAAACGCCGGATGTGCCGGACTGGTTCGAACGGTTGGTACGCATTGACCCGCAGCCGGCCGAGGCCGTGGTCATGCGGGGCTGGGAGCAGGCAGCACGGGTCGAAGTCGTGAGCCATCCGCGATTTGCCATTTCACGGTTATGGAGTGCTGCATTGGGCAGCCTTTTCTGGTTGCTCGGCTGTGGCGTCGTCGCGATCGTACTCGGCGGCATCCTGTTGCGTCTGCAGCTGCGCCCGCTGGATTACCTGGTGCGCCAGTCGCAGGCGATCGCCGACCGCCAGTTCATCAGCTTGCCCGAGCTTCCACGCACTCCCGAGTTTCGTCGCGTCGTCGGTGCCATGAACTCGATGGTCGAGAAACTCAAGGCGGTTTTCCAGGAACAGGCTGAGCGGAGCGAGCAGCTTCGTGATGAAGCGTATGTCGACAGCCTCACCGGTCTGGCGAACCGTCGGCGACTCGACCTGGAAATGCAGCAGCTTCTAAGCAACGAAGAGCAGGCCAGCACCGGTGCATTCTTCATGGTGCGTCTGGATGATCTGGCTGGCATAAACCAGCGACTGGGTGGCCACGCGACGGATGATCTACTCCAGCGCATGGCGAGCGTTCTCCGCAATGAGGGAGCGCCGTCGACGGGCACTGAGGGCCTGATCGCTCGCAGTCGCGGCGCCCAGTTCGCATTGTTGGCGCCTGGCCTCCTGCGAGAAGAAGCCGAGCGCCTGGCCGAACGGCTTGCGCACGCATTTCAGGCGCTTCTGCAGGCCGAGGAACAAACCCGCAATGCACAGGTGCACGTCGGAGCAACCCTGTATCGCGCAGGCGAAAAGCCGACCGCCCTGTTGATGCGCGTCGACGAAGCGTTGGGTGTAGCCACCGTGCAAAGCGGTTATGGCTGGTCGCTGGTGCTCGATGGCTCCGCCTATCGACCTGCCCACGACCAGGGAGTGTGGCGTGCGCGGCTGGAGGCGGCACTTACCTCGCGTCGCTTCGAGCTTCATTTCCAGCCGGTTCAAACCTTGCCCATTACGGGACAGATCCTTCACTACAAGGCGCTCGCCCGGTTGCGAGATGAGACGGACAGCATCATTGCCGCGGGCGGCTTCCTGCCGTGGATTGAACGGTTTGGCTGGAGCGCCCGGCTGGATCTGCTGATGGTGGAGCTGCTGCTTGAGCAGATGGCGTTGCATGACTACCCGATGTCGCTGAGCGTTTCCCAGGCAACGGTAAGCGATGACGCAGCACGTCAGGCGTTACTGCAGCTTTTGAGCGCACAGCCGGCAGCCGCCGCACGTCTGACGCTCGAGCTCGATGAGCGTCACCTGCCGGATGCGCGCGAGCTCGAAGGCTTTGCCAAGGCGTTACGCGACCTCACGGGTACGGGGCTGGCCATCCAGCATTTCGGCGGCCGCTTCAGCCTGATCGGCAACCTTGCCCGTCTTGGCCTGGCCTATTTGAAGCTTGATGGCAGCTACATACGCCAGCTTGATGTCGAAGCCGACAAACGCCTGTTCATTGAGGCCGTACAGCAGGCGGCAAGCAGCATTGACTTGCCCGTCGTTGCTGAGCGGGTCGAGACCGAGGGCGAGTTGAACGTCCTGGCCGAGATGGGCATCGCCGGCGCTACTGGCGCCCGTTTGGGAATGCCGGAGCCTTGGCCGCACTGATCATGCCGATGTGTGTGGCAATGTCAGGACAGCATCGAGGCCTGTGCCGTCCTGACGGTTGATGAGGGTAAGGTGACCTCCATGGGCGCGGACAATGCCATCGGCGATGCTCAGGCCCAGCCCGTAGCCACCGGAGTCAGGGTTGCGGGAATCTTCCAGCCGATAGAACGGCTTCATGATGTGCTCGATCTGGTCAGGGGGCACGCCAGGACCATGATCGGAGATCACGATCCGCAGGCAGTCGGGCTTATCGTCGACGGTAATTCGGGCCCACTGCCCATAGCGCACCGCGTTATCCAGCAAATTCTGCAAACAGCGTTTGAGGCTTTGCGGATAACCCGCGAATGGCCTCGAGGCCGAGCCCTCTACCTCGACGCGTGCGTCCGTGTCCGCAAGGTCCGATCTGAGGCTGTCGAGCAATGCGTCGATGTCGACTGCCTCTCGCAATTCCTGACGCTCGCCGCTGCGAACGAACGTCAACGTGGCGGAGACAAGATCCTCCATGTGCTGCAGGTCGCTGCGAAAGCGTGCCCGCGAATGGTCATCCTGAAGCATTTCGGCTCGCAGCCGCATGCGCGTGATGGGCGTGCGCAGGTCGTGGGACACCGCTGCAAGAAATCGCGTGCGTTCGGCAAAGGTGTCGATCAGGCGCTGTTGCATGACATTGAACGCCTGCGCGGCAGCCTTGACCTCGCGTGGCCCTTCGACATCCAGCGGCGGCCGATGGATGTCGGCACCCAGCGCTTCGGCTGCTGCCGTCATTTGGCGCAGCGGCCTGATAACGAAGTGCACGGCCAGCATCGCGATGGCCACGATCACCAGAATCCGCAGCAGGTAAACACGCCAGAAGACATCGAGTAATACCTCGGCTGGTGCCTGACTGGTCCAGCCCTGCGACTCGCGTGCATCGATGTGCGCGATCCGGCCGTCAGGCAGCGTAACGCTAAGCGCGAAGTGCCCTACCGCCGTATTCGCACCGAGCAGGGCGCCCAGCCCCGCTCGTTTGCCGTCGACATCGAGCAGCTCGCTTGCGTGCATGCGCAGCGCGGCGTCTGTGCCGGTTCGCTCTCGCAGTAGATCACGGATGAGTCGCTCGGCCGGCAGGTGCATCCCTGTTGCCGCAGGCGGTACGTCGTTCGGCAAGATCTCGACTTGAAACCCGGGATGGTTCATCGCGCCGACAAGTGCCGCCAGGTTTTCAGGCGCTTCCCGCGCGGTGATCAGGATGTCCGCGACGCGTGCGGCGGTAAGGCGAGCAGGAATCTCCAGGCTCTGGGTATGGCGTATGTCGTACCAGATGCTGCTCGTCAGCAGCTGAGCCGCCAGCATGCCACTGACCAGAATGATCACCAGACGCCCATACAACGAGCGCGGCCAGAGCTTCACGCCTGCTTCTCTATGCGACCCGCCGTCAGCATGTAACCCTCGTTGCGTACGGTTCGGATGAGTTGCGGTGTGCGTGGGTTGGGCTCGAGATGCTGGCGAAGTCGACTGATGCACACGTCGATTGAACGATCGAACGGCGAACGCTCTTTGCCGAACACCTGACTGAGCAGGAAGTCGCGGCTTAGCGGTCGATTGGGGTGTTCGAGCAGAAGGCGCAGTACGCGGAAGTCGGAGTTGCCGAGGCTGACGATCAACCCGGCAGGCGAGCGTAACTGACGGGTGCGTGTATCCAGTACCCAACCTTCGAAGGCCAGGGCGCAGGTGTCATCCGGGCGGTTGTGGTCAGGGAAGGTACGAGTACGGTTCAGCACGGACTTGATCCGAGCGAGCAATTCCCGCGGATCGAAGGGCTTTGGCAGGTAGTCATCGGCGCCCATCTCCAGCCCGATGACGCGATCCAGCAGCTCGCCGCGGGCGGTAAGCATGATGATGGGAAGGGTGCTCCGTGCACGGATACCACGGCACAGCGCCAACCCGTCTTCGCCTGGCAGCATGACGTCCAACACGACCAGGTCAATGACGCACCCCTCCAGACGCTTACGCATTTCCCGTCCATCTGCCGCCAATGACGTCCGAAAGCCTGCAGCCTGAAGGTAGTCGGCCAGCAACTGCCGAATGTCGGGGTCGTCGTCCACGATCAGGAGGTGGTCAATGTGAGCTTTCATTGGGTCCATCGATACGCTGCCTTCAACTGGATTGGCGTACCCGCCAATTTGGAAACCACATGGGCTTCGAACTTCGTAAGCAAATTGTAATGATATGTAATGGAACGGGCGCTGACTCATCACGATTACATTTCGATAAGTCGGAATAACGAACGGGGTCGATAGACTGCGCCGGGTGTAAATGCGAGTAATTATCGTAACAGTAAGCGACCGTTGTTACTCCCTCTTGGAGTAAAGGCAAAGCGCCGGTCCGGGTCGAGGATCCAGTCGGTTATGAATGCTACGCATTTTTCTTCGTGGCTATCTCGGACGTGTCCGCCGACCGGCTGTTTAAGCCGGGATTGAAAAACGACCGGTATCGCCTGGGTCCGCAGTTCATCTTCGTTTCATCTGTCGTGGAGAGAGTATCGTGTCCCTGATCTCGTTATTGCGCCGTGCCGCGCTGCCTGCCCTGATCCTGGCAGGCGCTTGCCTCTCAGCCACTGCGCACGCGGTCGAAGTTACCGATGTGTTGGGCCGCAAGGTCGAGGTGGCGTCCGAGCCCAAGCGCGTGGTGTTGGGCGAGGGGCGCCTGTTCTATGCGCTGGCGCTGCTGGATCGCAAGGAGCCGTTCAAGCGCGTCGTTGGTTGGCAGAACGACATGCGTTTGCTCGACCCGCATACCTATGCTGCCTACGAAGAAAAGTACCCGCAGATCAAGGATATCCCGGTAATCGGTCAGGCGTCCGAGCAGAGCGTGAGTGCCGAGCAGATCCTCAAGCTGAAACCGGATCTGGCCATCTTCAGCATCGCGGGCGAAGGCCCGACCCAGCACAGCCCGGTTGCGGACTTGCTGGCTCAGGCAGGCATCCCGGTGGTCTTCATCGACTTCCGTGTCCACCCGATCAAGAACGTTCGCACAAGCCTTGCCGCGCTGGGTAAACTGCTCGGCCGCGAGCAGGAGGCCGAAGAATATCTGTCCTTCTATGATCGCCATCTTGATCGCATCACCGATGCCGTTGCAGGGATCGACGATAACCAGCGTCCCTCGGTGTTCCTTGAACTCCTGCCACTGGTTTGGCAGGCGCCGGGCCACACCACGGGCAAAAGCGGTTTGGGTAGTGTGGTCGAGGCCGTCGGTGGCCATAACATCGCGGCGGATGTCGTCCCAGGGGCGATCGGTGATGTGAACGTCGAGTACGTGCTCAAGAAGGACCCGGACGTATACATCGCGACGGGCAACCGCGCACCCGGCCTGTTGCTGGGGGCTGATGTGAGCGAAGCCGACGCACAGGCAAGCTTCGCCAAGGTACTGGCCCGCCCCGAATTCGCGCCGTTGCGCGCCATTCGTGAAGGCAACGCCCATGCCCTCTGGCATGACTTCTACAACTCGCCCTACAACATCATCGCGATCGAGGCGATGGCGCGCTGGGTGCATCCCGAGTTGTTTGCGGATATCGATCCGCAGGCAACGATGAAGGAAATCAGCGGCTTCCTGAGCAACGATCTGTCCGGCGCCTACTGGATCGACAAGCCTGCCGCTGACCATCCATGACTTCGACCTCGGCCCTGGAACGAGACACCCTTTCGACTGCTGGCAAGAAGGGCGAGCTCGAACGTCTCGGTGCTGGATACCGCCGCCTCGTATGGCGGCGGTTTCTGCTCGTTGCACTATTGATGACCGGGCTGGTCGGTTCGGTACTGGTGGACCTGGCCAGTGGGCCGTCCGGGATGGGCCTCGGCCGCCTGATCGAAGGCATCTTCGACCCGAGCGCGCTCGACCTGACCGAGCGCGTCATCGTCTGGAATGTCAGGCTGCCGTATTCGCTCATGGCCGTGCTGGTCGGTGCGGCGCTGGCCCTGGCTGGTGCCGAGATGCAGGCCATTCTCGACAACCCCCTCGCCAGCCCCTTCACCTTGGGTGTTTCGTCGGCTGCCGCCCTGGGCGCATCGTTGGCAATCGCCTATCCGATCGTAAGCGTCTGGCTGTCACCCAACGTGCAGGTCACGATCGCTGCGTTCATCTTCGCCTGCCTGTCGGTATTCCTCCTCCAGGCCATGTCGCGATTGCGGGGCGCTGGGGTCGAAAGCCTGGTGCTGTTCGGTATTGCCCTGGTGTTCAGCTGCAATGCGGTGGTCTCGCTGCTGCAGTTGCTGGCCACTGAAGACGTTCTCCAGCAGCTCGTGTTCTGGACGCTTGGCAGCGTGGCCCGAGCCAATTGGGGCAAGCTCGCCATATTGGCACTGGTGATAGCGGTCGTCCTGCCGTTTTCCTTACGTGCAGCGCCGAAGATGACGCTGTTGCGTATGGGTGAGGACCGTGCGCGCAGTTTCGGAGTTGATGTGAAGCGCCTGCGGTTCGCCTCGCTGATGCGGGTGAGCCTCTTGGCCGCAACGGCGGTGGCATTCGTCGGCACCATAGGCTTCGTGGGGCTCGTCGGACCGCATATCGCCCGGTTGCTCGTTGGCGAGGATCAACGCTTTCTCTTCCCGGCCAGCGCGCTGGTCGGGGCATTGCTCATGTCGCTGTCATCGATCGCCAGCAAGCTCATCCTGCCGGGGGTAATCGTGCCGGTCGGCATCGTGACGGCGCTGGTTGGCGTGCCGGTTTTCGTGATCCTGGTGTTCAAGCGGGGGAGAAAGCTGTGACGGGTCTCGCTATCCATAATGTGAGCGTGGCCTACGGACGCCATCGGGTGATAGAGGACGTCTCGCTGCCCACGCTCGAACGTGGAACGCTTACCGCACTGGTCGGACCAAACGGGGCGGGTAAGTCCACCTTGCTGCGGGCGATCGCAGGCCTTGAGCGTATGGACGGCCACGTCGCGCTGGACGGCCATGATCTGTCCACGCTGAATGCCACTGACCGGGCGCGCCGGATGACCTATATGCCTCAGCAACTACCGCCGGGCATCGCGCTCGGTGTACTTGAAGGGGTCGTCGCGGCGCTGCGGGTATCGGATAACGCAGGGACGACCGACCTGTTGGCTGAGGCGCATGCCGCATTGGTTCGGGTTGGAATTGCGCACCTCGCCGATCGACAGCTGGACAAGCTTTCCGGCGGTCAGCGCCAGCTGGTGGCTCTCGCTCAGCTGATCGCGCGGCGGCCACAGGTATTGCTGCTCGATGAACCGACCAGTGCGCTCGATCTGCACTATCAACTACGGGTGATGGACTGCGTGCGCGAACTCACTCAAGCGCATGGGCTGGTTGCTGTGATCGTTCTGCATGACATCTCGATGGCTGCGCGGCATTCGGATCAGCTCGTGGTATTGCGCAATGGCGGAGTCGTGGATCAAGGCCCGCCACGGCAGATCCTGACCCCAGCGCTGCTGGCCGATGTCTATGGTGTCGAGGCCCGGGTTGAGTGTTGCTCCAAAGGTCATGTACAGGTGCTCGTCGATCGACCGTTGGCCTGAAAAAGTCCTTGCCGCGCCACGGAACCCGTTGAGGACGCCGCTGCCTATATCGCCACACCTCTTGGAGTGGTGCGATCATGGCGGACGAACGCGAGTCACGGCAGTACCGTAGGGCCAAAGCCGAACATCCCCTCGACGACGAGGACGACGACGGCAAGCCGCCATCGGATGAGGACGTCGACCCCGACGGCGATTTATCCGAAGAAGAAAAGAAAAAGGTCATGGAGCACCAGCCGCCCAGGGCTCAGGTGCTCCATGAGGTCATTCGTCTCCAGGGCGATCATGAGCTGGCGCGCAGCATCGGCGCGTTGTGGTGGTCCGCACTCGCTGCGGGCCTTTCCATCGGGCTCTCGATGATGGTGCTCGGGCTGCTCAAGTCGATCGCGGGTGACCACCCGTTCGCCACTGCCATCTACGCCCTTGGCTATCCGGTCGGCTTTCTGGCGATCATTCTGGCGCGCCAGCAGCTGTTCACTGAAAACACCCTGACGGCGGTACTGCCGGTCATGAGTGAGCCCACCGCCGCGATGGCGCTAAAGCTGCTCAAGCTTTGGCTGGTGGTGCTGGCGGGCAACATGGTCGGTGCGATGCTGTTTGCGTTCGCTGCGCTTGAATTACCGATATTCGATACCCGCACCGACGAGGCCTTTCTCGAAATCGGGCGCGAGATCATGCACCAGGATGCCTACATGATGTTCGCCAAGGCCATTGTGTCAGGGTGGATGATCGCCACGATGGTCTGGCTGATCCCGGCCGCCGAAGGCGCCAAGATCTGGATCATCGGCATCATCACCTACTCGATGGCACTCGGCAGCTTCACCCACATCGTCGTTGGCACGGCTGAAGTCAGCTATCTGGTCTTCGCCGGCGAGTTGAGCTGGTCGCAATTCTGGTGGCCGTTCGCGCTTCCAACGCTGGCCGGCAACATTGTCGGTGGCAGCCTGATCTTCGCCATCATCAGCCATGCGCAGATCCGTAGCGAGGTGCCATAGCCTCGTGTCACGCGGGTAGCTGGACTTTGGTCGAGTGGACAGCAGTGACCTACGGCGTATGGTGGCGCCCGCGTTTGTATGGCGCGGGCAGCCAGGGCATCAGGAAGGGCCCGGAAGCCGCGACGTAGACGCAACGGTGCAGGTTGTCGCCCGGATCGCGTGCTGCTTGTCACAGGATGATACGGGTGATATCTAACTAGCGCGGGCCACAGGGACGCAGGTTTCGGCGACCTCGGTGGTTCTCGCGCCTATGCGGACTACACTAGTGGGGCGCCTCTCAGCGCTCCCGATGCCGGAGTGAAAGATGAATAACAACAATAGTGTCGCACGCCACCTGCCCTGGGCAGCGCTGGCCGTGCTGGGTGCCTGCGCGCTCGGTGTCGTCGCCCTGAGGAGGGGCGAAGCCATCAACGCGCTCTGGATCGTCGTCGCGGCCGTTGCACTCTATCTGGTCGCTTATCGCTACTACAGCCTGTTCATTGCCACCAAGGTGATGCAGCTGGACGCCACCCGAGCGACGCCCGCCGTCCTCAATAATGACGGCCTGGACTACGTTCCGACCAACAAGCACATACTGTTCGGCCACCACTTCGCTGCAATTGCAGGCGCAGGTCCTCTTGTCGGGCCCGTCCTGGCCGCGCAGATGGGATATCTGCCCGGTACGCTCTGGCTGATCGCCGGTGTCGTGCTTGCCGGTGCAGTGCAGGACTTCATGGTGCTGTTCATGTCCACGCGCCGCAATGGTCGCTCGCTAGGCGACATGGTCCGTGAGGAAATGGGACGGATACCGGGCACCATCGCGCTGTTCGGCTGCTTCCTGATCATGATCATCATCCTCGCGGTGCTGGCGCTGATCGTCGTCAAAGCCCTGGCTGAAAGCCCATGGGGCATGTTCACGGTAATGGCGACCATCCCGATCGCGATGTTCATGGGCATCTACATGCGCTACATCCGCCCGGGACGTATCGGTGAGATCTCACTGATCGGCGTGGTCCTGCTACTGGCCTCGATCTGGCTGGGTGGGCTGGTCGCCGCGGATCCGGTATGGGGGCCTGCGTTCACCTTCACGGGTGTACAGATCACCTGGATGCTGATCGGTTACGGCTTCGTGGCGGCTGTCTTGCCGGTATGGCTTGTTCTGGCGCCGCGTGACTATCTGTCGACCTTCCTGAAGATCGGCACCATCGTTGCCCTGGCGATCGGCATCCTCATCACCATGCCGATGCTGCAGATGCCAGCGCTGACTCAATTCACCGACGGCACCGGCCCGGTGTGGAAGGGCACGCTGTTCCCGTTCCTGTTCATCACCATCGCCTGCGGTGCGGTATCGGGCTTCCACGCGCTGATTTCGTCCGGTACCACGCCGAAGCTGCTGGCGAATGAAACCCATGCCCGCTACATCGGTTACGGCGGCATGCTCATGGAGTCGTTCGTGGCGATCATGGCCATGGTTGCCGCGTCGGTCATCGAGCCGGGCGTGTACTTCGCCATGAACAGCCCGGCTGCGGTGGTGGGCGGTGATGTCGCGTCGGTTGCCGCTGCGGTGAGCAACTGGGGCTTTACCATCACGCCCGAACAGCTCGAAGCCACGGCGCGTGATATTGGTGAACACAGCATCCTGGCACGCGCCGGTGGTGCGCCGACGTTGGCGGTGGGCATCGCTCAAATTCTGCACAATGTGCTGCCAGGCGAGAACACCATGGCGTTCTGGTACCACTTCGCGATCCTGTTCGAGGCGCTGTTCATCCTGACGGCAGTTGATGCCGGTACCCGCGCGGGTCGCTTCATGCTGCAGGATCTGCTGGGCAACTTCGTACCGGCACTCAAGCGGACCGAGTCCTGGGGTGCGAACATGCTTGCTACAGCAGGCTGCGTCGCCCTCTGGGGCTGGCTGCTCTATCAGGGCGTGGTCGACCCGTTGGGCGGCATCAACACCCTGTGGCCGCTGTTCGGCATTTCCAACCAGATGCTGGCAGGTATCGCGCTGATGCTCGGCTGCGTGGTGCTGATCAAGATGAAGCGCCAGCGCTACGTCTGGGTCACGCTCGTTCCTGCCGTCTGGCTGCTCATCTGCACCACCACGGCCGGTCTGATCAAGCTGTTCGACCCGAATCCGGCCGTGGGCTTCGTTGCGCTGGCGAACAAATACAGTGCGGCGATGGCTCAAGGTCAGGTGATCGCGCCGGCCAAGTCCATGGACCAGATGCAACATATTGTCTTCAACGCCTGGACCAATACCACGCTTACGGTCTTGTTCCTGTTCGTTGTGATGAGCATCCTGTTCTTTGCGATCAAGGTCGGCCGTGCAGCGTTGGCCAAGCCTGAGCGCACTGACCGTGAAGCCCCCTTCCAGCCGGTTCCTGACGTTTAAGAGGATAAGACGATGTTCAACGACCTCGGCCGTATGGGCAAATATCTGGGGCAGGCGGCGAAAATGCTGGTCGGCATGCCGGACTACGACAATTACGTGGACCACATGACGCGCAAGCATCCGGACCAACCAGTGATGACCTACGATGAGTTCTTCCGCGAGCGTCAGGAGGCCCGTTACGGCGGCGGCAAGTCCGGCGCGATCCGCTGCTGCTGATCGACCTTTGTCGGACGGTGGATCCACCGTCCGATGTTGATTCCCCTGCGCCACGGCTTGCCGTGGCGTATTTCATTTCGAGGTACACATGTCCCAGACCCCCATTCCCGTGACTGTGCTGACCGGCTTTCTCGGGGCCGGCAAGACGACCCTGCTCAAGTACCTGCTGCAGGCTGAGCATGGTCTCAAGCTGGCCGTGATCGAGAACGAGTTCGCGGAGACCGAGATCGACTCGACATTGCTGGGCGGGGCGCCTGCCGAGGTACTGACGCTCGCCAATGGCTGCGTGTGCTGCTCCATGAACGGAGATTTAAAGCGGGGCCTGATGTACCTGTATGAACGGCGTGAAAGCGGAACCATCGCATTCGATCGCTTGGTGATCGAATGTACCGGTCTGGCTGATCCGGCACCTGTAGCACAGACCTTCTTCATCGATGAAGACCTTTGCGAATTGTTCGTGCTGGACGGTGTGATCACGTTGGTTGACGCCGTGAATGCTGAGCGACACCTGAAGGAGCCGATTGCGCAGGCTCAGGTCGGCTTCGCCGATCGCATCCTGCTGAGCAAGACGGACCTTGCGACAGCCGAGGCCATCGATTCGCTCACTCAGCGGCTCCAGCGCATCAATCGTCGCGCGACGGTGTATACGGTCGACCACGGCCACATCGAGCTTTCTCGTTTGCTGGATGTTCGCGGGTTCAACCTCAACGCGGATTTCGGGCCTGCGCTGACGTTCAGGCCGCTGTCGCCTGCGCATCCGGTGGATCGTATCCGAACGCTTGTGCTGCGCACCGGGGCCGCGCTTGATCTGGACCGGCTAAGCGCATTCATGGAAAGCCTGCTCGAGACGCATGGCATGTCGCTGCTGCGCTACAAGGGCGTGCTGAATATCGCTGGCGAGCCGCGGCGAATGGTTTTTCAGGGCGTGCTCAAGCTTTATGGGTTTGACTGGGATGCAGAGTGGGAGGCCAATGCCCCTCGCGAGAGCGTGATCGTCTTCATTGGCGATGATTTGCCTGAGGACCGTATTCGCGCGGAGTTCGACGCGTTGGCGGCATCCGTCTGAGCTTCAGAAAATCACTGCAGCCCACGGCTGACGGGATGTCTGATGACCGTCTGGCTGATTGTTGCGATCTGATGTCTGTCCTGATGGTCAGTTTTTACAGGTGCAGCGCATTGTGCTCGGAGGCTGACGCGCCCGCATCTGACCAATAAGAACGGAGGTTTGTCGCATGAGCTATCCGAAGATGCTGGAGCAACGGGGGTACGAGGTAGTAGATGGGCGTCGGCGATTTTCTGCACTGCTGACGTTACACGCCACGGTGAAAGCCATCGACCAGGATGGCCGACCTTACCGGATCTGGCGGGACCAGGACGGGCTGCAAATCGAACCTTCGCCAGATGAGAACGGTGACGTTGCTACCCCGATCGTCATCCGTTCTGTCCATTAGGCTCGGGCCGGGATCGAGACCTCTAACAGAGCGCCCGGATCATGAAGCCAAAGCAGCAGACCGGCGCGCGGTGAACGGCGGATTACACCTACGGCTAATCCGCCCTACGAACTGACGTTGCACGCCACGATGAAAGCCATCGTACAGGATGGCCGACCCTACCGGATCTGGCGCGACCAGGACGGGCTGCAAATCGAACCTTAGCCAGACGAGAACGGCGACGTTGCCACCCCGATCGTCATCCGTTCAGTGCATTAGGCCTGGGCCGGGATCGAGACCGCTAACAGAATGCCCGGATCATGAAGCCAGAGCACCAGACTGGCGCGCAGTGAACGGTGGATTACGCCTACGGCTAATCCGCCCTACGAACTGACAGACCGTAAATTGCGACGTCGGCCGCAGGTTGAATTGCGGTATCGAGGTTCCTGCCTCGGCCCCTTTCCTGTTTTCCATCGCGCCGCCAGAACTCCACGTGCTCCGGCGCGCCCAAGGTACACTTACTCGTTTATCGTTTCGCCCAGGGGGCCTTCTTGGACATTCAGGTCCGTCGGCGGCGTGCCGCGTTGTGTTTGCTGTTCCTTATTCCGGGCTTGTTGCTGGCCTCCTGGGTCACCCGCACCCCTGATATCCGCGACCTGCTGCTCGCGTCCACAAGCGAAATGGGATTGATCCTGTTTGGCCTGTCGTCCGGTGCCATGTGTGGCGTATTGGCGTCGGGCAAGGCGGTGCAATTGCGCGGTACCCGGCCCATCGCCGCGGCTGGAACGGCGCTTGTGTTCGTCGGTACGCTGGGCGTCGCCCTGGGCGCCTCGAATTCAATGGCGCCGGGGGTATTCCTGGGCCTGTTCTGTATCGGCGCCGGAATGGGCCTGGGCGAGATTGCGATCAATATAGAAGGCGCTGAAGTGGAGCGCATCACCGCACGACCATTGCTGCCGGTGCTTCACGGCTGTTTCAGCCTCGGGACGTTCTGCGGTGCAGTGCTGAGCATGGGGCTGGCACATCTGGCGCTATCGGTCGTTGCTCATCTCATCATCATTGCCGGGCTGTGTGCCCCGGCCGCCATTTGGGCGTGTCGCCAGATTCCGGCAAATGTAGGACGCGAATCGCCTCGGGTTGAGGGCGATAATCGGGAGCGATCGAGCTATTGGGCCGTCTGGAAGGATCGGAAGCTGGTTTTCATCGGGCTCATCGTCCTCGCGCTCGCGATGGCGGAAGGTTCAGCCACTGACTGGCTGCCATTGCTGATGGTGGACGGCCATGGATTCGACCCGGCTTCCAGCGCGTTGATCTATGCCGGTTTTGCGGGCGCGATGACCATCGGGCGCTTCTGCGGAAACTTTGTGCTGGCCCGCGTTGGGCGCGAAACCGTCATTCGCGGTTGTGCGTTGTTTGGCGGCGTTGGCCTTGCGCTGGTCATTTTCTCGGACAACGCCTGGCTCGCGGCAGCTGCAGTCCTCCTGTGGGGGATCGGTGCATCGTTGGGCTTTCCAGTCGGTATCTCCGCGGCCGGTGACGACCCGCACAATGGCGCACGACGGGTCGCCGCCGTAGCGACGTTGGGTTATCTGGCATTTCTTGTAGGCCCACCCTCACTCGGCTTTCTGGGTGAAGCGTACGGATTGCGATCGGCTCTGCTGGTGGTGATGGTGCTGGTCGCAAGTACCTTCCTGATGGCGCCTGCGGTCAAGGCGCGTCCACGCGCCGAGGCTTCGCCCGGCTGAGCAAGTCATCCTGGGCGAAGCGTCACCGGTGAATCAGGCGCCGATCACGCCACCGTCCGTTCGAGTAATGACCATGACAGAAGAGCGCGGGGTGCCGTCTGGCTGATGATCGGGGAAGGTCGAGCCGCCTTCCTCGCCCGGATGCTGGATCCCGACGAACATCGTGCGGTAGTCGGGCGCGAATGCAAGGCCGGTCACTTCGCAGCCGACCGGGCCGACCATGAAGCGACGGATCTCGCCCGAATTCGGATCGGCGCACAGCATCTGATTGTTGCCCATGCCGACGTAGTCACCCTTGTTGCTGTACTTCCCATCGGTGAGCACCCACAGGCGCCCGCTCGGATCGAAGCCAAGGCCATCCGGGGAATTGAACATGTTATCGGCATTGATCTCGGGCGAGCCGGCGTTTGGCGTATCCGGATGGGCAGCAGGGTTGCCGGCGATAATGAACAGGTCCCATTCGAAGTGAGCCGCCGCCGCGTCGTCATCCTGCTCTCTCCAGCGCAGGATCTGACCATAGAGGTTGTTCGGGCGGGGGTTCGGTCCACCAACAGGCTGTCCGTCTTCACCGCGCTTGGAGTTGTTCGTCAGGGTGCAATAGACCTGGCCATCCTTGGGGCTCACGGCAATCCACTCGGGGCGGTCCATGCGCGTTGCGCCGACTAGCGTGCCTGCTTGCCGCGCGCGAATGAGCACGTCCGCCTGGCTTGCAAATCCGTTGGCCTCATCCAGGCCACCCTGGCCGTGAACCAGTGGAATCCATTCGCCCCGGCCTTTCGGATGCTCCCTGTCGCCGTCGCCCTCATCGTAGCGCGCGACGTATAGGGTGCCGTGATCGAGGATATGCCGGTTGGCCTCGGTATTGTTCGGCTCAAGCCGATCCCGCGTGACGAACTTGTAGATGAACTCACCCCGCTCATCGTCGCCCATGTACACCACGACCCGGCCGTCGCGTGAGGTCGCCAGCGCGGCATTCTCGTGCTTGAAGCGTCCCAATGCCGTGCGCTTGATCGGTGTGGATTTCGGGTCGAACGGATCGATCTCGACAATCCAGCCATGCCGGTTGAGTTCGTTGGGATGACGAGAGATGTCGAAGCGCTCATCGAAGCGGTGCCATTCGTTCTCGACACTGGCGTGTTTGACACTGAACCGCTTCTGGTCTGGCGTGAAGGCAAGGTTCGCGTCGCTGCTGCCGAAGCAGTCAGTGAAGTTTTCTTCGCAGGTGAGGTAGGTGCCCCATGGGGTTTGCCCGCTCGAGCAGTTCTGGAAGGTTCCGCGAACATCGACGCCCAGCGGATCGGCTGCCGTCTTCAACAGGTCGTGCCCCCGGGCAGGGCCACTGACCGAGATCGGCGTATTCGCATGGATGCGGCGGTTATAGGGCGAGCCGGGTTGAAAGCGCCATTCACCCTCTTGTTGGCGCACCTCGATCACGGTTACGCCTTCGGCGGACTGCGCCTTCAGCACGTCCTCGGCAGAGGCCGGCAAACCGCCGTGGGCGAGCAGGTAGCGATAATTCACGTACTCGTTGTTGATCGCCATGAGTGCGCGGTTCGGATCGTCCGGCCAAGGGAAGAAGCTCATGCCGTCGTTGTTGTCACCGAACTGGAGCAACTGCTCAGCCGCGCTGTTTCTACCGCGGGGCTTGAACGCAGGGCCGTTGGTATCCAACGGCTGGCCCCAGCTGATGAGTACCTTGGCTTCGTAGCCAGGCGGCAGCGTGATGGTGTCAGCGGTAGCGGCGGGCAAGTTCTGGAAGCCAAGCAATGGGCTTTGGTTGGCGGTACCTACGGCCTGTGCGAGTGCCGAGCGGGCAAGTGGCCCGCCGGCAAGAAACAGCGCAGCACCGGCGAGGGTGCCCATGCTGATGAAACGGCGGCGCGACAGGCCTGCCATACGTTCGAGATCAGTGGGGATGTTGTCATGCATTGCGGGCAGCTCCGGCGCGTCGATTTCGCGGACGCTACCCGCCGTACATGAAGGTTCGATGACAACGCTTACACAATGACCGGGCCGCTCTGCACCGCAATGACTTGCGACTTAGATCCAGCGGCGCACACGCGACTTGTACTCCAGGAATGCTTCACCGAATTTGCGCTCCAGAATGCGCTCCTCGGGCAGGATCTGCCAGTGATACAGGCAGGCACCGAACAACGGCACCATGATTGCCGAGAGCGGATGCGCCAGTACCACAGCCCACGCCGCCAGCAATAGAACGAAGCCGAGGTACATGGGATTTCGGCTCAGCCGATAGGCGCCTGACGTGACGATTCGGGACGCATTGCCTGGGTGACGTGGATTCACGCTGGTGCGCGCCTTGAGAAAGCCGGCGAGTGCGCTCGACAGGAGTAGGCAGGACACTGTGAGCAATCCCAGCGCAAGGGGAATTTGTGCTGTGAACCGTGTAGCGCCAGGGGGCAGCGCCGTCGCAACAAGCATCAACGCGGCGAACAGCAGCAGGAGAAGCAGCGGAGGAATTTTCGACGTGCTCATTCAGCGAGAGTCTCCCGAGTTGAAGGTGCGGGGGTATTTGCCAGCTTCCACCGGCCATCCCATCTGCGTCTGGCAGAACGGGTCGCGTCCATTCACGGGCCGATCTTCGGACGGTAGCCGTAAGATCGAGTCCGTTCGATTGCCGTAATGGGCATCGGTTCCCGAGCTTCCATCAGGAATGATTGATGGATGAGCCGCTTGGGACAGGCTGCGTGCGTCGCGCCTCGCAGGACGGGCTGCATAGGTCACCGTATCTGCGGGCACCGGGACCGTTCGGAGCGGAGTGGGAATCTCTGTGGCAGGCGCGCGGGTCTGACGGAGACATCCCTAAATAAAGGTGAGGAGATCCCCATGCCCAGCACTGCGCCCAGCCCCGAAACGCTCACGCTTGGCAGCGACGGGCGCGTACCCAACAGCGTCCTGCCCGTGTTGATCTATCGGGAGCTGCCGCTGCATGGCGACCGCGCGGAAGCGTTCGAAAGCCTCTTCGGCAGCCATCTCTGGCCACCACGCTGGCGTTACGGCATCTACGACTATCACCACTACCACTCGACTGCACACGAAGCGCTGGGCGTGGCGAGGGGCTGGGCAAAGGTCAGGCTCGGCGGTGAGCGCGGGCAAACGGTCGACTTGCGCGCAGGTGACGCGGTCGTCCTGCCTGCCGGGATCGGACATTGCCAGATCGAGGCAAGCGACGATTTCATGGTGGTGGGAGCTTATCCGCCCGATCAGGAGCCTGACCTGCTGCGCCCGGAGCGTGACGACCACGACGCTGCGCAGCAACGTATCGCCGACTTGCCACTACCCATCAGCGACCCGGTAGCCGGGACGCAGGGCGCGTTGATTCAACTCTGGCGCGATGCTGCGAAGCAGGATCAGTCGACGAAGGTCACCTGACCATCGACGAGAGCCTTGACCCGGGCGAGCGATTCGATCCGGTAGCCGGCCTCTTCGAGTTCGCGGCGCCCGGTCTGGAAGGATTTCTCTATCACGATGCCCAGACCGGCGATGCTCGCACCTGCCTGGTCAATGATGGAGATCAGACCCTTGGCGGCTTTGCCGTTAGCGAGGAAGTCATCGATGATCAGAACGCGATCATCCGCCGAGAGATGGCTCGTGGAGACGGCAATCGTGCTCTCCACCTGCTTGGTGAACGAGTACACCGAAGCGGTCAGCAGATTGTCGGTCAGAGTCAGCGATTGATGCTTGCGTGCGAAGATCACCGGTACGCCCAATTCAAGACCGGCCATGACCGCAGGGGCGATGCCCGAGGCCTCGATGGTCACGATCTTGGTGATGCCGTCATTGCGAAAGCGCTCGGCGAAGGTGTGGCCGATCTCGCGCATGAGGGCGGGGTCGATCTGGTGATTCAGGAAGGCGTCGACTTTCAACACCTTTTCGGATAGCACAACGCCCTGCTCACGGATGCGTTGTTTCAAAAGTTCCACGTTGAGGATTCCTCGGCTTCAGCAAGCGCGCATTCTCCTTCATTGAGGCCCGCGGAAAAAGCCTAGGTGTTCAACGGCTGTCGGCTCTCGTAACCAAAACGCAGGAAAGAACCGTTATATGCCTCGCCCGGCCGTCTGCGGAGGTCACGGCTGTGGTGGGCCCGTGAGTCGACAAGAGGGCGTTGGTATCGAGGGGCGGCCGCGTTCGGAGAGCGGAACGCTGCCACATGTGAGATCGAAACGGGCAAGCGTTTCGGGCATCAAACCCAGATGCGTCTGGTGACAGGGCAGTGGGCCACGGCCTTTGGGGTGCACGGTGTGTTCAGGACATGCGCGACTCAGCGGATGATGGTTGCTCAGCGTCACACTGCTGCGGGACGAACTGGCTCGCCAGTGCGAGACCTTCACAGACCTTGATGAAGAGGAGGCGCGTGGCGTAGCCCGACATGGCGGCAATTGCTGTGCGGCGTGCGCTCGAAAAGGAGCCGCGGTACGTACGATCGGCCGAACCCGTGAAAAAGGCGCTGCCGAAGGCGGTGCCAAGAGGGGCAGGCTTTTGAAGAAGCAAAAAAAAAGGCCCTGTGATCACAGGGCCTTTTTCGACGGTTCCGAGGGGATCTTAGATCACCTGGACCTGGTCGGCTTGCAGACCTTTCTGGCCTTTGACGACCAGGAAGGAAACCTGCTGACCTTCGCTCAGGCTTTTGAAGCCAGTGCTTTCGATCGAGCGGTAGTGAACGAACAGGTCAGGACCTTCGCTCGGAGTGATGAAGCCGAAGCCTTTCTCGTCGTTGAACCACTTAACGGTGCCGGTTTGACGTGTGGACATTGTGTGTCTCCCTGGAGATTTGAAATGTACTCAGGTTAATCCTGGTACTTGAAACTGAGTGCAGAAGTGAAACGAACCGGGGAGATGAATATCAAGACATCACGCTAGGCATCGTGGACCAAAGCAGGCAGTGCGCACACCATACGCCCTTTCTCGCCGCTGTGCTGATTTATCTCACATCCTGTCGAAATACCGCCGAACGGTGGGACCTCTTTTCCCGTCGTACACCGCTCGCGTAGGCAAGCGAAACCTAAGGGGCCGCTGGTCAGTCCAGACCTAGGGTAAGCACCCTCGCATGTCGCCTGGGTGCCGGACGTTCGCAACGGTGAGGTTATCCATGTCCATGACGGTCGGTGATTTTCTGGTCGAACGCCTCTACGAATGGGGTGTCAGGCGTATCTACGGTTATCCGGGAGACGGTATCAACGGCGTCTTCGGTGCGCTGAACCGTGCGGACGGGAAGATCCGCTTCATTCAGGCGCGTCACGAGGAAATGGCGGCCTTCATGGCGGCTGCAGATGCCAAATTCACGGGCGGCCTCGGCGTTTGCATTGCCACCTCCGGGCCGGGCGCCTCGCATTTGCTGACGGGTTTGTATGACGCCCGAATGGACCATATGCCGGTGCTGGCGATTTCGGGTCAGCAGGCCCGCACAGCGCTCGGCAGTCACTATCAGCAGGAGCTCGACCTCGTATCCATGTTCAAGGACGTGGCGGGAGCGTTCGTCCAGCAAGCTACGGAGCCATCGCAAGTCCGGCATCTGGTGGACCGTGCCATCCGTACTGCGTTAGGCGAGCGCAGGGTGACCGCCCTGATCCTGCCCAACGATCTGCAGGAGCTGCCGTATCAGGACCCGCCGAACAAGCACGGCACGGCACACTCCGGCGTCGGATACCAGCGTCCCAAGGTCGTGCCGCATGATGAAGACCTGCGTCGTGCGGCCGAGGTGCTCAATGCAGGCAAGAAGGTTGCGATCCTCGTTGGAGCAGGCGCGCTTGGGGCATCCGATGCGGTGTTACAGGTTGCGGAAACCCTCGGGGCTGGCGTAGCAAAGGCGCTGCTTGGCAAGGCCGTATTGCCCGATGCATTACCGTGGGTGACCGGCTCGATTGGCCTTCTGGGGACTGAGCCGAGCTATAAGTTGATGCAGGAATGCGACACGCTGCTGATGATCGGTTCCGGGTTCCCTTACTCTGAATTCCTTCCGCCGAATGGCCGCGCGCGCGGCGTGCAGATCGACATCCAGCCCGACATGCTCAGCCTGCGCTATCCAATGGAAGTGAACCTGCACGGCGACACGGGCGATACCCTGAAGGCCTTGCTGCCACTGCTCGAGGAGAAATCGGATTCGAGTTGGCGTGACCGGATCATGGGCTGGCGGACCGACTGGGACGAGGTGATCACTGCGCGGGCGAAGGTACACGGCGACCCGATCAATCCGCAGCGGGTTGCGTACGAGCTGTCTCCGCGGCTGCCTGATCGTGCGATCGTTACCAGTGACTCCGGTTCCTGTGCGAACTGGTACGCCCGAGACGTGCGACTGCGTAGTGGCATGATGGGGTCGCTGTCAGGCGGTCTCGCCTCCATGGGCGCCGCAGTGCCTTATGCGATCGCAGCGAAGTTCGCCCACCCCGATCGCCCAGTGATCGCCATGGTGGGCGATGGCGCCATGCAGATGAATAACATGGCCGAGCTGATCACGGTCGCGAAATACTGGAGGACCTGGGATAACCCGACGTGGATCTGCGCCGTCTTCAATAACGAAGATCTCAACCAGGTGACCTGGGAACAGCGCGTAATGGAAGGCGATCCCAAGTTCGAGGCGTCGCAGGACATCCCGGATGTGCGGTATAGCCAATTCGCCGAATCCATAGGGCTCCGTGGCATCTATGTGAAGGATGACGAATCTGTCGCCGCGGCTTGGGAGGAAGCAATGCAGTCGGATCGTCCGGTCCTGCTGGAATTCAAGACCGATCCAAACGTGCCGCCGCTGCCGCCGCACTTCACGGTCGAACAAGCCAAGCAGTTCGCGACCTCGCTGATGAAGGGCGACCCTGACAGTGCCGGCATCCTTGCGCAGACGGCCAAGCAGGTGATGAATTCGATTCTGCCCAAATCGAAGAAATGATAGTGAGACCGGTGACCGAACGCGCTCACCGGTCCGTTCGTGCCGGCATAACGAATTCAGCCCGCGCAAGGCGGGCTGAATATTCGATCCCAGGCCTGTATCACTCGGCCTTGATGATCTTCTGAATGGTGCCGGTTTCGTTGTTCAACAGCACATAATCCGTCCCCATCTTCACCCAATGCTGGTTCTCGTTTTCGGGCTTGGGCAAGTTGTGCTTCTTCAGATCCTTGATCGCATAGTCTTCGCGCCAGTACTTGTGCGGTGCCGGCGTACCAACCTTGTGACTGCCAATGTGCATTGGATCATTCGCCTCTGCGTCATCACTTTGCTGCGCAGACTGTTTGAGTACCTGGTTCTGGTACTCCTCGCGGTTGGGCTCCTGCTCTTTTTCCTTCGCCTCGTTGGCGTAAGCGGTGCCGGCAATCAGCAGGGCGCCCAGTAGTGCAGCGATCGACTTGGTGGTCTTCATATGGCCTCCTCGGGATAGTTATACACATCAGACCGGCGGGAGCGGCTGGAAAATCCGTTCCGCTTCTCAAAGGTCATAATCAAGGCAACCTTAGGGATGCGCGCCCTTGAGCCGTCGAAGGATGTCCTTCGGAATGTCGCGTAGATCCTGAGGGTGAACCTGGCGATCGGTGCCGAGCTCAAGCCCCTGCTCATACAGCCACGCCTGCGCTTCCTCGCGCATACGGACGCTCTTGAAGCGCAACCAGGCCGTTTGCGCCTGCGGGAATTGCTCAAGCTCATAGTCGAAGGTCCGCAGCGGTTTTCGCCCACCCAGGGCCAGGGCTAGCAGCGGGTGGGCATGCGGATCGCGCAGCTCATGAAGGAATGCCTCGCGCAGCGCAATTCGGGCCTCGAGGTCCAGACGCGGCACAGCGACATAGCGGTCCGGCCGGGCTTCCAACGCTTCACGTTGATCTAAGGGGAGGGTATCCACTCTCAACACCCGCAATTCGCCGGTTTCGAGATCGAGGATTCGATCGAAACGGTCTTGGGCATCGAAGGCTTCGGCGAGGCGGTCGAGATCAATGGTCAGTGCAGGCATGGCGATCGTCTCCCGTAGCAATACATTCTGGTAGCTCTGTGCAAAACGATCCGGCGCAGACGTACGCAGTGCGTCCGCGCTGACACGTTTACTCCGGACCGTAACAGAAGACCGCGAGCAGCGCTCACGGTGCCCATAGGTAAGCCCGGTACGCGCGTGTTTCCGGCACGGAGTCAATGCCCAGAACGACGAAGCCCCGCAGTGTGCGGGGCTTCGGTCATCACGCGATCGGTTAACGAACCGTCACGCTCTCGCGCAGGAACCAGGCGCGGCGCTCGGCCTGATCGATCCACTCTTCGAGCATGCTGGTAGTGGCGACGTCGTTGCTGTCATCCGTCAGCGTGTGCGTCGTGCGCATGAAAGCGGCAAACGCCTCGTTGTCAGCCTGCAACTCGCGCAGCATTTGCTCAGCTGTCAGGTCAGCGGCTTCGCTGCTGGCCAGGCGCTTGTTGGCGACCATTTGCTCGAGCGAGCGGATGGTTGGCTCGCCGATCTTGCGGGCACGCTCGGCGATGTCATCGGTAATGGCGAAGATCTGGTCCGCCTGCTCTTCGAGCAGCAGGTGATAGTCGCGGAAGTGTGGACCCGCAACGTGCCAGTGATAATTCTTTGTTTTCACATACAGCGCGAACGCGTCAGACAGGAGTACCGCGAGGGCCTGGCCGATTTCGGCGCGATTAGTGACGCCGGCATCCTGTCCTGCTTTGGCCTTGTCTGCGACGCTCTGTACGCTTTTGAGTTCTTGCTTGGCATTGGCGACTGCCATCATGAGCCTCCTACAGTAGCTTATGGTTACAGAAAAAATCATCGATCTGTAAGTGTGACCGCAGGCAGGGCCAATCCGCTCATTACTAAACTGTATCGACTCGATGGATGGTTGATCGCAGTCGTCATCAAGCCTTCGTATAATCGGCCGATAGCCTGCGGCAGTTCTTGCCTTCCGCTGATCTCCTGGGAGTATTCGGCATCCGCACGTTCACCAAATTTCTCGCTCGGCTGCTGCTTCCGCTCTGGCACAAGCCATTGTGGTTTCGGCTAGCATTAGCTGTGGTGGCAGTTGCAGCTGCTACCGGGTCACGCCTGATGCTGCCCGTTCTAGGGCTGCCCTACCTGTTGTTCATACCGCTGTTGATGGCGCTCGCGTTCTTCCTTGGGCTATGGCCGGGACTTATCGCGACAGTGGCATCGGCGGTTGCGGCCGCGTATCTGTTCGTGGGTACGGCCTGGAGCTTCGACCTGAGCGTCGAGCAGTGGTTGGGCGCACTACTGTATTCACTGGTGAACTTTGGCATCGTTGGCGTATGCGCGACCCTCCGGGTGACCTATACGCAACTCAAGGAAGCGGCGGCCGCGCTCGAGCGCCGCGCCGAGGTGCGTACACGCGAGCGCGATCTGATCTGGGAATCGTCTCCCGATATGCTTTGCACCGCTTCGCCGGGCGGGTTGATACTGAGTGCGAACGCTGCCTGGACGCAGACGCTCGGGTGGAACGAAGAAGAGCTGCGCGCGGGGGGTTACCCGCAATTGGTTCATCCTGATGACCGCGAGCGGACGGCACAGTCCCTTGAAGAGCTGAGGACGTTCGGTAAGGTAACCGGGTTCGAAAACCGCTATCGCGGCCGAGATGGCCAGTTCCGCTGGCTGTCCTGGAGTTCGGTCATGCGTGACGAGGTGATCTACTGCAATGTGCGCGACATCACCCAGTCCAAACTTCAGGCCGAGGCGTTGGCGCGGGCTGAAGACCAGTTGCGTCAAAGCCAGAAAATGGAAGCGGTCGGGCAACTGACGGGGGGCATCGCCCACGACTTCAACAACCTGCTGACCAGTATCACCGGCAGCCTGGATCTCATGCAGATACGCCTGCGGCAGGGGCGGGCGGGTGATCTCGACCGCTACATCAGCACAGCTCAAGGCGCTGCACGGCGCGCAGCGTCGCTGACCCATCGTTTACTGGCATTTTCTCGACGCCAGACGCTGGATCCCTCGATGACCGATGCAAATGGACTGGTCACCGGGATGCTGGAACTGATCGAACGCAGCGTCGGGCCCGGCATCCGCATCGAGACGCACCTGGACGTGATGTTATGGACGACGTTGTGCGATGCAAACCAATTGGAAAACGCACTGCTCAATCTCTGCCTGAACGCACGCGATGCGATGCCCGACGGCGGGCTGCTGACTGTTTATACCCAGAACCTTCGCCTGGACGCCGACGCGGCCGGCCAGATCGACCTGGCACCTGACGACTACGTTTGCATTGCGGTCCATGACACCGGTACTGGCATGTCGCCAGAGGTTGCGCGGCGCGCGTTCGATCCGTTCTTCACGACCAAGCCGATCGGCGCTGGAACCGGACTTGGCCTCTCCATGATCTATGGCTTCGCCAGGCAGTCCGGCGGTGTCGCACGGATCGAGTCCACATTGGGGGAAGGCACTTGTGTCCGGCTTTACCTCCCGCGTTGCCTCGGCTTGCCAGCGTCGATCAGGCCGCTCCGGGAGCAGGAGCCCATGGTGCGTGCACCGCGTGCCTGCACCGTGTTGGTCGTGGACGATGAGGCAAGTGTTCGCGAGTTGATCGTGGAGGTGCTGGGCGAGGCGTCCTATACCGTGCTCGAAGCCCACGACGGCGAAAGCGGGCTGCAGTTGCTGCGCTCGGACATACCTATCGACCTGCTGGTGTCCGATGTCGGCCTGACGGGCGAACTCAATGGCCGGCAAGTGGCAGACGCAGCGCGGCACGTCCGCCCGCATCTACCTGTACTGTTCATTACCGGCTATGCCGAATCGTCAGTCATCGAGGGTGGTAGCCTGCCACCGAGGATGGAGGTGCTGACGAAACCCTTTGCGATGGACGTGCTGTGCGCACGGATCGAGTCGATGCTGTCTACGGTGCCTAGCAACGCCTCGCCTACTTCTTGAGCATTGCCCGCATGGCAGCCAGGGCATCGTTGCCTCTGGCGGCCTTTTGTTCCACGGGGGCGTCCTCCACGTTTTCCCACTCCAGGTCTTCCTGTGGAAGCTCGTCCAGGAAACGGCTCGGCAGGCATTCGATGATCTCACCATACTGCTTGCGCTTGCTGGCGTAGGTCATGGCAAGGTTCTGCCTCGCCCGGGTGATGCCCACGTAGGCCAGCCGGCGTTCTTCCTCGATGGTGTCCGCTTCGATGCTCGAGCGGTGCGGCAGGATCTCCTCTTCCACGCCCATGATGAAGACATAGGGAAATTCCAGGCCTTTGGATGCGTGCAGGGTCATCATCTGGACCCCTTCGGCACCTTCTTCTTCCTCCTGCTGGCGCTCGAGCATGTCGCGAAGTACCAGTTTCGCGATGGCCTGTTCGATGGTCATGTCGCCCTCTTCATCGCGCTCTAGCGTGTTCTTCAGCGCGTCGATAAGGAACCATACGTTACCCATGCGAAAGTCGGCAGCCTTGTCGCTCGAGGTGTTCTGGCGGATCCAGTTCTCGTAGTCGATATCCATGACCATGCTGCGCAATGCGCCGATGGGGTCTTCGCCAGCACATTGCGCGCGCAGCTTGTCCATGTAGCGCTTGAAGCGGGACAGCCGCTCCGTGAAGCGGGCATCCATGACCTCGGACAGGCCGAGCTCATCGCTTGCCGCATACATGCTGATCTTGCGTTCGGTGGCGTAGTTGCCCAGCTTTTCGAGCGTCGTCGAGCCGATTTCGCGGCGTGGGACGTTGATGACCCGCAAGAAGGCGTTGTCGTCGTCCGGGTTAACCAGCAGCCGGAAATAGGACATGAGATCCTTCACTTCCTGCCGACCGAAGAAGCTGGTCCCGCCCGAAAGCCGATAGGGCACCTGATGGTGCTGCAGCTTGAGCTCCATGAGCTTGGCCTGGTGGTTGCCGCGGTACAGGATCGCGAAATCGCTGTAGGGCCGTTGTGTACGCAGGTGAATCGTGAGGATCTCCGTCGCGATGCGCTCGCATTCGGCATCCTCGTTACGGCAGCGGATGACGCGAATCGGATCGCCGACGCCCATCTCGCTCCACAGCTGTTTCTCGAACACGTGTGGGTTGTTGGCGATAAGGATGTTTGCGCATTTGAGGATACGGCTGGTGGAGCGGTAGTTCTGCTCCAGCATCACGACCTTCAGCGACGGGAAATCCTCTTTGAGTTGCATGAGGTTCTCCGGGCGCGCACCCCGCCAGGCATAGATGGACTGGTCGTCATCGCCCACCACGGTGAACTGCGCGCGATCCTTCACCAACAGCTTCACGAGCAGATACTGACTGGCGTTGGTGTCCTGATATTCATCCACGAGCATGTAGCGGATGCGGTTGCGCCATTTTTCCAGGACATCCGGGTTGTCCTGAAAGAGCTTTACCGGCTGCAGGATGAGGTCGTCGAAGTCGACGGCGTTATAAGCCTTGAGCGTACGCTGGTAATGCATGTACACCACTGCCGCGGTCTGCTCCTTTGGACCGCGTGCGTTTGCCAGCGCTTCTTCGGGCAGGATCAGGTCATTTTTCCAGTTGCCGATGTAGCCCTTGATCTCATCGACGCCATCGTCGCCTGCGTATTCCTTTTGCATGATGTCAGTCAGCAACGACTTGATGTCGCCTTCATCGAAAATCGAGAAGCCCGGCTTGTAGCCCAGGTGTGCGTATTCACGCCGGATGATGTTCAGTCCGAGATTGTGGAACGTCGAAACGGTGAGACCTTTGCCTTCACCCTGTCGCAACAAGGTTCCAACGCGTTCCTTCATCTCCCGGGCGGCCTTGTTTGTGAAGGTGACGGCGCATATGTACTGCGCGCGGATGCCGCATTGCTGGATCAGATAGGCGATCTTGCGAGTGATCACGCTGGTCTTGCCGGAGCCGGCGCCAGCGAGTACGAGCAGTGGGCCGCTCACGTAATGGACGGCTTCCTGTTGGCGGGGGTTGAGTCGCGACATGCTGGAAGGATGAGGTCTCGGTATGCGAAGGGAGGATGGCAACGATGATCGGAGGAACGTGCCCAGCCGGCCGGAACGATCGGTCTGTAAGGCTCCGGATCGGTAACGCCGCAGTTTACCAGCCCGACGCCCTGATGCCGTTGCCAACCGACAGATCGAAAGGGAATGCAGCCGCGAATCGCCGTGGCGGCCAAGTGCCAGCCTTGGTTATTTGATGGAATAGGTTAGGCTTGCGCGATTCAGTGGTAGGAAGTCGGTCTCGGCAAGGCCCCGACGGGGTCTCAAAAACGGAAGTATGCCTCGCTCTGCGATGAGACTTGCCGGCCCAAAAGAGGCATGCCGAGGCCATCATGTGCCTTGTGTGGGTGGTCGAAAGGGGAGTCGTGTGCCCGCGAAGCCGACGCGTCTGATCTTGCTGTGTGATACACCCGAATGGGCGGGGCGCCTGCGGGTGCTGCTGCCCGAAACTGGACGTTTTCAGTTGGTCGAGGCGCACGACTGGCGCCAGACAGAAGCGCTGGCGGGCCAACGCGGCGCCCATTGCCTTCTTGTCCCTCCGCACCTCGTGCCCCATGGCGCCGACCCTGGCATTCCGGTCATTTACCTGCTCGATCGTGAGCCGGAACAGCCATTGGTAGAAGGCCGTGACTGGTTGATCCCGGACGGTCTGGAGTCGCATGGCTTGCAGCGATGCCTGCGCTACGTGGATGAGCGTAGACACCAGCAATGGTTGCTGGAGGGGCTGGCCCTCCAGGATCCGCTCACCGGCATTGCGAACCGACACGGCTTCCTTGCACTGCTCAAGGCCCGGCTGGCCGAAACGCATGGCGAAGGGCTCGTACTTGGCCATCTGGACCTGGACAACTTCCGCCACGTGAATGACGCGCTGGGTTATCAGCGCGGCGATCACCTGATCAATCAGGTCGCCTCCCGTCTCAAGGACCTGCTTGCGCCGGAAGATCTGCTTGCCCGGCTTGGTAGCGATGAATTCGCCATTCTTCTGGATACTCATGACGATCCAGCCAGAGCAGGGCGGTTGGCGACACGCATCGTCGATGCGCTTTCCGAACCGTTCCGGGTCGAGGGGGAAAGCCTGCTGTTAGGGTGTAGCCTTGGCCTTGCGCGGGCAGAGCCTACGGTCGAGGCAGACCCATTGATGTGGCATGCCCACATCGCGATGCGGCGTGCAAAGACGCAGTCAGGCTGTACCTTCCACGTCTATGACGAGTGGCTCAACCGCAGCGAGCGCAACCTCGCGGATCTTGAATCCGAATTGCGACGTGCGCTGCGCCGCGACGAACTTCAACTGCACTATCAGCCCCGGCTTTGCCTCAAGACCGGGCAGGTCATGGGCCTTGAAGCGCTCGTTCGATGGCGACATCCCGAGCGTGGGCTGCTCAGCCCCGGCGAGTTCATACCGCTGGCTGAAGACACCGGGCTGATCATTCCGCTGGGCTACTGGGTCATCAATCGTGCGCTTCGTGACATGGCGTGGCTGCGTGAACGCGGTATTGCGGCGCTGCATATGGCCGTCAATCTCTCGTTCCGCCAGTTCCAGGACAGCAAGCTATTGCCGACACTTGGCCGGCTCATTGAAGAGCGGGGTATTGACCCCAGCTGGCTGGAGTTCGAGCTGACCGAAACGTCCGTGATGCGCCGAACCGAGAACGTCATCAACACCATGCGTACGCTTCGCGAGCTGGGTGTGCGTTTTTCGCTGGACGACTTCGGCACCGGCTATTCTTCGTTCGTTCACCTCAGTGCGCTGCCTATCGCCTTGCTGAAGATCGACCGCAGTTTCGTGAGTGGCATGGCTGCCAACGCCGATAACCGCCGGTTGGTTCGGGCCATGATTCATTTGGCTCAGAATCTCGACCTCAATGTAGTGGCCGAAGGTGTCGAAACGCAGGACGAACTGGCGTTGTTGAGGCAGTTCGGCTGCGATCAGGCGCAGGGCTACCTCATCAGCAAGCCACTTCCCTTGACAGAGTTGGTTCGGTTTCTCGTCTTCGGTGCCCGGCGCAGCCCGCTCAGTCAGGGCGAAACGGGCGCCAAGTAGCGCTGCGCTTGCGGCTCAGAACAATGAGTACGGCCGTCCGGCGCTGCCATCCGCGAAGCGACTGAAGCGAAAAGCCGACAGATCAAGCTCCGTCCTGCCCTCATCGGCCCATTGAGCCATTTGCTGACCCACAATGGGCCCCATCGCAAAGCCGTGTCCACAGAAGCCTGTAGCGATGAGCAGGCCATTCAAGTCACTGGGCGCATCAAGCACCGGTATACCATCCGGGAGCACGTCGATATGGCCCGCCCAGCTTTCGACGACTCGAACACCCGCAAGACCGGGAAATGCACGTCGAAGCGATTGCTCCGAGCGCACCACCCGGCTGGCTTCAGGGGCCGCATGCGGATCGCGTTCACCAAGCGCCGGGTGATGACCGGCAAAGCGCTGGCGGATGTCGTGAAGGCAGGCACCGTTGAGACGGAAGCGGAAGCTGGCATGGTGTTCGGGCAACAACGGCAGGTACCACTTCGCGGCTCTCAGATAGCCAAGGCTGAGGTCGACATCGGCTTGAGCTTCATCAGCAATGTTGAAGGTGCCGTCTGCCCGCTGGCGAAGCCCAACGCCATGGCCAATGAAACTGTCCGCGCCGATGTGAGGGCCGGGACTGGTGCGGGACACCGTGCAGCGTACCGCCTGCTGGGGCAACGCCAGCCCCAGTGTCTGCAGCAATCGCCAGCTTGTCGCGCCGGCGGCAATCAGCACGCGGCGGGTACGGACATAGCCGCGTTCGGTTTGCACGCCGCAGACCGCACCCGCGGCACGCTCGATCGCGGTCACACCGCAGCCTTCAGCGAACACGGCGCCGCGTTCCCGTGCCCGTGAGGCGAAGGCAGGCGCAACGCGGCGTGGCTCCGCCTGCCCATCGGTGGCCGTAAACATTGCGCCGTGGCCAGTATCCTTCAAGCCGGGCAGACGTTGCGCAACTTCGGCGGGGCTCAGTAGGCGGGTATCGAGCCCATGGGTTTGCGCCACGTTGAGCCAGTCCCTGTATTGCTGAAGCTCCGCCTCGCTGTGCGCCAACAGGGTGCAGCCGCCCTGTCGCCATTCGAGCGGGGCCTGCAGCGACGTTTCCAGATTCTCCCAAAGCTTGATGGAAGCCATCATCAAGGGCACTTCCGCTGGATCACGCGCCTGCTGGCGCACGAATCCCCACGCGCGTGTTGATTGCTGGCTGGCAACGCCCGCCTTGTCGCATACCAGAACGGAGAGCCCCCGCTCTCGCAGGTAAAACGCAGCCGCGCAGCCCATGATGCCGGCACCTGCAATCACGATGTCGACTTCGTCCGGAAGCGGGGCGTCGGACGAGAGCGCAGCGTGGAGCGGATAGGTTCCAAGGGGCATTCGCAATACCGTGTAAACAAGAATCGATCCCGCAGTATGAAAATGTGGCCGACATCACGCAAGGGCCGTGAAACGCGCCGTAGCGCGGGGCTTTCAGCAACGGTAATGGCAGAATGCCTCTTGAGGTATTTAAACGACCGTTTGGCAGATGCGCTTAATGCTGTCACGGGGTCGTGCCGATATTCTCACCGACGGCCCACCTATCAGAGGCCCTTTCGTGCCGGCACTGGGTGCCGATATCTTTTTCTAAAGGACCGCCATGACGCGTTCACGTATCTCTCTTCAGATAGCGCTAGCGCTTGCGCTGGTATTGCTGCTTCTGATCAGCGCCAGCACGATGTTTGCGCTGCATTCGTTGGGAAAAGCCTCTCGCGAAACTCGCGAGGAGCATCTTCATAGCGAAGCTCGGTTGATCGTCCAGCAGCTTTCCATCTTTCATGGTGAGCTTCGGGATAGCACTCAAAAATTGAAGACGCTCTTCGAAGGGCGTTTCACGGCAGGTCTGCGCATCGCCAGCGATGAAGTTGCACCCGTAGGTGGCACACGTGCGCCTGCGCTGTATCTGGGCAGCGACACGTTGTTGAACAATGATTTCACGCTCGTTGATGAATTCCGCGCGCTTACCGGCGGCACCGCAACCGTATTCGTACGAAGCGGTGATGATTTCGTGCGCGTTACGACGTCGGTCATGAAACAGGACGGTACTCGCGCCATCGGCACGACGCTGGACAGGGCGCATCCCGCCTATAGCCGCCTGCTCAACGGTGACGCGTATATCGGCCGCGCCGTGTTGTTCGGCCGCAATTTCATGACCCAATACACGCCGGTTCGCGGCGCCGATGGTCGTGTGATTGCCGTGTTGTATGTGGGTTTTGACTACACCGAAACCCAGAATCAGCAGTTCGCGAAGCTTGGGGCGTTCCGTATTGGCGATGGCGGCACTATCGCGTTGCGCGACGAAGCCGGTAACTGGTTGATCCCGCCTGGCGGCGTGACGCTCGACACCGCAGCTGGCGAGTCTTTGCTGTCGCTTGCCAAGCAGCGTCCTGAAGGCTTCGTTTATCAGGTCGGGAATGCCGAGTTCGTTGCTGCTTCGGCGACGTTCGAGGATGGACCCTGGACGGTGTTCGTCAGCCTGCCAATGAGTGAGGTCGACGAACTGACTCACTCCGTGGGCTGGCAGCTGGTGGCGGGTAATCTGATTGCCATGCTGGTGGCGGTTGGCGCCGTTGGCTGGTACCTGCGTCGCCGTCTGCGGCCGCTCGGCATGCTTGTCGCTCAGGCCCAGGCCCTGGGCGATGGCAACCTCCACGCGCGTTCGTCCATCAACAGCAATGACGAAATTGGTGAGCTTGCCGCGAGCTTCAACCAAATGGGCGAAGCGCTGATGTCCATGGTTGCGCGTATTCGTGAAGCATCCAGCCAAGTCGGCAATCGCTCCCGCGAGCTGGCAGAACTGTCTGGCGACGCCCTGGCGGGTATCGAGCAGCAGGCCAGCGAGCTCACGAGTATGGCGGGCGCCGTGGAGGAGTTCAGCGCTACGTCACAGAACATCGCAGAGAACATGCGCACAACTCAGCACCTGGCCAGCCAGAATGCTGAACAGGCGCAAGGTGGCCATGCGGCCATGGGCGAGGCGTCGAGTGCGCTGCAGGAAATTGCGGCATCGCTGGCAGCCACCAATGAAATGCTGGGCACATTGGGCCAGCGCTCTCAGGAGATCGGCGGCATCGTCGGGGTGATCACGTCGATTGCCGAACAAACCAACCTGCTGGCACTGAACGCGGCCATCGAGGCGGCCCGAGCAGGCGAGCAGGGACGTGGGTTTGCCGTGGTCGCAGACGAAGTCCGTAGCCTGGCGGCCCGGACCCGTGAGGCGACGACCGAGATTTCGGAAATGATCGGCAGCATCCAGTCCGAGACCGGGACCGCCATCGACACCATGCGGCGTGGCAACCAGATGATGGAGGAGGGGCTGCACCTGAATGCACGCGTCGCCGAAGCGCTGTCGCACATCACGCAGCAGACGCAGGAGGCCGGTGAACAGTTCAGTGCCATCACCCAGGCAGCGAACGAGCAAAGCACCACGGCAACCGTACTCAGCGGCAATTTGCAGGGTGTGGATGCCAGCAACCGTCAGCAGCGTGGCCGTTTTGTGGAGTTGGACCGCACGGCCAACGAGCTGGAAACACTTGCTGCCAATCTACGCAACGAAGTCGAGCGCTTCCGGTAAAAAGAGCGCGTCGACTGACAGAAAAAGAGCGGCGCTGCCGCTCTTTTTCTTTGCAGCTCGTGGCCTCACACGGCCCAATGTAGAGGCTTAACTTGCCACGCCGCGATATTGCAGTGCTTCGGCAAGGTGCTGGCGGCCTATGTCCGGTACGTCCTCCAAATCCGCCAGTGTTCGCGCAACCTTTATGATCCGATGTGCCGAGCGCAGCGAAAGTCCAAGCCGTTCGCACGCTGTTTCAAGCCACCGGCGATCGTCATCGCTCAACGCGCAATGCTGGTGCAAACTCGACGGATTGAGGAATGCATTAGGGCAACCCTGGCGTTGCATTTGGCGCCGCTGGGCGTTAGCCACAATGCCGGCTGCTTCTGCCGTGGTCATGCCGGTCTGCTGGGGGCGTTTGAGCATGGTTCCTTCTCGTGCGACCGTCAGATGCAGATCGATCCGATCCAGCAGCGGTCCGGACAGCTTGCCGCGATAGCGTTGAGTTTGATCTGGCGTGCAGCGGCAGCGATTCGAGTTGTCGCCCAGATAGCCACACGGGCATGGATTCATGGCGGCGACCAACTGGAATTGCGCTGGAAAACGAACCTTGTCGCGTGCGCGCGCGATTACGATCTCTCCACTTTCAAGCGGCTCGCGAAGCACTTCCAGCACACGGCGATCGAATTCCGGCAGCTCGTCCAGAAACAGAACTCCCTGATGCGCAAGGGTGATCTCACCGGGCCTGGGTCTGCTGCCGCCCCCGACCAACGCCGGTCCTGATGCACTGTGATGCGGGTGACGGAAGGGCCGCTGCGGCCAGGCCTTAAGCGGAACATGACTGGCAACGGATTGGATAGCCGCGACCTCCATGGCCTCGCGCTCATCCAGCGGCGGCAGCAGACCCGGCAGACGACTGGCGAGTAATGTCTTGCCCGTACCCGGCGGGCCACTCAACAGGAGATTATGGCGGCCCGCAGCGGCGACCAATAGGGCACGCTTGGCGGCCAACTGGCCTTGGACATCTGCCAGATCCGGGTAGGGCGGGGACTGCCGAAGCAGACCATTGGCTTCGTAAGGCGCGATGGGTGTATGGCCGTTGAAATGGGCCGCAAGCTCCAGCAGATGTTCCGCGGCATACACCTGCAACCCGCCGGCAAGGCAGGCCTCCTCGGCGTTTTCCTTGGGCACGATCAAGGCGCGGCCCGCATCACGCGCGGCCAGCGCAGCGGGTAGTACACCTTGCACCGGCCTGATCGCGCCCGACAGCGCAAGTTCGCCGAGGCATTCGATGGATTGCAGCGCTTCGGAAGGGATCTGGCCGCTGGCTGCCAGAAGCCCCAGCGCGATGGCGATGTCGAACCGACCGCCATCCTTGGGTAGGTCCGCCGGCGCCAGATTCAGTGTTATGCGGCGACTGGGGAAATCGAAGCCGGAACTCTGAATCGCGCTTCGCACGCGGTCCTTGCTTTCCTTGACGGCTGTTTCGGGCAACCCGACCAGGGTCAACGAGGGGAGCCCATTCGCGAGATGGGCCTCTACCGTTACGGATGGCGCTTCGACGCCGACCTGAGCACGGCTGTGGATAACAGCAAGAGACATGAGATCGCTCCTTGATCACACCCCCTGCAGTCTCGGTCGCAGGGCGGTTCGGCTGCCGTGAGGATTTGGGCATCCAGTGTCAGGAGTTTGCGTGCAAGCGGCTCGAAGTGCGCTCGAACAGGTTCCAGAACGGGCATTTCTGCTGGGCTCCTCGGAACACGGTTCACACGAAGGCGCGGAGCAACACGTTAATGTCGCGGCGCGACCCGTGCAGGTCCAGGAAAGGCCGACTGAGCGTCAGCTCGGCATGCGCTGACAGACGCACGTTACGAGCCCATGTGTTCAGCCTTCCTTGTGGGTAGGAAATGCCTGTGGTCAGACACGCGATGAGGCTGGCAGCGCCAGCGCACCGCAATCGTCCGGCGGGACGCGCTCAGCCAAGCGAAGGTGCACTCAGCTGGCGCGCTGTATGGAGCCTGATATCAAGCGAGAGGTGCCTGGGGGGCTTGGGGCGCCTTAACTGCCTGGGCTTCAAGGGCTTCCAGTTTGCGCTCCAGCACTTCCAGGCGAGCGCGGGTGCGCTCCAGAACGACCATCTGTGTATCGAATTCTTCGCGGCTGACGAGATCGAGGCGGCTGAACGCGCTCTGCAGCAGCATCTTGAGCTGGGATTCCACTTCGCCTCGGGGCAAGGACGGCGCATCAGTCAGTAGGCGTGAGACCTGGGCATTGACTGTTTCGAACAAAGACTTTGGAGGCAGCATGATCAGTTCCGTCATTCAGGTTTGCTGGCATGGTAGCACGCTCACTGCAGCCCTTCGGACGGCAGGTCTGCACCGATGTGGTGCTGCTATCACAGCGCCAGTGATCGCTAATGGTGCGCCGCGACGCCTGGTTGGCCGTGAATTTTGGACGTAGGGCGTGTGGGTGGCCGTTCCCGGTCGTTTCAGGATATGTGGCAAGGATTCTGCTTAGGAGACATCAGGAGGATGCCGGTTCTGCTGGCATTCCGCGGAGCGGGGGCGCTTCGCTGCGGTAATTGGTTCTTCGCGGCCTTGGGGCTCGAACGTTACAAAGCCAGACACTGCGCTTAGACTTGATCCGGGTTCGTGTCCTGGGCGAGTCCACCTTCACGGGAGATCGTTTATGAAATTAGTCACTGCCATCATCAAGCCATTCAAGCTCGACGATGTCCGCGAGTCCTTGTCCGAGATCGGTGTTCAAGGCATCACCGTCACCGAGGTCAAGGGTTTCGGGCGTCAGAAGGGCCACACCGAGCTCTATCGTGGCGCAGAGTACGTCGTCGACTTCCTTCCGAAGGTCAAGATCGATGTTGCTATCGCTGACGATCAGCTGGATCGCGTTATCGAGGCGATCACCAAGGCTGCCAACACCGGCAAGATCGGTGACGGCAAAATTTTCGTAGTCAGTCTGGAACAGGCTATCCGTATCCGTACCGGCGAAACCGGCACAGACGCGATCTAAGCTTTTCTACCCCGCCCAGGAGCACTTTCTCATGACTCTGCGAAAATTCGCGGGGCTAGGAGCCCTTGCGTCTCTTTTTTGCCCAGGTATCGCCCTGGCGCAGGAAGGGGCGACCCTCAACAGTGGTGACACCGCCTGGATGCTGGTGTCGACGGCATTGGTGCTGTTCATGACCATTCCGGGTCTGGCCCTGTTCTACGGCGGCATGGTCCGCTCCAAGAACATCCTCTCGGTCATGATGCAATGTTTCGCTGTTACGGGGCTGATCAGCATCCTTTGGATGATCTACGGTTACAGTCTGGCGTTTGACACGTCAGGTATGGAAGCCGGCGTGCTGAACTTCAATTCCTTTATCGGTGGGTTCTCCAACGCCTTTCTGGTCAACGTCACCAAGGAAAGCCTGACCCAGGCATTTCCCGAAAGCGTATTCGTCACGTTCCAGATGACCTTCGCGATCATTACGCCGGCACTCATCGTGGGTGCGTTCGCCGAGCGCATGAAGTTCTCGGCCATGCTGATCTTCACGGGCATCTGGTTCACCCTCGTCTATATCCCCATCGCTCACATGGTTTGGAGCGGCGATGGCGCCCTGATGTGGGACTGGGGTGTGCTCGACTTTGCAGGCGGTACCGTGGTGCATATCAATGCCGGCATTGCGGGCCTTGTGGCATGCCTGATGATCGGCAAGCGCAAGGGCTTCCCGACGACGCCGATGGCGCCTCACAACCTGGGCTATACGCTGATGGGCGCCGCCATGCTGTGGGTGGGCTGGTTCGGTTTCAACGCAGGCTCCGCGGTTGCGGCGGACCAGACAGCCGGTATGGCGATGCTGGTGACGCAGATCGCGACGGCAGCTGCCGCGTTGGCCTGGATGTTCGCGGAGTGGGTCGCACACGGCAAGCCAAGTGCATTGGGCATCGCCTCAGGTGTGGTGGCCGGCCTTGTGGCAATTACGCCAGCGGCTGGCACGGTTGGTCCGGCGGGCGCCTTGGCCATCGGTATCTCTGCGGGGGTCATCTGCTTCTTCTGCGCCACCAGCCTCAAGCGCAAACTGCGGTATGACGATGCGCTGGACGTGTTCGGCGTCCACGCCGTAGGGGGTATCGTCGGCGCGATCCTGACAGGCGCCTTTGCGTCGCCTGCCCTGGGTGGGTTTGGCGAGATCGAGAGCATCGCCACGCAGCTTTGGATTCAGTTCGAGGGCGTAGCCTTCACGATCGTCTACACCGTTGTGCTGACGTACCTCATCTTGAAGGTGATTGACGTGGTTCTAGGGCTGCGTGTCACCGACGAAGAAGAGACCGTGGGCCTGGATCTGGCCCTGCACAACGAGCGCGGCTACAACCTGTAAGCCGCCTGTCACCAAAACGAGGGAAATGCGCCCGGCGCTGCCGGGTGCATTCACCGATGGCGTCCGCAATGGACGCGACAGCGAGAGGTGAATATGGAAACTACAGCAGTCATTCCCGTTCAGTACGGGCTGGATACCCTTTACTTTGTCGTTTGTGGTGCGCTGGTCATGTGGATGGCCGCAGGGTTCGCGATGCTCGAGGCCGGGCTCGTCCGCGCCAAGAACACGACCGAGATCCTGACAAAGAACATCGTGTTGTTCGCCATTGCATCAGTCATGTATTTACTGGTGGGCTACTACATCATGTATTCGAGTCCAGCCGGGGGCATTCTCCCAAGCTTCGGATTCCTGATTGGTGACGAAAACACGGCTGATGCCATCATGGCGGGCGGTGAAGATGCGCCTTACTACTCGGCCCGCGCTGACTTCTTCTTCCAGATCGTTTTCGCCGCAACCTGCATGTCGGTAGTGTCCGGCGCGGTTGCCGAGCGCATGAAGCTGTGGGCGTTCATCGCTTTTGCGGTGGTCATGGTCGGCTTCATCTACCCCGTCCAGGGATATTGGAAGTGGGGTGCCGGATTCCTCGATGAGGCTGGCTTCCTTGATTATGCGGGCTCGGGCGTCGTGCACATGGCCGGTGCCACGGCGGCGTTGGCGGGCGTTTTGTTGCTTGGCGCTCGTAAGGGGAAATACGGGCCCAACGGACAGGTAAACGCTATTCCAGGGGCTAACCTGCCGCTGGCAACGCTGGGTACCCTGATCCTCTGGATGGGCTGGTTTGGCTTCAACGGCGGTTCGCAGCTGCGCGTCAGCACGCTCGATGATGCCAACGCCGTTGCGCAGGTCTTTACCAATACCAACATGGCGGCTGCGGGCGGGCTATTAGGTTCCTTGATCGTCGCGCGCATCCTCTTTGGCAAGGCGGACCTCACCATGGTGCTCAACGGTGCGCTGGCAGGGCTCGTCGCGATCACCGCCGAACCGCTGACACCCAGTGCGCTGCAGGCCACCCTGATCGGTGCAGTGGGTGGCGTGCTCGTCGTGTTCAGCATCCTTGCGCTCGACAAGGTTCGTATCGATGACCCGGTGGGTGCAATTTCGGTGCATGGGGTCTGCGGTATCTGGGGCCTGCTGGCGGTCTGCCTGACCAATCCGGACGCGACGCTCGGGGCGCAGCTACTGGGAATCGGCTGTATCTTCGGCTGGGTCTTCGTAACGAGCCTGATCGCCTGGGGCATTCTCAAGGTGACCATGGGGCTGCGCGTCAGCGAAGAAGAAGAATACGACGGCGTCGATGTCGCCGAGTGCGGCATGGAAGCGTATCCCGAGTTCACCCGCAAATCCTGAGTGATGCGTTGATCCAGAAGCGCCCCGACTCGTCGGGGCGTTTGCGTTTCAGGGCATTCGGAATCGCCGTGAGTATTCAAGCGGTCGTTTGGCTGTTCAACGGAACGCTTTCAAGACCCCAATGGTCGGTTCTGTCGCGGCTTGTATTCGCTGTAAAGCCCACTAGAATGCGCTCGCCGAGACGCGTTGAAGCACTTTTGGTTCGATAATTGGAACTGACGAATCATGTGGCGACAGACCCTTATCCAATTGGCTCCGAAGCCACGAGGATTCCATCTCATCACGGGTGAGGTGCTCGATCGGCTGCCGGAACTGCGCCGATATCGGATTGGTCTTTTGCATCTCTGGCTTCAGCATACGTCGGCATCCCTGACCATCAACGAAAATGCCGACCCATCGGTGCGGCGCGATTTCGCACGTTTCTTCGATGGATTGGCGCCGGATGGCGAGCCGGGGTATGAGCACGATTACGAAGGCCCGGATGATCTTCCAGCTCATTTCAAGTCCAGCCTGCTGGGCTGCAGTGTGACCCTGCCAGTCGCAGAGGGGCGCTTGGCTATGGGCACCTGGCAAGGGCTGTATCTGGGGGAGCACCGGGACCATGGGGGAAGCCGGAAGATACTGGCCACCCTTCAGGGTGAGGCCGGCTGAGGCCAGCGAACCTGTTTTTGAACACAACACAACTTGCATGGCAAAAGATGTGAGGTAGAGCATGAGCGACGAAGAACTCGAACAAGACGATCTGGAAAACGGCGAAGAAGAGGATGAGGGCCTGGGTGCGGCGGACGCCGACGATAGCGATGCGGGCGACGACAGTGAGCAGACGCCAGCGCCCAGCGGCAAGAAAGCCAAGGCAGTAGAGCCTGAGGAGTTGCCATCCGTTGAAGCCAAGCAGCGCGAGCGCGATGCGCTGGCGAAGGCGATGGAAGAATTCCTTTCGCGGGGTGGTCGGGTTCAGGAAATCGAACCCAATGTCGTCTCTGACCCGCCCAAAAAGCCTGACGGCAAGTACGGCAGCCGCCCTATCTGATCAAGTCAGTCGGCGCCCATTGCCGAATCGAAGGGCAATGGATGTCGATTTTCGGTCCGTTACGGGTCGTCGTCTTCGTACGGCCCAGGACGGGCCGATGCTCATGGCATCGGCGGGGCAATCCGACCGATTTCTATATCGCCGGCGGGCGTTGAAGGGACCTGCCTGTGGGCGGACGGCAGTCCTGCTGGCCGACGGTGGCCGGCGTTTCGAAGACCGGCTACTACCAGCGGGCAAGTACCTCAGGCAGCTCGGCCAAATTACGGATTTCACGGTCTGGTGATCTTGCGCCTGTCCATGGCTTGCCCATTGGATTGAACCAGACTGTAGCAATGCACGCGGCCTGCGCGCCCGCCACATCATCCACCGGATTGTCCCCGACATGCACCGCGCTTTCAGCGGTGACTCCCGCGCGCCTCAAGGCTTCCTCGAATGGCCTCGGGTCCGGTTTTCCAACGCCTACGTCTTCAGCACTGAGTGCGAACTCGAAGTAGTCAGCCAATCCCAGCCGGCGAACGTCCGCGTTACCGTTCGTGAGTACGGCCAGTCGGTACCGGTTGGCAAGCTGTTCCAGCGCGGGCTGTGCTTCCGGGAAAAGCTCTATTTGATGACGGGCGGCAAGAAAGACCTCGAAGCCGGTTTCGGCCAGGGATTGAGCTTCTCCCAGGGCATAGCCCGCATCGGTCAATGCATGTTGCAGCACTCGACGACGCAATTCACTGATGCGATGCCGCAACGCTGGTTCGTCCTCGACCAACTGCGCGCGGATAGTGCCAAGGTGTTCGACTGGCATGTGGGCCAGGCGAGGTGCTTCCCGAGCCAGCCATTCACGCAAGGCAGCCTCTGCATTGAGGATCACCGGGGCGACCTCCCATAGGGTATCGTCCAGATCGAAGGTGATCAGCTCAATCGTCATTCTTCCGTACCTGTCGGCGTAGCGGGCTTGCGGCGTGCCCTTGGGTGCGCGGCGTCATAGACGCTGGCAAGATGCTGGAAATCCAGATGGGTATAGATCTGCGTCGTGGAAATGTCGGCGTGGCCGAGCAGTTCCTGCACGCCACGCAGGTCCTGAGACGATTCCAGCAAATGGCTGGCGAAACTGTGGCGGAGCATGTGCGGATGAAGATGCTGTCCCAGTTCGCGTACGCCGGCCTGCCGCAGGCGCAGCTGGACAGCGCGGGCGCCAAGGCGTGTGCCTTTCCGAGTAATGAAAAGCGCGGTGCTCGACGGATCGGCCAGTGCGCGAAGCGGCAGCCACGCGTCGATCGCTTCACGCGCCTTTCGACCCACAGGGACGATACGGTCTCGGCCACCCTTGCCCTTGACCCTGACCAGGCCTTCACCTGCGTCGAGCTGGTCCAGATCCAGGCCTACAAGCTCGGAAAGGCGTAATCCCGAGGAATAGAGAAGCTCGAGCATCGCCTGATCCCGCCGGGCCAGAAAGTCGTCTTCTACCGCGCCGTCAAGCAGCTGCTTGGCGAGGTCCACATCCAGCACCTTGGGCAAGCGCTTCTCGCTGCGAGGAGGGCGCAGCCCGGCGGTAGGATCATGCTCGCAAAGTCGTTGGTGCACCAGGTAGCGGTACAGGCCGCGGGCGGCTGACAGCAGCCGTCCGATGCTTCGCCCGGAAAGACCCAGATGGTGAAGCTTTGCCATCAGATGGCGGAGGTCGGGTGCACTGACCTCTGCCCAACATGTGCGCCCTTGGCTGTCGCACAATGCGCGTAGCTTATCCAGGTCTCGCGCATAGGCGCTTAGCGTATGAGGGGAGCACTGGCGCTCGTGCCGCAGGTGACTGAGATAACGGTCGATGTCTGCCTGCACGAAGCGCCTCCTGGCCTGCCTAACGAACCGAGCGCAGTGGTGTAGCGAAGCCCGGCAATACGCGCACCATCACATCCGCGATGTAGCTTAGGAAAAGCGTGCCGACCGAGCTTTTATACTGCTGAGGGTCGATGCTGCCGATAGCCAGCAGGCCATGGTGATTGAGTGTGACCAGTGCCGTCGAGCCGACCTTGCTGCCGTCGTCGCCGAACAGGAAATTCAACTCGTGGGGACGCAACGCGCCGCAAACGGTCTTGCCACCTGCGAGCAGGCTGCCAATGGCATGCTGGGCCTCGGATTGGGTGACGGTTCGTCCGACGGGATGGGGCGCTTCGCTGTAGAGGATGAGGCTGACGAAGGGCACGTTGAAGCCATGGCGCAGGCTGTCTTCAACGCTGCTGACCACCTCTTCCAGGGTCGATGCGTCGAGCAGGTCCAGAACGAGGCGGCGGGTTTTGTCGAACAGCCTGTCATTGTCGCGCGCCACGTCCATTAACTCGGACAGGCGATGGCGCATCTCGATATTGCGCTCGCGAAGCAGCTTGACCTGTCGCTCCACCAGCGAGACCGTCGTGCCCATTTGGTGAGGAATGCGCAGCTCCGGTATCAGTTCTTCGTTATCGACGAAGAACTCCGGGTGCTGACGCAGGTACTCGGCAACGGCAGTAGCGTCGAGTGTGGAAGGGTTCGTTGTCTCGGTCATAAGCGGATCTGGCCTTCGTACACGCGTGCGGCAGGGCCGGTCATCATAACGGGCTTGCCGGGGCCTGCCCACTCAATGGTCAAGCGACCGCCGTTGAGCTCCAGCTGGACAGGCGAATCCATCCAGCCTTGACTGATCGCGGCGACGGCGGCCGCACAGGCACCCGTTCCGCAGGCCTGGGTTTCGCCGGCACCGCGCTCCCAGACGCGCAGGCGTCCGCGCTTGCGATCCAGTACCTGCAGGAATCCCGCATTGACGCGTTGCGGAAAGCGGGTGTGGTTTTCAATCTTTGGCCCGAGCTCCCGAACGGGCGCTTGTTCGGCGTCCGGTACGCGGATGACCGCATGAGGGTTACCCATCGACAGCGCGCAGATCTCGTGCGTCTGTTCGTCGATATCCAGCGCATACACCGACGCCTGCTCCGGAGCCTCGAATGGGATCTGCTCGGGCGCGAAGCGCGGAGGGCCCATATCGACGGTAACCTGTCCGTCCTGGCGAGTCTGCAGTTCTATGATGCCGCTCTTGGTCTGGACACGTATCACCCGCTTGGCGGTGAGGCGCTTGTCCAGTACGAACCGAGCAAAGCAGCGAGCACCGTTGCCGCACTGCTCGACCTCCGAGCCGTCGGCATTGAAGATCCGGTAGCGGAAGTCGACGTCGGGGTCGCTTGGCGCTTCGACGATCAGAAGCTGATCAAAGCCCACACCCGTGTGACGGTCGCTCCACTGGCGCACGTGCTTGGGTTGGATATGCGCGTGTTGGCTAACGAGGTCCAGGACCATGAAGTCGTTGCCCAGCCCGTGCATCTTGGTAAAGCGCAGTAGCATGGGAAAACCTCAGGCCGGCAGCAGGCTTTCACCCGCGTACAATTCCTCGAGCGTTTCACGGCGACGGACTTCGAACGCTTGCTCGCCGTCCACCATGACCTCGGCGGCGCGGCCGCGGGTGTTGTAGTTGGAACTCATGACGAACCCGTAGGCACCGGCAGAGCGTACGGCCAGGAGGTCGCCTTCGGCGAGTGACAGCGTGCGCTCCTTCGCCAGGAAGTCGCCGGTCTCGCAGATGGGGCCTACCAGATCGTAAGAACGGGCTTCACCTTCTCGCGGGGTGACCGGCACCACGTCCATCCACGCCTGATAGAGGGCAGGGCGAATGAGGTCGTTCATTGCCGCATCGATGATGGCGAAATCCTTGTGCTCGGTGTGCTTGAGGTATTCCACCTGTGTGACCAGCAAGCCGGCATTGGCTACCAGATAGCGTCCGGGTTCGAATACGAGGGTAAGCGCACGACCGTCGATACGCTTGCGTACTTCGGCAATGTAGTCGGCGGCGGGCGGCGGCGTTTCATCCTTGTAGCGAACACCCAGGCCACCACCGAGATCCAGATGGCGGATGACGATCCCGCGTGCGGCCAGACGGTCGATCAGCGCAAGCAAGCGATCAAGGGCGTCCAGGAAGGGTGGCAGCGTGGTCAGCTGCGAACCAATGTGGCAGTCCACGCCGACGATCTCGAGGTTCGGCAGTTCGGCAGCGCGCGCATATACCGATTCGGCGTCCGCGATATCGATTCCGAACTTGTTCTCCTTGAGTCCTGTGGAGATATAGGGATGTGTCCCAGCGTCCACGTCCGGATTGACCCGCAGGGAAACGGGCGCCTTGACACCCATCTGCTCGGCGACCTCCTGGAGACGTTCCAGCTCGGCGGTGGATTCCACGTTGAAGCAGTGGACACCCACTTCCAGCGCGCGACGCATGTCATCACGGGATTTGCCAACGCCCGAGAAAACGACCTTCGCCGGGTCGCCACCCGCCGCGATGACGCGCTCGAGTTCCCCTGCCGAAACGATGTCAAACCCGGAGCCAAGGCGGGCGAGCACATTCAGAACGCCCAGGTTCGAGTTTGCCTTGACCGCATAGCAGACGAGATGAGGCACCCCAGTGAGCGCGTCGGCGTAGTTCGCATACTGCGCTTCGATATGCTGGCGGGAATAGACATAGGTTGGGGTGCCAAAGCGGTCCGCAATCGCGGACAGCGCGACGCCTTCCGCGAAGAGCGTGCCCTCGCGGTATTCGAAAGCTTCCATGTTGCGCTCCTCGTTACAGTTCGAACCGGTCTTTGCTGTTGCCGGCCTTGGTGTCGTCCGGAAGATACAATGGGCCTTTCTGGCCGCATCCGGCGAGGGCGCCGCAAAGAACGGCGAGAGCGAGGAAGGGAAGCAGGACGCGCTTCATGGAAGAATCCTTTGTCATAAGCATGAATGCGTCCGAGTATACCCACGCCCCGGCGCCTTGCCTATTCGGCAAAGGCCCGTACGGCGGGCGTTGCGGCAGGCGGACGCCGCGTCAGTCGGGCGCTCCGGAATTTCGTCCGAACGCATATCCACCGTTATCATTGTCTGGGAGATCTACACCATGAGCCTTACCGAAGCGCAATTTCACGCCCTTGTCGATGAGGTCCAGACCCGCGTCGAAGACATCTTCGACGACGCCGATTCCGACATTGATGTGGAGAATGCCGGTGGTGTCCTTACGGTTCGCTTTGAGAACCGCAGCCAGCTGATCCTGAGCCGTCAGCCACCGTTGCGTCAGCTCTGGGTCGCAGCGCGGTCGGGAGGATTTCACTTCGACTACGATGCGGACGCCAGCCGCTGGGTTTGTCAGGGCAGCGGCGAACCGCTTGACGCGCTGCTCAACCGGGTTGCTGGAGAGCAGGGTGGTGAGGCGCTGGACTTCTCGGCGATCTGATTGCCGATCGGCGGTCGGCGCCCGACCCTTCTTGCTTATTTGATGTGCTGTGTTACGGTCCAAGAGTCGGCTTTCGTCGACCCTGACACCGTAAACGTGACCCCGCTTCTTGCGAACGGCAGTTTCTGCCTGCGTCTTCCGCCGGACCCGAACCGCGCGCCGCAGGCATGCCGATTCCGTGAGCGGGGTTTTTGCTTTTCCGAACTAGCCAAGGAGCGTGTTCTCTTCATGACTACCGCACCCGCGATTACCGTTACTCGCCTGGACCTGAAACGTCTGGAAAATCTGCTCGACAGTCTGGAGGACTTTGGCCCGGCGGCCGAAGCGCTCGACGAAGAGCTGGCTCGGGCCAACGTGGTTGCCCCGGAAGAAGTACCGCCGCAGGTTGTGACCATGAATTCACGAGTGCATTGCCGCGAAGAGGGCAGCGGGAAGGACTATCACCTGACGCTTGTCTACCCTCAGGATGCGCGCACTGAGGGCAACGTCTCGGTACTTGCGCCGATGGGCAGTGCGTTGCTTGGACTTTCCGTCGGGCAACGCATCGACTGGCCAACGCCTGCCGGGAAACAGATCAAGCTGACCTTGCTGGATGTCGAGTACCAACCCGAGGCGGCGGGCGATTTCAATCGCTGAGACAATTCTGCGCCGGCCGCAGGGTCGGCGTACTCAGACGTCTTCTTCTGGCATCTGAGGTAGCGCGCGAAGCGCCAGTTCATAGCGTTCGCCATCGAACGCTCGATCCTCGGCCATCATGGTCCGGATCTCCCAGGCCAGTACGAGCGCCATCATCTGCAGGATGTCTTCGCGTTCGTACCCCACCAGGCTCAACTTGTTGTAAACAGCCTGTGTCGCTGGTGGCTCGCCACTCTCAAGTTGGTTCTCGATCGCCTGGATCAGTTGGGTTTCGGCAAACGCCTCATCGTCTTCTTCGTGCACGCTTCGCTCCTCTGATGGAGTAAACAGTCTGCCACGCCGGTCGTATGCTTGGCTAAGCCCGCTGCCAGCTCCGGAGCAGTGGGCGCTGTTCGAACGGATTCCAGATGATTACTTATTACGCCTTGCGTCACGGCACCTTGCAGCGTCAGGACGTGCACGACCTTTCTTCGATACCCGAGGGGGTCCTCTGGATTGATCTCATGTGCCCAACGGCTGACGAAGAGCATTTTGTCGAGTCTTCACTTGGGGTCAAGATTCCGACTCGGGAAGAGATGGCGGAGATCGAAGACTCCTCGCGCTTCTACGAGGATAGCGGCACGCTCTATCTTACGCCGACCGTCATCAGTGGGATCAGTGAAGGCACACCGGAAAGCGAAGAACTTTTCTTCGTCATCGGTCAATCGATTCTGGTAACCGTCCGCTACGCCGAGATGACGGCGATACGCAGCTTTCCAACCCGTGTCGGCCGGCAGCCGGAGCGGCATCGCAGTGCCGACGCCATTTTTGCGTCTCTGGTGGACGCATTCATCGACCGTATCGCCGACACGTTGGAAGACATGCAAACTCAGCTGACGCGGCTATCCGAGCGCATATTCAGAGAGCCCAACGGTAATCACGAAGAAGGTGAGCTGCAGCGCGTCATCAAGCACCTGGGCCGGCACAATGCGCTGCTGTCCATGCTCAGCGAGAGCCTCCTGACGTTTGGTCGGCTGATTACGTTCACGCGCCTTGGAAAAAAGGAGTGGCTGGGCGAGCAGGCCAGGGCTTCACTCAAGGCCGTCGAGCGCGACTTGCGGGCGCTGAGTGTCTATCAGGATCGGATGTCCGGAGAAATCGCCTTTCTGCTCGATCTAACCCTGGGCCTGATAAACATCGAGCAGAACAATATCATCAAGGTGTTCTCGATCGCCGCCGTGCTGTTTCTGCCGCCTACATTGGTGGGGACCATCTACGGCATGAACTTCGAGATCATGCCCGAACTTAAATGGACCTACGGTTATCCGTTGGCGTTAGGTGCAATGGTGGCCTCGGCAGCACTTTCCTATACGGTGTTCAAGATCAAGCGCTGGCTATGACCGGACCCGGATAGCATTACGGCACCCGAAGGTGCCGTAAGTGAACATCAGGGCTTGTCTGCAAGCCGCTGCAAGTTACCGTTGATCTTGAAGAGCACGATCATCAGCTCACACCAGATGCGGGCGCCGATGCAGCCGAAGAAGATCATCCCCAGGCCCTGAATCAGGCTTCCGTATGTCGAGAAGATGGTTGAGAGCCCGCTGATGACGGCGCCGGCCAACAGTAGCCAGTACAGGATGGTGATGATCTTCGGGGTGATCATCGAATCGAAGAAGAACAGGTCGCGCACGCGCAAAGCTCCTTTTGCTGGGGAGGGATGCGAGGCATCAGCCTCGCGGGGTGGCGAGCTTAACAAAATGTGACGGCGTTACGCTCACTGTGCAGCGTCGACCAATGCCTTCCCGGTCAAGCGATAGGTGGTCCACTCGTCCTGTGGCTTCGCGCCCATTGACACATAGAAGTCGATCGCAGGCGTATTCCAATCCAGTACGGACCACTCCATGCGACCACATCCGCGTTCCACGGCGTGTCGGGCAAGATACTTCAATAATGCCTTGCCGGCGCCCAGGCCACGGGCTTCTGGGCTGATATAGAGGTCTTCCAGGTATAGGCCATGCTTGCCGAGCCAGGTCGAATAGTTGAAGAAATACACGGCATAGCCAATGGGTTCGCCGGCTTGTTCGCAAATCAGAGCGTGCGATGTGCTCCCTTCCCCGAAAAGGCTATCGGCGATACCGGCAGCATCAGTCTTCACTTCGTGCTCGGCTTTTTCGTAGATGGCCAATTCGGTGATGAAGCGCAGAATGAGCGCTGCGTCACCAGATGTAGCGGGCCGGATGGTCAGTGACATCTGTAATTCCAAATTCTAGGTGAAGCGGTACAGCAGTGCCGCTCAGCCTGCGTTCGACATGAGCGTCGAACACAGGCTGGCGATGGCCGCAACGGGCCCGTTCCGTGCCGATCAGCGTGTAGCGAGCAGATCGCGGCCGCGGGCAACGGCTGCACGGACCTGCGATGGCGCGGTGCCACCGACGTGATCCCGTGCGTTGACTGAGCCTTCCAGTGTCAGTACGGCGAAGACGTCATCACCGATCTGATCGCTGAACTGTTGCAGTTCAGGCAGCGTCATTTCGGCCAAATCCTTGTTGTTCTCCACGCCATAGCGCACGGCGTGGCCAACGATTTCGTGACAGTCGCGGAATGGAAGACCCTTGCGTACCAGATAGTCAGCCAGGTCCGTAGCGGTGGAAAACCCACGCCGCGCGGCTTCTCGCATCTGTTCGTGACGTGGCTTGATTGCGGGGACCATGTCGGCAAACGCACGCAGAGAATCGCGCAGTGTGTCGGCCGCGTCGAACAAGGGTTCCTTGTCCTCCTGATTGTCCTTGTTGTACGCCAACGGCTGGCCCTTCATCAGGGTCAGCAACCCCTGCAACGCGCCGAATACGCGGCCGGTCTTGCCGCGAACGAGTTCGGGTACATCAGGGTTCTTCTTCTGCGGCATGATCGAGCTGCCGGTGCAGAAGCGGTCTGGCAGGTCAATGAACTGGAACTGGGCGCTTGTCCACAGCACGAGTTCTTCGGAAAAGCGTGACAGATGCATCATCGCCACCGAGGCCGCGGCGCAGAACTCAATGGCGAAGTCGCGATCGGACACGCTGTCCAGCGAGTTGCCGCCAACCGCTTCGAAACCCAGCAGCTGGCAGGTCATGTTGCGGTCGATCGGATAGGTAGTACCGGCCAGCGCCGCGGCCCCTAGTGGCATACGATTGGCGCGCTTGCGGCAGTCGACAAGTCGCTCGTAGTCGCGTGACAGCATTTCGAACCAGGCCAGCAGGTGGTGCCCGAAGGTTACCGGCTGTGCCGTTTGCAAGTGGGTGAAGCCCGGCATGATGGTCTCGGCTTCACGCTCGGCCAGGCCAAGCAGGCCATCCTGAAGGCGGCTGATTTCCGCGAGAATGGCGTCAATCTCGTCGCGAAGCCACAGGCGGATGTCCGTCGCGACCTGATCATTGCGACTGCGGCCAGTGTGCAACTTTTTGCCCGTGATGCCGATGCGCTGGGTCAGGCGGGCTTCGATGTTCATGTGAACGTCTTCGAGATCCACGCGCCACTCGAATTGGCCAGCTTCGATCTCTGCCTGGATCTCGCGCAGGCCAGCATGGATGGCGTCACGCTCCTCTTCTGTCAGTACGCCAACCGCCGCCAGCATAGTGGCATGAGCCATCGAGCCCATGATGTCGTGGCGGTAGAGGCGTTTATCGAAGTCGACCGAAGCAGTGAAACGGGCGACGAATGCGTCCACGGGCTCGCTGAAGCGGCCTCCCCAGGACTGGTTGGTCTTGTCGGTGCTCATGGAAACGGCTCTTGCAGTGTCGGACGAAAAGTGACCGATGATAACAGTCTGCTCGCCTGACGGCGCGTTCAGGCCTCGAAACCGGTCTGCACGGACTAAACGGTCGCCTCCCTTGGGTCAGGCCGTTTGCCGCGAGGGGCAGGTTTCTCTGCCGGGCGGCGCGGTGTGCTCGCCCAGAACCCGGCGATAGGCATTCAGGGTGTCCTCGGCGCATTGAGTCCAGGAGAAATGCGTGAGCCGTTCGCGTCCAAGCGTTCTGAGCTCAGCAAGGGTGGCATCGTTATAGACGGTGCTTTCGATGACATGGCTCATTTGCTCCACATCATCGGGCGAAAAATAGACGCCAGCATTGGCGACTACCTCCGGCAGCGAACTGCTGTTGCTGGTAATCACCGGGCAGTCGTTGGCCATCGCCTCCAGGGGGGGCAGGCCAAAGCCTTCGTATCGGGACGGGTAAACAAAGGCGCGTGCGTGGGTGTAATAGGCGCCAAGGCTTGCATCTTCGCCTCGAACAGCAAGCACTTGATCGTCTCCAAGGCCCAGCCGAGCCATCAGTGACCGCTCCTCGCCTGTCAGTGCCCCGCCGCCGAAAGCGATAACGCAGAAGTCGCGTTTCAACCTCGGCGAGGCAGCTACCGCCCGGAGCAGGCCGCTGAAATTCTTGTAGCTCGCGCGGCTGCCAACATAAAGCAGGTAAGGACGCTCTCGCGCCACGTCGATTATCGGGCCGTCATTGGGCAGGTCGTCGTAGCCATGGTAGACCGTGGATATTTTTTCATCGGGTGTGCCCAGCAGCTCTATCAGGTCGCGCTTGGTACTTTCCGAGATGCAAATGACGTGATCTGCGCGCGCGACCGCCGCGCGTTTCATCGCCGCGGACTCATCGAAGCGATTGAACGACTCAGGGAATTTTTCGTGCGTCATGTCATGCACGGTGACGACCGTGGGGGTCGAACGGGGAGCGGACGACCGGTAGGCGTAATAAGTCTCATGGACGAGATCAGGCTTCCAGCGCTTGAAATCACAAGTGGTGGCAGCGCGGTTCCAGCGAGCGATCAAGCGGCCGCTTTTGGGCGGAAATGCGTTTAGCTCGCGGCCGACGAACGTCCCGTCGGGTAAGTCCCGAACGTATCGGTTGCGATGGATCGGGGCGACGACTCGAATGCTCTGCTGTAGTTGCTTCAAATGCGTGGCAAGCGCGACTACGTAGCGCGAGATTCCACCATACGATTGCATGGCGAACGCTTGATGATCAAAGCCAATTTTCATGAGCACCTGCCGGGCAGTTCCTGCCGTCTATTGGAGTAATGGGCCTATCTGAAACGGGGCCCTTCCGACCGACATGCATCCTGCTTGTCGGTATTGTCCAACCGTTGATAATCAGTCTGGGATCAGCTTGGCGGCTTGCTCGTGTACACGGCGTGCCTTGTTCAGCACCATGACGATCAGCCAAACGTTCACGAGCCCGTTGGCCAGCGCAAAGCCATTGACCAGCGCGCCTGCATCCTTGATGTAGAGCGCACCCACGGCGATGGCGAGCAGGCGCAAGCAGGTAGATGCGACTTCGTAGAGGAAGAAGTGGCGCTGCATCGACAGCGCAGGGCCTGCCGCCACGACAGGCGCACAGGTAAAGCCGATGAACTCGGCCACGGCCAGCCACCGGGCAAATTCGCCCGCGATCCGCCATTCCTCACCAAATACCCAGGCGAACAAATCGGGGCCGGTTACTGCAACGATGAGAAACGGCACGAAACCGATCGCGGCAAGCCCGCCGATTCCGCGAGCGAGCAGGCCTGCTACGGGCTGTCCTGCATGTAGCGCTTCAGTAACCTTGGGGTAATAGACGCTGCTAACCGACCGGCCGATAAAGTTGGTCGGAATCGCCAATACCTGCACGCATAGCGCAAAGAAGCCTGCCGGAATCGCACCGAACGAGGCCGCGAGTACCAGCGTGGGCACGTGATGCGAGAACGCATTAATGAGCATCTGGGGCGCCCGGAACAGGGGGAAGTCCCGATAGCGCCTGATGAGCTCACGAGCAGACGCTGGTGGCGTGGTGGTGTCCGTCTCTGGGAGTGGCGTGTAACGGCCATATCGGATGCCGAACAGCAACAGCAGCGTGTATATGACTTGTTGCAGTGCAGTGGTGATAACCAGTACCGGCGCGCTGGCATGGATCAGGCCCGCGGCGCTCCGCATGGAGTTGTAGCACAGTGCCTGTATCGCCGCGGCCCGTGCTGTAAGTCCGAAGCACTGGTTGCGATAGAGCCATTGCTGGGTGATTTCAAGCGTCGCCGCGCTGAACATAACGATCGGCAGCAGCATCAGATAGGGCTTTAGCAGCCCGATCCCCAGCGCATCGGCGAGCGAGTCGCCACATATATATAGAATCAGCGCCAAGACACACGCAATTACCGTGGCGATGAGGAGCGAGGCGCGGACCAGCGTGCAGGCATCGGCCTGGCGACGGGGCAATACGATCGCCATGGGAAGCGTCAGTGCGGCTACCGGTATCAGAATGATGGTGAGGCTCTGGAAAGTACCCAGCACACCAAAGACTTCCGGGCCATAAATGCGCATGATCACGGGGATCAGCGCAAGATTGATGAGCTGGGCGCCCGCCGTTCCTGACACCGCCGTGAGAATATTGCGCACGAGCTTGTTCTCACGCAGTTGTGATCCAAGCGCACGAAGCTTAACCGAGATAGAAGAAGGCATTTTGGTCCACTTCGCCAGGCATCCATGTCGTCAACGTTGGGCCGGCTTCATCCTTGTAGGACGCAATTTCTGCGCTTGATTGCAATGTCACGCTTGGCCGCGAAGCTGCTGCAAACCCGTTGAGGCGTGTGCAGCACCGGAACAAATCCGCCCGGCCATTACGTGACGCAGATCATCGTTCCGGTCTTGCCAAAGAGCAATAAAAATTTGAATTGAGATATGCGCTTCATCACATTTTTTTTGTGAATTGACTCACACTGCCCGCAATAGCTGTGCCGATAACGTTGATTGTTTACGTTTTGAAACATTTTTCATGGCTGATATGGATGGCTAATTGCTATCTATCAGCATAAAGCTGGCTGGCCTCTGTACGAACAAGATTGCCCGGCTCCGGCAGTACAACTCCTTCCATGCGTATTCTCGATGCAGCGGATGTTGATGTGCATGAAGTGTAAGCAAGGCGTGGCTACAGTCTGTCGGAATCCTGCAAGGTTTCGCGATTACTGCGAACGGTGATCGATATGACTGTACGCCGCCGCTGACTGACGCCGACCCGGCACGTAGGCTGGCTTTCAGGCAATTGGGGCGCGCTGTCCCAGGGAGCGTCCGCTGTTCGGGGACATTACTGAAACATCCATATCAAAAAGCCGGGATAGCTTTCCTGTGCGGGTCAGTGATAATGCGGGGCAGCTTGTCTTCAAGCCATGTTCCAACCACCGAGGGCTACCCCATTCATGTGGTACAACGGTCTACTTGATCTTTCCGTGTGGCAGCTAATAGCCGTCACGCTTGTGCTGACGCACATCACGATCGTGAGCGTCACGGTTTACCTGCATCGCTATTCGGCGCACCGTTCGCTGGAGCTGCATCCAGCACTCAAACATTTTTTCCGCTTCTGGCTGTGGCTCACCACCGCCATGAACACCCGCGAGTGGACAGCCATCCACCGCAAGCACCATGCGAAATGCGAAACCGAAGATGATCCGCATAGCCCCGTTGTGAAGGGGCTGAGCACGGTCATGCGTCGTGGCGCTGAGCTTTACAAGGCCGAGGCGAAAAACGAAGAGACCCTGCGCATCTACGGCAAGAACTGCCCGGACGACTGGATCGAGCGCAAGCTGTACAGCCGGTACCCCAATCTGGGCATCGTTTTCATGCTGCTGATCGACATTGCGTTATTCGGTGCGCTGGGCCTCACAGTGTGGGCCGTGCAGATGGCCTGGATTCCCTTCTGGGCAGCCGGGGTCGTCAATGGGCTCGGCCATGCCATTGGCTACCGCAACTTTGAATGCCGGGACGCCGCCACCAACCTGGTTCCGTGGGGCATCATCATTGGTGGTGAAGAGCTGCACAACAATCACCACACCTATCCCAATTCGGCCAAGTTATCCGTACGGAAATGGGAATTCGACATGGGTTGGGCCTGGATCCGGCTCTTCTGCATCTTGAAGCTTGCGAAGGTGCAACGTGTAGCGCCCATTGCGCATCGCGTCGAGGGCAAGGGGCAGCTGGATATGGATACCGCCATGGCTATCCTGAACAACCGCTTTCAGATCATGGCGCATTACCGCAAGACGGTGATTGCGCCCCAGGTGAAGCATGAGTTGTCGGTTGCCGATAAGTCTGTCCACCACCTGTTCCGTCGGGCGAAGTCCCTGATGTCCCGCGAAACGAGCCTGATGCGCGAACAGCACCATACGCATCTGCAGGCGGTCCTTGAGCAGAGCCAAGCGCTGAAAGTGGTTTATGAGAAGCGTTTGGCACTACAGTCGATCTGGGTACGAACCAGCAGTAATGGACACGAGATGCTGGCAGCGATAAAGGAATGGATTCAGGAGGCAGAGGCCACTGGGATCAACGCGCTGACCGAGTTTGCCGAGCAACTCAAGACCTATTCGCTGCGCCCTGCGACCGCGTCCTGAAATTGAGTGGTGCGTCACGTTCCGGATAGGCGGCACTGTTCGCATGATAAAAAGCCCGCGAAAGCGGGTTTTTTTTTGAAATTCTGCTGTCAGAGGCACATTCAAACCGTCGTAGAGAGTCGCGCCATGGATGATGCCGCCGGCCATTCAACAGAACTGGAACAATTGACGCTCGCCTTGTTGCACAGCAGGGGTGAGGTCGAGCGGCTGCGTGAACGTGAGGAAATGTTCAGTAGCTTGCTGGGAAGCGTAAACGCGGTGTTGTGGGCCTTCGACTGGAAAGCGCAGCGCTACACCTATGTCAGCCCCGCGTATGAACGTGTTTTTGGCCGCTCCGCCGCGCTGCTGCTTGCAGACTACGGCGAGTGGCGCAACAGCATCTATCCGGATGACCTCGACTATGCCGAGCAGAGCCTGGCTGAAGTCCTGGTGAAGGATGCGATGGAGGGACGCGAGTACCGAATCATCCGCAGCGATGGCCAAGTCCGCTGGCTAAGCGACAAGTGCTTCGTCAGTCGCCGGGAAGGCGATAGCGATGTTGTCATCGTTGGGATCGCCGAAGACATCACCGAGAAGAAACAACTCGAAGGCGAGTTGCATCGGCTCGCAACCACGGACGTGCTGACCCAGAGCAGCAACCGGCGGCACTTCTTCGATTGCGCCTTGCGTGAATTCGAGTTGGCCCGCGAATTCGGCAGCCCGCTGGCGTTCCTTCTGCTCGATATCGATGACTTCAAGAAGATCAACGATCGCTACGGTCACCAGATGGGCGATCAGGTACTGCAGCGCATTGCGCAGTCAGGATCCAACGTGCTGCGTCGCGGCGATCTCTTCGGGCGCATTGGTGGCGAGGAATTTGCCGCGCTCCTCCCGGGGTGCACGCCTGACCTGGCCCTGCAAATTGCTGAGCGCCTGCAACGGGAAGTTCAGCGTCTCCATTTCCCCACCGAGCAGGGCGGTTTTGGCGTCACCCTTAGCCAGGGCCTCACCAATCTCCGTGCAACTGACCTGTCCCTCGACGCAATGTTTGGTCGTGCTGACGCAGCCATGTATCAGGCCAAGCGTTCGGGCAAGAACCAGATCATTACGGCCGAAGACGACATCGAACATCCCGGCGGCGGGTGACGCCAGTCGGCACCTTAAGTTCAGCAAGACTTCTTTTTTTCCCAAAAGATGGCATGCTAGGCGCGTCTCGAGCTCTGACAGGGGGTTTTGTCAGGCTTGGATAGCGCCTAATGCTGGGCGTTGCGCTGAATAAGAGGATGTCGGGACGTAACGTCGTGAGTCAGGCAACCGCGACTTCGCACTCTGCAGACGCTGCCATGGGTTCGCCCTGGTCGTTGTCGGGGAGCGGGCGCAGGTCAGGGCTGACCATGTAGTCACGATTCGCAACCAACAGCGATATACCGCCCCGGTGGATGCCGGGTCCGTTGCACGTGATCTCTACACACACCATTGGAGACAACAAGAACATGCTCAAGACTAAACTGGGATTTGCCATTTCCGCAGCGACGCTTGGAATGGCCTTGAGCCAGACCGCATCTGCCGACTTCATTGGCGACAGCAAAGCCAACGTCAGCCTGCGTAACTTCTATTTTAACAACGACAACCGCAGCAACCTTGCTCCGACGCAAAACAGCGATGGGCGTACACCTTCCAAGACGGAAGAGTGGGGGCAGGGCTTCATGGTTGACTACAAATCGGGCTTCACCGAGGGCACCGTAGGTTTCGGCCTGGACGCGCTGGCACTCGTCGGCCTGCGTTTGGACGGTGGTAAAGGGAATCACCAGGGCAGCTCGATGATCCCGGACAAGAGCGACGGCTCTGCCCGTGACGAATGGAGCCATGCAGGTGCCAACGCGAAGGTCCGTTTCTCCAAGACCACCGCGACTTACGGTAATGCACTGATGCCGAAGCTGCCGATCCTGGTAGCGAACGATGGTCGTCTGTTGCCGCAAACCTTCGAAGGCGGCATTGTCACCTCGAACGAGATCGACGGCCTGACCCTGACTGCTGGCCAGATCGAGCACGCCGTAGGCCGTGCATCGACCAACCGTACCAGCCTGTCCGTTGCTGGTGCTTCGCAGGACAGCAACCAGTTCCGTTTCGCCGGCGCCGACTGGAAGCCGATGAAGGACCTGACCGCTCAGTACTACTTCGCCAACCTGGACGACTTCTACAAGCAGCACTTCCTGGGCCTGACCCACACGCTGCCGATTGCTGACAAGCAGTCGCTGAAGACCGACCTGCGTTATTTCCGCACCCGCGGCGAAGGCGAGAACAGCAAGGGCACTGCTGGCTATCGTTTCGGTGGTTACACCCGCGACAACGACGGCAAGATCGACAACAACACCTGGAGTGCTGCATTCACATACAGCATCGACAGCCATGCCATCATGCTTGGCCACCAGCGTGTATCGAACAACAGCAACTTTGCTCAGCTGAACCAGGGCAACATTGGCGAAGGCGCGGGTGGCGGTAGCCTCTACCTGCTGACCGACCGTCAGATCAACTCCTTCAGCCGCGCTGGTGAAAACACCACGTTCGGTCAGTACAGCTACGACTTCGCAGCCCTGGGTGTACCGGGTCTGAAGACATCGCTGGCTTACCTGAAAGGTGTTGACGGCCGTGCCAACAATGGCAACCGTGGCGACGAGTGGGAGCGTGACCTGACCATCGAGTACGTCATCCAGAACGGCGCTGCCAAGGGCCTGGGCTTCGCCTGGCGTAACGCGTCGTACCGTTCCGGTATCGACGGTGTTCGCGATCAGGACCAGAACCGCGTGATCGTCAGCTACACCCTGTCGCTGCTGTAATAGGCACCGCATGAAAAACCCGCACCGGCCTTTGGCCCGTGCGGGTTTTTTATGTCTTGTGGATTTTAGGTGCCGGCCCGAAGCATTCAGAAAGGCGGGCGCTCCCAAAAAGAGGCGCCCTGTCGAAGAGGCTCAGGGGGTGCAGGTGGAACGACGCCCTTTGATCAAGCCTGCCTCTCGTCAACCGAGAATGGCGTTGAAAATTAACAGCGTGACCAGCGCCGTAAACCAGCCGAGGGTCGAGGGTACCGACCACGTCAGCAACTGCTGCTTAGCCTGCGTAACGCCGAGCAAGCGGTTCACGACCCAGAAATAGCTGTCATTGAAATAGCTGAACATCATCGAGCCGATCGCGGCCGCCTGAGCCGCAAACACAAGATTGACGTCCGGGATTGTGGTGAGGATCGGTGCCGAGATCGACGCGCCGGTGATCATCGCGACTGTACCGCTGCCCTGGATAAGGCGGACCAGCGATGAGATCACGAACGGAATCAACACCGCAGGCAGGGGAAGAGTCGCTACCCACTCGCCGATGTATTGACCTGCGCCACTGTCCCGGAGTACCGCGCCCATCGCACCGCCCGCACCTGTGACAAGCAGAATGATGCCAGCGCTTTCCACGCCTTTCTCCATCTCGCGAATGACATCATCACGCGGCATCCTTGGCACCAGACCATATATCGCCACGATCACGCCGAGCCCGACGGCAATCACGGGGTTACCGATAAAGGTAATGATCTGGCCGATCGTGCCTTGCGTCACTGCGGTTGCGATGCCCTGCTTGCCCAGCGCGGTCGCCAGTGTGTTGATGAAGATCAGCAGGATAGGCAGGGCGATAGGCAGTGCCGAAAGCCAAAGAGGCGGGAGCTTTGCTTCGCGCTCCTCTGCTCGAGCCAGGACCTGCTGATAGGCCTGGCGGGTTTGCGCTTCATCGGGCACAGCGCCCAGGCTCGCTTCAATGCGCGGCCCCATATAGCGGGCATAGGCGATGAGCACGAACATTGCCGGAATAGTGAAAATCACGCCCCACAGGATCATCAGACCGATATCGATACCGAAGATACCAGCGACGCCCAGCGGACCCGGTGTTGGCGGCACTGCATGGTGAGTCAGCATAAGCCCACCCGCGAGGGCAATGCCGAGTGTGATCATTGATTTGCCGCTGGTGCGCGACAGCGCCCTGACAAGCGGATTCAGAATAACGAACGCCGAGTCGCAGAAGATAGGCACCGAGACGATATACCCGGTGATGAGCATCGCCCACTCTTCTCGTTTGTTGCCGAGCCAGCGAATGAAGCTGTAGGCCATTCGCTCGGCCGCGCCCGAGACTTCCAGTAGCCGCCCCATCATCACGCCGAAGCCGATCACCAGACCGATTGTGGAGAGGGTGGCACCAAAGCCCGTCGTGATGCTTTTGACCAATGCATCGGGCGCCATGCCGCCCACGAGGCCGGCGATGGAGGTGGCGATAACCAGTGCCAGCAGCGCATGTATACGTGTTCGTAGGACCAGAACGATCAGAATGACGATAGCCAGTACGAGACCGACCATGAGTTGCGGGCCAGCCGCAGCGGATGCACCTGTCATGACATACCCTCTTGTTGTTATTGGTGGGATCGGAGTTGCTTCGGTCCGCTACGTCGCGGACGCACGTTGATGAGCCTGCACCAGAGCATCGATTCCGTCGTCAACCGCAAAGCCCAGCCGTAATGGGCGGTCAATGTCGAAGTCGCCGGGCCAGCTACACACGATTCGTTGAATGCGCTCGTCGGGCTCGAGTGACACGCGTGCTCGGGTTTCGGGTCCGGCAAGGCGCTCCAGGCTTTCGAGCATGTCGCTTACGGTGACGCAGATACCCGGCAGGTTCAGCGTGCGATGGCCGCCCAGTGAATCGCCGTGCAGGCGGCCCGCATGAACGAGGTTGTGGATAACCGTCCGAGGCGAGCATAGCCATAGTCGAGTCTCGAGTGGCACAGGGCAGACACTCGCTTCGCCCGCCAGCGGCTCTCGAATGATGCCGCTGGCGAAGGACGACGCGGCTGCGTTGGGCCTTCCCGGGCGGACCGAGATGGTTGGCAACCGGCACACGCGGCCGTCGATGAACCCTTTTCGCGAATAGTCGTTGACCAGGAGTTCGCCGATGGCCTTCTGCGCGCCATAAGACGATTGGGGCATCGGCGCCTGCGTTTCCGGGACGCGCAGGGGGAGTTCGCCGCCGAAGACGGCGAGCGAGCTCGCAAAAACGAATTTTGGCTGTCTTGCTCGATGGCGGCATGCTTCGAGCAACGCACGCGTCGCGTCGAGATTTACCCGCATGCCCAGTTCGAAATCAGCTTCGGCCTGGCCGCTGACGATCGCCGCCAGGTGATAGATGTGAGTCATTTCCCCGTCAATGCAACGTGCGATTAATTCAGGGTCCGAGATGTCTCCGGTGATTGAACGGACGCGCGGATCGGTAACCGGGCAGGGGGCGAGATCGATGGAAACAATGTCAGGCGTTCCGCCTGTGATGTCGCCCGCGTCGGGCTGGAGCAGGGTGCGGATCAGTTGGCTGCCGAGGAAGCCGGCGCCACCGGTAACGACGATCGTCATTCAAGCGGTCTCCATGTATGGAGAATGCCGGGTACTGCCGCACGATGCGTCCCGGATTCTTGTTGTTGTAGGTAAACGTGACAAACAGTTGTCAGGTTGTATGATGAATTTATGCGCGGTGCAACCCTTACGGCAAGAAGGCAGTTTCGAGGACATGAAAAGCGTACTCGCCTCGATGGCGCAAACACCCAAATTAGCCGAGCAAGTCGCGGGCTCGCTTTCGCAGGCGATCCACGACGGTCGGCTCGCGGCAGCCAGTCGCCTGCCTACCGAGCAGGCACTGTGCGAGCAATACGGCGTGAGCCGCACTGTGGTGCGGGAGGCCATATCGATGCTCAAGCGCGAGGGTCTCGTCGCATCGCATCAGGGGCGCGGTACGTATGTGTCCGCTGAGCCTTCGGTTTCGCTTCGCTTGCCCTCGCCGGGCGGCCAACTCGATGCAGTGGTCGATATTCTCGAGATTCGCAGTGGCCTTGAGGTGAAGGCGGCCGGCCTTGCTGCGGAACGTCGCACCGACGCCCAGCTTCGCGGGATCCGCAATGCCCTTGAAGATCTGGCCGATGCCGTTGCGCGGGGCGAGGATGGTGTTCGCGAAGATCTTGCGTTCCACCGTGCGGTAGTAATGGCCACAGGTAATCGTCATTTCGTGGCGACCATCGAGTTTCTGCACCAGTTGCTCTTCCATGCAATCAGCGTTACCCGCCGCAACGAGGCCCGTATCCCTGCCTACATGATGCAGGTCGATCAGGAACATGCAGCGTTGTACGAGGCGATCTCCAGTCGCGACGCAGAAGCAGCCCGCGCCGCCGCCGCGACCCATGTTGCAAGTGCCGAGCGACGTTTGAGGGAGGGCGCCGCGCGCTGAATACGCAGGATAATTCAATCCATAAGAACAAGAGGACATTCAAAATGACCGAACAGACGATCGGGGTGATCGGGCTTGGCTCGATGGGCTCTGGCATGGCGCGTTCACTATTGCGCGAAGGGTTATCGGTTTGGGGGTACGACCTGACACCGGCCAGCCGTGAGCGTTTTTCGGAAGAAGGCGGCCAGGTGCCGGCTCGAGCCGCCGATCTTGCGCCAACTACCGACGTACTTTTCATCGTGGTAGTGAATGCTGCTCAAACCGAGAGCCTGCTGTTTGGCGAGGAGGGCCTGGCCCGTTTGTTGGCGCCTGGAACGGTTGTGGTGAGTTGCGCGACCATCTCAGCCACTTCGGCTCGGCTTATCGCCGAGCGCCTTGCAGAGCAACGCGTGCTCATGCTTGACGCACCCATATCGGGTGGCGCTGCGCGTGCTGCCAGTGGTGAGCTGACCATCATGGCGTCCGGTCATGCTGAGGCATTCGATCGAGCGGGACAGGCATTGGATGCAGTCGCCAGCAAGGTCTACCGATTGGGCGACGAGCCTGGGCAAGGTTCGCAGGTGAAGCTTGTGAACCAGCTCCTCGCCGGCGTGCACATCGCCGCCGCGGCCGAGGCCATGAGCTATGGCATCAAGCAGGGCTGTGATCCACAGGTGCTGTATGACGTGATCAGCCATAGCGCTGGGAACTCGTGGATGTTTGAAAACCGCGTCCCGCACCTGTTGGCAGGGGATTACAGTCCGCGCTCGGCTGTGGATATTTTCGTGAAAGACCTGGGATTGGTACTGGAAACGACGCAGCAGTCACCGTTTCCCTTGCCCCTGTCGGCCGCTGCACATCAGATGTTCAAGCAGGCGGCCGCTGCTGGCCTGGGTCGTGAGGACGACATTGCTGTCGTCAAGATATTCCCGGGCGTGCGCCTGCCTGGGCAGGAGGACTGATCATGCCATTACTTGGCTGCATAGCGGATGACTTCACAGGCGCTACGGACCTGGCCAGCATGCTGGTTCGGGGCGGCGCACGTTGCGTGCAAACCATCGGAGTTCCCGATGCCAACGTCAGGCTGGGCGAGACTGATGCGATCGTCGTAGCCCTCAAGACTCGCACGGAGCCTGTCGAGCACGCCGTCCAGGCATCACTGGCGGCGCTGAAGTGGCTACAGGATCAGGGCTGCGAGCAGTTCTACTTCAAATATTGCTCAACCTTCGACTCGACCCCCGAAGGCAACATCGGGCCTGTCGCCGATGCGCTGCTTGACGCCTTAGGCGAGTCCTTCACGGTGGCTTGCCCGGCGCTTCCTGAGAATCGTCGCACCGTTTTCAACGGTTATCTGTTCGCAAACGATGTACCGCTCAATGAAAGCGGAATGCAGGATCATCCGCTAACCCCGATGCGCGATGCGAACCTCGTACGCGTCCTGACGCCGCAGACTCGCCGTACCGTCGGGCTCATCGATTACCGGTGCCTGGAGTCGGGTGCGGAGGCCGTGCGTTCGCGGATAGCGTCTCTGCGAGCCGAAGGCACGGGCATCGCTATTTGCGATGCGATCGAGCACCGCCACCTGGAGGTGCTTGGAGCCGCATGCGAAGGACTGAAGCTGGTCACGGCAGGCTCCGGTCTGGCGGTTGGCCTCGCTGCGCAGTGGCGCATGCGCGGGGCGCTTGGTGTAAGTGCCGACAGTGACGCGCTGGCTGTGCCCAATGGACGCAGAGCCATTCTGAGCGGAAGTTGCTCGCGCATGACATTAAGTCAGATCGAGCATGCCAGATCGCATTATCCGGCGTACTACCTCGATGTCGACGCCTTGATGGCAGACACCGACGGTACGATCGAGAACGCGCTTGCCTGGGCCGCCGCCCAGCCCCCGGATGCGCCGATGTTGGTTTACGCAAGCACTTCACCGGAGCAGGTTCAGGCGGGTCAGCGGCAGTATGGGATGGCGGTGGTCGGCGAACGTATCGAATCTGCGATGGCACAAATCGCACGACGACTGGTGACCGAGCAGGGCATTGGCCAGCTGTTGGTCGCTGGCGGCGAGACATCTGGCGCAGTGGTGGGTGCGCTCGGCGTTGAAGCGCTGCGCATTGGTCCTTCGATTGCGCCGGGTGTGCCCTGGACGCAATCGTTGGGCGGTGCCGCGCCCCTGACGCTAGCGCTCAAGTCGGGCAACTTCGGGGGGCCTGATTTCATGGTCAAAGCCTGGGAGGTGTTGGATGGCAAATGAACACCAGCTGCGGGAGCGGATCGCAGAGCTGGGTCGATCACTGTACTTACGCGGATTGAGTCCCGGAGCTTCCGGCAATATCAGTGCGAGGCTCGATGACGGTTGGCTGTTGACGCCCACCAACGCGTGTCTGGGCGAACTTGACCCTGGCGATATTGCAAAGCTGGACTGGGCCGGTAATCACCTGGCCGGTAAGCCAGCCTCGAAGGAGGCCTTCCTGCACCGAGCGATGTACGAAGGTCGCGAGTCCTCCGGCGCCATCGTTCACTTGCACTGCAGTCATTCAGCGGCGGTTTCCTGTCTGGATTGCCTGGATCCGACCTCGTGCCTACCGCCGCTTACGCCGTACTTCGTCATGAAGGTAGGGCGGCTGCCGCTCATTCCCTATCACCGTCCCGGCGACGCTCGCCTGGGTGATGCGATCCGTGGCCTGGCGGGCAAGCACAGTTCCGTGCTGCTGGCTAACCATGGTCCCGTGGTCTCCGGTAAGGACCTGGAGTCAGCAACGTACGCCATCGAGGAACTGGAGGAGACGGCCAAGCTTTACCTGCTTTTGAGACAGCAGCCGGCACGCGTGCTGAACGACGAACAGATCGAAGAGCTTCGCCAAGCCTTCGGCGCCGAGTGGTGACCTTATGCCCCGATTCGCTGCAAACCTCAGCATGCTGTTCAACGACGCCCCCTTTCTGGACCGCTTCGAGCGCGCCGCCGCCGCAGGCTTCAGTGGCGTCGAGTACCTGTTCCCCTATGCGCATTCGGCGTCGGAAATTGGCCAGCGCCTACAGACCCATCGCCTGGAGCAGGTACTGTTCAATTTGCCCCCAGGCGACTTCTCCGCAGGAGAGCGCGGTATCGCGGCCTTGCCTGGTCGCGAGGCCGAGTTCCGTGAAAGCGTGGGACTGGCACTGGAGTATGCCTTGGCGCTTGGCTGCAAGCGGCTACATGCCATGGCCGGGCTCGTGGCAGATGACGAACAAAGAAGCCGGATGCGGGACTGCTATCTGGAAAACCTGCGGTATGCGGCGCGTACGCTTGCACCTCATGGCGTAACGTTGCTGATCGAGCCCATCAACACCCGCAGCATGCCGGGTTATTTCCTCAATCATCAAGCTGATGCGCACGCCATCCTTGCCGAACTGGATGAGCCGAATCTACGTGTGCAGTACGACTTCTTCCACGCACAGATCATGGAGGGTGATTTGCTCGAAGGTTGGCGTCGTGGCCGTGAGGGTATAGGACACATCCAGGTCGCGGGTGTACCGGATCGGCACGAGCCTGATGAGGGGGAGGTGAATTATCCGTATCTCTTCCAGGCGCTGGACCGTGAAGGATATGAAGGTTGGATCGGCTGCGAATACATGCCGCGTGGGCGCACTGAAGACGGCCTGGGTTGGTTCGCGGCATGGCGTGATCGATAGTCACTCCGCTCACGTTGGGTCGTTGGGGTTAGTGAGGCGCTGGCGAACAGTCAGAGCGTTGCGACTATGGGTGTGAAGGCGACGGCGGCCAGCGGTATGACGGTCGCGTGTTTCGAGCACGGGCATGTGGACCTAAAAAAACGCCATGTATCGACATGGCGTTTTTTCCTTCAAGCATCACACCGTATGCAGGTACCAGTTGTATTCGAGATCGGAGATCGAGTGCTCGAACTCCTCCAGTTCGCTTTCCTTGCAGGCAACGAAGATATCGATGTACTCGGGACTGATGTAGCGGTTGATGATCTCGCTGTCGTCGAGTTGGCGCAGTGCGTCGCGCAAGTTGTTCGGCAGGCTCGGCTCCATCTGCTCGTAGGCATTGCCCACGACTGGGGCTCCAGGCTCGACCTGGTTGGTCAGTCCATGGTGGATCCCGGCGAGGATCGTCGCCATCATCAGGTAAGGATTGGCATCAGCGCCTGCGACGCGATGTTCAAGCCGAACAGCCTCGGATGCGCCCGTTGGTACGCGCAGCGCGACCGTGCGGTTATCAAGGCCCCAACTTGGTGCGTTGGGCACATAGAACTGCGCGCCGAAACGTCGATACGAATTCACGTTAGGGCATAGGAAGGCCATTGAAGCCGGCATGGTCTCGAGCACACCGCCGACCGCGTGGCGCAACGCGGCGTTCTGCTCGGGATCATCACTGGCGAAGATATTGTTGCCGTCCTTGTCCAGTAGCGAGATGTGTACGTGCAATCCGTTGCCCGCCTGGCCCGGATAGGGCTTCGCCATGAAGGTGGTGTCCATCTCATGGTCGTAGGCGATGTTTTTCACAAGCCGCTTGAGCAGGACGGCGTGATCGCACGCCTTCAGCGCATCTTCCGTGTAGTGAAGATTGACCTCGAACTGCGCAGGCGCACTTTCCTTGACGATGGCATCTGCCGGAAGGCCCTGTACCTTCGCCCCTTCGAGCATGTCCTGCAGGCAATCCGCGTACTCGTCCAGGTCATCGATCAGATAGACCTGAGTCGAGTGAGGACGCTTGCCTGAAATGGGAGAGCGTGGTGGCTGCGGACGCCCGTTCACGTTTTCCTGGTCGATCAGATAAAACTCGAGTTCGAACGCCGCGCAAATGGTCAGCCCCAGCTCGTCGAATTTCTCTACGACGCTCCGCAGGACTTCCCGGGGATCGGCGAAGAACGGCTGACCATCGAGTTCGTGCATGGTCATCAGTAGTTGGGCGGTGGGGCGCTTCTGCCAGGGTTCGCTGCTGAGCGTGCCTGGTATGGGATAGCAGATTCGGTCCGCATCGCCGATATCCAGCCCCAGGCCGGTGCTTTCGACGGTAGAGCCGTTGATGTCGAGGGCGAAGAGTGAAGCGGGGAGATTGATGCCTTTTTCGTAGACCTTGGTGAGACTGGCGCGCTCGATGCGCTTGCCACGAACCACCCCATTCATATCTGCAATGAGGAGATCTACGAACTGCACCTCGGGATGTTCCTCAAGGAACGCGTTCGCTTCTTCCAGCTGAACGGCACGCGGGGGTACCGACATGATGCAACACCTGTGTTGTTAAAAATTTCAATCATTCGAGCCACTGTATGGAGTCAATCCGAAACCCCATGACCTGTCAATAGCGGCCCAGTCCGCCCCAAAATTGAGCCCGAACGGCCTTTTTTGGAGCAATAGCCAAAGCTGATTCGTATAGCGCTCGCGCTCCGGTTGGCGGGCTCTGGCGAGGGTGTGTTCGATTTTTTACACCCTTGTTGTAGAAAAAAATGAACGGCGCTAAGCTCGATTCAGACCCACAACAGCACAGATCGGTGCCTCATGTCTCGCCCGCCTATCGTTGGCGTGACCGCGTGCAGCAAGCAACTCGGTCCGCATCCTTTCCATATCGCAGGCGACAAGTATGTACGAGCGGTTTCGCTCGGCGCCGGAGGTTTGCCGCTGATCATACCCGCTCTCGGGGATGTTCTGGATGTCGATGCATTGCTGGAGACTCTCGACGGACTGTTATTCACAGGGTCTCCGTCGAATGTGCAGCCGTACCTCTACCACGGCCCTGACAGCGATCCCGGTACGCTCCATGATCCGGAGCGGGACAACACGACGCTGCCGCTGCTCAAGCGTGCAGTAGAGGCCGGTATCCCTGTTCTGGGCGTCTGCCGGGGCTTTCAGGAGATGAATGTGGCCTTTGGCGGATCTTTGTATCAAAAGGTACATGACGTGAAGGGCTTAATGGATCACCGCGAGCCAGCGGACGAGCCGATCGAGATTCAATACGCTCCCGTACATTCGCTGAAGGTGCAGCCGGGTGGAGTGCTCGAATCCCTTGGCTTGCCTGACGAGTTCCAGGTCAACTCCATTCACGCGCAGGGCATTCAGGATCTGGCACCTGGCTTGCGCGTGGAGGGGCTTGCGCCTGATGGCCTGATCGAGGCGGTATCCGTAGAAAACGCGCGTGCCTTTGCGCTGGGCGTGCAGTGGCACCCAGAGTGGCAGGTGCGCTCCAATCCGCAGTATCTCGCCATCTTCCAGGCCTTCGGCGAGGCCTGTCGTGAGCGGGCGAGGTCGCGCTGAGCTGGCGCCGAGCGCCGGTGTCCGGGGTGACCTGGCAGGCGTATGTGGCGAGTAGCCGGATGCGTCGCGTAACGGGTACCTCAAAAACCAGAGGTCTTTATGACTACCACGCTAGACCAGCTGACAAGCTGGCTGAAAGAACGAAAGATCACCGAAGTGGAATGCCTGATCAGCGACCTGACCGGTATCGCCCGCGGCAAGATCTCGCCTACCAATAAGTTTCTGGACGAGAAGGGCATGCGGCTGCCCGAAAGTGTGCTGCTACAGACCGTGACTGGCGATTACGTCGAGGATGACATCTACTACGACCTCCTCGATCCGGCGGACATCGACATGTTTTGCCGTCCCGATGCCAGTGCCATCTACATGGTGCCCTGGGCGATCGAACCGACGGCAATGGTCATTCACGACACCTTCGACAAGATGGGCAACCCCATCGAATTGTCGCCGCGCAACATTCTCAAGAAGGTGCTCAAGCTGTACGCCGATCATGGCTGGCGCCCGATCGTCGCGCCGGAAATGGAGTTCTACCTGACCAAGCGCTGCGAGGATCCGGACCTTCCGCTGCAAGTGCCGTTGGGGCGATCCGGTCGTCCAGAGACTGGGCGCCAATCCTTTTCCATCGATGCGGCCAACGAGTTCGACCCGTTGTTCGAAGACATGTACGACTGGTGCGAAACGCAGGAGCTGGACCTGGACACCCTCATTCATGAGGAAGGCCCTGCGCAGATGGAGATCAACTTCCGTCACGGCGATGCGCTTCACCTGGCTGACCAGATCACCGTCTTCAAGCGCACCATGCGCGAGGCCGCGCTCAAGCACAATGTGGCCGCAACCTTCATGGCCAAGCCCATCACCGATGAGCCTGGCAGCGCGATGCACTTGCACCAGAGCGTCGTCGACATGGAGACGGGCAAGAACATCTTCTCCACTGAAGACGGCGCAATGAGTGAGCTGTTCCTGCACCACGTAGGCGGCCTTCAGAAGTTCATTCCGGAGCTGCTGCCATTGTTTGCGCCGAACGTGAACTCGTTCCGCCGCTTTCTGCCGGACACCTCAGCGCCAGTGAACGTCGAATGGGGCGAGGAGAATCGTACGGTCGGGCTTCGCGTACCGGATGCCTCTCCCCAGAATCGCCGCGTCGAGAACCGGCTGGCAGGTGCAGATGCCAACCCTTATCTCGCCATCGCCGCAAGCCTGCTTTGTGGGTACATCGGCATGGTTGAGGGCATCCGCCCGAGCGCGCAGGTCAAAGGCCGTGGCTACGAACGCCGCAACTTGCGACTGCCATTGACCATCGAGGATGCGCTGGAGCGCCTTGAAAACTGCAAGCCACTCGAAAAGTATCTCGGCGAGAAATTCATTCGCGGCTACGTCGCCGTCAAGCGCGCCGAGCATGAGAACTACAAGCGGGTCATCAGCTCGTGGGAACGCGAGTTCCTGCTGTTCTCGGTATGACGTTCAGGCGGTGTCGAATACACCGCCTCTTTAATTCATGGACATGATTCGTCCAGTTAGAAGCAGGAGGCCAGACATGACCAATCAGACGCGCGAATGGCAAGACCTCAGCCGCGACCATCACCTGCCGCCCTTCACGGACTACAAGCAGCTCAACGCCAAAGGCGCTCGTATCATCACGCGCGCAGAGGGCGTGTACCTCTGGGACAGCGACGGCAACAAGATCCTCGACGGGATGGCCGGGCTCTGGTGTGTCAACGTCGGCTACGGACGCAAGGAGCTCGCTGACGCGGCGTATCGCCAGATGCAGGAGTTGCCGTACTACAACCTGTTCTTCCAGACGGCTCATCCTCCGGCACTCGAACTTGCCAAGGCCATTGCGGACGTCGCGCCAGAGGGGATGAATCATGTCTTCTTCACAGGTTCAGGCTCCGAGTCCAATGACACGGTGCTGCGCATGGTGCGCCATTATTGGGCGACCAAGGGACAGCCACAGAAGAAGGTCGTGATCGGCCGTTGGAATGGCTATCACGGCTCCACCGTCGCTGGCGTGAGCCTGGGTGGCATGAAGGCGCTGCACGGACAGGGCGACCTTCCGATTCCGGGCGTCGAACACATTCCGCAGCCGTACTGGTACGGAGAAGGCGCGGACATGTCCCCGGACGATTTTGGCGTCTGGGCTGCCGAGCAGCTCGAGAAAAAGATTCTGGAGATAGGTGAGGACAACGTAGCAGCGTTCATCGCCGAGCCGATCCAGGGCGCAGGTGGCGTGATCGTTCCGCCGGAAACCTATTGGCCCAAGGTGCGCGAGATCCTTGCGCGGTACGACATTCTCTTCATCGCGGATGAGGTGATCTGTGGCTTCGGGCGTACCGGCGAATGGTTCGGCTCACAGTACTACGGCATCACCCCAGACCTGATGCCTATCGCGAAGGGCCTCACCTCGGGCTACATCCCGATGGGCGGGGTGATCGTGCGAGATGAAATCGTTGCGACGTTGAACGAAGGCGGCGAGTTCTATCACGGCTTCACCTACTCGGGTCACCCGGTTGCGGCAGCAGTTGCGTTGGAAAACATCCGGATCCTGAAGCAGGAGGGCATCGTCGAGCGGGTGAAAACCCAGACGGCACCGTATTTGCAAAACCGTTGGCGAGAGCTTGCAGATCATCCGCTGGTCGGCGAAGCGCGTGGTGTGGGCATGGTCGGTGCACTGGAGCTGGTCAAGAACAAGGACACGCGCGAGCGCTTCGAGGGCGGCATCGGCATGCTCTGCCGGGAACATTGCTTTCAGAATGGCCTCATCATGCGCGCCGTTGGCGACACCATGATCATCTCGCCTCCGCTGGTGATCAAGGATGCGGAAATTGATGAGTTGATCGACAAGGCCAGAACCTGTCTCGACCTGACGGAACGGGCCCTGCGATCGTGATGAATGGTCGAACGCCGAAGTTGTAAATCGGCGTTCGAACTTACAGACTTCGCGCTGCGCTGGCCGCTTCGCATGAAGGGGACAATAAAAGGCGTGGCGGTGACCGCCGGACCAATGAGAATCACAGGAGCTGTACATGAAGATTTTCGGCAAGACCTTGCTCGCCATGGCGCTAACGAGTGCCATCGGTGGCGTCGCACAAGCCCAGGAAAAGGTACTGCACGTCTACAACTGGTCGGACTACATCGCCGAGGACACCCTGGCGAACTTCCAGAAGGAAACGGGCATCAAGGTGGTCTATGACGTCTTCGACAGCAACGAGACGCTTGAAGCCAAGCTCCTGTCCGGCAATTCCGGCTACGACATTGTCGTGCCGTCCAACCCGTTCCTGGCCAAGCAGATCAAGGCTGGCGTGTTCCAGAAGCTGGACAAGTCCAAGCTGCCGAACTGGAAAAACCTCGATCCGGCATTGCTGAAGGCCCTCGACTCGAGCGATCCGGGCAACCAGTACGCCGTCCCGTACATGTGGGGCACCATCGGCATCGGCTATAACGTCGAAAAGGTAAAGGCTGCGCTGGGGGGTGATGCGCCTGTCGACAGCTGGGACCTGGTATTCAAGCCCGAGAACATGGAAAAGCTGAAGTCGTGCGGCGTATCGTTCCTCGACTCGCCGACCGAAATCATTCCGGCTGCGCTCCACTATCTGGGCTTCGCCGAAGACAGCGGAAAGGCTGACGAGCTCAAGAAGGCCGAAGAGCTGTTCCTGTCGATCCGGCCGGACGTCGCCTACTTCCACTCGTCGAAGTACATCTCCGACCTCGCCAACGGCAACACCTGCGTGGCTATCGGTTACTCCGGTGACATCTACCAGGCCAAATCGCGCGCCGAAGAAGCCAACAACGGTGTGAACATCAGCTACAACATTCCGAAGGAGGGCGCTGGCGCCTTCTTCGACATGCTCGCTGTGCCTGCCGATGCCAAGAACGCCGAGAACGCCCACGTCTTCCTCAACTACCTGATGGAGCCGAAGGTGATGGCGGATATCACCAACTACGTTCAGTTCCCGAACGGCAACAAGGCCGCCACTGAGCTGGTGGATGAAGCCATCCGTACCGATCCAGGTGTCTATCCGAGCGAAGACGTCATGGCGAAGATCTACACCTTCCCGGATCTGGATCCGAAAACGCAGCGCGCCATGACGCGCAGCTGGACGCGTATCAAGTCCGGTCAGTAAGCCTTGACCCCGGGCTTCCGGGCCCGGCGTGTTCCGCCGACGCGCCTTGTGCGCGCCGGTGCCCTGCGTGACACACGTTCAACAAGAAGGAGCTGACGAGTGCGATCGTCTACCCGCCATAGCCTGATGGCTGCCGCGCTTGGCCTGGTGTTTACCGGTGCCTCCCATGCTCAAGGGGTGGTGCACATCTACAACTGGACCGACTATATCGGTGAAAACACGCTGGAAGACTTCCAGAATGCAACCGGTATCAAGCCTGTTTACGATGTGTTCGATTCCAACGAAACGCTCGAAGGCAAATTGCTTGCCGGCCGGTCCGGCTACGATGTGGTAGTACCCACGAATCACTTCCTTGGCAAGCAGATCAAGGCAGGCGCGTTCCGCAAACTCGATCGTGATCAGCTGCCGAATATCAAGAATCTGGATCCGGCGCTGCTCAAGCAGCTGGAAAAGAACGATCCGGGTAACCAGTACGCTGTCCCTTACCTTTGGGGTACCAACGGCATTGGCTACAACGTGGAGAAGGTCAAGGAGGTCCTCGGTGTCGACAAGATCGACTCGTGGTCTGCGATCTTCGAGCCGGAAAACATGAAGAAGCTCAGCAAATGTGGCGTTTCGTTCATGGATTCCCCGGACGAGGTCATGCCCGCCATGTTGCGCTACCTTGGCCTTGATCCCAACACAACGAGTGCGGATGACTACGCCAAGGCCGAGGCCAAGCTGATGGAAGTCCGGCCGTACGTGACCTATTTCCACTCCTCGAAATACGTCTCGGATCTTGCCAACGGCAACATCTGCGTGGCCTTTGGCTATTCGGGCGATGTTTTTCAGGCTGCAGACCGTGCCGAGGAGGCCGGAAAGGGCGTCGAAATCGCTTATGCGATCCCGAAGGAAGGCGCAAACCTGTGGTTTGACATGCTGGCGATCCCGGCGGATGCGAAGAATGTGAAGGAGGCGCATGCCTTCATCGACTATCTGCTGCAGCCCGAAGTGATTGCCGAGGTCAGTGACTACGTTGGCTATGCCAATCCGAATCCGGCATCCGACGAGTACATGGACCCAAGCGTGCGAGAGGATGATTCCGTTTATCCGCCGCAGGCCGTGCTCGATAACCTGTATATCCAGGCTGAGCTGCCGCCCAACATGCAGCGAATCGCAACCCGCAGCTGGACCAAGATCAAGTCCGGTCAGTAACCGATACAAGGGCCTGCATAGCAGGCCCTCTTCAGGAGTCCCCGCCTATGGCAGTCGCTACCAGCGCCTTCAAGAAGGCCGTCGAAGGCAGCCAGCAACCCAAGGAAACGTTGGTCAGGATTGACCGGGTAACCAAGAAATTCGATGAAACGGTGGCGGTGGACGATGTTTCGCTGAGCATCAACAAAGGCGAAATCTTTGCGCTGCTGGGGGGTTCCGGTTCCGGAAAGTCCACCCTGTTGCGGATGCTCGCCGGCTTCGAGCGGCCCTCTGAAGGGCGCATCTTCCTCGATGGGCAGGACATCACGGACATGCCGCCGTATGACCGGCCCATCAACATGATGTTCCAGTCTTACGCTCTGTTCCCGCACATGACGGTTGCGCAGAACATTGCGTTCGGCCTCAAGCAGGACCGCATTTCGAAGGCCGAGATCGAGGAGCGGGTTGCCGAAATGCTCAAGCTCGTTCACATGTCGCAGTACGCCAAGCGCAAGCCACACCAGCTGTCAGGTGGCCAGCGCCAGCGGGTTGCACTGGCACGTTCGCTTGCCAAGCGTCCGAAACTGTTGCTGCTCGATGAGCCGATGGGGGCACTGGACAAGAAGCTGCGTTCCCAGATGCAGCTGGAGCTGGTCGAGATCATCGAGCGGGTCGGGGTGACCTGCGTGATGGTTACGCACGACCAGGAAGAAGCCATGACGATGGCCCAGCGCATCGCGATCATGCACTTGGGCTGGATCGCTCAGGTCGGCAGCCCGATGGATATCTATGAAACGCCTGCCAGCCGCCTGGTGTGCGAGTTCATTGGTAACGTGAACCTGTTTGACGGCGAGCTCACTCATGATGACTCGGACCACGCGATCATCACGTGCCCGGCGCTCGAGCGGCCGATCTACATCGGCCATGGCATCAGTACGCGTGCCGAAGACAAGCGGGTGACCTACGCACTGCGTCCCGAAAAGGTTCAGGTCAGCCTCAGTAAGCCTGAGGACCTGGAGCACGATGGCTACAACTGGGAACAGGGCACCGTTTACGACATCGCGTACCTGGGCGGCCATTCGGTGTACTACATCAAGCTGCATTCGGGCTTGGTGGTCCAGGCGTTCATGGCCAACTCCGAACGCCACGTGAAGCGTCCGACATGGGATCAGGTGGTGTACGTCAGCTGGTATGACGACAGCGGCGTGGTGCTGCAGTCATGAGCATGCGCGGAGGCCTCCTCAAGCGTCTGTTCGATGGCCGCCGCCTGGTCATCGGTATTCCGTTCATCTGGCTGTTTCTGTTCTTCCTGCTGCCGTTCTTCATCGTTCTGAAGATCAGCTTTTCGGAAGCTGCCGTCGCGATTCCGCCCTACACGGATATCTTCACGTGGGCGGATGAGCAACTGACAGTTGTACTGAACCTCGGAAACTACCTCTTCCTGACGGAAGACGATCTATACCTGTATGCCTATCTGGGTTCGTTGAAGATCGCCTTCATCAGTACGCTGCTTTGCCTCCTGATCGGCTATCCAATGGCCTATGCCATCGCGAGGGCAAGTCGGCAGGCACAAACCGTGCTGCTGCTGCTGATCATGATGCCGACCTGGACCGCGATCCTGATCCGGGTTTATGCCTGGATGGGCCTGTTGAGCAGCAGTGGCTTGATCAACCAGTTCCTCATGGGTATTGGTCTGATAGACACGCCGTTGCGGATGCTCAATACGGATTTCGCGGTGTACGTGGGTATCGTCTATTCGTACCTGCCGTTCATGATCCTGCCGCTGTTCGCCAATCTGGTTAAACACGACGGCAGCCTGCTTGAAGCGGCGTCCGACCTGGGCGCGAGTCGCTTTACCAGTTTCTGGCGTATCACCGTGCCGCTTTCGAAGAACGGCATCATTGCGGGCTGCATGCTGGTATTCATTCCCGCGGTCGGTGAGTTCGTGATCCCTGAACTATTGGGTGGACCGGAAACCCTGATGATCGGACGTGTGCTGTGGCAGGAATTCTTTGCCAACCGAGACTGGCCGATTGCATCGGCGTTGGCGGTGATCATGCTGCTGATCCTCATCATTCCGATCATTCTGTTCAACAGGAACCAGGCCAAGGCGCTGGAGGGTAAGGCATGAAGCGTATCGGTTTCGCCGAGGTCATGCTCTGTCTGGGGCTGTTCTTCATCTACCTGCCGATGGTGATCCTCGTCATCTACTCGTTCAACGCGTCGCGCCTGGTGACCGTGTGGGGTGGATGGTCGACTCACTGGTACGCCGGGTTGCTGGACAATGCGCAATTGATGGGAGCGGTATTCCGCTCCCTCACAATCGCGTTCTACACGGCCATCAGTTCGGTCTTTCTAGGCACACTCGCCGCGTTCGTCCTGACACGCATTCCACGCTTCCGGGGGCGTACGCTGTTCGGCGGGATCGTCACTGCGCCGTTGGTCATGCCTGAAGTGATTACCGGCCTGTCGCTGCTGTTGCTCTTCGTGGCGATGGCGCAAATGATCGGCTGGCCGGCCGAGCGCGGCATGACAACAATCTGGATTGCGCATACCAGCTTCTGTGCATCCTACGTTGCCGTAGTGGTGTCGTCTCGCCTGCGAGAGCTGGATCTGTCGATCGAGGAAGCCGCGATGGATCTGGGCGCGCGCCCATGGAAGGTATTCGTGTTGATCACCATTCCAATGATCGCGCCGTCGTTAATGGCGGGTGCCATGATGTCATTTGCACTCTCGCTGGATGACCTGGTGTTGGCGAGTTTCGTTTCCGGTCCCGGTTCGACCACGCTTCCGATGGAGATCTTTTCAGCGGTGCGACTTGGTGTGAAGCCGGAGATCAATGCGGTAGCGAGCCTGATCCTGCTGGCCGTATCGCTGTTCACGTTCATGGCCTGGTATTTCACGCAGCGCGCTGAGAAACGTCGCATCCAAGCGATGCGCCAGGCAATGGAAGAAACGACCGGCGCGGCTCAGACCCAGCCCGCTCAAGCCTGACGTTCGAAACGCCCCTGATGGACTCAGGGGCGGCGATCGGGGGAAGCAGCCGGGTTTGTCGAGTTGGGAGAAACTTCCGGAGGCAACCGCTCACTTCGTGGGCGCTGCTGGTTTTCCTGTTTCAGCGTCTGGTCTTCACCGGGTGGAGCGGATGGCCGGGTCGTCCCCTCGGGCTCCATCCTGTGTTGCTCGCTGTCCAGCGGCGCCGGGGGAGTATCCGGCACGGTCGGCCCGGTACCCTGGGCCATCGCCAGGGTTGTTATCAAACCCAGGCCGATTGCCAGCCATCCGCTTCGTACGCCTTTCATGGCATGCTCCCCACGTTGTCGATAACGATTGGGCTCCGGCTGGCCCGCGTTGGTTCTTTTCCATTGGCGTCGTTCCGAGGAGTGGCGCCTGCCCGCGAATGTGGGCGAAGACGTCTATGGACTCCACATGCCTTCCAATTTCGATCCATCTGCCTTACGGGACCACGTAGCCAACGGGACGCTGCCTGAGGCACGTCTGCTGGACATGTACCGACGGTACTACGGCATTGTGCCTGCGGACGTAGCCATCGATTTTTTTGTGTTCCAGGCGGCGGGCTACCGCATTGCGGGGCAGGTGTGGGTGCCCTCGCAGCCGCGAGGCACTTGGGTACTTCTGCACGGCTACTACGATCATATGGGGCTTTATGGCCACCTGATCCGCTGGGCACTTGCCCAGGATTTCGCCGTCATCGCCTGCGATTTGCCCGGACACGGTCTGTCTGGAGGCGAACCTGCAAGCATTGGCGATTTCGGGCACTACCATGACACGCTGAGCGGCTTGTTGGGTGAAGCAGACAGGCTGAATTTGCCTGCGCCGTGGCACCTCTGTGGGCAAAGCACCGGTGCGGCGATCGTGGTGGATCATCTGTTGCGCGGCAAGGTTCGCAGGGAAATAGGGCGATCAGTTCTCCTGGCGCCGCTGGTACGCCCACGTGCCTGGGTAAGGTCGCACTTGAGTTACCGCGCACTCAGCCCATTTCTGCGTCACTTGCCAAGGCGGTTCACGGTCAATTCGACCGACCAGTCTTTCATCGACTTCGTGCATACGCAGGACCCGCTTCAAGCCAAGGTACTGCCATCCGCATGGGTGGGTGCGCTGGCGCGCTGGATTCCGCAGATCGAATCATCGGCACCTTCACAGCATCGACCCATTGTCGTCCAGGGCGATGCGGATCTGACCGTCGATTGGCGCTACAACCTGAAGGTGCTCGAACAGAAGTTCGACTCGCCACAGACGCTGCTCATACAAGGCGCCCGGCATCATCTCGCCAATGAGCGGGCGGAAACGCGGCAGCAATACCTTCGCTTCCTGGAGGCCCATCTGAAAGGATGATCGGGCCTTAGGTCGAGGTGCCCTGCGCTCTGCTGGGCGGATTCAACGCGGCTCGCAAGGCGGCAAGTGCAGCGTCGTAGTACGCCTTGCCATCGGGTGACTGCACGAATTCGACGAACTCAGCGAGCTCCGCATCCGAAAGATTGCGATAGACATGCATGAGCGTGTTGTCGAGATCCTGGTTGACCTGCTCGACAATGCGCTGGCGCTGGCCTTCGACAAGGCCCAGCGCAGGGTTCGCTTCGCCGAAGAGCCCCGGCAACATCGAGCTCAGGCTGTCGGCTGCGACACCGGCAAGCGCCAGACTGACCTCGGCACCGGCCTGGCCTGCTGGTAAGGATTGCGCCAGATGCCGGATCAGCAGGCGACGGGTCGCCTCTGCTTGCATGCGGGGCAGACCGTCTGCGTACTTGGTCAGCTGCGCAGGCGACGTTGCCAATGTTTCTGCTGCAACGATCTTGCGGCCCACCTCGGTTTGAAAAAATTGCAGTGGAGCGCGGGCATTCGCCAGGCTCGAACGCAATACGGCCTGCGCACGCTGATCCATCGCATCGGGTGCGAAGCGGCGATTGCTGTTTTGTACAAGAGACTGGTAGACCGCAGGCGGCAAGGTGTTCTGATAGCGCTTCTGAGCTGCCGTCAATGCCGCGCCAAAGTGCTCCCGCTGAGTCGGCCAACCTGCTGCCTGATAGAGCGCCGTGTAGTCGTCCGCCAGTGAGGGCAGGGGGAGCAGCAGGAGCAGGGCCAACAGCAGACGCATCTAACACTCCGGACAGATGGAGAACGGCGCGTCGGTGGCGCCGGACAATGCGCTATTGTCGGTGCCGCGCGGCATGCTGTCGAGGCGCATGCCGTCGGAAATCGTAAGACAAAAAGGCGCTGTTTCAGCACGCGCGGGCTCAGTATGCTGCGATATTTCATGCACACGCCAGACACCTGCAGTCTGGCGGTTCGCACAGGACACTTTGAATGCATTCGCTTGCGCCTGCTGATCTCACGCTTCAACGCATTGCCGACGACCTTGCCGAGCAGGGATGGTCCGAGCAACCTGCGTTCCTGCCTGGAAGCCTCATGCACGAACTGGCGGCAGAGTGTCGTCAGCGGGCTCGATCTGGCGAACTGGCGCCAGCGGCGATTGGGCGGGGTGCCGGCCAGCAGGTCCGTGAAGGCGTCCGTGGGGATCGCATTCTTTGGGTAGAGCGCGGACAGAGTTCGGCCTGTGATCGCTATCTGGATACGCTGGACGGGCTGCGCGCGGTGCTCAACCAATCGCTGTTTCTGGGGTTGGAGGACTTCGAAGGACACTTCGCACTGTACCCTCCGGGTGCGTTCTATGCCCGGCATGTAGACCGCTTCAATGACGATGATCGGCGGACGGTCTCGGTGGTGTTCTATCTGAACGAGGAGTGGGATCGCGAAAACGGCGGTGCGCTCCGTCTGCATCAGGGCGATGGCTGGCGCGACATTCCCCCTGTGGGCGGCACGCTCATGGTGTTCATGTCCGCGGACACGCTGCATGAAGTCCTTCCCGCTACCCGAGATCGGCTGTCGTTGACCGGCTGGTTCCGACGCCGCGCCGTGCTGCCGCTATGAGCGACAGGCTTGCGAGCGTTTTGGTCAGTCGCTGCCTGCTGGGACAACGCGTGCGTTACGACGGCGGGGCGCACGGGCCTTTCGACCTATTGGCGCAGTGGCAGCGGCAAGGCCGGGTCGTCCCGCTCTGCCCGGAAGTATTTGGCGGCTTGCCAACGCCTCGCGCGCCAGCGGAAATCCCGGGCGGGCAGGGTGCTGACGTACTGGATGGCACGCGGCCTGTCCTGACGGACGCGGGGGTTGATGTGACCGGCGCTTTTGTTCGGGGCGCCAGCGAGGCACTGCGGTTGGTCGAGCAGCATGGCATTCGCATTGCGCTGCTCAAGGCACGCAGTCCGTCCTGCGGCAACGTGGAGAATTATGACGGCACGTTCAGCGGGAAACGTGTGGCTGGAGAGGGCGTGACCGCGGCTGCGCTTAAGCGTTGCGGTGTCATCGTCTTCAATGAGTCGCAGCTCGCGGAGGCGGCTGTGCTGTTGGCTGAACTCGACAAGATGCAGGGCTGATTCGTGGCACCGTTGATGCGGCGCGCTCGTACTTAGCGCGCCGTCAAGCTATAGCCAACCCGCTCCAGCCACTGGGCTTCCTGCTCGAAGTCAGCCTGGGTCAATGGGTTGGCAGCAAGCCACCCATCCGGGAACACCAGTTCGAGGCTGCGCGGTCCGGCCTTGAGCTGCACGCGCGGCATGTCCTGAGCGCCCCGGATGTGATGGAAGAGAATGGCGAACCTCAGGAGGATGCAAAGGCGGACCAGGCGCTCGCTCTCCTCTTCGCTGAACTCGGTGAACTTGTCGAGCGGGATATTACGGCGATGGCCGCGCACGAGCAGCGCCAGCATCTGCTGATCCTGACGTGAGAAGCCAGGCAAGTCCGAATGCTCTATCAGATAAGCGCCATGCTTGTGATAGTGATAGTGCGCGATATCCAAGCCTATTTCGTGAACGCGTGCGCCCCAGGTCAACAGATCGCGCTGCCATTCCTCTTCGAGCTGCCAGTCGTGCGCCACTTGTGATAGTGCGGACAACGCCTTCCGCTCCACCCGAGCAGCCTGATCGGTGTCCACATGATAACGTTCCATAAGCGCGCTCAAGGTGCGCTCACGAACGTCTTCATGCTGATGGCGACCGAGCAGGTCGTACAGCACACCTTCACGCAGCGCGCCGTCGCAATGGGTCATTTCCTTTACATCGAAGGCATCGAAGATCGCTTCCAGAATGGCAACGCCCGCCGGAAAAATACTGCGGCGGTCTGGTTTGATTCCTTCGAAATCGATCCTTGTGATGTCGCCGAGCTTGAACAGCTTGCGCTTCAACCAGACCAACCCTTCGTGGTTGACCTCGCCATTGCTGCGGCGGACGCCTTTCAGCGCGAGCCCTACGGCGCGGATGGTGCCGGACGACCCAATGGCCTCATCCCAGCCCAGGCGACAGATAGCCGTTTCGATCCCCATCAATTCCAGTCGTGCCGCCGTGTAGGCCTGGGCATAACGGCTCTGTGTGATCTTGCCGTCGCGGAAATAGCGTTGGGTGTAGCTCACGCAGCCCATCTGCAGGCTCTCGCGCAGAAGCGGCTCGAACATCTGACCAACGATGAACTCGGTACTGCCGCCGCCAATATCAGCAACGAGGCGGCGACCGCTGGTAGCGGGAAGGGTGTGCGAAACGCCAAGGTAGATCAGGCGCGCTTCTTCTCGCCCTGAAATGACATCGACCGGATGGCCCAGCAGTGCCTCGGCGCGGCGCAGGAAAACCGCGCGGTTACGCGCCTCGCGCAGGGCATTGGTGCCGACGATCCTGACCGCGCCTTGCGGCAGGCCGGCGACCAGCGGCGCGAAACGGCGAAGGCAGTCCAGGCCGCGCTGCATGGCTTCTTCGCTCAGTTGGCGCTGTTCGTCCAGCCCTGCAGCAAGCTGAACCTTATCGCCAAGGCGTTCCAGGATACGAATCTCGCCGTGGTCCGCCTTGGCGATGACCATATGAAAACTGTTCGAGCCCAGATCTATGGCGGCGATCAGGGGAAAGGTCTCGGTCAGCTGGGCGGGCATGGAAAGCATCTCGACTGAAAAACGTCGCCATCGTGCCACGTTAGATAAATGACGGAAAGCTGCCCCATGTGACAGAGCTGCCCGGAACAGGATGAAGCGGACGCCTGCCCGTAAGGTTGAACCCTTGCCAGTAGGCGCGGATCGATTGATTACGCTAATGACAGTCATCAACCGGGTGCAGGTGGTCAGTGCTTTCGAAGGCCGGCCAGCCGGGCTATGATGGCGACACTTTTGTTTCCGCTTCCGGAGAAACTCAATGAGCGAATTCATCACCCAAGTCAGCGACTCCAGCTTCGAGAAGGACGTCCTTCAAGCCGACGGTCCTGTGCTGGTCGACTACTGGGCCGAATGGTGCGGTCCGTGCAAGATGATTGCGCCGGTGCTGGACGAAGTGGCCAAGGATTACCAGGGCAAGCTGAAAGTCTGCAAGCTGAACATCGACGAGAATGCTGACACCCCGCCGAAGTACGGCGTGCGTGGTATCCCGACGCTGATGCTGTTCAAGGGTGGCAACGTCGAGGCGACCAAGGTCGGCGCACTGTCCAAGTCGCAACTGATGGCGTTCCTCGACAGCAATATCTGATCGAGGTCACTGCCTGAAATAAACCCCGCTGATGGCGGGGTTTTTTTATGAGCAGGTGCTGGACTCGCCCGGAGTGCGGTGTTACATTCGGGCTCCTGCTGCCTCCCCGGCAGCCTTTCCGCACCGCCGCCGCAACTCATTCGAAGAATTCAGCGCATCTGTCGCTCTCCGCGGCGCGGCCATCCAAGCTATACGCTTCCATACCTTCTCAAATTACGTCCATTCCTATGAATTTGACTGAACTCAAGCAAAAGCCGATCGCCGAACTGCTGGACATGGCGGAGCAAATGGGGCTGGAGAACATGGCCCGCTCCCGTAAGCAGGACGTGATCTTCTCCCTTCTGAAAAAGCATGCAAAAAGCGGTGAGGAGATCTCGGGCGACGGCGTGCTGGAGATTCTCCAGGACGGCTTCGGTTTCCTTCGTTCGGCGGACTCGTCCTACCTGGCCGGCCCCGACGATATTTACGTTTCCCCGAGCCAGATCCGCCGCTTCAACCTGCGCACCGGCGATACCATCGTCGGCAAGATCCGGCCGCCCAAGGAAGGCGAGCGCTACTTTGCGCTGCTCAAGGTCGACACGATCAACTTCGACCGCCCCGAGAACGCCAAGAGCAAGATCCTGTTCGAGAACCTGACGCCACTGTTCCCGACCAAGCGCCTGACCATGGAAGCCGGTAACGGCTCCACGGAAGACCTCACAGGTCGCGTTATCGACCTGTGCGCTCCCATCGGCAAGGGCCAGCGTGCGCTGATCGTCGCTCCGCCAAAGGCGGGCAAGACGATCATGCTGCAGAATATCGCCAGCAACATCACGCGTAACAACCCCGAGTGCTACCTCATCGTTCTACTCATCGATGAGCGCCCCGAGGAAGTGACCGAGATGCAGCGCACCGTGCGCGGGGAAGTGGTTGCGTCGACGTTCGACGAACCGCCGGTACGCCACGTCCAGGTCGCCGAAATGGTCATCGAGAAGGCCAAGCGCCTGGTCGAGCACAAGAAGGATGTGGTCATCCTGCTGGACTCCATCACTCGATTGGCACGTGCCTACAACACCGTTATCCCAAGCTCCGGCAAGGTACTGACCGGTGGTGTCGACGCGCACGCGCTCGAGAAGCCGAAGCGTTTCTTCGGTGCGGCCCGAAACATCGAAGAAGGCGGCAGCCTGACCATCATCGCAACCGCGCTCGTCGAGACCGGTTCGAAGATGGACGAGGTCATCTATGAGGAATTCAAGGGCACCGGTAACCTCGAGCTCCAGCTCGACCGCCGCGTGGCCGAGAAGCGCGTGTTCCCGGCGATCAACATCAACCGTTCCGGCACACGCCGTGAAGAGTTGCTGACGGGCGAGGAAGAACTGCAGCGCATCTGGATCCTTCGCAAGATCCTCCACCCGATGGAAGAGATTGCGGCGATCGAGTTCCTGCTCGACAAGCTCAAGGACACCAAGACCAACGACGAGTTTTTCCAGTCGATGCGTCGCAGTAAGTAAGTGCGAAGATAGCCAACAAGGCCGGGGAAACCCGGCTTTGTCGTTTCTGCGTCGCTGGCATTGACTAGGGACAGTGCAGCAAATGCGGGCTAAACTCGGCGGTTCACCTGCAAGCCCAAACGAGGCCCATGCATGCAGTATCGCGATCTGCGCGAATTCATCGGGGCGCTGGAAAAGCGTGGCGAACTCAAGCGCGTCCAGATTCCCGTGTCTCCCATTCTTGAAATGACCGAAATTTGCGACCGCACCTTGCGCAAGCAGGGACCGGCGCTCCTGTTCGAGCGGCCTACCGGATTCGACATGCCCGTGCTCGGCAATCTGTTCGGTACACCGGAGCGCGTCGCGCTGGGCATGGGCGCCGAAGATGTGTCGGAATTACGCGAGATTGGCAAACTCCTGGCGTTCCTCAAGGAGCCCGAGCCTCCAAAGGGGCTCAAGGATGCGTGGTCGAAGTTGCCGATCTACAAGAAGGTCATCAGCATGGCGCCAAAGGTGCTCAAGGACGCACCGTGTCACGAGGTGATCGAGGAAGGCGATGACGTTGACCTCGCTCGCCTGCCTATCCAGCATTGCTGGCCAGGTGACGTCGCACCGCTGATTACCTGGGGCCTGACCGTCACGCGTGGGCCCAACAAGGAACGACAGAATCTGGGTATCTATCGCCAGCAGGTCATCGGGCGCAACAAGCTGATCATGCGCTGGCTGAGCCACCGAGGCGGTGCACTGGACTTTCGCGAGTGGTGCCAGAAGCACCCCAACACGCCTTACCCGGTCGCTGTCGCACTCGGCGCGGACCCTGCCACGATTCTGGGCGCTGTAACGCCAGTGCCAGACACACTTTCCGAATACGCCTTTGCGGGCCTTTTGCGGGGGCACCGAACCGAGCTGGTCAAGTGTCGGGGCAATGACCTGCAGGTACCGGCGAGTGCGGAGATCGTACTCGAAGGCGTGATCCACCCGGGCGAGATGGCCGATGAAGGTCCGTACGGCGACCATACGGGCTACTATAACGAGGTTGACCAGTTTCCGGTGTTCACAGTCGAGCGCGTTACGCGCCGCCGTGATCCTATCTATCACAGCACCTACACGGGGCGTCCACCGGATGAACCCGCAATCCTCGGTGTCGCGCTCAACGAAGTTTTCGTGCCGATCCTGCAGAAGCAGTTCCCGGAGATCACCGACTTCTACTTGCCGCCGGAAGGCTGTTCATACCGGATGGCGGTCGTCACCATGAAGAAACAGTACCCTGGGCACGCCAAGCGCGTGATGCTCGGGGTCTGGTCGTTCCTGCGACAGTTCATGTACACGAAGTTCGTTATCGTCACCGATGACGACATCAATGCACGTGACTGGAACGATGTCATCTGGGCGATCACCACGCGCATGGACCCGAAACGCGATACGGTCATGATCGACAATACGCCGATCGACTACTTGGACTTCGCCTCGCCGATCTCTGGGCTCGGCTCGAAAATGGGCCTTGATGCTACCCATAAATGGCCAGGCGAAACGAACCGGGAGTGGGGACGTGCGATCGTCAAGGACGATGCTGTGGTCAAACGTGTCGACGAGCTCTGGAGCCAGCTAGGCATCGATTGAGCTTTGTATCCACCTGGATGTTGAGATATTGCATTGAGAGTGACCTTGCAGCCTTCGGGTGCGGTGTTGGAGACCCTGCCCGACGAGACCCTCCTCGATGCCGCCCGCCGGCTGGGTTATGACTGCCCACACAGCTGCCGAAACGGGAATTGCCACGTATGTGCCGCACTTCTGGTTGAAGGGCGCGTGCGCCAGGGCAGCGAGGAGCGGGATCATGGCGAGATACTGGTATGTCTTGCCGTACCGCAGATGGACTGCCTGATCCAGTGGGACGGCGTGCTGGCCCCCGGCGAGCTTCCGGTACGTGACATGGCCTGCCAGGTCGTCTCCATGGACGATCTGGGCGGCGATGTGCAGCGCGTGCGCCTATTGACGCCCGCGGGCCGGGTACCGCGCTATCACGCCGGCCAATACCTGATGATTCAACGTGACGACGGCCGCCAGTCGGCGTTCTCGTTGGCGTCTGCGCCGCGGCAGGGACGCGAACTTGAGTTGCATGTCCTGGCGCGTGAAGACAGCAGTGTCGCCTTGCTCGAACAGCTTCGGCGCGAGGGTATCGCACGGGTACAGTTACCTCTTGGTGACGCCCACCTGGCGGAGCTGCCGCAAGGTCCGCTGGTGCTTATCGCAGCCGGCACCGGCATGGCGCAGATGCACAGCCTGATCGAAGACTGCCGCGCCAGAGGCTTCGCCTACCCGGTCCACCTGTACTGGGGCGTTCGTACACCTGAAGATTTCTACAGCATCGAACGATGGGCCGATTGGGAGCGTGAGCCCAATCTCTATCTGCACAAGGTCGTCAGTGACCTCTGCGGTTGGCAAGGCCGATGCGGGCTTTTGCATGAGGCGGTACGTGAGGATTTTGAAGACCTCAAACCCTTGCATGTCTACGCCAGTGGGTCGCCGGCCATGGTATACGGTACGCTCGACGCGCTGGTCGAGGCTGGCATGGATGCGCACCAAATGCGAGCCGACGTTTTCGCCTACGCCCCTAGGGGTTGAAGAAAAGACGACCCAACAACAAGAAGGCGCGCGAGTTGATCGACGCGCCGCGAGAGGTCTGCGCATGTCCTTGGACGAGGAGCTGACGCTCAAGAAACTGTTGATCTTCCTGGCGTTCATGCGCAGCGGAGACCTGTCGCGCCGCCGAGTGCGATACCAGCCATGTGAGCGCCCACCGTGCGATCCACCCGTCCGAAGAAGGCCTTGGGCAGCGTTCCTAAAGACGCAGTGTGCGACCCCAACTTGCTCGCGCGCTCGGCCAAATGCGGCATGTTCAGGCTTCGGGCTTCGCGCGTCTGCCGGTTGATCAGAGCGTGACCCAGGTCACCAGGACCAGCAGCGGCAACAGCAGGCCGCATGACCACAGCATGTACCCGAAAAAGCTCGGCATCTTCACGCCGCGCTGTTCCGCGATGGCCTTGACCATGAAGTTTGGCGCGTTGCCGATATAGGTCATTGCGCCCATGAACACAGAGCCCATCGAAATGGCCAGCAGCGTCGTGCCCAGTGAATCCATCATGACCTGCGCATCGCCCGAGGCCATGTTGAAGAACAGCAGGTACGTGGGGGCGTTATCGAGAAAGCTGGATAACGCGCCGCTCATCCAGAAATACATGATATCGATGGGCGCGCCATCGTCATTGGTTACGAGGTGAACGACCCCTGCAAGGTGGCCGTGAGTGCCAGCTTTGAGGATCGCGATTACCGGTGCAATGGTGAAGAAGATCGCGACGAACAGCTTGGCTACCTCAAGGATTGGACTCCACTCGAATTCATTGTCCTGGCGAATTGCCTTTGGCGTTATGGCCAGGGAGATCGCGGCCATTGCCAGGAGGATGACATCACGTAGGAGGTTTTGTAGCTGGATGGGCGTACCGAGCACATCGACGCTGATGCCTGGCTTCCATGTCCCGGACAGCAACACGCCGGCCACTACACCTGCCAGCAGCAGGAAATTGATCTTGCCCCGGATGCGCAGCGGCGTGTCCGGCGTTGGATCCTTTCCGGTCATTTCATCGTGACGGCGGTAGAGATAGCTGTCGATCACGTAGAACACCAGCAGCAATGGCACGGCCAGCAATACGACGGGCAGCGCCATGTGCTCGAGTGTCCAGAGGAAATCAACGCCCTTCAGGAAGCCCAGGAAAAGCGGTGGGTCACCCAGCGGGGTTAGCCCACCGCCGACATTGGCTACCAGGAAAATGAAGAACACGACGACATGCACGTTGTGTCGACGGTCATCATTGGCCCTGAGGATCGGGCGGATCAGCAGCATGGCTGCGCCGGTGGTGCCCATCATCGACGCCAGCACCGTGCCCAGTGCCAGCAGGCTGGTGTTCAGGCGTGCCGTGCCGTGCAGGTTGCCATCGAAGAGGATGCCGCCAGAGATGGTGAACAGCGTGAAAAGCAGAATGATGAAGGGGATGTATTCAGCGATCAGGACGTGCGCGCTCAGTTCCAGCGTCGGGAGCGCACCGAACGTCGCGGCAAAGGGGATCAGGAACAGAAGCGTCCATCCGGTGACGATCTTGCCGAAATGGCGATGCCAGAAGCTCGCCGCGAGCAGTGGCATCAGCGCAATGCTAAGCAGTATGCCTGCAAACGGCACGGCCCACAGAAGGCTCATGGACGCGCCGTCGGCATTGGCAGCCCACGCGCTCTGAGGCGTAATCAGGAGGGTGACGAACAGTGAAAGCGAACAGCCCAGTGACATACGGCTGATAATGCGAGCGGAAGAGAACATCGGGCACGGCTCTGTTTCTGATTATCGTAAGAATGCACGGCGCGTATAGACCGCCGCGCATTTTCACATTTATTTCAGAGTGTGTAACGGGCCCTTTGTAACCGTGTGGGCCTGTGACGCGTCGCGTGGTGGACGACAATGCCGGCCACCGGGCTGCTGCCAAGCGCTGCCAAGGTCAAATCGTCAGGCTCAAAGGAGCGGACGCGATTCAAGAGCGGCGCGTGGCTGCCGATGAAGTGAGGAATCGCGTCGCCTATGCAAGTCCTTTAGGGCCGTAGCATCTTCGCGACCTAATGCCCATTTGAGGAGTCACCCAGTTGAAAGCCATTCTCCCATTCGTTCTCGCGCTGCTCTGCGCACCAGTCTGGGCCAACGAGGAAGCGGCACCTGAGGGCGCGCCGAAGGTGAGTTACATCAACCTGTTTCCGGCCCTTGTGGGCAACTACGGAGAAGGGCCCAAGCTTCGGTACTTCAAGGCTGACGTCGCGCTGCAGGTCAAGGATCCCGAGGCTGCCAAAAAGGTCGAGTATCACCAGCCGCTGATACGCAACCAGCTGGTCACACTCTTCTCTCAGCAGACCGATGCGACGCTTGGCTCGGTCGACACGAAGGAACAGCTGCGTCAGGAAGCGCTCAAGCAGGTTCAAGGTGTGTTGCAGCAGGAAGAAGGCGCGCCGCTGGTGGATGATCTACTCTTCAACAACCTCATCGTGCAGTGACGGCTTCGGTCCGGCATTGCCTTTCTTTGGCAGTCGAGGTCAGCTTGCCAGTTCGCATATGACCTGCCATTCGGCATCGGTCACTGGCATCACGGAAAGGCGGCTTCCCTTCTTGACGAGAGCCAGCTCGGCGAGGCCTGCCTCGTCTCGCAGCGTTGCCAGCGGGATAACCCGGCGAAACGCCTGCACGTATGCCACGTCGACGGCGCTCCAGGGGTTGCGTTCCGTTGTGGCTTTGGGGTCGTGATACGCGCTCGAGGAGTCGAGGGCCGTGGGATCGTCGTAGGCCGTGCGGACGATCTTGCCAATACCTGCGATACCGGGTTCAGGGCAGCTGGAGTGATAGAAAAAGAACAGGTCGTCGACTGCCATGGCTCGCAGAAAGTTGCGCGCCTGGTAGTTGCGGACGCCATCCCAGCGGGCTTCTCCAAGGCGCTCGAGATCACGAATGGAAAGCTCATCAGGTTCCGATTTCATGAGCCAGTTAGGCATGGGTTTTGCTCCAATTTTCTTCAGGTCCAAAGGGTAGCGGCAAAGCGACAGCCGGTCATGAAATCAAATTGCAGGACCGACACGGTTCAAACAAAATGCCGCCGCTTCGAGGGGTAGGGAGCCTTTCGAAGCATATAGGGTGGTTGTATTTGCCTTAAGGGGGAGGCAATCGATGAAGAAGCGCAAACCGGATCTGCTCTGGGTATTGGTCATTATTTTTGGCCTCGGCGTTGTCACAACCGGCTACACCCAAAGCCTCTGGGAGCGTGGCGGTAACGCCCCGGCTTCTGCCTACCTCATGCCCCAAAAAGGGGCTCAACGCTGATCAGCGATGTTTCCGGGCGACGCTCTTAGCGCTGCGTCTGCATTGGCTGAATGTCAGCGCTCTTCGATGGCGCTGCGGGGTACCAGCCTCTGTCCGTTACCGTTGCATCGAGCGGCACATCCCAGCTTGATACGGGAAGACGTTCGACCTGTTGACATTCATGGGCAACGCCCAGCAACAAGGGTTTGCATTGGCCCATCCGTCTGCGCTTGAAAGCCAGAGACCGGTCATAAAACCCCCCACCCATGCCCAGGCGCCCGCCCTGAGCATCGAACCCTACGAGCGGAAGCAGGATCAGGCCAAGCGCCCACGTCTTGCGCTGCATGGCTGGCTGCGGACGTGGCTCCTGGATCTTGAACCGATTGCGCACCAATTTCTCCCGTGGCCGGACACGCTGGAACGCCATTCGTGTTCGGGGCCAGGCCTTGAGTACGGGAAGGTAGGTCGTCTTGCCTCGACGCTGAGCCTCTAGCAAGAGGGGGCGAATGTCGATTTCACCGTCGTTGGCCAAGTAAAACGCCACATGCCGCGCACGACGGAATGCAGGGCTTTGCGAAAGCATGCGAGACAGCTTCTTGGATGCCAAGCGTTGCGCCGCAGGCGGAAGGGCGCGACGTGCTCTTCGTAGTTGGCGGCGGAGATCGGCGCGGGTGAGGCCGGCTGCCTGAAGGGGGCTGGTCATGCCACGCTCCGTCCAGCCCGGTAGAGTGGCGGGGCGAAGCGGTGCAAGAAAGAGAGGACTCCCCGAAGTGCCGCTGTCGGCTTGACCCTTGAACCCGAAAGTTCAAGGTGGGGACTACGGCCAACCATTAGGCTTTCCGTCAGGCGGACATGCACACAAGTCACACGCGTAGTCTCCGAGGTTTTGCGTATCGGGAGAGGGACGTGACCAACTGGCGCACACACCAGGGAGCAGGCGCCAGTATACCCGAAACGACTATTTTGGCGATCAGCGCGTCTGTTCGTCCTGATCAGTGGCCAGCGCATGGTCGACTCGATCCAGCAGGCTGCGGACCTGATCGCGGGTGCTGTTGGCTTCACGATCCATTCGATCCTGCTTGTGCAGCAGGTCATGGGTTATGTTCAGCGCGGCCATCACAGCGACGCGGTCAGCGCCGATGACTTTGCCGCTGGACCGGATTTCTCGCATCTTGCCGTCCAGATAACGTGCGGCGCTTTCAAGGTTCGCGCGCTCATCGGCCGGGCAGCTGATGCAATAGTCCTTGTCGAGGATATGTACGGTGACGGTGTTCGGCTGACTCATGAGTCCTGCTCCAAGGCTTTGAGGCGCAAAATCATCGCTTCGACCTTGCTCCGGGCCAATTCGTTCTTCTCGATCAGATGAGCGCGCTCTTCACGCCACGCTCGCTCGTTGGCAAGCAGGGCACGGTTATGAAGCTTGAGCTGCTCGACCCGCTGGATGAGTTGCTCCAGACGAACCGTCAGCGCTTTCAGATCGGTGTCTTCCATGGACTCCCGCTTGGCGAGGATTCAAAGTGTCTTCCGATTGACGCAGGTTGCGCCATCACGGAAGCCCACCCTGTAAGGTGGAAAGGCAAAGGTTGACCCGCACGGGCGAGCTCGATGGCCGAGGCGTCGCGGCCGGTGCTAGGATACCGGTCTATTCTAGCCATCACCCCGCTGCCGCGCCTAGTCGATATGTCCATGCCTGATTCTCCGTACTCTGCTTTTTCCGCTCTCATCAACAGCTTTGGCCACAAGATTTCGCCGGCAGAGCTTCATGGCCTGTTGCTGGGGCGCAGTTGCGCGGGCGCAGGCTTCGAACCCGAGCCATGGTTGGAGGAAGTTGCCGAGGTGCTGGGCGCTCCTGTAGAGGATGCCTTCAAGCAGGCACTGATCGGCCTGCAGGAGATGGTCAAGGCGGAGCTGACCGGCGACGACATGGCGGTGGTCTTGCTGCTGCCGGGTGACGATGGGTCATTGAAGGACCGTGCTGTCGCGATGTCCCAATGGTGCCAAGGCTTCCTCGGTGGCTTTGGTGTAGCGGCAGGCGACCGCGCCTTGTCCGGCGATGCGATGGAAGTGCTCGAGGATCTGGCTGCGATCGCGCAGGTCCAAAGCGCCCTCGAAGAATCCGAAGACGGCGAGAACGACTACATGGAAGTGATGGAATACCTGCGAGTTGCGCCGTTGCTCCTGTTCACCGAATGCAACAAGGCGCCGACGCAGCCGGCGGAGAAACCGTCCCTGCACTGAAACGCGGCCCTTCCCAGACCCAGAATTGCCCAGGAGTGTGCATGATCCGCATCCCGAAGTCGGAATACGCCCGGCGGCGCAAGGCGCTGATGGAGCAGCTAGAGCCCAACAGCATTGCCATTCTGCCCGCAGCCCCTGTCTACATCCGTAACCGCGATGTCGAGCACGTCTACCGGCAGGACAGCGATTTTCAGTATCTGAGCGGATTTCCCGAGCCCGAAGCGGTGCTCGTTCTTATACCCGGGCGCGAGCACGGTGAGTACATTCTGTTCTGCCGTGAGCGCGACCCAGAGCGCGAGCTTTGGGATGGTTTACGTGCTGGCCAGGAAGGCGCGGTACGCGATTTTGGTGCCGACGATGCGTTCCCGATTGGTGATATCGACGAGATTCTGCCTGGCCTGATCGAGGGCCGCGACCGCGTGTACTACGCCATCGGTACCAATCCTGAGTTCGATCACCATCTGATGGAATGGATCAACACGATCCGTTCCAAGGCTCGTCAGGGCGCGCAGCCCCCGAATGAATACGTGGCGCTCGATCACCTTCTTCACGACATGCGTCTGTACAAGTCAGCCGCCGAGATCAAGGTCATGCGCTATGCCGCTGAGGTCTCTGCAGCCGCTCATGTCCGGGCCATGCAGGCCAGCCGGGCGGGATTGTCTGAATACCACCTCGAAGCCGAGCTGGAGTACGAGTTTCGCAAAGGCGGCGCCAAGATGCCCGCCTATGGTTCGATCGTGGCGGCAGGGCGAAACGCCTGCATTCTTCATTACCGTGAGAACGATGCGCCCCTCAAGGACGGCGATGTCGTCCTGATAGATGCTGGCTGTGAGATCGATTGCTATGCAAGCGACATCACCCGCACGTTTCCGGTCAATGGCACGTTCACGCCGGAGCAGCGGGCGATTTACGACATTGTGCTCGAAGCCAATCTGGAGGCGTTCAAGCATATTGCACCTGGGAAGCATTGGAACGAGGCTCACGAAGCAACAGTTCGCGTGATTACGTCCGGTCTCGTTCGCCTTGGTCTGCTGGAAGGCGACGTCGATGCGCTGATCGAAGCGGGTGCCTACAAGGCGTTCTATATGCACCGCGCCGGGCATTGGCTGGGCATGGATGTCCATGACGTCGGTGACTACAAGGTTGGTGGTGCCTGGCGTGTGCTGGAGCCCGGCATGGTCATGACCGTCGAGCCCGGTATCTACATTGCGCCGGACAACACCGAGGTCGCCAAGAAGTGGCGGGGCATCGGCATCCGCGTCGAGGACGATGTCGTCGTCACCAAGAAGGGCTGCGAAATCATTACGGGTGGCGTCCCGAAGGCTGTAGACGAGATTGAAGCGTTAATGGCTGCCGCTCGCCAAGATGTCGCCTGACCTGATGAAAGCCGACATTGCCATTGTAGGCGGAGGGCTCGTCGGCGCGAGCCTGGCGCTGGCGCTTCAGGCTGGCGCCAGACAACGCGGATGGCGAATCGTATTGGTGGAACCTTACCCACCGGGCGAAGGCTATCAACCCAGCTACGACGCGCGATCCTCGGCGCTATCGTTCGGCTCTCGCCGCATCTACGAGCGACTGGGTGTCTGGTCGGCTATCGAGCAGCGTGCGCAGCCCATCACCCATATCCATGTGTCCGACCGGGGCCGCTTTGGCGCCGCGCGGCTTGATGCAGCAGACGAAGGCGTGCCAGCCCTCGGCTATGTGGTGGAAAATGCCTGGATCGGCCATTGCCTCTGGCAGGCATTGGATCAGGACGTTATCCACTGGTGCGCCCCTGCTGAAGTCACCGGCGCGTCGCCGACCGAGTCTGGCTATCAACTGACACTAGGGGACGGCACCACGCTTGACGCGTCGTTGGTGGTACTCGCGGATGGGGGGCGTTCATCTCTGCGAGACCAGTTGGGTATCGAGGCCAAGCGTACCGTTTATGACCAGCACGCGCTGATTGCCAACGTCACCACTCGCGAGCCGCACGGCGGGCAGGCCTTCGAGCGGTTCAGCAAACACGGCCCAATGGCATTGCTGCCCCTTGCCGATAACCGTAGTGCATTGGTCTGGACCCGTCCGCCAGCAGATGCCCATCGGTTGCAAGGCTGTGCTGAGCAATTGTTCCTCAGCGAATTGCAGCAGGCCTTTGGTTACCGCCTTGGCGCTTTCACGCAGGTGGGTGCGCGCTACGTCTACCCACTGGAGCTGGTCGAGTCGACCGAGCAGGTGCGCGCCCATCTTGTCGTGCTTGGGAATGCCGCGCACAGCCTGCACCCGGTCGCCGGGCAGGGGTTCAATCTTTCGCTGCGCGATACCCAGGTGTTGGCGGAGGTGCTGCTGGGCGACGATGCCGGGCCGGGCGCGTTCACGACGTTGCAGCACTACTACGCCCGTCAACGGCAGGATCAGCAGCTCACTGTCGGCTTTTCCCATCATCTGACCCAGCTCTTCACACGGCGTGAGTCCGCGGTGATTGCCGGCCGTAATCTGGGGTTGCTGGCGCTGGATCTACTGCCGCCCGCCAAGCACTGGTTCGCGCGCCAGGCAATGGGCTTGGGAACGCGCGGTTGAAATCGACAATCCCGGAGATACATGGAGACGTGCGAATGACGCCGCAGGCTGACATCGTCATCGTTGGCGCCGGAATGGTGGGCAGCGCCTTGGCGCTTGCGCTGGAGGGACAGGGCTTCGACATCGTTGTCCTGGACGGTGAGTCGCTAGAGGTCTCGCCCTTCGACACTTCAGCACCGTATGAACCGCGGGTAAGCGCACTGTCGGCGGCAAGCCAGCGGATTCTCGAGCGACTGGATGCGTGGCCCGGCATCACGTCCCGGCGGTCGTGTCCGTATCGTGACATGCATGTCTGGGACGGTGCAGGAACAGGCCAGATCCATTTCTCTGCCGAAAGCGTTCACGCGCAGTGGCTTGGCCATATCGTCGAGAACCGTGTGGTGCGTGACGCTTTGCTTGACCGACTCGTAAAGAGCTCGGTACGCCTGGAGGGTGAGACGCGCCTACTTCAGTTACGCCGTTCGGGTGAAGAGTGGTTGCTCGCGCTCGAGGATGGACGGCAGATTCGAACGCCTCTGATCATCGCGGCTGACGGTGCACGATCAGCCGTTCGGCAGCTAGCTGGTCTCGAAACGCGCGAATGGGACTACCTGCACGATGCCATCGTGACAAGCGTGCGCTGCGAGCACTCCCACGCCCATACGGCCTGGCAGCGTTTTACCGAACACGGCCCACTGGCCTTTCTTCCATTGAGTACGGCCGAAGACGCGTCCTGGTGTTCGATCGTGTGGTCGGTCACACCCGCTGAAGCGGATCGGCTGATGGCGCTCGATGATGATGCCTTCAAGACCGCGTTGGGCCAGGCATTCGAGTTCAAGCTCGGCTCGATTGTCGCAGCGGACAGACGCCTTCGTATCCCCTTGCGACAGCGCCATGCCAAGCGATATGTGGCCGAAGGCGTGGCCTTGATCGGGGATGCGGCGCATACCATCCACCCGCTGGCGGGGCAGGGCGTCAACCTGGGCTTCCTGGATGCGGCCGTTTTGGCAGAAGTGCTGATCGAGGCAAAGCGCCGCGGGCAGCCGCTTCGCGACCTGCGTACGCTCGGCCGTTACGAGCGACGCCGTATGCCCTACAACCTCGCGATGATGGGCGCGATGGAAGGGTTTGAACGCTTGTTCCAGGCCGATCCGCTACCGCTTCGCTGGCTACGAAACCAGGGGCTGAAGTGGGTGGATGGTCTGCCCGGAGCCAAGGGGCTGTTCGTTCGGCAAGCGCTTGGACTGTCAGGTGACCTCCCGAAGCTCGCTCGCCCGCACTGAGTAGTCGCCATTCGATCATGCGCCCCGGCTGCGGTGACCGGGGCTGATCACTGATCCGCCGCTGCAGGCAATATCTGGTTACCGTGCCGCGCATCTGTTTTCGTTGAGATTAATTATCATCCGCGCTCGATTCTCTCGATCATAGGATGACGTTATGCAGGCACGCGCCGTACTCTTCGCCGCATTCTCCGCGATAGCCGCTCCGGCGATGGCCGCCGAAGAAGTGGTCGTTTACTCATCGCGTATCGACGAGCTGATCAAGCCCGTTTTCGACGCGTATACAGCCAAGACCGGCGTACCCGTAAAATTCATCACCGACAATGAGGCGCCGCTCATGCAGCGCCTCAAGGCAGAGGGCGAGAATTCGCCCGCCGATCTGTTCCTGACCGTGGATGGCGGCAACCTGTGGCAGGCCGAGCAGATGGGCTTGTTGCAGCCGCTGAAATCCGAAGTTGTCGAGCAAAACATTCCGGCCCAGTATCGGTCTTCCAGCGGCGCCTGGACGGGCCTCTCGTTGCGTGCCCGTACCATTGTCTACTCGCCGGAGCGGGTAAAGCCCGAATCCCTGTCGACATACGAAGCACTTGCCGATGACGAGTGGAAGGGGCGTCTGTGCCTGCGCTCAAGCAAGAAGGTCTATAACCAGTCGCTCACGGCTACGATGATCGAGGCAGACGGGGCCGAGAAGGCGGAGACAGTCCTGAAGGGGTGGGTGGCCAACCTCGCGACTGATCCGTTCGCCAACGACAATGCGGTTATCGAAGCGGTGGCAGCGGGCCAATGCGACGTTGGTATCGTCAACACCTACTACTTCGGCCGCCTTTATCGTGCCAATCCAGAGCTGAAGGCGAAGCTCTTCTGGCCGAACCAGGAAGATCGTGGCGTCCATGTGAACCTCTCGGGTATCGGGCTGACGCGGCATGCCCCCAACCCCGAGGCGGCGCGCAAACTGGTGGAGTGGATGACCTCTGCCGAAGCACAGAACCTCTTCGCGGACCGCAACCAGGAGTTCCCAGCCAATCCGAAGGTGAAGCCGTCCGAGGAAGTGGCAGCATGGGGCGAGTTCAAGGCAGATGATGTGCCTGTCGAAGTGTCTGGCGTGCGTCAGGCCGAAGCCATCCGCATGATGGACCGAGTGGGCTGGAACTGAGGCCGCTTCAAGGCCGAACGCGCGTTCGCTCGCGCGTTTGGTCCGGCGCTCTGAAACCATATGTACGACACCTATTCATTGCGCTGGTACCCCATCGCGTTTTGCAGTGCGGTACTGGTCGCCTTGCCGTTGATATTTCTGGCATCCAGCTGGCAGACGATCGATGCAGCCATATGGGGGCATCTGTGGCAGACGCAGTTGCCCCGGTTGGTCGGTAATACGCTCACGTTGTTGGTGGGGGTCGGGCTCGGCGTGACCGTGCTTGGGGTGAGCCTTGCCTGGCTGACGTCACTCTGTGAATTCCCCGGTCGCCGTTGGCTGGACTGGGCGCTGATGCTGCCGTTCGCGCTTCCGGCCTATGTGCTGGCGTTCGTGTTCATCGGTATGCTGGATTTCGCAGGCCCTGTGCAGACCGCATGGCGGGAATGGTTCGGCGCGAGCTGGCGTTTCCCGCCGGTACGCTCCACAGCGGGTGTAGTGCTGGTACTCACGCTGGTCTTCTATCCCTACGTTTACCTGCTTGCCCGCTCTGCGTTCCTGGTTCAGGGCCGGGATGTACTGGACGCGGCCCGCACATTGGGCCATACGCCATGGCAGGCCTTCTGGCGAGTTGCATTGCCGATGGCACGTCCTGCCATCGGCGCAGGCGTGGCATTGGCCTTGATGGAAACGCTGGCGGACTTTGGTGCAGTCTCGGCCTTCAATTTCGACACATTCACAACCGCGATCTACAAGACCTGGTTCGGGTTTTTCAGCCTCTCGAGCGCAGCCCAGTTGGCAAGCCTGCTCCTGCTCTTCGTGGCGCTTTTGGTGTTCAGTGAGCGACGGGCACGCGGTGCCTGGCGGCCGTCATCGAGTCGCGTGCGGCATGCGCCTCGCTATCGGTTACGGGGCTGGCGTGCGACGGCCGCGAGCGCGTGGTGCCTGCTGATCTTCACGCTGGCCTTCGTACTGCCCATTGTTCAGCTGATGGCCTGGTGCTGGCGGCGTGGGCGCTTCGATCTGGACGAGCGCTATTTTTCGCTTGTAGCCCATTCGCTGTATCTCGGCACGATTGCAGCGGGCATCACGGTCTGTGTCGCGATGCTGTTGGCGTTTGCACGCAGGCGTTCACCTACGCCCCTCATGCGGGGCTGTGTCAGGTTTGCAATGCTGGGCTACGCACTCCCCGGTTCGGTGCTTGCCGTTTCGGTGATGCTGGTTTTCGCCCATGCCGATCGCTTCGTCGTGGTTCCCCTGTCAGGCTGGCTCGGCGGCGCCGGCAAGCCCCTGCTGGTGGGAAGCGTATTGGCACTATTGCTGGCCTACCTTGTGAGGTTTCTTGCGGTCGCGCATGGTCCGCTCGAAACGAGCCTCCACCGTGTGCGACCGGCGCTGGAAGAGGCTTCGCGTAGCCTTGGAGTGGTTGGGCTTCGCCAGTTCTTCCGGCTTCACGTTCCGTTGCTGCTTCCCGGCGGCCTGACCGCACTGCTGATGGTACTGGTCGATGTCCTCAAGGAGATGCCCGCTACACTGCTGCTTCGTCCGTTCGGCTGGGACACGCTCGCCGTACGAATCTTCGAGATGACCAACGAGGGTGAATGGGATCGCGCGGCCTTGCCCGCCTTGACCCTCGTTGTGGTGGGGATGGTACCGGTCGTGGTGCTGATCCGACGCTCAGCGGGGATGCGATGATCAGCGAGGTCTTATGCGAGCAGAACGCGTACACGGGCCCGTCACGGCCATGCCGATCATTGGTCCCTGGCGCCGATGACGAGGAGAGCCCTTCCGGCTACAATGCGCGCCCATTCGAGGCGGGTTCCCTTCGCCCCGCATGCACGGCAGCGTCTGCTTGCCCCGCATTGCCCGCCCCGGAACTCGTCGTATCGATTGCATCGCCAAGCCCGGAAGGAGAACCCATGGGTCAGCGTACGGCTCTCTACTATCAGCATCTTGCGCTGGGAGCGCGGATGGTCGATTTCAGCGGTTGGGATCTGCCGCTGCACTACGGCTCGCAAGTAGACGAGCATCATCAGGTGCGTCGCGATTGTGGCGTTTTCGATGTCTCACACATGTGCGTGATCGACGTGCATGGCGCGGACGCCAAAGCCTACCTTCGCCGCTTGTTGGCGAATGATGTCGAGCGACTGACTACGCCCGGCAAGGCGCTCTACAGCGCAATGCTCAACGACCGTGGCGGCATCGTTGATGATCTCATCGCCTACCTCATGCCCTTCGGATACAGGCTGATCGTCAATGCGGCGACGCGCGCTCAGGATCTGGCATGGATGCATAGCGTGGCTGTCGATTTCGCCGTAGAGCTGCGTGAGAGGACTGATGTCGCGTTATTGGCGATTCAGGGGCCAAATGCCCGCAAACGCACCGGTGAACTCCTTGACCGGGCCCGCGCCGGAATCATCGCCGAACTTTCGCCTTTCCAAGGGCTGGAGGAGAACGGCTGGTTCATCGCGCGCACTGGCTACACCGGCGAGGATGGCCTGGAAATCATGTTGCCGTCCGATCAGGTCGCCGGCTTTTTCAATGATCTTGTCGGTGCCGGCATTGGTCCGGTAGGCCTGGGAGCGCGCGATACGCTTCGACTGGAGGCCGGGCTCAACCTCTACGGCAATGACATGACGGACAGCGTGACGCCGCTGTCCTCGAACATGGAGGCGACCATTGCCTGGGCGCCTGAAGACCGCGATTTTGTAGGCCGAGACGCGCTTGTCGCCCAGTGGAAGGCGGGCGGATGGCCCCGGCTGGTCGGCGTGGTGCTCGAGGACCGTGGCGTGCTTCGGCCGCACCAGACCGTACGCGTCGGTTGCGATGGCGAAGGCGAAATCACCAGCGGCAGCTTCTCGCCCACGCTTGGCAAGTCGATCGCGTTGGCGCGGGTGCCTGCGGCTGCTGGCGAGCGTGGTGAGGTAGAGATCCGGGGGCGCTGGCACCCCGTACGTTTCGTCAAGCCGACCTTCGTGCGGCATGGGCGCCCATTGATCTAGCATCCGTTGCCGAATGTGCTCCGCATCATGGCTCGCCAGCCAAGCGGGGCTGTCGTACGTGATCGCAAGTGTTACATTTTCCAGACCAACCGTAGCCTGAACCCTGAGGATTCCCGCCATGAGCGATACGCCCGCCGATCTCCGATACGCCGCCAGCCACGAGTGGGCGCGCCTGGAAGCGGATGGAACCGTCACCGTTGGTATCTCCGACCACGCCCAGGAAGCCTTGGGCGACGTCGTCTTCGTCGAGCTGCCCGAAGTCGGAAAGCAATTCACTGCCGGCCAGGAAGCTGGGGTTGTTGAGTCTGTAAAAGCTGCGTCCGATATCTATGCGCCCGTGGGCGGCGAAGTCATCGCGGTAAACGATGCAATCGTCGATAGTCCCGAGATCGTTAACAGCGATCCCTACGGCAGCTGGTTCTTCAAACTCAAGCCGAGTGACGAAAGCGAGCTGGGCAAACTGCTCGATGCCGATGCCTACGCGGCTGCAGCTGACGCCTGATCCCAGCCGGCCGGCGCGTCTGCGCCGGCCTTCCAGCCCTGCATCGAGCCTTCAAACAGCTCGCGCTGCTGAGGTCGCACGTGCGGCCCAATTGGCGGTCGTCGGATAGATCGTTCCGGCTACCGCGCGTTTTGTACAAATTCTGTCATAATTCGCGCCCCTCTCTTACAGGCCCTGATCCTCATGTTGGACATGATCAGCGGGCTCGACGGCTGGTTGCTGACGAGTCTGTTCCTGGCACTGGCATTCGTTCTGGCGTTCGAATTCATCAATGGCTTCCATGACACCGCCAATGCGGTGGCCACGGTGATATACACCAAAGCCATGCCTCCCTATCTGGCAGTCATGGCATCTGGCGTTTTCAATTTTCTTGGCGTGTTGCTTGGTGGTGTCGGCGTCGCTTATGCGATTGTTCATTTGCTACCGGTCGACCTGCTGATCAACGTCAACACAGGGCACGGTTTGGCCATGGTGTTCTCGCTGCTGGCGGCCGCGATCGCTTGGAACCTGGGAACCTGGTATTTCGGCATTCCCGCTTCAAGTTCGCATACCCTGATTGGCTCAATCCTGGGGGTTGGCCTGGCCAACGCGTTGATCACCGGAATACCGCTGGGTAACGGCATCAACTGGCAAAAGGCGATCGACATCGGGCTTTCATTGCTGGTGTCGCCTACAGTCGGCTTTATCGTGGCAGCGCTGCTCTTGCTGTTGCTGAAGAGGTGGCGTCCGCGTTCCAAGATGCACAAAACGCCCGAGCAGCGGCCCAAGAAGAAGCACCCTCCGTTCTGGAACCGTATGGTTCTGGTCCTTTCAGCAATGGCCGTCAGTTTCGTCCATGGCTCGAACGATGGTCAGAAAGGTATCGGCCTGATCATGCTCGTGCTTATCGGGATTGTTCCTGCGCACTTCGTTCTGAACCTGGACAGCACGACCTATCAGATTGACCGGACACGTGATGCGGCCGCCCACCTGCAGGCGTTCTATCAACGAAATGAAGATTCGCTCGGCGAATTCCTTGCGCTGGGAAAGGGTGAGCACACGACGGAGCTGCCCAAGGAGTTTCGTTGCGATCCCAGACAGACCGAGCCAACGCTGACGGCTCTGTTGGGTAATCTGGACGGTGTGGCGAACTACCACGACTTGACGCCGCAGGCGCGCGTCGAAGTGCGTCGCTACCTGTTGTGTCTTGACGATACGGCGAAAAAGGTCAGTGCATTGTCCACGCTTCCGGCGGCGAGCCGAGCCGATCTCAACAAGCTACGGGGCGATCTCACGGCGACGACCGAGTATGCGCCTTTTTGGGTCATTATCGCCGTAGCACTGGCGCTAGGCATTGGAACGATGGTTGGCTGGCGTCGTGTGGTGCATACAGTAGGCGAGAAGATTGGCAAGCAGGGCATGACCTACGCACAGGGTATGTCCGCGCAAATCACGGCTGCCATGGCGATTGGTATGGCTAACGTCTTCAGCTTGCCTGTTTCGACAACACACGTCCTGTCATCGGGCGTTGCAGGTACGATGGTCGCCAACCGCAGTGGGTTGCAGGGTGGCACGGTACGCACCATCTTGCTGGCCTGGGTACTTACGCTACCAACGTCCATGGCCTTGTCCGCAGGACTGTTCTGGCTGTCCACGCGGTTCGTCGGCTGACACGAAAACAGGCCGCCGTGGCGGCCTGCTTCCAAATGGACGCGTTACTGAGCGTCTGCGGTGACGATGGCTGAAGCCAGCTCCATATCATTTGCTGTCAGCTGCGGCTGTTGCTGGCGGATCTGCCGAAGCGCGGCCTCCAGATAAGGGCCGCGGATTTCACCATTACTGGCCACGAAACTGCCCGCATCGTCGCGTGCCGCTGCGACAAGCTTGTGGTCGCGGAAGGTAAGGTAGGTGGTGCCGGTCGTGATCCCGGAGGACAGGATGTCCCGGATCAAACCGTCTGCCATTGCAGTAGAGCTCGCCAATACGATGGCGCCGCCCAGAAGGGCACGTTTAAGCATTGATGAATCCTTACTTCAGAAGGGGTGCCGGCGCGACAGGCCGGCACGGACCGATTAACGCTCAGCGACAGGCTCGGGCGTGGTCAGAATCGCGGTAGCGATCTCCATATCGTCAGCCGACAGACCAGGGTGCTCGCTGCGCACCTGGCTCAGTACGGACTCCAGATAAGGCCCGCGGATCTCACCGTTGCTCGCGATGAAACTGCTGGCGTCGTCCTTGGCTGCGTAGACGATCTTATGATCGCGGAAGGTCGAATAAAGCGATGCGGAAACACCCGCGCTGGTAGCGAAATCACGCCAGCCGGCGGCGAGGGCCGAGGTGACGGGCAGGCACAGGGCGAGTGACGCGACAATCAATTGTTTGCGCATGGTGTGTACTCCATATGAGTGCTCTTCTTTTTTCTGAGAGTGGCGCCCGCCGCAGGGAGTTCCAGATTCCTGTCAGGGCGCTTCGCTGCGGAGGCATTCTTGCAACACGCCGTCCGATCGGATGCCCATATTCCAAGTGGCCACTACCGCTATACACTGGCGGCCTTTCCCGCCCTTCGCCGATGGCATCGTCATGTCACAAGAGCTTTCTGCCGAACAGATCCGTAAAGCGCTGCAAGGCATCAGTGTTCCTCCCCAGCCCCAGATCATGGTTGACCTGCAGATGGAGCAGGTCATGCCAGTACCGGATCTCAAGGCCATCGCACAGCTGATCAGCCAGGATCCGGGTCTCTCCGGTTCGCTGCTGAAGGTGGTCAACTCACCGTTCTTCGGATTGGCGAACAAAGTCAGCTCGATCCAGCGGGCCGTCAATCTTTTGGGTTGCGACAGCGTCATCAACATCATCAATGCGCAGTCCATCAAAGGGGAGATGAGCGACGAGACGATCGTGACGCTCAATCGCTTCTGGGATAGCGCGCAGGATGTTGCGATGACCTGCCTGACACTGGCCAAACGCGTAGGGATCCAGGCGCTGGATGAGGTCTATGCCCTCGGGTTGTTCCATAACTGCGGCATTCCGCTGATGCTCAAGCGGTTCCCGGGCTACATGGAGGTGCTCGAACAGGCGTATGCCCGTTGCGATGTGAACACCCGCATTGTTGATACCGAGAACCAACTTCTCAATACCAACCACGCCGTGATTGGTTACTACACCGCGCGCTCGTGGAACCTGACACCGCATCTTTGCGAAGCGATAGCCAGCCATCACAATACGCTTTCTTTGTTTAGCCAGGACTCTGACCGGGACTCGCAGCTGCGCAACCTGCTGGCCATCCTGAAGATGGCCGAGCATATCTGCGGCTGCTATCAGACACTGGGCAATCAGTCAGAAGACCACGAATGGAACCTGGTTGGCCCATTGGTACTGGATTACCTGGGCTTGTCCGATTACGACTTCCAGAATCTCAAGGAGAGCATTCGGGAGTTGGGCGTCACCTGACTTCGCCGGCCGCTCATTGACGAGCGGCGCCGCAGCATCGGCACACGCACAGGGCGCGCCTGTGCCGATATCACACCGTCCAAGAGGCCTTATTCCGACGTATGCCTGAACTGCCCGAAGTCGAAACGACCCGCCGCGGTATTGCCCCCCATCTCGAAGGCCAGCGCGTGTCACGTGTGATTGTCCGCGACCGTCGTTTGCGCTGGCCTATCCCCGAAGATCTTGATGTCAGGCTTTCCGGCCAGCGCATCACGCGTGTTGAGAGACGGGCCAAATACCTGCTGATTGAAGCCGAGGTGGGGACGTTGGTCGCCCATCTTGGAATGTCCGGAAGTCTCCGCATGGTGCCGGCTAATCAGCCGCCAGCCAAGCATGACCACGTCGATATCGTCCTTGAATCCGGCATGGCGCTTCGCTACACCGACCCGCGACGCTTCGGGGCCATGCTATTGACCACATCGCCCCTTGAGCATGAGCTTTTGCGCAACCTTGGACCCGAGCCGCTCACTGACGCCTTTGACGGCAAGCGACTCTACACCTTGTCCCGAGGCCGAAATATGGCGGTAAAGCCGTTCATCATGGATAACGCGGTCGTGGTCGGTGTCGGCAATATCTACGCGAGTGAAGCGCTCTACGCAGCTGGGATCGACCCAAGGCGGGCGGCCGGGGCGATTTCGCGGACCCGGTACGATGCCCTGGCCGTGGCCATTAAACGCATCCTTGCCTATGCGATCGAACGCGGCGGTACCACGTTGCGGGATTTCGTTGGTGGAGACGGCAAGCCGGGCTATTTCCAGCAGGAACTGTTTGTCTACGGTCGCGCTGGCGAGCTGTGCAAGGCGTGCGGGAACACGCTGAGAGAGATCCGTTTGGGGCAGCGAGCGAGCGTCTTCTGCGCCAAATGCCAGCGCTAGCGATAGCCGGTGCAGGTTGTGCGACGAATCGCGGGCAAAAGGCCACACGGCTGCTATAGTCGCGCCATTACGAACGAGTCGAGGGATCACCGTAATGAAAGCGCAACGTATCATGGCCGCCGTGCTGGCTCTGATGATCAGCGGAGCCTGGCTTCCCGCCTACGGCGACCGCTACGCACACGACAACACCAGCGGTGATCCGGTCTATGAGGTCGAGGCGCCGCCTGCTTTCGCCATGGCGGGCGACCTGTTGATCGCCCGGCCGCTACTTATTGGGGCTACCGTCATCGGCGCTGGCCTGTTCGTGGTATCGCTGCCCTTCACAGCGGCTGGCGGCGGCATTGGCGCAACCGGTAAGGCGCTGGTCGTCGACCCTGCAAAGGCTGCCTTCGTCCGGTGCCTGGGTTGCACCCGCACCGGCTATAACAACCGCGATTGATTGCAGATCGGGCGAGGCTTACCTCTCGCCCAAATCAATTACGCGAGCGCTTCCTACGCCGCGGGGGTCGCTTGCCGCCTGTACGCTGCGGTGCGTCTTGTCCCATCTGAACACGTGCTGATTCCCATAACGGCGGGTCACAGGCTTGAGGTCATATCCGCGAGCCTTCAGTTGATCCAGTTCGTCTGAACTGAATGCTTCCGGCTCGTATTCCACAACGTCAGGCAGGTATTGGTGGTGATAGCGCGGTGTGCTGACCCAGTCGGCGATGGGCTTGCCATCGAGGTATTCGAGTACGGCCAGCAGCACCATGCTGGGTATCCGTGAACCGCCAGGCGTTCCGAATGAGGCGAGTTCATCATCGCTTTCGATGAAGGTCGGGCTCATGCTCGAAAGCGGACGCTTGCCGGCAGCGATGGCATTGGCCTGGCTCCCCGTGAGTCCGTAGGTGTTCGCCCCGTCCACGTCGGCGGCGAAATCGTCCATTTCATCATTGAGCAGCACGCCGGTGCCCGGCGCCGTAAAGGCCGCGCCGAAGGGGAGATTGATCGACAAGGTCGCCGATACGGCGCGGCCATCGGCATCAAGCACGGTGAAATGCGTCGTATGGTCGCCTTCGCGCCATGGCGGGCTCGGTGGCAGCGACGTGCTCGGCGTCGCATGAACAGGATCGATGCCACCGGCAAGGCTCGCCAGGTACTGTGGATCAAGAAGGCGCTTGCTCGGGATCGTCACGAAGTCCGGATCGCCCAGTTCGCCACGGTCGCGATAGGCGCGCCGTAGCGCTTCGATCACGTAGTGGCTGCGCTGTATGGGATTGGCGCTGCGCCAGGGCAGGTGATCCAGCATGGTCAGTGTCTGCGCCAACGCGATGCCGCCGGCTGAAGGCGGTGGTGCAGTGATGAGGGTCTGCCCGCCGCTCAGCGTATGGACCAGCGGCGCCCGTTCGATCGGACGATAGAGTTCCAGGTCTTCTGTTTCCCAGACTCCGCCAGCACCCTTGACTGCGTCGATCATGCGGCGCGCGACATCCCCTGCATAGAAGCCCTCGCGACCGCGCTCTGCGATTGCCGTGAGTGTCTTGGCTAACTCGGGCTGGCGGATTACGTAGCCCTCGGCCGGGACTTCGCCATCGGCGAGGAACAGACGAGCGCTTTCCGGATCATCGCGAAGGGCCGCAAGGCGACTCTCGGCCCGCTCACGATAGATGCGATCCACGGCAAAGCCCTCTCGGGCAAGGCGGATGGCAGGCGCGAGGCTCGTTGCGATAGGTAGGTTGCCGTAGCGCTCACTGAGTTGTACGAGCGCTGCAGGCAGCCCCGGAATGGCGGCTGCAAGAGCGCCGTTGAGCGAAAGTGTTCGCACCACCTTTCCGTCACGCCTGTAGAGGTCCGCATTCGCGGCAAGTGGTGCGCGCTCTCGCGCATCAAGAAAACGGTAGGTGGAAGGCTCACCCGGTTGCCGCATCAGGAAGAAACCACCGCCGCCCAGCCCTGAGCTGTAGGGTTCAACAACCGCGAGTGCTGCGCTGACGGCAACGGCAGCGTCGAAGGCGTTTCCACCTTGAGCAAGGGTATCGAGCCCGGCCTGGGTGGCGTCGGGATGGGCGCTGGCGACAGCGTGGCTGCCAGGCGTTGCTGCGCTGGCGTCCAGCGCCAGCAGCAGTGAAAGAAACAAAGGAAGGATGCAAACGCGAGACATCGGGCGTAACCCTGGCCGACAGGATTTTGCACCTTACCCCATGTATCGAATCGATACAGTACCGAACGGATCTCAGGCCGTTCCGGTCAGCGCCTCATACTTCTTCATGAGCTGTTCGCGGCTTTCCACGTTGTTCTCATCAAGCGGGATACAGTCAACCGGGCAAACCTGCTGACATTGTGGCTCATCGTAGTGGCCGACGCATTCGGTGCAAAGGTTGGGGTTGATAACGTAGATTTCTTCGCCTTGCGAGATTGCGCCGTTCGGGCACTCTGGCTCGCATACATCGCAATTGATGCAGTCATCCGTAATGATGAGGGACATGCAACGACTCCTGCTCGGCCCTGAGGCCCGTAAACACTATTGCCGTGGCTGTGGAGGCATCAACAGCCAAATGAGCGATTGGTTCGGCTCCAGCCTGCTAATGCTTCGGCATGCGACCGGATGTCCGTGATGCCGTTGGAACCGCTGCAGTGGACTAACCCTATTGGAAAGCCCGCACCGCCTTCGTTGGCCGCAGCGCATCACGAGGCCGGGCGCAATTGTGCCGCATCGGCGCCGGAGGTGCACGCCGCGACGGCCGGATGGTCTGACTCAGCGGTTCTTGAAACGTTCGGTCAGGGCTTCGGCTACGACAGGATGGACGAACTGGGTAATGTCTCCACCCAGTCGCGCAATTTCCCGAACCAGCGTCGACGATATGTAGGAATGTGTTTCGGGCGCCGTGAGAAACAGGCTTTCTACGCCGGGTGCCAGTTGGCGATTCATGTTCGCAAGCTGGAACTCATATTCGAAGTCCGAGACGGCACGAAGGCCCCGCAACAGGATGTTGGCCTGTTGCTCCTGTACGAAATGCGCAAGCAGATTGGAGAAACCGACCACCGAGACATTCGGCAGGTGCCTGGTAACTTCCGTTGCCAGTTCGACACGTTGTTCGAGCGGAAACAGCGGATTTTTGTTTGGGCTGGCAGCAATGGCGATGACCACATGTTCGAACAGCCGGGAGGCGCGTTCGATCAGGCCGCTATGACCTCGGGTTATGGGGTCGAAGGTGCCTGGATACAGCACTCGGTTCATCGCGACGTCCTTGCAGGGTCGGTGGGGAGGGCCGGATGGTAACGCAGCGCAATCCAAGGGCCAAGCTGTCGACAGGCCATGCTGCTCAATGGCGGGCGATGACCGGACAGTCAGCTCAACCAGCCCGGAATGCGCCGCTCGAGATAGAAGCCAGGGTGGCGCGGGGTTCCGTCGATGAAGCCGACGTGGCCACCGGTATCGAACACTTCTAGGGTCGTACTGGTGGAAACGTCATCGGCGCCAGGAATACAGGCCGGGAAGATGAACGGATCGTCACGCGACTGGATGATCAGTGTCTTGGCACGGATGCCCTTGAGGTAGAACGCGCTGGATGCGCGGCGGTAGTAATCGTCGGCATCCTTGAATCCATGCAGGGGCGCCGTGATACGGCCGTCGAAGTCCCAGAATGTGCGCATGCCGTCGAGGGGGCCGAGCTTCTGAAGGGCGGTAAGCCGATCAACCATGCCCTGATGTTCGAATAGGCGCTGTTTGTCATGCACGTAAGCGATCAGTCGTCGCACGAAATAGCGCTGGTAGATCTTCGACAGGCCGAGCCCGATGCGGTCTGCACATTGATCAAGCCGGAATGGTACTGACACGGCAACTGCCTTTTCGATTCCGCTTGCGTGACCGGTCTCGCCCAGATGCTTCAGCAGCACGTTCCCGCCAAGTGAGTAGCCAACTGCGTACAGCGGCGCGAGCGGGCGCTTACGCTGTATGTGCTGGATGGCTTCGGCAAGGTCGTCGCTGGCGCCCGAATGATACGCCCGGGGTAGAAGGTTCGGTTCGCCTGAGCATCCTCGCCAGTTCAGGGCCACGCTGGCGGTGCCTTGTCGGGCAAGGGCGTGCTGCAGGCCGAGGATATAGTGCGACGATGAACTGCCCGTCAGCCCGTGGAGGGCAAGTACGAGCGGCGCATGCGCGTCATGCGGACCATGCCAGTCGAGGTCGATGAAGTCTCCGTCGGCCAGCCAGAGCCGCTCCCGGTTTCGCTCCTGCTTAGGCGGGCGCCGCAACATCGGTGCCCATAGCGTTTGGAGGTGAGGGCCGGGAAGCCACCAGGCGGCATGAAACCCCTGGGATGGTGCCGCGTCGCTGGAGGTGGACTGCAACATGGGATCAGGCGCTGCGCTCCCAGAGCGCGTAATGAACCTGGCCCGCCTGTTTTTCCCGATGCAGGCGCCAATTGGTAGGCAAGCCCAGAGCCGAGGGCGCGGTTTCGCTCTCGGTATAGACCCAGGCCCGCGGTGCGAGCCAGCCGTGGGTCTCCAGTCGCTGACAGGTCTCAAGCAGCAGGTTTTGGTGGAAGGGCGGGTCGAGGAACGCGATGTCGAACGGCTTGGCCGGCTGCTTTTCGAAGTAACGCAGTGCGTCGCCGAGCACGACTTCGCCACGTGCGCAGTTCAGCGTGTCGAGATGATGACGAAGCGAGGAGAGCGCCTCGCTGTTGAGATCAAGGGCCAGTGATTCACCGGCGCCGCGAGAGAGCGCTTCGAGGAAGAGCGCACCACTGCCTACGAACGGGTCGAGCACGCGTGCGGCCTCTATATGCATCTGAAGCCAGTTGAACAGCGTCTCCCGCACGCGATCCGGTGTGGGGCGCAGTCCGGGCGCCTCAGGGAAGGTGAACCGACGGCTACGCCACTCGCCGCCGATGATCCGAAGCGAGCCTTGGCCACCATGTGCTTTCGGGCGTGGGGTGGCGGGCGTCTTTACTGTCTTGCCACGCGTCATGGTGAGCCTCATGGAGAAACGAACCGCGGTATGCGGTGGTACGTATCCGGCAATGCCGGCCCTGTAAACAGTGTCTGCATCATCAGTGCTCGGGCACCGCGCTGGCTGGCTGCGCATGCTTTTCGGTCGGTGGGGGCAGTGGCTTCTGCTCGACCGTCGGCCCGGCTGTGATCACGACGAAACGGTCCGGGTCCAGATGGCGCGCCATGGCGTCCTTGATCTGTTCGACGGTCAGCGCCTGGACCTGGTTCATGAAACGCTCGAGATAGTCCAGAGGCAGGTCATAGAAGCCGATGGCGCCCAGCTGAGCCGAAATGTCTGCATTGCTCGCGGTAGACAGCGGGAAACTGCCCGCGAGCTGACGCTTGGCATTGTCGACTTCCTTGGCCGTCGGGCCGTCAGCAAGAAAGGTACGGACGATATCCGTGACCAGCGCCTGCGTACCTTCGCTCTGGTCCGCACGGGTCTGCAGCGAAATGCTGAACGGGCCCGGCACCGCCATCGCGGTGAACCCCGAATACACGCCATAGGTGAGGCCGCGCTTCTCCCGCACCTCTTCCATGAGCCGGGCACCGAATCCGCCGCCCCCCAGGATCTGATTGCCGACCGTAAGTGCGGCCTGGTCCGGATCCCCGCGCTCGATACCCTGTTGCGCCATCAGCAGGTGGGTTTGCGCCGACGGGTATTCGATGTGCTCGGCACTGCCCACCGGTGGGGTCGGCTTCGGCAATGGAGGAAGCGCCGGACCCTGTGGAAGTGCTGAAGAGACCTTTTCGGCGATGGCTTCGGCCTGTTCGCGAGTAAGGTCGCCGACAACCGCGATTACCGCATTGCCGGCTGTATAGGCGCGCTCATAGAAGGCGCGAAGTGACTTCGTTTCAATGCGCGCGACGCTGTCGGGTGTACCCTCGGTTGGATGGCCGTAAGGGTGGTTGCCATACAGCTTTTGGAACAGGGCAATGCTCGCTAGCTTGCCCGGGTCCTGTTTCTGCTGTTCGAAACTGGCCAGCATCTGGTTGCGAATGCGGTTGAGGGACGCTTCGGGGAACGTTGGTTGACCAATGACCTGCTCGAATAGAGCCAGTGACTGTTCACGCTGAGTAGGGTCGCTCAAGCTGCGCAAGGAGAGCACTGCCATATCCCGGTAAGCACCATTGCCAAACTGGGCGCCCAGGCCTTCGAAGCCCTGAGCGATCGCCGTCACGTCCTTGCCAGGTACGCCTTCATCGAACATGGCGTTGGTCATCATCGCGAGACCGGGCGTGTCACCGTCCTGGCTACTGCCCGCGGCGAAGGTCAGGCGTACATCCAGCATCGGCAACTCGTGGGCTTCGACGAACAGGACGCGGGCGCCACCCTTGGTCTTCCACGCCTGAATGTCGAGAGGTCGACGGACAGGGGCCTTGTCATCGAGTTCAGCCAGCGAGGTCATTTGGCTGGCGTCGGCCGGCGCAGACTGGGCATCAGGCGTCGTCGCGGGTGATGAGGTCGTATCCGGCGTGGACGGGGCCTGGGCTGGCCGACTCATGGAATACAGCAACACCCCGAGGATCGCCAGGATGATGAGGCCGAGCAGGCCGTAACGACGATGGCGACGGTCAGTCATTGGAAGCCTCTTCCGGCAATACCTGTGCGATGGTGACTCGCGAACGGGTGAAATATTTACGTGCTGCCGCCTGAAGGTCTTGCGGCGTGACTGACTCCAGGGCCTTGAGTTCGTCGTCGATCAAGCGCCAACTAAGCCCGACTGTTTCCAATTGGCCCATGGTTGTGGCCTGGCTGGAGATGGAGTCTCGTTCGTAGACCAGCCCGGAAACGACCTGCGCTCGAACGCGCGCAAGCTCTTCTGCCGAGGGTGGAGTGGTCTTGAGCTCTTCAAGCTGAGCCCAAAGCGCCTTTTCAACATCATCCAGCGTGTGGCCGGCCTGAGTGTTCGGTATCGCGGTGAGCATGAATTGGCTGTCGCCACGTGTGAACGCGTTGTACCAGGCGGATGCACCGCTCACCAATTCCTGGTCACGTTCCAGACGCGAAGGCAGGCGTGCGCTGTAGCCACCGTCGAGCACGGCATTGAGCAGGCGGAGTGCATTGGCCTCGCGCTGTGTTTCTGCAGTAGCGACGCCCGGGACGTTGAATCCCATCAGCAACGCCGGTAGCTGAGTCCGAACATGAAGCGTAAGTCGCCGCTCACCCGGCTCGGCGAGATCGATCGGACGTTTGATGGCAGGCACTGCACGCTTCGGAATCTCGCCAAAATAGCGTTCTGCCAGTTTCCGGACTTCCTCTTCGGTCACGTCGCCGACCACGATCAGCGTCGCATTGTTCGGGGTGTACCAGGTCTCGTACCACGCGCGCAGTTCGTCGATGCTCATGCGCTCCAGGTCGGCCATCCAGCCGATCGTGGGCGTGTGATAACCACTGGCGGGGTAGGCGGCTGCCTTGAAACGCTCGAGCGCCAGGGACATGGGTTGGTCTTCCACGCGCAGTCGACGTTCTTCCTTGATGACTTCGATTTCACGCGCGAACTCGTCTGCTGGAAGCCTGAGGCTTGCCATCCGGTCGGCTTCGAACTCGAATGCGACCGCCAGACGGTCGCGAGCAAGCACCTGGTAATAGGCGGTGTAGTCATCGCTGGTGAATGCGTTTTCTTCGGCGCCCAGCTCGCGTAGCAGGCGCGAGGCCTCACCCGGGCCCAGCTTGCGGCTGCCCTTGAACATCATGTGTTCCAGTGCATGGGACAGGCCTGTGTTACCGGGTGCCTCGTAGGTCGAGCCAACCTTGTACCAGACCTGCGATACCACGATCGGCGCACGATGGTCTTCGCGCACGACCACCTTCAGGCCATTCTCGAGCGTGAATTCGTGTGTAGGTTGCGCCTCAGCGGCGTGAAGTGACGTTGCCATCAGCCAGATGAAAAGCAGGCCAATGCCGCGGCGAGCGGAAAGATTCATAGATACCGGACCTTTCAGGTAGTCCACCGGTCATAACGCCGGCGAGCACGGAGGTGCTAGGATACGCATCCATTTTAATGACGGCCACGCCTGGCGACCCTGCCGGGCACGGCGCTCTTGAGATACGCGACCCTATGTTTGGTTCAAACGACGACAGCAAGCCGCCGCTCGAGTCGGCGGAAAAGAAAGGGTTGTTCGGTTGGCTGCGCAAACGGCCCCAACCGACTACTGCGCCCGACGTCGAAGCGCGAAAGACCCCTGATGTTCCACCGGTAGGCGAGGCTCAACAGCCGCCACCCGTCGAGCCCCCAGTCACGGAGCCGCCGCCCGAGGCCGAGCCTTCTCCGGCGCCGATTGACGATCCTGCACCCGGCGATATGCCGCCCAGGGAGGAGCCCGTCGAGCCGCCGCCTGCGCAGGCCGCGCCCGTGATAGCGGCCGAGCAGCCTGCACCCGTGCCCGTTCCGGCCGCAGCGCCTGCGCCAGAAGTAAAGCCGGAAAAGGTCGGTTTTTTTGCTCGCCTTCGCCAGGGCCTGGCCAAGACTAGTGCCAGCATCGGCGAGGGTATGGCGACGATCTTCATAGGCGAAAAGGAGATCGACGACGACCTCATCGAGGAGCTCGAAACCCGACTGCTGATGGCAGACGTTGGCGTCGAAGCCACCGGCGTGATCATGCAGAACCTGACTCGCCGCGTTGCCCGCAAGGAGCTGTCCAACAGCTCGTCGCTCTATAAGGCGCTTCAGGAAGAGCTGGCGGCGCTGCTGACGCCTGTCGAAAAGCCCCTGGTCATCGATACTGCGCAGCGTCCCTACGTCATTTTGGTCGTTGGGGTGAATGGTGTCGGCAAGACGACTACCATCGGCAAGCTGGCCAAGAAGCTTCAGCTCGAAGGCAAACGCGTGATGCTGGCAGCTGGCGACACATTCCGCGCCGCGGCTGTCGAGCAGCTTCAGGTATGGGGTGAGCGCAACAACATTCCGGTGATCGCCCAGCATACCGGTGCCGACTCCGCGTCGGTGATCTACGACGCCGTGCAGGCGGCGAAATCCCGCAACGTCGATGTGCTGATCGCCGATACGGCTGGCCGCCTTCATACCAAGGACAACCTGATGGAAGAGCTGCGCAAGGTGCGCCGCGTGATCGGGCGCCTGGACGAGACGGCGCCTCATGAAGTGCTGCTGGTGCTCGATGCAGGAACCGGCCAGAACGCCATCAACCAGGCCAAGCAGTTTGATCAGGCCGTCAGCCTGTCGGGCCTGGCATTGACCAAGCTTGATGGCACCGCCAAGGGCGGGGTCATTTTCGCCCTGGCCAAGCAGTTCAACCTCCCCATTCGCTACATCGGGGTAGGAGAGGGTATCGACGATCTCCGCACTTTCGAGGCCAAGCCCTTCGTGCAGGCGCTGTTCTCGAATAAAGAGGCGGCATGATTCGGTTCGACCAGGTCGCAAAGCGTTATCCCAATGGCCACGTTGGTCTGCACGAGCTGACATTCCGCGTGCGCCGTGGTGAGTTCCTGTTCGTGACCGGGCATTCAGGCGCAGGCAAGAGCACTTTGCTGCGTCTGCTCCTGGCCATGGAGCGCCCCACGGGCGGCAAGCTGCTTCTGGCGGGGCAGGACCTGTCGACCATCACCAATGCCCAGATTCCGTTCCTGCGCCGACAGATCGGCGTCGTGTTTCAGAATCATCAGCTGTTGTTCGATCGCAGCGTGTTCGACAACGTTGCTCTGCCTTTGCAGATCCTTGGGCTCAACAAGCGAGAGATCGGCCAGCGGGTCATGACTGCGCTTGAGCGTGTGAGCCTCAAGGACAAGGCACTGCAGTACCCGGCAGACCTCTCGACCGGGCAACAACAGCGGGTCGGTATTGCCCGTGCCGTTGTCCACAAGCCAGCGTTGCTGCTCGCGGACGAACCGACTGGCAACCTCGATCCGCGTCTTGCCGCCGAAATCATGGGCGTGTTCGAAGACATCAATCGACTGGGAACGACCGTGATCATCGCAAGCCACGATTTGGCCCTCATCGCTCGCATGCGTCACCGGATGTTGACGCTTCAACGCGGCCGTCTGATTGGCGACGGGGAGGCAGGCTGATGGCTGCACCACGCGAACCTGCACCCAAGCCAGCCGAGCGTGTTGGTGGCACGGGTCAGCGCCCCGAACAGCACGACGACGGTCCTGATTTCAAGACCTTCTTCCACGCCTGGCTCGAAAGCCATCGCGCAAGCCTCATGGACAGCCTGCGTCGTTTGGCCAAACAGCCTATCGGTAGCTTCTTTACCAGTCTGGTAATGGCCGTGGCACTCTCGCTGCCCATGGGGCTTTCGCTCCTGCTGAACAATGTAGAGCGCCTGGGTGGCTCCTGGCAGCGCGCGGCGCAGATTTCGGTTTATCTCAAGCTGGACGCCACGACATCGCAAAGTCAGCAGCTGCGTGATGAGATTGCATCCATGCCGGACGTTGCCGAAGCGGAATGGATCAGCCGTGAAAAGGCGCTGGAAGATTTCCAGGCCCAGACCGGCCTTGGCCAAGCGCTCAAGGAATTGCCCGACAACCCCTTGCCCGGCGTCATTCTCGTAACGCCGGATTCAATCGACAAGGCACGTTTGGACGCGCTTCGGCAGCAGCTCGCTGGCATGGCGCATGTCGATCAGGCACAGCTTGATTTGCTATGGGTCGAGCGTTTAACGGCCATCCTGCATCTAGGGGACCGCTTCGTCTTTGGATTGACTGTGCTGTTGGTGATGGCGCTGCTGCTGGTCGTAGGTAATACCATCCGCCTGCACATCGAAAACCGCCGAGCGGAAATTGAGGTCATCAAGCTGGTCGGCGGAACCGATGGATACGTCCGCCGTCCGTTTTTGTATATGGGAGCGATCTACGGGCTGCTGGCCGGTCTTTTCGCTTGGGCGTTATTGGCCTTCGGCCTTAACTGGCTCAATGATGCAGTGGTGCGGCTGGCCGGCCTCTACGACAGCGGATTCGCGCTGGACGGTGTGCCATCAGGCGATGGACTGTCACTTGTTTGTGGTGCAGTGTTGCTGGGTTACATCGGAGCGTGGTTGGCCGTAGCGCGTCATCTCCGTGAGCTGGCACCTCGTTGACAGTCATGCTCCGAAGACCGCTAACCTATTGATTTCAAATATCAAAGCTATTAATGACAGGGAACTTATCCACAGGTTCCCTGTCCGATTTCGCAGTGCTAAACTTCGCGAGCTTCGTGAATCGGAGGATTCGCAATGACCAAATCTCTGCAACCTGTTTATGCGTTGGCCCCCGGTGCAAACCTGGAAGCCTACGTGCACGCGGTGAACAGCATTCCGCTGCTTACCCAGGAGCAGGAGCGCGATCTGGCAGAGCGTCTCTACTTCCAACAGGACCTAGAGGCAGCTCGGCAGATGGTGATGGCGCACCTGCGCTTCGTTGTTCACATCGCCAAAAGCTATTCCGGTTATGGGTTGGCACAGTCCGACCTGATCCAGGAAGGCAACGTCGGCCTGATGAAGGCAGTCAAGCGCTTCAACCCCGAGATGGGTGTGCGCCTGGTGTCTTTCGCCGTGCACTGGATTCGAGCCGAGATCCATGAATTCATCCTGCGCAACTGGCGCATCGTCAAGGTGGCGACTACCAAGGCGCAGCGCAAATTGTTCTTCAATCTGCGCAGCCAGAAGAAGCGCCTGGCCTGGTTGAACAATGACGAGGTCCATCGTGTTGCCGAGAGTCTTGGCGTCGAACCGCATGAGGTTCGGGAGATGGAAAGCCGTTTGACCGGCCAGGACATGGCGTTCGACCCGGCTGCCGATGCCGATGATGATAGCGCCTACCAGTCGCCGGCCCACTATCTTGAAGACCACCGCTACGACCCGGCCCGCCAGCTGGAGGATGCGGACTGGAGCGACAGCTCGACTGCCAGCCTCCACGAAGCGCTCGAAACGCTGGATGACCGCAGCCGTGACATTCTGCAGCAACGCTGGTTGGCAGAAGACAAGGCCACGCTTCACGACCTGGCTGCCAAGTACAATGTGTCCGCGGAGCGGATTCGCCAGTTGGAAAAGAACGCCATGAACAAGCTCAAGGGCTCGATTCAGGCGTAACACCCGCTTGGGTGGATATGAAAGGCCGCGCATATGCGCGGCCTTTTTGTTTCAGTTCAACTGCTGAAGGTAACTCGCACCACCGAGTTGCCGCATTTGCCGACTGATCCAGCTCGCACGCTGCAGAACATAGGCGCTAGGTCTGCTAGCACTCCAGCGGATGGGATTGGGCAGCACCGCAGCCAGTCGCGCGGCCTGCGCTGCGCTGAGTTGTTCAGCGTCAACGGAGAAATGGTACTGAGCGGCCGCCTGTGCACCGAAAATGCCAGGCCCCCACTCGACGCTGTTGAGATAGACCTCGAGAATCCGCTCCTTGGACCAGAGCGTTTCGATCAGCAGGGTAAACCAGGCCTCGACGGCCTTGCGCACCCAGCTACGGCCTGACCACAGGAATACGTTTTTCGCGACCTGCTGGCTGATCGTACTCGCACCCCTTACCGAACCGCCCTGCTCGTTGTGCAGCAGCGCAGCGCGTATCGCAGGGAGGTCGAAACCCGAGTGACTCGGGAAGTGCTGATCTTCCCCCGCGATGACCGCAAGCTTGAGAGAGTCGGGCAAGTCATCCCAGCTGCGCCAGTCACGACGCAGATCGATCGGCTCGCCAGACGTCCACGATTGGATCTTCCGCTCCACCATAAGCGCTGTACCGGGCGGGGGGACCCATCTGAAAATCAATACGACGGCGACGCTGGCCGCAAGGGCATAGAGGATGACGTGGACAATACGTCGCAGGAGCGAACGTGCGCCTGGCTTGGCCTTCCGGGTTCGACGGGCCATTATGGGAACTGCATCCTGGCGTGTGGGAAATAATCCATGGTTCGACTCTTTCTCCTGATGGCCACGTTCTTCGGCTTCACCGGCGTTGCTCTGGGCGCGTTCGCAGCCCATGGGTTGAAAACGCGGCTTTCCAGCGAATACCTGGCCGTATTTCAGACCGGGGTACATTATCAATTGATCCATGCGCTGGCCCTGCTGGGCGTGGCCTGGCTAGCGCTCCAGTTTCCCGGACGGCTGGTGACGGCAGCGGGAAGTCTGTTTGCGCTTGGCATTGTACTTTTCTCCGGCAGCCTCTACCTGCTTACTCTGGTCGGCATCGGTCGATTCGGTATCGTTACGCCTATCGGCGGCGCTGCATTCCTGGGCGGCTGGCTGTGCCTTGGACTTGCAGCTTGGCGCATCGCGTGATCGACGCATTACCTTTGTCCACAGGGGCAAACGGGCTAGAATACTGGCCCCTGAAGACCACAGCGCTCTCGACCATGCAGATTCGATTGAATGGCGAACCGTATGAAGTGTCCGCCGAAGAGACCATCGCAGGCTTGCTGGCCCGATTGGACCTGGCCGGCCGGCGCGTTGCGGTAGAACTGAACATGGACATCGTCCCGCGCAGCCAACATGAGGCGACGTCCTTGCAGGAAGGTGACCGCGTCGAAGTGGTCCATGCCATCGGCGGCGGTTAGTTCCGCTCGCCATATTCCCGTTTCGTCCTGACAGGCCTCAAGACGCTGGCGTACTTACGCCGCCGTGGCCTGTCCGCTCCCTGTCGAGGAAACCGCGATGACCGCGCCACGCCAAGATGCTCCGTTCACGATTGCCGGCAAGACCTACAACTCGCGTCTGCTTGTGGGCACGGGCAAATACAAGGATCTGGATGAAACCCGTGATGCGATCGAGGCCAGTGGGGCCGAGATCGTGACCGTTGCCGTGCGGCGTACCAATATCGGGCAGAACCCGGGCGAGCCGAATCTGCTCGACGTGATCTCTCCGGATCGCTACACCATTCTGCCGAATACCGCTGGTTGCTACGACGCCGCAGAAGCCGTCCGCACCTGCCGCCTGGCTCGCGAGCTGTTGGACGGACACAAGCTGGTGAAGCTGGAAGTGCTTGCCGACCAGAAGACGCTGTTCCCCAACGTCATCGAAACGCTGAAGGCAGCTGAGGTATTGATCAAGGATGGGTTCGATGTGATGGTCTACACCAGTGACGATCCCATCATCGCCCGTCAATTGGCCGATATGGGTTGCGTGGCCGTCATGCCGCTCGCAGGGCTCATCGGCACAGGTCTGGGCATCTGCAACCCTTACAACCTGCAGATCATCCTGGAGGAAGCGAAAGTGCCGGTACTGGTGGATGCGGGTGTCGGGACGGCATCTGACGCTACCATAGCGATGGAGCTGGGCTGCGAGGCGGTGTTGATGAACAGTGCCATTGCGCACGCGCAGAATCCCGTTCTCATGGCGCAAGCAATGAAACACGCGATCGAGGCCGGTCGCCTGGCTTACCTGGCCGGTCGTATGCCGAAGAAGCTCTACGCCAGTGCATCTTCTCCTCTTGAAGGCATGATCCGTTAACGGCCTGGCCGTTGCTCGGACGCTACCTTGAACCCTATCCAGCACGCCGCCCGCCGTTGAGCGGGCTGGCGTCCGAAACGTGATTCATTCCAACGGGCCAAGCGAGCCTGAATCTCAAGTGACCTCCTGATCATGACCGAACATTCCGAGAACACGCCGCGCGCGATGCGTACCATCAAAAGCTTCGTCATGCGCGCCGGCCGTATGACCGAAGGCCAACAGCGGGGGCTCGATTGCGGTTGGCCCATGTATGGCCTTGAGTTGTCGGACGGCATGCAGGACTTCGATCAGGTCTTCGGCCGACAGGCAGCACGCACGTTTGAAATTGGATTCGGCATGGGGCATTCCACGCTGGATATGGCTGAACAGGCGCCTGAGCAGGATTTCATCGGCGTGGAAGTGCACAAGCCCGGCGTTGGCGCATTACTCAATGGCGCGCTGAGTCGCGACTTGAAGAACATCCGCGTCTACAGCTGTGATGCGCTGGAAGTATTGCGTCAGTGTGTGAGTGATGCGTCACTGGATCGCGTGCTGCTGTTCTTTCCAGATCCCTGGCACAAGTCCCGCCACCATAAGCGCCGGATCGTCCAGCCCGCTTTTGCAGAACTCGTGCGACAGAAACTCAAGCTCGGGGGCGTGCTGCACATGGCCACCGACTGGGCGCAGTATGCCGAGCATATGCTCGAAGTCATGCGAGTGGCACCGGGCTACAGCAATCTGTCGGCTGATGGCACGTTCATTCCGCGTCCTGAAGAACGGCCCGTGACCAAGTTCGAGCGGCGTGGCGAACGACTTGGCCATGGCGTCTGGGACCTGAAATTCGAACGCGTCGAGTGAAGCGATGCGCGGCCGGTCAGCTGCGATCGGCCAGCACACCAATGACGAAGAACAGCAACACCAGTACCGGCGCGAGCGTGTAGTTATTGAAGTACCCCAGCCCCTGGGCAACCCACGGCGGCAGGTAGATCATCGCCAGTCCGTAGCCTACCGCGCAGACAATGACGAAGAGCAGCGTTCGGAATACGAAGTTGAGTGATCCGATACGGCTTTGGACCCATGCGTTGATCGCTGGGCCAAACAACACCAGAAGTGTTGCCAGGATCGCGATCGAAATCTCACTGAGATGGCCACGGCACCAGCGTGAGCCAGTGGCAATAAGGTCGAGCAGTACGTCCATCTGAATCTCCTCTATTCAACCGTGTTCCACACGGTTCCTGCCTTCGCGCTTCGCGCGGTAAAGAGCGGTGTCTGCTCGATTGAGCAGTGTCTCCAGGGTCTCGCCCGGCAGCGCGGATGCGTAGCCGATACTGACGGTGATGGGGTAAGGCGAGTCGTTGTGTGAATAGGGTGTCGAGCTGACGGCGCGCCTCAATCGCTCTGCAACCACGTCAGCCTGGCGCGCACTGGCGTCGCGCAACAGGACCAGAAATTCTTCACCTCCGTATCGCCCGAGGGGCTCATTGGGCCTCAGCGAACCGCTAAGCGTATGGACGAAGTGCTTCAGTACCTCGTCCCCAGCCTGATGGCCGAGGCTATCGTTGACGCTTTTGAAGTGATCGATGTCCAGCAACAGGAGGGAGACGGGCGCACGTCCACCGAGCTCACGTCGCGCAAGGTCCAGAACGACGTGCCGGGCGAAGGCATTCGTCAGGCTGTCATGGCTCAGCTGGTGTTCGAGCAGCGCGTGCAGGCGCTCGTTGGACATCAGGATGAAACCAATGGCGATGCAGATGGTGACAAGGCTGTACGTCGAGAAATACACAATGTTCAGCGTGCTCGGCGTGAAGAGGTCGACGGTCGTTTCGCCGGCCGCCCAGAACAGGGTCACCGCGCGAAACAGCGACACCACCACATCCACGGCTAGGCTGCATCCGGTAAAGAGGTAGGGAAACAGAGCCCTGCCTGCCGTTCGTGGTCGATAACGAATCACATCCCTGAAGAACAGGTAGAGCAGCGTCGCCGAGACCAGTGAATAGGTCATGGAGCGCAATACGAACGAATCGTGGACGTACGTCAGGTAATTCATGACGAGTGTCGCGATTACGATGGTCAGCACGACTTGTGTGTTGGCCGGTCGCTTGCCAAAGAAGGCGCGTCCACCTGCATAGATCAGCCCGACAGCCGACAGGGCAGCGGCGTTGGCCAGCGAGATTGAAAGCCAGTCAGGGGCGATACCGCGCAGGCCGAACAGCAACGCGGTGATGGACAAAATCAGCATCCCGGCGCTCCACTGGCGCGTGCCATTCAGCCGCTCTCGGACGGACGCCGGCATGGCGAATAGAACGACGGACATCAGGAAGCAGAGTGCCGACAGGATGAAGATGATGCTGCGCGGGTCAAGCACGCGGGGCGTTTCCGTTCTGCAGGGCCAAAGGCCGCCTAGGGTACTCGAAAACGCCCTGCGGAAACGTGCATGGGCGCGCGACCGACCGGTTTACCTGTCGTCCTCGAGGAAAAGCTGCAACAGGTCGTTCAAAAACAGCTGGCCCTTTTCCGTCGCAACCAGCCGATCAGGATCATCCGCAAGCAAGCCCTTGCGCACGGCTTCGTGACGGGAGGCTGCAAGGGTGCTCAAAGGAAGCCCAGTGCGCTCGACGAACGAGTCAGTGGAGACGCCATCGGTCAGCCTCAGCGCGTTCATCATGAATTCGAAGGGCAGCTCGGCAGGTGTCAACACGCGTTCGCCTGCGAGGAAGGGCTTTTCCGTGCTGAGGTAATCCTTCGGCAAGCGCGTTTTCCACGTACGCCGCAGTGTGCCTTCTGGCGATGTGACTTTGCCGTGGGCACCCGCTCCGATACCGATGAAGTCACCGAAGGTCCAGTAGTTCAGGTTATGGCGCGCGCGCTGATTAACGCGCGCATAGGCTGAAATTTCATACTGTGCATAGCCTTCGGCGGCCAAATAGGCTTGGCCGGCTTCCTGTATGTCCCACAACACGTCATCTTCTGGAAGAAGAGGCGGCTGGGTCCAGAAGACTGTATTGGGTTCCATGGTGAGCTGGTACCAGGACAGATGCGTAGGCGCTTGCGCAACCGCTGTCTGCAGGTCTGCGAGCGCGTCATCAAGCGACTGGTCCGGTAGCCCATGCATCAGGTCCAGGTTGAAGTTATCGAACCCGGCGGCGCGGGCCATGTCTGCCGCGCGGATGGCCTCGTTGCCATCGTGTATGCGGCCGAGCGCAATCAGCTTCTGCGGCTGGAAGCTTTGCACGCCGATCGATAGGCGATTGATGCCCAACGCGCGGTAATCGCGAAATTTTTCCTGCTCGAACGTCCCGGGATTGGCTTCGAGCGTAATTTCGATGTCACTGGCGAATGGGATCCGCTGATCGACGCCCTTCAGTAGCCTATCGAGCGCGCGGGCCGAGAACAGACTTGGGGTGCCGCCGCCGAAGAAGATCGAGGTGAGTTTGCGGCCGTGGCGGTGAACAAGGTCCAGCTCCAGGTCAGCGAGAAGGGCATCCACATACGCGTCTTCCGGGATTGTCGAGCCCGCCGCATGTGAATTGAAGTCGCAGTACGGGCATTTGCGGACGCACCATGGGATATGGATATACGCGGCAAGTGGGGGCAGGCGAAGGGTCATGATCGTTTAGCGGCCCTGGAGGCCTACAGGGCTAGTCGCTGCTTCAGCAACGCCATGGCCCGAGCGCGGTGACTGACCTTATTCTTCTCCTCGGGTGGCAGTTTGGCGGCAGAGCAGTCGCCCTCCGGCACCCAAAAGAGCGGGTCGTAGCCGAAGCCGTGCTCCCCCTGGGGGGCGAAGAGGATACGACCTTGCCAAAGGCCTTCGCAAAGTATGGGTAGCGGATCATCGGCATGGCGAACCAGCGCAAGGCAGCAGACGAATTGGCCCGTCCGCTCGGCCTCGGGCACGTCCTTCAGCGCCTCCAGGAGCTTGGCGTTGTTCGCCGCGTCGCCCTGGCCATCCGCATAGCGCGCTGAGTAGATGCCCGGTGCACCTCCCAGCGCGTCCACCGCCAGGCCTGAATCATCGGCAAGCGCAGGTAGGCCGGAAATACGGGCAGCATTGCGTGCTTTGAGGATGGCATTTTCTACGAACGAAAGGCCGGTTTCTTCCGGCTCCACCGTGCTGAATTCGCCAATCGACCGGATCTTCACCGACTGGCCAAGCATTGCCTGGAGCTCCTTGAGCTTGCCGGCATTGTGGCTCGCAAGCACGAGTTCATTCAGGGATAGCACGTTGGATTCTCCTTGGGTCAGACCGCGACGCGGTGCTCGGTGAATTCGACACCGCTAACGCGGTAGATACCAATTTCACCGAACAGGTTTGGCCATATGCGGCTGGCCGCGCCATGGCGATGGTGCCGGTCGACTGCGAGGCGATCCATCACGCGTGCGCCCAACTCACGGCACAGGCGTTCGAAGTCCTCGAATGTACAGAAGTGGATGTTTGGTGTGTTGTACCAGGTGTAAGGCAGAAAGTCCGATACCGGCATCCGTCCGCGCCCACCCAGGTAAACGCGGCAGCGCCAATGGCCGAAGTTCGGAAAGGTGATGATGCAATGCTTACCGACGCGCAGCATCTCGCTCAACACCTTGTCCGGGTAGCGCAGTGCTTGCAGCGATTGTGTCATTACCACCACGTCGAAGCTGTTGGAGCTGAAGTTGCCGAGCCCATCGTCCAGGTTCTGCTCGATGACGTTTACGCCGCGGTCAAGGCAGCGCACGATTTTCTCCGGATCGATTTCCAGCCCGTACCCGCTGACGTCGCGGTGTTCGCCCAGCCAGGCCAGTAGCTCTCCATCGCCGCAACCAAGGTCGAGTACGCGGCTGCCGGTAGGAATCCAATCCTTGATGATGTCGAGGTCCGCTCGCATGGTTATACCTCGATCCGATTCATATAGGCCGCGAAGCCATGGAGGTAGCGGGGAATGGGCATGAGAAACGCGTCGTGCCCCTGGGGCGCGTCAATCTCGAGATAGCTGACATGCTTTCTGGCCGCGATGAGCGCCTCCACGATTTCGCGCGAGCGGGCGGGGGAGAAGCGCCAGTCCGTCGTGAACGACATCAGGCAAAAGCGTGCCTGTACGTTGGCCAGCGTAGCCGCGAGGTCCCCACCATGGGCCTGTGCCGGATCGAAGTAGTCGAGCGCCTTGGTCATGAGCAGGTAGGTGTTGGCATCGAAGCGCCCAGAGAATTCTTCGCCCTGGTAGCGCAAGTAGCTTTCGACCTGGAATTCGACGCTGTGGAAGTCGTAATTGAGCTTGTCCGTCTTGAGCTCACGGCCAAACTTCTCGCCCATGGCATCGTCGGACAGGTACGTAATGTGGCCGACCATGCGGGCCAGCATCAGGCCCCGTTTCGGGATCACGCCTTGCGCCTGGAAGTCACCCCCGTGGAACTCGGGGTCGGAAAGAATGGCCTGGCGCGCGACTTCATTGAACGCGATGTTTTGCGCAGACAGCTTTGGCGCAGTGGCGATTGCCAGGCAATGCCGCACCCGCTCCGGATAGCTGATCGTCCATTGCAGGGCTTGCATGCCTCCAAGACTTCCACCGACAACGGCGGCCCATTGGTGGATGCCCAGGACATCCGCCAGGCGGGCCTGGCTGTTGACCCAGTCTTCGACGGTCACGACCGGAAAGTCGGCGCCGTAAGGCTTGCCGGTTGCCGGATTGACACTCGTTGGCCCCGTGCTGCCATTGCAGCCGCCCAGGTTGTTCAGCGCGACCACGAAAAACTTGCGTGTGTCTATGGGCTTGCCTGGGCCTATCGCCGAATCCCACCACCCTGGCTTGCGGTCTTCGGCGCTGTGATAGCCCGCCGCGTGGTGGTGGCCAGACAGCGCATGGCAGATCAGGACTGCGTTGCTGCGATCGGCATTGAGTTCGCCGTACGTTTCAAAAATAAGCTCATAGCTATTGAGGCTGCGGCCGCAGGCCAGAAGCAATGGCGTTTCGAAAGCTTGTACCCGAGGGGTGACGAGCCCTACGGAATCTTCGGGAAAGGCAGTGGGCATGGACCCGGCTCATACAAAAGGCAGGCGCGAGATTCTACTAGGGAAGCGGAGGTGACGCCTACCGCTGGCGTGCAGGGCGTGTTCTGCCGTATAGCAAAACGCCGACCTCTGTCGGCCGGCGTTCTGGGTGATGCGGTCAGGCGGAGATCGGTGCGCGCCAGTCATCCGAGCCGGATGTGCCGGACACCTCGTGCGTCCAGACGATCTTGCGGTAGGTAAAATAGACGTCTTCTAGGTGGGTGAAGTGCGCCATGTTCGGGTCCTGGCAGTTCGGCATGCGGGACTGCACGTCTACGATGATCGCGTCTTCGAGTTCGATGGTGAAGTAGTGCTCTTGAGTGCCGGTAGCCGAGGTACGGTACCACTCCAGACGGCATTTGCTCAGGCGCTCGCCGGATGTCAGCGAGTTGAAGATCAGTGGCGACGACTTGTCGAAGACCTTCGTGATCATCAGCGGCTTGTGTACGCGTTGACCGGTGGGCTGCCCCGATTGTGGGTCGCGCGGAATGATAACCTGATGGTTGAAGGCCTGGACTAGAATCTGGTCTTCGTGGCCTTCCTGGAAGATGTTGCCGACAGAGTCTTCGGTGAAAGTGCCGGCAGTAATCAGACCTTGCTTGGTGCCTTCCAGGGTCATATAGGCGGGTGTTGGCATGGTGCGCTCCTTTGCATGGGTTGAAGATCAATTGATCCGCTAACCCTGGAGCGAAACGCGTGCCATTTTCACAAAAACTATCAAAATCAATGACTTAGATTTATTCGGCTTGGTTGCCGTACAGGTGGTGTGAGCTGCGCCACGAAGGCGTGCGCAAGAACTTGCGCACGGGTGGGGGAATGCTGCGCGATGTAGGTGTAGACGCCGGTTCTCCGGCTTTTCGGCTCCGGGTCTGTATGGCTTGTGGGACAGGGTGCGCAATCCTTTGCGCACCCTGTCTCCTATTCTCAGAGTAGAGCGGGGACAGGGTCCCGGTGCGCGTTACATGAAAGGGCTGAGTATCGGTGGCATGCCGGTCTCCGCAGCCAGCCGAGCGATCACGAAGCGGTCGATCAGATTGATCGCCATGAAAGCGAAGATGGGCGAAATGTCCAGCCCACCCAGGTTGGGCAGGAGGCGGCGGAAGGGCGCCAGGAAAGGTTCGCAGATCTGCTGGACCAACTGTGCAGCCGGGTTATGACTGGTCGGGGCCACCCATGACAGGATTACGCTGATGATAAGGGCGAAGAAGAATATCTTCAGGAACAGCGAGGTGATCGCCAGGATCGACCATACAAGCATAGGCAGCAGAAATTCGGCCGGCATGGACCCTGTCATCAGGACCACGACGACTGCCATCAGCAGCAGCTGAACGATGATCGCCAGAATCAGCGAGGACAGATCCAGGCTACCCAGGCTTGGTATCACGCGGCGCATGGGCTTGAGCAGCGGATGCGTCGCGCGAACGATGAATTGGCTGAGTGGATTGTAGAAGTCGGCGCGTACCAGCTGCAGGATGAACCGCAGCAGAACGATGAGCAGGTAAAAGCTGCCCAGCGTTTGAATCACGTAGATCAGGGCTTCATTGAGTCCGGACATTTAAGGCTCCTATTGTCCAAGCTGGGCGGCCAGTTCGGCCGAGCGGTGGGCGGCTGCATCGAGCGCATCCTGCACCAGCGCTTCGAGGCCACCAGCCTGAAAGGCTTTGATGGCGGCTTCTGTGGTTCCATTCGGTGACGTCACGCGGCGGCGTAGTTCCGCCGCGTCGACATCGCTTTCACTGACCATGCGTGCGGCGCCCAACGCGGTCTGCGCCGTGAGCCTGGCAGCGACCTCCCGCGGGAGACCGAGCTTCTCGCCCGCCGCCGTCATGGCTTCGACGAGCAGGAAAAAGTAGGCTGGGCCGCTTCCGGAAACTGCGGTGACGGCGTCAATCTGCGACTCCTCTTCAAGCCACATCACCAGTCCTACCGCTGAGAGCAGTTGCTCCGCCTGGGTTCGCTGCACGTCGCTCACCTGTGCATTCGCATACAGGCCACTGGCACCCACACGTAACAGCGCGGGCGTATTCGGCATGCAACGAACGATTGGGCGTACATCGGGTGTATCGGCAGCCAGCCATGTCGCCAGGCTCGCGCAGGGAATGCCGGCTGCAACCGAGACGATCAGTTGATGCGCGCGGAGGTGGGGCGCCAGGTCCTGGCAGACTGCTTTCATGACCTGAGGCTTGACTGCCAGCACTACGACATCCGCATCGCGAACGGCCTCTGCGTTGTCACTGACGGCTTCGACGTCATGCTCGCGCTTGAGTCGGTTACGATTGTCTTCGCCCGGATCGCCCGCGCGAATCTGCGAAGCCGCCAGTCCCTGAGCACGCAACCCGCCGATCAGGCTGGCCGCCATGTTGCCCGCGCCTATGAACGCGATACGAAGGTTATTCATGGGGTTTCCTTATGAAGTCGGCGCCGAGTAGTCACGGGCGCCAAACAGTGCAGTACCAATGCGGACCCAGGTCGCACCTTCAGCGATCGCCGCTTCGAGGTCATGGCTCATGCCCATGGACAGGGTGTCCAACGGCAGGTTCAGCGATGCCTGTAGTTCGCGTAGCTGAGCAAATGGTTCGCGCTGACGCGCTGGATCGTCTTGCGGTTCCGGGATCGCCATCAGGCCACGAAGGCGCAGACCCGGAAGGGCCTGAATCGCGGACGCCAGGCCAGGCAGTTCCTCCGGTAGGCAGCCCGATTTCGTTGCCTCGCTACTGATATTCACCTGCAGGCAGATGTTCAATGGGGGCAAGCCTTCGGGACGCTGTGCTGAAAGCCGTTCGGCAATCTTCAGTCGATCCACGGAGTGAACCCAGTCGAAGTGTGCTGCGATGGCCTTCGTCTTGTTGGACTGGATAGGGCCGATGAAATGCCAGGTGATATCGAGATCGCCCAACTCGGCTTGCTTGTCGAGCGCTTCCTGAAGGTAATTCTCACCGAAGTCGCGTTGGCCGCTCGCATAAGCCTCACGCAGTGCGCCTACAGGCTTGGTCTTGCTGACAGCGAGCAGACCGACGGCATGCTCGTTGCGCCCGGCGGCTTGCGCAGCGTCACGGATACGGCCAGCTACCTTTGCAATATTTTCCGCTATCGTGGACATTAGCCTCGCTCATTGAAATGACCGTAGCGCAGCGGGTTTTCCCGGCTTTCTTCAGCCGTCGATCCCTGCATCACCACCGGCCTGGCCGGCACGAATCTGCGGCATTCTACCTGCTTGTCTGAGATTGGGGAGTCCCATGGATATTACCGAGCTGCTGGCGTTCAGCGCCAAACAGGGCGCGTCTGACCTGCACCTTTCCGCGGGACTGCCGCCGATGATCCGCGTCGATGGCGACGTGCGCCGTATCAATCTGCCGCCGCTGGATCACAAGCAGGTCCATGCGCTGATCTACGACATCATGAACGACAAGCAGCGCAAGGATTTCGAGGAGTTTCTCGAGACCGACTTTTCGTTCGAGGTGCCGGGCGTCGCGCGATTCCGCGTCAACGCGTTCAACCAGAACCGTGGCGCAGGTGCCGTGTTCCGGACAATTCCATCGAAGGTGCTGACGATGGAAGATCTAGGCATGGGCGACGTGTTTCGGAAGGTTTCCGATGTCCCGCGCGGGCTGGTCCTGGTGACCGGGCCGACCGGTTCGGGCAAATCCACGACGCTTGCCGCAATGTTGGATTACCTCAACAGCAACAAGTACCACCATATCCTTACCATCGAGGACCCGATCGAATTCGTTCACGAGTCCAAGAAGTGTCTGGTCAACCAGCGCGAGGTTCATCGCGATACCCTCGGCTTCTCCGAAGCGCTGCGCTCGGCGCTACGCGAAGACCCCGACATCATCCTCGTGGGTGAGATGCGCGACCTCGAGACCATTCGCCTGGCGCTGACGGCGGCTGAAACGGGTCACCTGGTTTTCGGCACTTTGCACACCACTTCGGCCGCGAAGACCATCGATCGCGTTGTCGACGTGTTCCCGGCGGAGGAAAAGGCCATGGTGCGTTCCATGTTGTCCGAATCCTTGCAGGCGGTTATCTCTCAGACGCTGATCAAGAAGGTTGGCGGCGGCCGCGTCGCGGCACACGAAATCATGATTGGTACACCGGCAATCCGAAACCTGATCCGCGAAGACAAGGTCGCTCAGATGTACTCGGCGATCCAGACCGGCGGTGCTCTGGGCATGCAGACGCTGGACATGAGTCTCAAGGCGCTGGTCGCACGCGGGCTGATCAGTCGTGAGGCCGCTCGCGAAAAAGCCAAAACTCCAGAAAATTTCTGAGTCGACTGCCACGCGTCAGGCGTTCTCGTTACAGGCGCGCTGGCGGCGAGAAAGCCGCTCCACCCTCATTTATTCCCGCTGATCGCCTCGACGCTCGCGCCCCCTGTGAGCGCGACGGGGCGGCGGTTCTAATGCCTTACTCAATTGCGCTGGATGGTGTGCGTCATGGAATTCGAGAAGCTGTTGCGACTGATGGTTGAAAAAGGTGCTTCGGACCTTTTCATCACAGCCGGGGTGCCACCATCCATCAAGGTCAACGGCAAGATCATGCCTGTCACAAAAACGCCGTTGTCGCCAGAGCTGACGCGCGAAACGGTGTACGGCGTGATGAACGATCAACAGCGCCGGGAGTTCGCTGAAAAGCACGAGTGCAATTTTGCGATCAGCGCGCGCGGCATCGGGCGATTCCGGGTCAGTGCCTTCTTTCAACGCAACCTGGCGGGCATGGTCCTGCGTCGTATCGAAACGCGGATTCCAACGCTCGAGGAGCTTCGACTGCCCGAAGTCCTCAAATCGCTCTCCATGACCAAGCGCGGGTTGGTGCTGATGGTGGGCGCGACCGGCACGGGCAAGTCGACATCGCTCGCCGCGATCATTGGCCATCGCAATCGCAACAGCAGCGGTCACATCATTTCCATCGAAGATCCCATCGAGTACGTCCACCAGCATCAAAGCTGTATCGTCACTCAGCGCGAGGTCGGGCTCGATACGGATTCATTCGAGGTTGCACTGAAAAACACCCTGCGCCAGGCGCCTGACGTCATCATGATTGGCGAGATACGGACGCGCGAGACGATGGATTACGCGTTGGCGTTTTCCGAAACAGGTCACTTGTGCCTCGCGACCTTGCATGCGAACAACGCCAACCAGGCGCTGGATCGCATCATCAACTTCTTCCCGTCCGATCGCCATAACCAGGTCTGGATGGATCTGTCGCTCAATTTAAAGGCCATTGTCGCGCAGCAGTTGGTGCCGACCACGGATGGGAAGGGACGGCGTGTGGCCATTGAGGTGCTGCTCAATACCCCGCTCGCTGCCGATCTCATCCGCAAGGGTGAGATCCACGAGCTCAAGGCGCTCATGAAGCGCTCTGGCGAAGTGGGCATGCAGACCTTCGACGAGAGCCTGTTCCAGCTATACCGCGATGGCGAAATCACGTACGACGCTGCGCTGCAACATGCCGATTCCGCCAACGACCTTCGCCTGATGATCAAGCTGGAGTCCGAGACCGATGGCGATCACTTGCGGCTGAAAACTGACCGCCTCAGCCTCGAGCTGGACGAGAGCTCGGGGCCTCGCTACCCGTGACGAAGGTAGCCTCGCCAACGAGATGACCTGCCTCGCGCAGCGCACTTCGTAAGTCGTCGGCGTATTGCTGCTGCATTGCGCCCTGGCTTCTGAGGATGGCAGCCGGGTGAGGCGCTGTCAGCAGCCAGTAATCCTTGTGGCGCAGCACGCGGCCTGCATAGTCGGAAAGCTTCACCCGCTGCGGATCGTGAAGCTCCAGCAATGAGGCCAGGGCCGTACGGCCGAGCGCAACGACAACAGCGGGACGCACCTTGTCCAGCTCCTGGGTTAGCCAATCCCGGCACGCCTTGATTTCCGCGGGTTTGGGCGATGCATGCTTGCGGGTAGCCGCTTTGCCTCTGATACCGGTGCGAGGCTCCCATTTGAAGTGCTTGACCGCATTGGTCACGTACAGTGCGGTGCGATCCAGGCCAACGTGCGCCAAGGCTTCATCAAGGATTTGGCCAGCCGGTCCAATGAAGGGGCGGCCCGCCAGATCCTCCAGATCGCCCGGCTGTTCACCGACCAGCATGATCCGGGCCCCCTCCACACCCATTCCAGGCACGGCACAGGTTGCGTTCCGCCATATATCGCAGCGGCGGCATTCCTCGAGGGTTGAGGGGAGAGGGCGATTAGGTTGCGCAAGCTCCTTTGCGATCAGCACCTGACGTCCATCGCGTGCGCCAACGCTTGCTGTCTGTGCAAGCTTTTGCTGGCCCGCACGTGCCTTGGCGGCGAGCTCGGGGATAAGCGCACCTTCGGGAAGATGCTTCCAGAACCGGCTGGGCATATGCCCGCGCATGACCTTTTCATTCAGGCGAGCCGGATTGAACGTGCTGCTGTAGTACGCCTGCCATAGCGCGGCGCCGTCATCGTCTGTTTGTTGGGCAAGGCGTTTCAGGTCTTCCGGGCAGGGCGTAAGAAACGAAAGGTCTTCGCCATCGCACAATGCAGCCCCATCTGGCGTGGCGATTGCCCAGCTGACCTGGCCCATACGGTGGTGGAAATGGCTGGACGCTCGTTCCAGAACATCATGGGCAGGTTCGTACCAGGCAACGAATCGAGGGGTGGCATCAACCGATCGTTCGCGGAAGCGAAGAAAGGCGTGCATGTGGTGAGCCTCGCGACGAACCGATTTCACCCTCGCATGGAGCTCTGCGCCATCGATGTCGCCAGCGAGCATCGCACTGCGGTCGCCTCGCGTGACGCGCCAGAGGATCCGGTACAGCAATGCCCAGCGATCTGTCGCGCGAAAGCAGGCAGCTTGATCCAATAGGTCAGGCAAGTCCCGAGGAATGACGAGTGACGCTGTCTTTACCGGGCCGCCCGAGGCATCCTCGCCGGCGAAAAGGTCGAGCGACGATTCGTTTGCGGCCTGCCAAGTTATCTGGTCAGGACGGACGCCCTGCGCCAGCAGCTTGCGCGCAAGCGGGCGCCAGGCATCAAAAGTGCCGGAGAACCGGATCGTCCGCATCGCTACCAGAGCGCCATCTGCGCAGGTTGATCCGCCAGTGAGCGGCGAAGCATGTGGGATTCCCAGCCGTCGCGTCGAGGAGAGTAGTCCTGCGTCACTACGAACGGCTTCAATTTGTCCATGGAACAGCGCAAGCGAACGAGATCGTCGTAGCGAATGCGTCGTTCCCGGCGAAGGGTGGTCAGGCGACGTGCGTTGAGCATGCCTATTCCGGGTACTCGCGCGATCAACAGTGTATCGGCTCGGTTGAGGTCGACCGGAAATTGCTCTCTGTGGTTGAGCGCCCATGCGAGTTTGGGATCAATGTCCAAAGGCAGGTTGCCCGCAGTAAGCAATTCATCCGCCTGGAACCCGTAGCCTCGCATGAGAAAATCAGCCTGATACAGCCTGTGCTCGCGCATCAGCGGTGGCGGCTGCAGCGGTACCGACGTGGGGCTTTTCGGGATCGGGCTAAATGCCGAGTAGTAGACCCGCTTAAGGCCATACGAACCGTATAGGCGCTGAGCGGTATCGAGAATCGTGCGGTCGTCGGTCGCGTCGGCCCCCACGATCATTTGTGTGCTTTGGCCTGCTGGCGCAAATCGTGGAGCGCGTGCCTCCGCTGATGCCTCTTCAACACCCAGCCGAATGCGGCCCATGGCCTTACGAATGCTTTGTCCGTTCTTCTCGGGCGCCAGGGACTCAAGACTGATCTCGGTTGGCAGCTCGATATTCACACTCAGGCGGTCGGCGTAGAGCCCGGCTTCGGCGATCAGATCCGGGTCAGCATCAGGGATGGTCTTGAGATGGATGTAACCTCTGAATTCATGGTCCTTACGAAGCATCCGCGCGACGCGGACCAGCTGTTCCATCGTGTAATCAGAAGAACGAATGATGCCTGAGCTGAGAAACAAGCCACTGATAACGTTCTGCCGATAGAAGTCGATCGTCAGCTTGACCACTTCCTCCGGCGTGAAGCGCGCCCGGGGTACGTCGCTCGACCGCCTGTTTACGCAGTACTGGCAATCGTAGATGCAAAAGTTGGTCAGCAGAATCTTGAGCAGCGAAACGCAGCGCCCATCTGGCGTGAAGCTATGACAGATCCCATTGCCCGACTCTGCGCCAAGCCCAGCCTTGCCTTTGGAGCTGCGCTTCGGCGCGCCGCTGCTGGCGCACGACACGTCATATTTGGCGGCGTCGGCCAATACGATGAGCTTGTCGGTCAAGTCCATGGTCATACCATCGGGCTGGGTGGATGTACAGTATCCAGCCGCGATCCAGCGGTGACAAGGTTGCTACATCGCCGCGCGTCGGGTTTGCAACGAGAGCACTACGCCGCACCGCGGACGTTTGTGATGGTCCTAGATGAGATGCAGTCGATAGCAGAACGAGGAAGGCGTCATGCAGCGAGCGGACACCCACAGTAAGATCATTGGTTACTTGCTCTGGATATTCGGGTTCACCGGTGCTCACCGTTTTTACTATGGCAAGCCCGTTACAGGAACCATTTGGTTCTTCACATTCGGCTTGTTTCTAATCGGGTGGATCATCGACTTCTTCCTGATCCCGGCCATGGATCGGGAGGCCGATCTGCGTTTCAATCCTGGTCGGCTGGATTACAACATTGCCTGGGTATTACTGACCTTCCTGGGATTGTTCGGCGTCCACCGGATGTATCAGGGCAAATGGATTACCGGCATCCTTTACCTGTGTACGGGCGGGCTTTTCCTGGTCGGTGTGCTTTACGACTTTTGGACGTTGAACGAGCAGATTTCAGTGAAGAACGGCCGGGAAGTTCGAGTACTGTAGCGGCCATGTCAGGTGCTTTCGCGAACGACCAGCTCGAATCCGACGTCGTCCACGCAGGTGCCCGCGGCAAGCGTGCCTGCGATGCGGGCGAGTAGCCGCTCGGCCACCAGCTCGCCAACTCGGGCGCCATCTATCCGGATGGTCGATAGGCGAGGGAACGTATGCGCGGCGAACTCGAGGTCGCCGAAGCCCATCACGGCGAGATCGCCGGGAATTCCCAGGCCTCGGGCCTGGGCCTCCGCCATCGCGCCCTGAGCGAGCAGATCGATGCTGCAGAGTACCGCCTGTGGGCGTTCAGGGAGTTTGTCGAAAATCTGCGCCATCGCATCTCGACCATAACCCACGGCAACCGGAACTGGCGTGAGCTCGATCGCCAGAATTTCGACATCTGCCTCGATCAAGCGCTGCTCGCAGGCTACCCGGCGCTGTGTGGCCCGCGCGTCTTCACTCCAGATCAAGGCAACGGACGTATAGCCGTTCGAAACGATATGGTCAGCCATGGCCGCACCCGCCGAGGGATGTGAGAACCCAACGACTGTATCGATCGGATCCTCATGTATTTCCCACGCCTCGACCACAGGTGTGCCGCGTGATCGCAAGCGCGCACGCGCGGCCGACGTTTGCAAGGGATGAGTGAGCACGATGCCGTCTGGTCTTCGGGCCAGGATGCTGTCGATCAGCGCCAGTTCCCCTTCTGCACTCAGGTCTGATTGAGCGAGCAGCAGCTGATAGCGCGCTGTCGCAAGGCATTGGCCAAGCCGGTCGACAGTGTCGACGAACACGCGATTCGCGATGTTGGGTACAACCACGATTACAAGTCGGCTCCGCTGGGAAACCAGGCTGCCAGCCAGGAGGTTGGGGATATAACCCGTTTCAGCGATCGCTGACTGCACGCGTTGAATTGTCTTTTTGGAAACGATCTCTGGCTTATTGATTACGCGAGACACGGTGATCGGCGACACGCCCGCGACGCGAGCGACATCATCCAGCGTCGCGCTTCCAGCTCGGACCGAGTGTGTATCCGGTGACAGGGGTGAAGCAGGGGAATCAGACATCTGGGTTCGCTACGACGGGGCGCTGAATTCGCCGATGGTAGCGCAAATCACCGGCTGACCTATTCATCACGCGCTGCACTTGCCCAACGACGGCTATGGGTATACCGTGAATGACAGCGCTGTCATTTCATTCAAGCGGCTTTGCGACCTAATCCATATCACTACTGGAGGTGCGACATGAGCATGATCGAAAGTAACGTCTACATCGATGCGAAGATCCCCGCGATGGAGGTGGGTCCAGCCACCGTCGATCGAATCGACTCCGTGAAGGTTTCTTTGCTCTACCTTCCCCTGGCAGCGCCGATCAGTGATGCGAAGGTGTTGACCGGACGCCAGAAACCGATGACGGAGATTGCTTTTGTATTCGCCGAAATTCGCACGAAGGATGGCCATGAAGGCATCGGTTTTGGCTACTCCAAGCGCGCGGGTGGCCGAGGCATGTTCGCCCACGCCAAGGAACTCGCGCCGAACCTTATCGGCGAAGACCCGAACGACATCGCCAAGCTATTCGACAAGTTGCTCTGGGCCGGCGCGTCGATGGGTCGTAGCGGTATGGCCGTACAGGCAATAGCGCCTTTCGATGTTGCGCTTTGGGATCTCAAGGCCAAGCGCGCAGGGTTGCCGCTGGCGAAACTGCTCGGTGCGCACCGAGATTCGGTGCAGTGCTACAACACGTCTGGGGGCTTCCTGTCGACTCCGCTGGAGAACGTGCTGGAGAACGTTGAAGCCAGCCGCGCCAGTGGGATCGGTGGTATCAAGATCAAAGTGGGGCAGCCCGAAACGGCTATCGACTACGCCCGGGTGAAGGCGGTACGTGAGATGCTCGGTGAGGGCTTCCCCTTGATGGTGGACGCTAATCAGCAGTGGGACCGTGTCACGGCACAACGTGTTTGCCGCAAGCTGGAAGAGTTTGACCTGACCTGGATCGAGGAGCCCCTCGACTGCCAGGATTTCGAAGGCCATGCGGCGTTGTCAGCCTCGCTCGATACGGCTATTGCCACTGGCGAAATGCTTACAAGCTTCGAGGAGCATGCTCGATTCATCTCCATAAAGGCAGCAGACTTCGTCCAGCCGGATGCGCCCAGGGTCGGTGGTATCACCCCCTTCCTGAAGATCATGAATCTGGCCAGCTACCAAGGTTTGAAACTGGCGCCGCATTTCGCGATGGAGATCCATCTACACCTAGCAGCAGCTTATCCACAGGAGCCTTGGCTGGAGCATTTCGAATGGCTCGAGCCGCTGTTCAATGAGCGGCTTGAGCTGCGTGGTGGCCGCATGTGGGTTCCAAACCGACCTGGCCTTGGCTTCACATTGAGTGACCAGGCGCTGGCGTGGGTGGTTGGGACCGAAACGTTCACAGCCTGACGCCGCAGTGAGGGAGTGGCAGCGAGTCGCCGCTACTCCTTGCTCATCAGGCTGGGTCAGCCTCATAGCTCACGCGACCGTCCATAAGGGTGTAGCGAACGCGAGCGGGAAGGCTCTTACCCAGGAACGGGCAGTTGCGGCCACGCGAGTGCCACACGATACCTGCATGGGTTTGCGTGGCGGTATCGAACAGAACGATATCGGCCGCGGTTCCCACTGCCAGGGTGCCACCGGGTATCCCGAAGGAAGTAGCTGGGCCGGAAGTCAGGCGGCTGATCAACGTGGGCAAATCCAGCAGGCCATCCTCCACAAGCGTCATGGCCAGTGGCAGAAGCAGCTCAACGCTGCTGATGCCCGGCTCGGTCGCCGCGAAGGGCGCCAATTTGGCGTCAGCCTCGTGGGGCTGATGATGACTGGAAATCGACTGAATGACGGCATCGCGGACACCTGCACGCAGGGCGTCGCGATCGGCTGCGCTGCGCAGTGGTGGCTGCACGTGATAGAAACTTGAGAAGCCTTCGAGTGATTCGTCGGTAAGCAATAATTGATACAGCGCGACATCGGCGGTAACGGGCAAGCCGCGCGCTTGAGCATCCGCAATCATCTGCACGCCGCGTGCGCTCGTCATCTGCGCGAAATGGGCACGTACGCCGCTTTGCTCTACCAGTAGAAGATTACGCGCCAGTGATACGGTCTCCGCCGTTTCCGGAATGCCCGCCAGCCCCAAAAAGCTTGCCATAGGACCTTCATGTGCCAAGCCGCCTTCGGCAAGGTCGGGATCTTGCGAATGGAACACGACCGTCAGGTCGAATGTGGCAGCGTACTCCAGGGCGCGGCGCAGAACGCGGTTGTTGGCGAGAGGGGCCAAACCATTACCGAATGCCACGCACCCGGCATCACGCAGGGACACGAGCTCTGAGAGTTGGTCCCCTGCCAGGCCACGCGTTAACGCTCCGATTGGATAGACCTTGGTATGGCCCGCACCCTGCGCTCGATCGAGAATCAACTCTGCAACGGCGGGCGTGTCCAGCACAGGTTTGGTCAGCGGAGGGCAGCAGAGCGACGTGACACCACCCGCGGCGGCGGCCAGGGTTTCCGTTGCTATATTGCCTTTGCGGCTGTACCCCGGCTCGCGCAACGCAACCGACACATCGACGAGACCCGGCGCGGCGACCAGCCCGGCAGCGTCGATCGTGCGGCGTGCCTCGAATCCGCTCGGAGCTTCGCCTATGGCAACAATCTTGCCGGCATCAATGAAGATATCTGCGGTCTGGTCCACGCCGTTCCGAGGGTCAATCAGGCGAGCACCAATGATCTGAGTAGGCATCAGGCTTGCTCCTCGGCGTCCTGGTTTAGCTGGCGTTGCGCGGTCTGGCCACTCATCGCCATGGATAACACGGCCATGCGGATGGCAATGCCATAGGTAACCTGATTGAGGATCACCGAATGCGGCCCGTCGGCTACCGAAGACTCGATTTCGACTCCGCGATTGATTGGGCCCGGATGCATGACGATGGCGTCGGGCTTGGCATGACGAAGCCGTTGCTCGGTCAGCCCATACAGGCGGTAGAACTCGCCTTCGCTGGGGAGTAATCCGCCCTGCATGCGTTCGCGTTGCAGCCGAAGCATGATGACCACATCGACATCCTTGAGCCCTTCGCTAAGGTCGCGAAAGACGCGTACACCATATTGTTCGATGCCAACCGGCAGCAGCGTCTTCGGTCCGATTACCCGGATGTCCTGACAGCCCAACGCCTTCAGGGCAAGCATGTTCGAGCGCGCCACGCGGGAGTGCAGGATATCGCCAACGATGGCAACCGACAGGTCCTCGAAGCGTCCCTTATGGCGGCGGATGGTGAGCATGTCGAGCATACCCTGTGTGGGATGCGCGTGACGCCCGTCACCGCCGTTGATGATCGCGACGTCGGGGCACACATGTTCGGCGATGAAATGCGCTGCACCCGAATCGCTGTGCCGAACAACGAACATGTCCGCTGCCATTGCTTCGAGGTTGCGCAACGTATCGAACAGCGTCTCGCCCTTGCTGGTGGAGGAAGTCGATACGTTGAGGCTGATCACATCCGCTGACAACCGCTGCGCCGCCAGCTCGAACGTGGTCCGGGTGCGCGTCGAGTTCTCGAAGAACACGTTGCAGACCGTCTTGCCGCGCAACAAAGGCACTTTCTTGACGGCGCGTGCGCCGACTTCGAGAAACGAGTCGGCGGTGTCGAGTATCTCGGTCAGCAGCGTGCCTGGAAGATTGTCGAGAGACAGGAAGTGGCGGAGCTGGCCCTGGTCGTTGAGTTGCAGCGAGCGCATGGCGTCGAGAGGCATGGGGGCTGGCCTTGTGTTCAGGAAGCGGAGAGGGTCTGCAGTTCGAGTGCGAGCGGCGTGGGGCCGGTCAATTTTACGCGCTGATCGTCTTGTAGGGCGAGTGTCGCGCCAACCACGTCCGGCCGCACAGGCAATTCGCGGGCATTGAGGTCCAGCAGGCAGACAAGGGTCACGCTCCTGGGGCGTCCGTAGTCGAACAATTCGTTCAGCGCTGCCCGGATCGTGCGCCCGCTCATGAGCACATCATCGATGATGACGAGATCCTTGCCTTCAATTTCGAATGGCAATTCGGACGGTTGCACCTGCGGGTGCAGCCCGTTCTGGGTGAAATCGTCGCGATAGAAGGAAACGTCGAGCACACCCAGCGGGTCGTGACGCCCGAGCTGCTCCAACAGTGCACTGGCCACCCAGACTCCACCGGTACGGATGCCTATGAAGTAGGGGGCGTCGATCTGACGAGCCTTGAGGTAGGTCTGAAGATCGGCCGCCATCTTCGGCAGCAGTTCGCCCGGTACAGGTAGTGTCATGTGGTCCTCCGATAGGTGCCGTATTGCGGCACCATATGTCCTTATTTGTGGTGCCTACGAAGCCTGGTTGTGCTCAAGCCAGCCCTCGAGGAGCAGGGCGGCCGCGAGCGCGTCGACTGGCCGCTCGCGATAACCGCCGCGTTGACCCTGGGCAAGTCGATGACCCTTGGCCTCGAAGGTGGTGAGGCGCTCGTCATGAGTGAAGACGGGTAGGCCGAAGCGGCCATTGAGCCGCCGCGCGAATTTTTCCGCGCGTTCGCTCATCTCGCTGCGCGTTCCATCCATATTCAGGGGCAGTCCTACCACGATCGCATCAGGCTGCCATTCCTTGATGAGCGCTTCGACACGGCTCCAATCGGGCACGCCGTTCTGAGCCTTGAGTACGCACAGTTCTCGTGCCTGCCCGGTAATGGCCTGGCCGACTGCCACGCCGATCTGCCGCGTGCCATAGTCAAAGCCCAGCAGCAAACGCATCGATTCGCTCATGCGTGGCCGGCCTGTGAGGTCAGCAGTGAAAGCTCGACGCCCAAGATCGCAGCCGCCGCAGCGGCCCGTGACTCGGAAGGGGTATGGAAGAGCACGTTTGCATTGGCAGGGCTTGTGAGCCAGGCGTTGTCGGCGAGTTCGGCTTCCAGCTGGCCAGCGCCCCATCCGGCATAGCCCAGCGCGATCACTGCGTGCGCCGGGCCGTCCCCATCCGCGATGGCAAAAAGGACATCCTGGGATGTGGTGAGCGCCAGCTCGCCCAGTTCCAGCGTCGCCTGATAGGTGTGCCCGCTGGGATGCAGGACAAAACCGCGGTCCGTCTGCACCGGGCCGCCCGTATAAATGGGCGTGGTAATGCTGCCCGAATCAGCCGTCTGCTCGGGGCGAAGCTGCTCGAGTACATCGGCGAGATTGAGCCCGCTGGGCTGGTTCACGACGATGCCCATCGCACCCTGATCATTGTGCTCGACCAGGTAGATCAGGGTATGCGCGAAATTGGGATCGGCCATATGCGGCATGGCGATCAGGAAGTGGTGCTTGAGGTAAAGAGTGTCTGCTTGTCTCATGGAACGGTAGTGTCGGCGTTCCCATTCGGCGCATCAAGCGGAAAAGGCCAGGGTGCCGACGGTTCGCTCGGCTACTGGCTGGAAAGGCGATTTCCGCGCTCGAAACGCCACGTCCGGATGATCTCAAGTCGGTCCACATCGGCCAGGTCGCCGGTGAAGGGCCGGAAGGGCGCGGCCAGCCTCACGATCCGGAGTGCGGCCTGGTCCAATACGGGTTCACCGGACGATTCGAGAATGTGCACCTCGTACAGCGTTCCGTCCCGGTTGATCGAGACGAGCAGTCGGAGGCTGCCATATATCCCTTCTTGTCGGGCTTGGCCCGGGTAGTTCAGATTGCCGACACGCTCGATCTTCTTTCGCCACTCTTCCTTGTACCCGGCGCCCTTGTCGCGCATGGTTGAAGCGGCGTTGATTCGATAGATACGCGGGCGCTTGGCGTAGCGCTCCACTTCCTGCGCGAGCTCGGCCTCAAGGCTTGAAATTTCGGCAGACAATTGCGTCGTATCGCTAGGGGGCAATTGCGCTTCGGTGACAGGATTGTCCTGTTCCGGGCGCGTTGGGGCCTTTTGTTGCTGTGGCGACCGCGTGACGACGGCCGCTCGAGGGGTCTGTTGCGTATTGGCGGGGGGTGGTGCCGACGGCGGACTGACCTCGTTTACCTCAGTATCCTGAAACGGAGCCTGCTGCGTCGTCTTCGGGACCGATTTTTCCTCCAGCGTACCGCTACCTTGCTGATTGTGCTGGGCCAGGAAATCCGCGTCGGTAGGCGTCTGGTCGCTCTTGAAGGTGGCCAGGGTCACTTCAAGTGTCCGGCTGATCTCGGACGGAGGAGACAGCGTAAAGCCGACGCCCAGGATGACAGCAACGTGAAATACCGCCGCAATGAACAGGGTAAAGCCCAGGCGATCGGAGGACCGAACGGTCTGGCTAGTAGGGCGGGGTGGCTTCACGGCGGCGTTCATCGGTATTCACAGATCAGGGACTGCGCGGCAGTCTGCCGATACCCGTCTGCGCTCGCAAGGCGAGCGCGACGAGTCTGCGTACTACTCGGCGTTCCGCTCAGCGCTTCAGCTTTCCGGCGATGGCATCCATCAGCCTGTGGCCGATGCGCGTATCGAAGGCGGCATCGATCTCGCGGATACAGGTCGGGCTGGTGACGTTGACCTCGGTGAGGTGCTCGCCAATGACATCGAGGCCAACGAAAATAAGCCCGCGTTCGCGTAGGGCTGGCCCGACGCCGCGAGCAATTTCAAGGTCCCGCTCGGTGAGCGGCCGCGCTTCGCCGCGGCCACCGGCCGCAAGGTTGCCCCGTGTCTCGCCCTGCGCGGGGATGCGTGCCAGGCAATAGGGTACGGGTTCCCCGTCGATCATTAGGATGCGTTTGTCGCCTTCCTTGATGGCGGGAAGATAGCGCTGTGCCATTATCTGGCGCTGGCCGTGAATTGTGAGCGTTTCCAGTATTACGGACAGGTTCGGGTCGCCCTCACGGTGCCGGAAGATCGAGGCGCCGCCCATTTCATCAAGTGGCTTGAGAATGACGTCGCCGTGCTCTGCGGCAAATGCTTTCAGAATGTCTGCACGACGGCTGACCAGTGTCGGCGGGGTGAACTCGGGAAACTGTGTCGCGAAGAATTTTTCGTTGCAGTCGCGCAGGCTCTGCGGCTTGTTGACGATCAGGACGCCGGCCTGTTCGGCCAGTTCAAGCAGATACGTCGAATAAACATACTCGCTGTTGAAGGGAGGATCCTTGCGCATCAGGATGACGTCGAGGTCTTCAAGGGGCGCGTCAACCTCGTCTCCGAGCTCGAACCAATGGTTCGCGTCGTTGAATACCTGCAGGGGACGCATCCGGGCACGCGCTTTGCTTTTGGTTTGATAAAGGTCGCGTTGCTCCATGTAGCAAAGGGACCATCCGCGCTCCTGCGCAGCGAGCAACATGGCCAGCGAGCTGTCCTTCTTGAAGGATATCTGCGCGATGGGGTCCATCACGATCCCGAGACGAATGCTCATGGGTGGCTCCTTGAACGTGGGGGAACTGTGAAAAAAGGGCAGCTACTGACGCTTTGAGCGCGACGGCGGTTTTGCCAACCGGCCCGCTCGGCTGTCACCGTCAAGGTGCTGTGCGGAGAGTATGCTAAAAGAATTCGCCCCCTTGTGCGGCGAGTAACGGAAAATTTCCGGACCGCCTGATATAAGGCGTCGCAAGATTCACGAGGCATTAGTAAGCGAAATGGAACGACAGTCCGAAGGCTTGAAAGTCATGGTGATCGACGACTCTAAGACGATTCGTCGAACGGCAGAGACCCTGTTGAAAAAGGTTGGCTGCGACGTTATCACCGCGGTAGATGGCTTCGATGCACTTGCCAAAATCGCAGACAACCGTCCGGACGTCATTTTCGTCGACATCATGATGCCTCGACTGGATGGCTATCAGACCTGTGCGCTGATCAAGAACAACAGCGCGTTTCGCTCGACGCCCGTCATCATGCTGTCCTCCAAGGATGGCCTGTTCGACAAGGCGAAGGGGCGAATCGTCGGGTCCGACCAGTACCTGACCAAACCGTTCAGCAAGGAAGAACTGCTGGGCGCCATCAAGACCCATGTGCCGAGCTTCTCGCCGGTAGAACGGGCATCCTGATCTCTTTCGGCCTAGTGCCGCTTTGCTTTATGTATGGGGAAACACATGGCACGCATTCTTATCGTCGATGATTCGCCGACGGAAATGTTCAAGCTCAGCGCAATGCTGGAAAAGAACGGCTACCAGGTCCTGAAGGCTGAAAATGGCGCTGATGGAGTCGCGCTGGCGCGCCAGGAAAAGCCCGATGCCGTCCTGATGGATATCGTCATGCCCGGTCTCAATGGCTTCCAGGCGACGCGTCAATTGACCAAGGACAGCGAGACCAGCGCGATCCCAGTGATCATCGTGACAACGAAAGACCAGGAAACCGACAAGGTCTGGGGCAAGCGCCAGGGTGCCCGGGACTACCTGACGAAGCCAATCGACGAAACCACACTGGTCAACACGATTAAATCCGTGTTGGCACGCTGATCGTTGTAGGGCCAGGGAGCAAGGTTGAACGGCATGTCTGAAATCCAGCGGTCGCCCTTTCACGTTCTGTTCGAGATCGAACAGCGCTGCCGAATGCTGGCAGCCAGCCTGCCGGCCCAGGAGGAAACGATCCGGACCTGGAGTGGCATCGGGTTTCGGATCGGCAATGTTCACTTGGTCGCGCCCATGGGCGAGGTCGGCGAAATTCTTCATGAGCCCGGGCTAACCGCGCTTCCAGGCGTGAAGCCGTGGGTGAGAGGCGTTGCCAACGTGCGAGGGCGCCTGTTGCCTGTTCTGGATTTGCCAGGCTACTTCGGTGTGGCGGGCAACAGTACGCGCAAGCAGCGTCGGGTTCTGGTTATCGAGCGAGGCGATATCTTCGTCGGATTGATCGTGGACGAGGTGTTCGGGATGCAGCATTTCCCGGTCACCACCTACTCGGAAAAGACTGCAGGTGTGGCCGATACGCTACGGCTGTTCATCAATGGGCAGTTCAACCGGGATCACACCTGGCTCGTTTTTAGCCCTCATGCGCTGGCGGCGGATGAGGGTTTTCTTGCGGTTTCGGCCTGAAATGTCCGAAGGGACGTTTTGGCAGGCCTGCCAGCGGCAGGTCGATGAGGTAGGGCTGGAAGGTCAGCTCCAAAGCATAGATGGAAAGTGATGCTGTAGGTCCAGGCGGGGGCCATTAAATGATGAACTCTGAGAAAGGCAATCCATTCAGCGGCGTACGTAGCAGCACCCTTATCGGGGTGTTCTTTATCGTGCTCGTCGTGTCGATCATTCTGCTGTTCGCAAACTTTACGTATCTGAACAAGCAGTCTGCGTATGACGCCGAATACATCGGCCAAGCGGGCGAGCTGCGCGTTCTGTCGCAGCTGATTGCCAAGAACGCAACGGAAGCGGCCGCAGGTACGCCGGAGGCGTTCGCGCAATTGAGCACGGCGCGCAACGAGTTCGTGCGACGCTGGGCGACGCTGGTCGATGGTGATACCTCGACCGGTTTGCCTGCTGCACCGGCCGATGTTCAGGAGCAGATGGCTTCGGTACAGGCAAGCTGGGACAACCTGCGAAACGATACCGACGCAATTATTTCCAGCGAACAGACTGTTCTGTCGTTGCACCAGGTCGCTGACACCCTCGCTGAAACCGTGCCGCAGCTGCAAACGGAATACGAGGAAGTCACCAACATCCTGTTGCAGAGCAATGCTGCCCCGTCGCTGATCAATCTCTCGCAGCGCCAATCGCTTCTCGCGGAGCGTGTACTGGGTGCGGTGAATACCGTTCTGGCCGGTGGCCAGGATGCGGTCCGCGCAGCTGACACCTTCGGCCGTGAAGCCAACCGTTTCGGTCAGGTTCTGCGGGGCATGCTCGAGGGCAGCTCCGATGTTGCGCAGGTGACCAATCCAGAAGCTGTCGCCCGCTTGCGCGAAATTTCCGAATTGTTCGAATTCGTCTCGGGTTCGGTGGATGAGATCATCGAAACGTCACCCGAGCTGTTCCAGGTCCGCGCAGGTGCGGAGCGCTCGTTCACCGTGTCGGAGCAACTGCTCGACCAGCTATCCGAGCTGAACCGCGGCTTCGAGGATCTCGATAAGAATCGCAGCGCGAACACGGTTATCGGTTACCTGCTTGCCGCACTCATCCTGATTTCCATCGTCACCATCGCCATGGTGATGACCCGGGAGACCAACCGCCGGCTTGCCGAAACGGCTGAAAAGAACGACCGTAACCAGGCAGCCATTCTGCGACTGCTGGACGAGATCGCCGACCTCGCAGACGGTGACTTGACGGTAGCCGCGACCGTAACCGAAGACTTTACCGGTGCGATTGCCGACTCGATCAACTACTCCATCGACCAGCTGCGCGAACTTGTGGAGACGATCAACCAGACGGCCGTGCAGGTGGCCGCAGCCGCTCAGGAAACCCAGGCGACAGCCACCCACCTAGCCGACGCATCCACTCACCAGGCTCAAGAGATTGCCGGTGCATCGGCGGCCATTAACGAGATGGCCATCTCGATTGACCAGGTATCCGCGAACGCCTCCGAATCTACGGCCGTAGCAGAGCGTTCGGTAGCCATCGCCAACAAGGGCAACGAGGTCGTACACAACACCATCAATGGCATGGATAACATCCGTGAGCAGATCCAGGATACGTCCAAGCGGATCAAGCGCCTCGGTGAGTCTTCGCAGGAGATTGGTGACATCGTCAGCCTTATTGACGACATCGCCGACCAGACCAACATTCTTGCACTCAACGCAGCGATCCAGGCATCGATGGCGGGCGACGCAGGCCGCGGCTTCGCCGTGGTAGCGGACGAGGTCCAGCGCCTTGCAGAGCGCTCCTCCTCGGCAACCAAGCAGATCGAGGCCCTGGTCAAGGCGATTCAGAGCGACACCAACGAAGCCGTTATCTCGATGGAGCAGACCACGTCGGAAGTGGTACGTGGTGCTCGCCTGGCGCAGGACGCCGGTATTGCACTCGAGGAGATCGAGCGCGTATCCAACACATTGGCCGCGCTCATTCAGAATATCTCCAACGCCGCTCGCCAACAGGCGTCCTCGGCTGGCCAGATTTCCAACACGATGAACGTCATTCAGGAAATCACCTCGCAGACGTCTGCCGGTACCACCGCTACGGCGCGCAACATCGGTGAGCTCGCGAAGATGGCAACCGAGCTGCGGCGTTCCGTATCCGGCTTTACGTTGCCGGACGGCGAAACCCACGCGCGGGTATAACGCCAGCACGGCCCTCCGCATAGGTGGAGGGCATGTATCTCAAGGTGATGGTGACGCAGCTGACTCGACCGGATGGCTGCGTCTAGTCGCATGAGCGTTTTGTTTCAATCAACGTTCGCGAGCCATGTCTCGTCGAACGAGCCTTATCAGGCAGGGACAGCATTTTGATGGGAGTCGGTATGGGTGATCGGCACGACTATGTCGCCCTCGAGTGGGTGAAAGGCGAAATCGGCGAAACCCTCAAGCAGGCCCGACAGGCTATTGAGACATTCGTCGAGAATCCACGCGAGCCGGTCCCGCTCTATCTGTGCCGTGACTACGTGCATCAGGTCCACGGCACGCTGCAGATGGTCGAGTTCTACGGTGCCGCCTTGCTGGCGGAGGAGATGGAACAGCTCACGGAGGCGCTCGTTGGTGGCCGAGTTTCAAGCCAGCGAGAAGCGCTGGAAACCCTCATGCAGGCCATCCTGCAATTGCCGCTTTATCTGGAGCGCGTCCAGGAGGCTCGCCGAGACCTTCCCGTTGTCGTTTTGCCGCTGCTCAATGACTTGCGGACGGCCCGCGGTGAAGGGCTGATTTCCGAAACCAGCCTCTTCGCGCCTGACCTTTCAAGCATACCGCGCGCAGATGCTGCCAACTTCACAGCCCCGAGCGATGACCTTGTCGTCCATCTGCGCAAATTCCGCCAGATGCTGCAGGTCGCACTCGCTGGCGTGGTCCGCAATCAGGACGTTGCCCAGAATCTGGGCTATATGGCGAAGGTTTTCGAACGTCTCGAGCGGATGTGCCAGGGCATGCCGATCGCCGCGCTCTGGGGTGCATCCTTGGCGGTCGTCGAAGGCCTCCAGAACGGCGGCATCGCCAACGGCGCATCCGTCCGTAACCTGCTCCGCCAGGTTGATCGCGAATTCAAGGCGCTGCTGGCTGAAAGCATCGGCCTGGGTCAGTCCGCTCCGGAAGCGCTGATCAAGCAGTTGCTGTTCTACGTTGCCAAATCCACCGTTGACTCACCAAACATCCTTCGTCAAAAGCAGCAGTACCGTCTTCAAGAAGCCATGCCCGACGCGGGTACTGCGGTCGAGCGTGTGCGATTTGCAGGCCCTGACCGCGATGCCATGCGTTCGGCCATTGTCGCGCTGTGCGAGGAGCTGGTTCGCGTCAAGGACAGCTTCGATCTGTTTGTGCGTAGCGAAGCGCGTAGCCTGGACGCCATTGCCGCCCTGTTGATGCCCATCAAACAGATTGCCGACACGTTGGCGATGCTTGGGCTCGGCTCGCAACGCAAGCTGATCCAGGATCAATACGAACTCCTTCAACGTATCAGCCGCGGCGAGCTTGAGGCGCATGACGCCACACTGATGGAAGTCGCGGGTGCATTGCTATCGGTCGAGTCGAGCCTTTCCGATAGCGTTGCGCCGAAGGAAGGCGCACGCGACGAAAGTGACCTTCTGCCCAGTACCAATGTTGGCCAAATACATCAGGTCGTGGTGAAAGAAGCCCGTAAAGGGCTTGAGCAGGCCAAAGACGCGATGATCGAGTTCATCGTCTCTCAATGGGATCATGATCATCTGCGTCCGGTGCCGGCGCTGTTGAGCCAGATTCGCGGTGGCCTGGCCATGATCCCGCTTCCACGTGTCGCTGGGCTGCTGGACGCCTGTAACCGATACATCCAGGAGCAGATGCTCGCCAATGATGCCATTCCTGACTGGCAGAACCTCGATACGCTGGCCGATGCGATCACGAGCGTCGAGTACTATCTGGAACGGCTGGTCGAAGACCCAGAGAGTGAAAACGACGCAATACTCGACGTAGCGCAAGAGAGCCTTCTGCGTCTTGGGTACATGCCGGATAGGCGTGATGAAGCTGTAGCGCCGGCCACGCCGGATGCGTCTCCCGCCCCGGAAACCACTGACGAGCCTCCCGCGGACCGGGACGAACACTCCGCAGCCGTAGTCGAGTCGACCGATAAGGTGCTGGAACTCGATTCTTCCAGTGACGAAGACTCCGCCGATGCCTCGTTCGAATCCCTTGGACTGGACGATACGCTTGAGCTAGCACTTGGTGGGCAGGGCGAGCCTGGCTGGGACGACGAGGCTGAGGCTTCGGATGACCTCTCCACGCTGGCGTTTCCCGAGATTGAGCCGCGGACACATCCCGACGCCGTTGCCGAGCTGTCACAGGCCGACGCACTTGCCGAAGTCATGGCGAGTCCCGTCGAGGCGGTCAATCCGCCAGCACGGGACATTCCGCCCAGCCTGCTTCCACCTCCTTCTGACGAGGAGCCCGTCGATGAAGAGTTGCGTGAAGTCTTCATCGAAGAAGCTGAAGAGGTCCTGGAAACCCTGAACGGTCACTTGCCAGCCTGGCGGGCCGATCCCAAGGATCGTGAAACACTCGGCGAGATCCGCAGGGCGTTCCACACACTCAAGGGAAGCGGACGCATGGTCCGCGCATTGGTCTTGGGAGAGTTGGCCTGGTCGGTGGAGAACCTGCTCAACCGAGTGCTCGATGGAACGCGGCAACCCGATGCAGATGTAATGACCGCTGTTGATCGTGTCGTTGCCATTGTTCCTGAGCTGATAGGCGAATACGCCGCCAATGCTCAACGGCAGCGGGATGATGTGGACCTGCTTGCCGCCAATGCGCATGCGCTTGCGAAGGGACAGTCTTCTTTGCTCGAGGCGGCAAGTCTTGAAGACGACGCGCATGCATCGTCGGGCTCGTCTCCTGAACCCGAGGCCCTGGATCCTCAATTGGTCGAGGTGTTCCGCAACGAGGCAGAGACCCACCTTCAAAGCCTGGCCAACTACCTTGATGCGTGTTCGGACGCATTGCCGCAGCCAATAACAGACGACTTGCAGCGAGCGCTTCATACGCTCAAGGGCAGCGCTTCGATGGCCGGTATCGAGCCAATTGCGCAGATCGCCGCGCCATTGGAGCGAATGGCTCGGGAATACAAGTTTCAGCAGGCAAGCTTTGACCTGGCAGAGGCCGACCTGCTTGCAGAGGGCCTTGGACTCTTCAATGCCGGCCTTGAGCAGCTTGAGCTCTCGCCGCTGGAAATCGTGCCAGGCACGGAAGACTTCCAGAAGCGCGTCCTTCTCCAGCAGCAGGAGCGGCTTGGAGGCAACGCGGCTTCGGTTGAGCCCCGGCCTGCCGCGGAAGGTCGGGCCATGTTGCCGATATTGGCCGACGGACTGGATCAGCTCCTTGCCGCTGAAGAGCTTCTGCAGCTATGGCGCGCCGAGCCAGGCGAATACAAGGACGTCGATCGTCTCCTCGCCGCACTCCGAGAAGTGGAGCAGGGCGCGCGAAAGGCTGGCGTGCCCGCCATAGAGTCATTGTCCGTTACGCTAGGCGATGTTTACCGGGCCGTGGGCGCGGGTACGCTTGTAGTGAGTGAGCGGTTTTTCGACGAGGTCAGCCAAGCGCACGATGCGCTGGTCAGCATGATCGATCAGGTCGCGGCGGGCCTGGAAGTTCACGCCAGACCGGATCGGATAGCTGCGCTCGAATCCCTGCTCAGCGACGCGGCCTTCTTTACGCAGCTGGATCTGGCACCTGCACCTTCACCCTTGAGCAGCCTCGAACCCGTACAGGACCTGGGCGAACTCGACTCGGACGCGGAGGAGGATGGGTGGACAACCTCTCCTGACGCTTCCCTGGTCGCGGATGAGTCAATCGGATTCGAGCCGAGTGACACCGTCCCGAGTGATTCGCTCGCCGGGACAGCCACGGAACCAGAAGAACCGGCCAGCTACGAGGCCGAGCCCGCCTTCATCCTGGACGAGCCCTCGACCACGATCACTCTCGAGGAAGAGATGGTCGCCATCTTCCTCGAAGAGGCGGCGGATATCCTGGAGAGCATCAATCAGGCATTGGATGCCTGGCTTGCCGATGGGTCGGATACGAATTCGCTCGACGCGCTGCAGCGCGATTTGCACACGCTCAAAGGCGGCGCGCGTATGGCGGAAGTCGAGCCTATCGCGCGGTTGGCCCACGAGCTTGAAGGTATCTACGAAGGGGTGCTGGCAGGTCGCTTCGGTCGTGGCGAAACCCTGGAAGGGCTACTCGAAGAGTGCCACGACATGCTGGCCGCTCAGCTCGATGAGCTGCAGGCAGCCCGGCCGCTTCCAGATCCCGAGTCGCTCGTTGAGCGTATTCGTGTCCTTCGACATGGCAGACCGACGACAGCGCTTGAGCGCACCCAGCCTAGCGGATCCGAGATTTCGCCTGAGGCAATGGAAAGCCTGGTCCACGAAGGCTACGAGTTGACCGAGCGAATGTCCGGCATCGTCCATCACTGGGATCAGGACCCGACCGCCATCCACACCCTTGCTGCTTTACAGCGGGATCTGCATTCACTCAAAGGCAGCGCCCGCCAGGCAGGTGCGTGGCCGCTGGCGGAGCTGGCACATGAGATGGAGTCGGTCTATGACGATATTCGGGTCAAGCAGCAGCCGGTAACGCCTGCTCTCTACACAGTCCTCCTGCAATGTCACGATGCGTTGGGCGACATGCTCGATGCATGCCGAGGGACACGAGCTTGGCCGGATGAAGTTGCACTTATCGAAGCCCTGCGCAACGGTGGCGAAGCCGAAGCGGTGATTGTGCCCATCGTACCTGTCGTCGCTGCTGCGACCGACCACGACGACGATGGCGACGACGAGATCCTGGACATTTTCCACGAGGAAGCCACTGAGCTGCTCGAGGAAATGGAGGCAGCAATCGCGCAATGGGAGGACGACCCGTCAGCTACTGAGCCGGTGAGCGAGCTTCTGCGCATACTGCACACCCTCAAGGGCGGTGCGCGACTGGCCGGCCTGACGGCTATTGGGGACCTGGCGCACGAGCTTGAGCAGTCCTTCGCTGACGGCGACATCCAGCCAGGGCAGCACACTGCAGGTATTCGACGAATTCAGGCGGGTTACGAGCGGCTATCGTCCGAGCTCGGCACGCTCCGCTCGCGGCTGGCGCAGGTGGGTGAAGCACCGTCAGAGCCAATCGACTCTTCCGCTACCGAGCCGAGCACAGTCGCCGTCGCACCTGCTGATTCGGACGAGTCAGCGAGCACTGGAGGAGAGATCACGCTGCCGTTCATGCAGCGCGCTGCGGAGCTGGCTCAGGAAGCCGCCTCACGTCGTACTACCCGAGAGATGGTCAAGGTGCAGGCTGATCTGCTCGATGGCCTGGTGAATCTCGCGGGTGAGACGTCCATCTTCCGAGGGCGCGTCGAACAGCAGGTGAGCGACTTCGCATTCACATTGGGCGAGATGGATGCCACGATCGAACGTGTTCGTGACCAGCTTCGCCGTCTGGATACCGAAACCCAGGCGCAAATCCTCAGTCGGCACCAGGCTGAAGGAGAGCGGGCAGGTTACGAAGAGTTCGACCCGCTCGAAATGGACCGCTATTCGCAGTTGCAGCAATTGTCGCGCTCGCTGTTCGAGTCTGCGTCGGACTTGTTGGATCTCAAGGAAACGCTGGCTGCACGTAGCCGTGATGCCGAGACGCTTTTGCAGCAGCAAGCGTGGGTCAATACGGAGCTTCAGGAAGGGCTGATGCGAACGCGCATGGTGCCTTTCGAACGCATGGTGCCGCGTCTGCGACGTATCGTTCGCCAAGTATCCGCAGAACTTGGGAAACAGGTCGACTTCACGGTCGGTAACGCTGAAGGCGAGCTGGACCGGACTGTTCTGGAGCGCATGATCGCCCCTCTTGAACACATGCTTCGTAACGCCGTCGACCATGGGATCGAGTCTGAAGATGAGCGAACGGCTGCTGGTAAACCAGCGGCTGGCCGTATCCGTCTAACGCTCGAGCGCGAGGCAGGCGACATCCTCATTACACTCAATGACGATGGTCGCGGTATTTCGCTCGACGCCGTACGGCGCAAGGCTGTAGAACGCGGCCTGCTGTCCGAGGGAGCGGATCTTAGCGATCAGGAAGTGCTTCAGTTCATCCTGGAATCCGGCTTCTCGACGGCCGATCGCGTGACGCAGATATCCGGCCGCGGTGTCGGCATGGACGTTGTCCATTCCGAGGTCAAGCAGCTCGGCGGGTCGATGAATATCGAATCAGTCCTTGGGCAAGGCACGCGCTTCACGCTTCGCCTGCCGTTCACCGTATCGGTGAACCGAGCACTGATGGTCCGCTCGGGTGATGATACCTATGCTGTTCCACTCAACACGGTGGAGGGCATCGTGCGCGTCTCCGCGTTCGAACTCGAAGCGATGTACGCCAGCGAGTCACCACGCTACGAATATGCCGGGGAGGCGTACGAACTCGTTTACCTGGGTGACCTTCTCGAGAACGGCCAACATCCAAAACTCGTCGGGCAAAGCCTGCCGCTGCCGATCATCCTCGTACGCTCCAGCGAACATGCCGTTGCTGTCCAGGTAGATGCACTGGCAGGCTCTCGTGAGATCGTCGTGAAAAGCCTAGGGCCTCAGTTCGCTGCGGTGCCCGGCTTGTCCGGCGCCACGATCCTTGGTGATGGCCGCGTTGTTGTGATTCTCGACCTGCTGGCGACCATTCGTGCGCGCCATGCGCGTGCGATACCTCAATCCCGGACGGCTCGGCGGGCCATCGAGCACCGTGAAGCCGCACTGGATCGACCACCGCTGGTCATGGTGGTGGACGACTCCATCACCGTGCGGAAGGTTACCGGGCGTCTCATCGAGCGAAATGGCATGAATGTCATTACGGCGAAGGACGGCGTGGATGCCATCACGCAGCTGCAAGAGCACAAGCCGGACATCATGCTGCTCGACATTGAAATGCCGCGCATGGATGGGTTCGAAGTGGCGACTTTGGTTCGCCATGACGAACAGCTCAAAGGCCTGCCAATCATCATGATCACGTCTCGAACCGGTGAAAAACACCGTGAGCGTGCGCTGGCGATCGGCGTTAACGAATACCTGGGCAAGCCGTATCAGGAAAGCACGTTGCTCAGCAGTATTCAAAGATTGGTGGGGCGTTACCCTGGGGTACGCCATTCGACGGATCGCCGCCCGGAACAATAAAGATGACGGAAAACAGCATGCCGCGTGTCGCAATCATCGCCGACACATCCCTGCAACGCGGTGCGTTGCAGCAAGCGTTGGTCAACAACGGCTATCAGGTGGTGCTGAACAACAGCCCGTCTCGCCTCGACGAGGCGGCGCTAGCCAGCAGTGAGGTCGACCTTTGGCTGGTCGACCTTGCCCTGTCGGAAGACTCGCCGCTGGTGGACAGGCTCCTTCAGCAGTCCGACGCCCCCGTGCTGTACGGCGAAGGCCAGGCGCCGGAACGCCAGTCCGAGCAATATCCGCTATGGGAGAAACGCTTTTTCGGCAAGCTAAAGCAGCTCATAGGCGACTCCACGTCTTCGGTTGTAGCCGGTCTGGATGCGCTCTACAGCGAAGCGGAGCGTGTTGCCGCGCTGCCTCTACCGGTAGAACTGAAGGGCATCGCAGCGACTCCGGGATTACCCGCAGACCAGGTCTGGTTGCTGGCCGGCTCGTTGGGTGCGCCGCAAGCTGTAAAGGCGTTCATCGATGCCTTGCCGGTTGGTTTGCCAGTCGGCTTTGTCTACGCCCAGCACATCAATGAAGGGCAGGAAGACAGCCTGGCGCAGGCGGTCGGTTGCCATACGGATTGGACCGTACGCGTCGCACGCGATGGTGAGCCTGTGCGGTGCGGCGAAATTGTCATCGCGCCCGTTACACAGGAGATGAGTCTTGGCGACGGCGGCGTGATGCGCTTGGCGGCACATGGCTGGCAGGAGCCTTACAGCCCGTCGATCGATCAGATGATTTTGAACCTCGTGCAACGGTTCACGGCACGCTCCGGTGTCGTGTTGTTCAGTGGCACGGGGAGCGACGGCAGCTCGGCGCTGGGGTATGCGCGCCGGCATCAGGCAGAAGTCTGGGCCCAGCGAAGCGAAAGCTGTGAGTGCCCAAGTTTGCCAGACAGCGCGCGCGCGACGGGTCATGTAACGTTCAGCGCTGAGCCACGTGAATTGGCCCAGGCGCTCATCACCCGGCTTGTAGAGCAACGTAACCTCGCGGAGGGCGCATGAGTAACCCGGACGTCGTCACGCTGCCTTCCACCTTGATGGGACTACTGATGCCGCTTGGGGACAGGACACTGCTGTTGCCGCAGGTCGCCATGGCCGAGCTGATCGGCTATCGGCCGGCAAAAGCTGTGCATGCAGCGCCGGGCTGGTACCTGGGAGAGTTGGAATGGCGTGACCTTCGTCTTCCACTGATCGGGTTTGAAGCCGCGAGCGGTGGCGAGGTCAAGGCATCCGACCGCAGTCGGATCGCGATCATCAACGCCCAGGGAGGGCGGAGCGACGTGAAGTTTCTGGGCCTGGTGCTGCAGGGGATCCCGCGTTCGATCCGGCTTGACCAATCCCTGGCCCGTGCGGATGTTGACCTGGCGCCGTTCGAACTCTCGGCTGCGATGATTGCGGGCGACGTTGCACGTATCCCTGATTTGATGGCGCTCGAAAAGGCGCTCGAAGACGCCGGATTGATCTAAGCCAGGGGCACCGCAACGGTGCCCCTCGACACGGTTTCAGAAAAAGCCTCTCTCTTCTTCATTGATCAGTCTGTGAATGCCACTGAGGCTTTCGCGCGCCTGGCGGCGATTGAGCAGCTTGGTCTGCGCAGCGGGTGGCAGGTCGGTGATCATGATGACTCCCTTGCTGATCAACGTCTGGATCAGGTCTTCCAGTACCCGAACCATTTCCAGGTCGCTTTGCCGCAATTTCTGCAGACTTGATTCTGCGCTGCGGCTCGCTTGCCAGGCGGCAACCTCCTGCGAGTCGGACGCCAGGATTTCGGTCATGCCGTCGAACGGTAAAGCTTCCACGCGGACCAACAGGCCTGCGGTATCGCGCTCAACATAGAACATGAAGATGCCTCTTCGTTTAAAGGGCCGCCGTCAAACGACGGCGGTACACGTCAGTGGTCGGTCTTGATAACGTTCTGATCAATCAATTTGCTGATGATTTCAGAGGAGTTGGCACCATAGCTTGATAGGTCGACCCCACTTAGTGTGATGGACGCGTCTGAGCCGCTGGCGATATTGCCGGTAGTGCTGATCTTGATCGTGGATGTGCCGTTACTGGTCTCGACCTTGAGGTAATTGTCGATGGTGGAGTCTTTCTCGCCGATCAGCAGATCTCGCAGGTCCAGGGTATCGCCTTCGCTGACCTTGAAATCGGTGATGGTGTCCTTGCCGACATCGCCCTTGAGGTAAAGGAACGTATCGCGCCCGGCACCGCCGGTCAGGACGTCATCGCCCAACCCTCCGCGCAGGATGTCATCGCCTTCGCCGCCGTTGAGGATGTCGTTGCCCTTTCCACCCCACAGCACGTCGTCGCCCTTGCCGCCGTTGAGCGTTGTTGCGGTGTCATTCGCAATCAGTACGTCGTTGCCATCGGTGCCGGTGAGGGTGGTACCGCTCACCTGCGTGACCGTTACATCCGCCTGGTCGGTCGCGCCGGTACTGTCGGTGAGCGTATAGGTGCCATCAAGCGACGCATTGGCGTAACCAATCTTCATGGTCAGGTTGTACGTGCCGCTGGTTTGAGTTGTGTTCGTGACTTTGACGATGTAATCGGTTTCCGCAGCAGCTGTGATCGGCCCGCCATAGGAGACGTAGCCGCCACCTGCGTCGCTCGCCAACTTGTAACTGACACTGGCCGATGTACTGGCCGTTCCGCTGAGCGAAAGAGTTTCACCAGCCTTGAGGTGGACAGTCAGGAAATCAGAGCTACTGCCGGAAGAGCCCGTGCCGGATATGGCGCCGTTGACGGTCGCTGTTGCGGCATCAACCTGGCCCGTTTTGGAAAAGCTACTGCGGTTTACGGTGTATTCATCTACTGACCTCGCATTGAGGGTAGGTGAAACAGCGGCAATGAAGTCTGCCCCTCGCGTCAACGTGAGATTGTTCGTGGAGATTGTCGCGCCGTCCTTCGCCACGTCGTTCGCCATCAACGCAGCCGCAGAAAGCGTCAGGCTCGAGCCGGACATGTTCGTGATGATACGGTCATCCACCGCTGCACTGATGCCGCTCACGACATTGAAGTTCAGCGTGTTGGACGCCGTGTCGCCGTCGGTGTCACTGAGCGTGAAGGCGATTCGATCCGTGCCGAACCCGTTCGTCTTGGCGGTGTATCGGTAGGTACCATCATCCATGTCCATGACGAAGGTGCTGCCCAGCTTCGTAGTGACAGTCAGCGTATGTTCGGTACTGTTGTAACCGAAGGCAGCGCTACTGGAGGATGCAGTCAATGCACCCGTGGCCGGGTTGAACGTATAGGTTACGCCGTCGACCACGACCGATTTCACATACCCACCGTCGCCGCCAAACGAAGAGGTACCCGTTGTGGCTGACCCCGTGATGATACTGTCCTGATAGAGCGGCATCGTGATTGTGCCCGCCACCACCTGCGACAGGTTATTGAGGTTGCTGACGACGATTGCATCCAGGTCGGTACCGGTGCGGCCGTCATAGGCGATCGGGTTCATATAGGTTTGCGGTACGTCAGGCCCCAATCCCAGCGCCAGAGAATCGATCTTGTTGGTCGTCAGGAATCGGATCCAGGCTGCTTCCTCAGTCGCATCTATGCCATCACCCAGCGAGACGTCCGTTGTGTTGCCCGGGTTGTTCGATGCATTCGGGTTCGCGCTCGACAGCGTCGGAGCGCCGTCGGAGAAGAAGTACGACACGTTCTGGACGTTACCGGTCAGCTTCCCGGCAGCATTCCAAGCGGCCTGGCCATTGCTCAAGGCGTAATCGTAGTTCGTACCGCCCGTTGCCACGAGATTGTTGATGACGTTCAGGGCTTCCGGAACGGTCAGCCAGGTGTATTTGGGGGCCGTATCGAGCCTGTCGGAGAAGGTCGAAATCGCCACCTTCACGTTGCCCACATCATCGTAGGCATTCAGCATTTCGCGTATGGCTTTCTGCATGACCTGCAGACGCGTCATTTGCACGCCGTTGTAATAGACGCCGCTGCCATCCGACATCGAACCGGACGTGTCGAGCATCAGCAACACATTGGTGCCGATCGCGCCCTGTTCCATCCGTACATTGGTGGAGTTGGCGATTGGGGAGTCGTCCTCGATGCTTACGTTCACGGTTGTGTTGACCGTAACCGTGCCGTCGCTCACCCGCACACCCAGCGGAATGTTCAGCGCGTCTTCTACACCCGCGACAGGGTGGTCGATGCCCGCCGAAAGCTTGACCGTGTATGTACCGGCGCTATCGATCGTGGCGCGAAGGACTTCCTTGCCGTTGGCCAAACCAATCAGAGTATTGGTACCCGAACCGGTCCAGGTGCTGGCGGCGCCATTGGAGGAAAAGGTGCCCGTTGGCGCCGTCAGGCTGTAGGTCAGCGTATCCCCATCGACGTCCGTTGCCACGACACGGCCGGTCGCGGTGGCGGAATTCGTCGTATCGCTGGTGCCAGCGTTGTCCGGGTTGCCGCCTGCGAGGCCTTCTTCAGACACCGCAACGGCCAGCGTTGATGCGCTTGTATTGATCACGGGCGCATCGTTCACCGGGTACACCGTGACCGGGATTGTCACGGTTGTGCTCGCCGTGTCGCCATTACTGGCTTCCGTGGAGGTTGCCGTCGCGATCAGGTTGAACGTGCCGTTGTAGTCCGCTTTGGGTACAAGGGTGAGCTTGTTCAGATTCCAGTTCGTAACGTCCACGCTGGTCGCGCCGGTGCGACCTGTGAACGTATTGGTGCCATCGGAGATCGTTGCACCCACAGGGATACTGCTCAAGACGACTTTGAGGCTTTCCGAACCATCGGTATCGGTGATCGCCGCCGTCACGTTCGACAGGCGAATGGTCGTGTCTTCGTCACCGACGTTCACCGGATAAAGCGCGTAGTAGCCGTTGCCCTGGCCATCGCTGCCGAGCAACGCCGAGTGGTTGAGCAGCGCGCTGTCCAGTTCGGTAACGCTCTGTATGACCGGGAAGTTCGCACTGGTGAAGGCCACCGGTGCGCTGCCATTGACGCTTAGGTTGAGCGAATAATTACCCGCGCCTGCTTGGTTGTGATGGTAGAGGTCGAAGCTGTAGTAGCCCGTCACGGTAGGCGTATAGGCCGTGCCTGTGGTCCGGCCGGATGAGCCGCCCCACGTCCCTTCGGCCACGACAGTGCCGCCGATGAGCACACGGATACTGTCATCGCCGACGCCGCTGAAGGCGTAGCTCTTGCCCGCTTCGAGATAGACCCATGCCGACAGGTGTGTACCGATACCGGCTGCAACGTTGCCGTTGTTGGCAGTCGTGGTGCTGCCGGCACTGGCAGGCGTCGCGGCATCGATCGCAGCCTGCATCTGCGCAGGGGGTGCTCCGTTGCCGTTGGTGCCAAGCGTCGTGATGTTGAACGTTTCACGCAGCATGGTCGACGACACGAGGCCGTATCCGCTCAAGTTGAGCGTGGGTGCATCGGCCACGGCCGCAACGTTGATTGTTGCCGTGGCCGGCGTAGCGTCACTGCCCCCGTTGTTGTCGATCGCCGAATACTGAAGCGTTGTCGTGCCGGCCCAGTTTCCGATGGGTTTGAAGTACACCGTGGCGCCATTGTTGCTGGCGTTCACAATGGAATTGACCGCCAACACCTGAGTGCCTGCCGCGTCGCTGTAGAAGGTGCCATTGGCACCCAGGTTCGTAAGTACGAAGCTCGACACCGTACCGTCCACGTCGCTGCCGCTCAGTGTGACGGCGATCGTTGTGTCTTCCTTGCCCGTGATGGTGACGTCATTGGTCTCTGGCAGCTCGTTCGTGCCTACAACGGTGACGGCGATCGTCTTGGTCGTGCCATCGACCGAACTGACCCTGAACGTTTCGACGCGTGTTTCACCTTCCTTGAGGTATTGGACGCGGCTGTTGTCGACCGAGTAGGTCCAGGCGCCTGCCGCCGTGAGCGTCAGGCTGCCCAGTGTCGTCCCGACGGGCGTTGCGGTGCCCGCGATGAAGCTCGCCTCGCCGGTGTCTACGTCAGTAATGGTCAGTGTGCCGTTGGTGACAAGTGTGCCTGCGCTGGACACGTTGGCGTCTTCGGTGACAGAGCCGGTGGTCGCGCCGCCGATCACGGCGGCGTCGTTGGTGCCGGTAATCGAGACGGTCACAACCTTGGTGGCGGTGCCGTCGAAGCTCGTCACGGTGAAGGTATCGGTGACGACCTGGCCCTGTTTGAGCGCTTGAACGTTCGCCGCGCTATTGTTGAGCGCATAGGTCCAGACACCGTCGGTGCCGACTGTGAAGCTGCCATAGGTCCCGGCCGCGCCAGCCTGTGCACGGAAACTCGACTCGCCTGCGTCCGCATCGGTTATGGTCAGTGCGCCGCTGGTTGTGAGCGTTGTGTCCTCGACAACGGAGCCGGTTGTAGCCCCGCCGATGACCGGTACGTCGTTCGTGCCGTTGACGGTCACGGTCACGACCTTGCTGGCGCTGCCATCGGCGCTGACGACCGTAAACGTATCGGTGACCTGCTGGCCGCCCCTGAGCGCCTGCACATTTGCAGCGCTGTTATTGAGCGTGTACGTCCAGGCGCCGTTCGCATTGACGCTGAAGCTGCCATAGGTGCCTGTTGAGCCGGATTGTGCGCGGAAGCTCGATTCGCCAGCGTCCACGTCGGCAATGGTGAGCGTGCCGCTGCTGGTCGACGTCCCATCCTCAGTGACGGATCCGGCCATGGCGCCGCCGATGACCGGCACATCGTTCGTGCCGGTTACGGTAACGGTGACCACCTTGCTGGCGGTGCCGTCCACACTCGTGACCGTGAAGCTGTCAGTAACGCGCTCGCCGCCGCGCAAGGCTTGTACGTTCGCAGCAGTGTTGTTGAGCGCATACGTCCAGGCGCCGGCGCTGTTCACGGTGAAGGTGCCGTAGGTGCCAACGAAGTTGCTTTGGGGGACAACGGCTGCTTCACCGGTATCCACATCCGTGACTGTCAGGGTGCCGGACGCACTCATGGTACCGTCCTCGACAACATCACCCGTCGTGTTCCCACTGATGGTCGCCGCGTCGTTCGTGCCGTTGATGGTGACCGTAACCACCTTGGTTGCGGTGCCGTCGGCACTGACTGCGGTGAAGCTATCGGTGACACGATCGGTGCTACGCAGCGCCTGGACGTTTGCGGCACCGTTGTTGAGCTGGTAGCTCCAGTTGCCTGCATTGTCGAGCGTGAAGGTGCCGTATGTACCTACCGTGCCGGGCTGTGCAACGAAGCTCGATTCGCCGGCGTCGGCATCTGCGATTGTCAGCGTACCCGTGCTGCGCAGCGTCGTGTCTTCCGTCACCGAACCCGTTGTAGCACCGCCGATCACCGGCACGTCATTCGTGCCGGTGATCGTGACAGCAACGACCTTGCTTGCGCTGCCGTCGGCGCTGACGACGGTGAAGCTGTCCGATACGCGCTCCCCGCCTCGCAGCGCCTGCACATTGGCCGCATTATTATTGAGCTGGTAAGTCCAGGCACCGTCGGCCGCCACGGTGAAGGTGCCGTAGACGCCAGCCGCACCGCTCTGCGGGCGGAAGGTGGACTCACCGGCATCTGCATCGCTGATGGTCAACTGGCCCGCCGCACGAGTGGTGCCGTCTTCCACGACACTGCCTGTCGTAGCGCCGCCGATCACCGGCACATCATTGGTGCCGTTGAGCGTAACGGTAACAGTCTGGATCGCCGTGCCGTCCGCACTGATGACCGTGAAGGTCTCGACCTTGCTTTGGCCTGCGGCCAGGTATTGCACCTTTGCATTGTCGACCGCGTAGGTCCAGGCACCACCGGCCGTAATGGACAGGGTACCCAGCTGGTTGCCGCCGCCGGTGTACACGACGTTGCCGGTCTGGAACACGTTTTCGCCGGCATCCACGTCATTGACGGTAAGGGTGCCGGTCGCGACGAGGTTGCCGCGCGTGTCGACATTGGCGTCTTCGGTTACGGCCCCCGTGGCGGTACCGGTAATGGTCGCCACGTCGTTCGTGCCCACGACGGTTACCGTCACCGTACGGCTTGCGCTGCCATCCAGGCTGGTGACGGTGAAGGTCTCGGTGACGGTCTGGTTGGCCCGCAGCGCCTGCACGTTTGCAGCGCCGTTATTGAGGTCGTAGGTCCATGCGCCGTCTCGCGTCACCGAGAACGTGCCATAGGTGCCGGCAACATTGCTCTGGGCCACTAGGACTGCTTCGCCGGTGTCGACATCCGCCACGGTGAGCGTGCCGCTGGTGCGTGTAATGCTGTCTTCCGTAACCGTGCCCGCCGAGGTGCCGCTGATGGTGGCGACGTCATTGGTGCCCTGGATCGTGACAGTGACGACCTGCGTTGCCGTGCCGTCGAGGCTCGTGACGGTAAAGGTATCGGTGACCTGCTGGTTGCCGCGCAGCGCTTGCACGTTTGCCGCGCTGTTATCCAGCGTATAGGTCCACTTGCCTGCCGCATCAATGGCGAAGTTGCCGTATACGCCCGTGGTATTGGCGGGCCGGAAGCTTGATTCGCCCGCATCGGCATCGTTGATCGTCAACGTACCACTGGCTTTGGCCACCGAATCTTCAGTGACCCCACCGGTGGCCTGGCCGCCGATCACGGGTACGTCGTTGGTGCCATTGATGGTGATGTCGATCGTTTTGGTTGTTCCATCGACCGATTTCACCGTGAAGCTTTCAACCTTCGACTGGTTTGCACCCAGATACTGCACTGCGGCGTTGGCGACGGTATAGGTCCAGGCGCCGTTCGCGGCGATGTTGAGCGAGCCAAGGGTTGCGCCGACCGGTGTGGCAGCGCCTGGTGTGAAGCTGGCCTGGCCGATGTCTGCATCGCTGATGGTCAGTGCGCCGCTCGTCGTGAGATTGCCCGAAACAACGCCCGTATCTTCGGTAACAGCACCTGTCGATACGCCACCGATCACCGCCGCATCGTTGGTGCCGTTGATGGTCACGGTGATGGTCTGGGTGGCCGTACCATCGACGGATTTGACCGTGAAGGTCTCAATGCGAGACTGCCCGGCGCCGAGGTACTGGACGGCATTGTTGTCGACGACATAAGCCCAGTTACCGGCCGCATTGATCGACAGGCTGCCCAGCGCCGCGCTAGTGCCGTTGGTGGTGCCCGATGCGCCAGTGAACGTCACGCTCCCGGTATTGAAGGCATTTTGGCCGACATCGACGTCGCTCACGCTTAGCGTTCCGCTTGCCGTGAGATTGCCAGCGGCATTCACGGCGGTGTCTTCAGTGACGGCGGCGCTGGATTGCCCACTGATGGTGGCGACGTCGTTCGTACCGTTGATGGTTACGGTGATGGTCTGGGACGCCGAGCCATCAAGCGATTTGACCGTGAATGCCTCGACCCGCGACTGGCCAGCGCCCAGGTATTGAACGGCGCCGTTGGCGACCGTATACGTCCAGGCGCCATTCGCCGTGATGGACAGGGTGCCAAGCGCGCCTGCAGCGCCATTCGTGGTGCCGGTTGCACCGGCGAAGGTGACGCTGCCGGTATTGAACGCACTTTGGCCGGCATCGGCATCCGTGACAGTAAGCGCGCCGGTCGAGACGAGATTGCCGCTGGACACATTGGTGTCCTCGGTCACCCCGCCGGTGGCAACGCCCGAGATGATCGCAGTGTCCGCCGTGCCGTTTAGGGTCACGGTAATGGTCTGCGTCGCCGTGCCGTCGAGGGACTTGACCGTAAACGTTTCGACCCGCGACTGCCCTGCGTCGAGGTACTGCACGGCACTGTTTGGAACATTGTAGGTCCAGGTGCCGTTGGCGGCGATGGACAGGGTTCCAAGGGCCGCGGCATTGCCGTTGGTGTTACCGCTGGCGCCAGTGTAGGTGACGCTGCCGGTGTTGAAGACGTTCTGACCGGCATCCACATCCGTGACCGTCAGGCTACCGGACGCCACAAGGTTTCCAGCTGCGTTTACATTGCTGTCTTCCGTGACGGCGCCCGCCGCTTGGCCGGTGATGGTCGCGGCATCGTTGGTGCCATTGATGGTGATGGTCACCGTCTGGGTGGCACTGCCGTCGGCGCTGACCACCGTGAAGCGATCCGTCACCTGCTGCCCGGCATTGAGCGCCTGAACATTGGCCGCAGCATTGTTGAGGTTGTAGGTCCAGACGCCATTGCTGCCGACACTGAACTGGCCGTAAGTGCCAATCACGCCGGTCTGCGCCTGGAAGCTGCTCTGGCCTGTGTCGGCGTCCCGGATCGTCAACGTGCCGCTGGCAATCGTGCTGACATCCTCGGTCGTGACGCCGACCGTATTGCCGCCGATGACCGGCACATCGTTCGTCCCGTTGATGGTGACCGAGATCGTCTGCGCCGTACCGTCGACGCTGGTGACGGTGAAGCGCTCGATGCGGGTCTCGCCGGCGCCCAGATATTGGACAGCGCTGTTGTCGACCGAATAGGTCCAGCTGCCGCCTGCCGTAATGGCCAACGTACCGAGTGTGTTGCCGACAGGGGTTGCGGCGCCGGGCGTGAAGCTCGCTTCGCCCGTGTCCACATCCGTGATGCTGAGCGAGCCGGAGGTGATCAGCTGGCCATTGTCTTCGACATCCTGGTCTTCGGTCACCGAACCTGTGGTATTGCCGCCGATAACCGCCGCATCATTGGTGCCGTTGATCGACACGACCACCTGTTGCGTCGCAGTACCATCGGCGCTGGTAACGGTGAAGCTGTCACTGACGCGCTCGCCGGCACGCAGGGCCTGTACATTCGCTGCGTTATTGTTGAGCTGGTAGCTCCAGGTACCGTCGGCCGAGACGGCGAACGTACCGTATGTGCCGCGAACCCCGTTTTGCGCAACGAATGCGGATTCGCCTGCGTCCGCATCAGTGATCGTCAGGACGCCGCTGGCCCGCGTGGTGACGTCTTCGGTCGTCGTGCCGGTGCTGTTGCCGCCGATCACCGGAACATCGTTGGTGCCATTGATGGTGACGGTCACGAGACGACTGGCCGTGCCGTCCAGGCTGGTCACAGTGAAGCTCTCCGTGACCGATTGGCCGCCGCGCAGTGCCTGCACGTTGGCTGCCTCATTGTTCAGCGTATAGGTCCAGACACCATTCGCAGCGAGACTGAAGTTGCCATAGATTCCGGCAGTTGCGTTCTGCGCGGTGAAGGCCGATTCGCCTGCGTCGGCGTCGGCGATCGTCAGCGCGCCACTGGCGCTGGTCACCCGATCCTCGGTGACGCTTCCGCTGCTTGTGCCACCGATGACGGGGACGTCATTGGTGCCGATAATGGTGACGGAGATGTCCTGTGTCGCCGTACCGTCCAGGCTCGTGACCGTGAATGTCTCGACACGGGTCTGGTTTGCGCCGAGGTATTGCACGGCGCTGTTCGCGACAACGTAGGTCCAGCTGCCATCGGCGGTGATGCTGAGTGAGCCGAGTGGGGCATCACTGCCCTTGTAGGTGACGTTGCCGACCTGGAAACGGTTCTCGCCGGTATCGACGTCGCTCACGGTGAGCGAGCCGGTGCTGACCAGATTGCCGCTGTTGGTCACGGCGGTGTCTTCGGTCACTGCGCCGGTGGCATTGCCGGTGATGGTCGCCGCGTCGTTGGCGCCGGTGATCGTGACGACCACGCTGCGGCTTGCCGTTCCATCGACGCTGGTGACCGTGATGCTGTCTGTGACGCGGTCGCCTTCACGCAGCGCCTGGACGTTCGCCGCCGCATTGTTGAGGGTGTACGTCCACGTTCCGTCTGCCGCGACGTTGAAGGTCCCATAGGTGCCTGCGACATTCGTGCGCGGCACCACTGCCGCTTCACCTTCGTCCGCGTCGGTGACGATCAGACGGCCACTCGCAGTGGTGGTTGCATCTTCGGTCACGCGTCCGATGCGGTCACCCGTGATGGTGGCAGCGTCGTTGGTCCCGTTGATAGTGACCGTTACAGCTTGGCTGGCCGTTCCATCGCCACTGAACACGGTAAAGGTATCGGTGACCTGCTGCCCCGCACGCAGCGCTTGTACATTTGCTGCAGCGTTGTTCAGGTTGTAGGTCCAGGCCCCATCCGCGCCGATGCTGAAGGCGCCATAAGTGCCGGCGACGTTGGTCTGGGAGGTGAATACGGATTGGCCAGCATCCGCGTCGCTGATGGTCAGCACGCCGCTGCTGGTCGTCGTGGTGTCTTCGGTGACGCTGCCGACATTCACGCCGCCAATGGTAGGAATGTCATTGGTGCCGGTGATGGTGACCGAGATGACCTGAGGCGTGCCGTCGATAGCATTTACGGTGAACGTTTCTACGCGGCTCTCACCCGCACCAAGGAACTGCACCGCCTCGTTGGCGACGGTGTAGGTCCACGCGCCAGCAGCATTGATCACGAGCGCTCCAAGCGTGCCGGGCGTCGCCGTGGCGGTACCCGGAATGAAGCGTCCTGCTTCACCGGCATCCGCATCGGTCGATGTCAGTGCGCCGGTAGCGAGAAGGTTGCCATTGAGGTCGACGTTAGTGTCTTCGGTGACCGCACCCGCAGTGTCGCCGCGGATGACAGCCGCGTCGTTGATGCCGGTGATCACGACCGTAATGGTCTGGGTTGCACTGCCGTCGAGCGACTGCACCGTGAAGGTTTCGACGCGCGTCTGGCCTTCGCCGAGGTACTGGACGGCCGCATTTGCGACGCTGTAGCTCCAGTTGCCGGCGGCATCGATGCTCAGGCTTCCCAGCGCAGCCGGGGCGCCATTGGTAGCGCCGGTGGCCCCCGTGAACGTTACGCTGCCGGTATTGAACAGACTCTGGCCGGCGTCCGCGTCGGTGACGCTCAGCGTGCCGGCTGTCAGCAGGTTGCCGCCGGAGACGTTCTGATCCTCAGTCACGGCGCCCGTTGCATTCCCGCTGATGAGCGCAGCGTCGGCGGTACCGTTGATGGTGACCGTGATGGTTTGGGTTGCACTGCCGTCCATCGATTGCACGGTGAACGTCTCGACCCGCGTTTGCCCCGCGTCCAGATACTGCACGCGAGCATTGTCGACGGTGTAGCTCCAGGCGCCAGCGGCGGTGATCGACAGCGTGCCAAGCGCGCCCGTATTACCGTTAGTGGCACCGGATGCCCCTGCGAAGACAACGCTGCCGGTGTTGAATGCACTTTGGCCAGCGTCTGCATCGGTAACGGTCAGGCTGCCCGCCGTAACCAGGTTGCCGCCAGAAAGACCTTGGTCTTCCGTCACCGCGCCAGTCGCGTTGCCGCTGATAACGGCCGCATCAGCAGTGCCGTTGATGGTAATCGTGATCGTCTGCGTCGCCGTGCCATCGAGCGACTGCACGGTGTAGGTCTCAACACGGCTCTGACCGGCATCAAGATACTGTACGCGCGCGTTGTCCACGGCATAGGTCCAGGTACCGTCAGCGGTGATCGACAGAGTGCCCAGGGCCGCCGTATAGCCGTTGGTGGCACCGCTGGCCGCGGTGAAGGTGACGCGGCCGGTATCGAACACGCTCTGGCCCGCATCGGCGTCGGTCACCGTCAGCGATCCGGTTGACACCAGTTTGCCGTCTGCCACGGCCTGATCTTCAGTCACCGCACCTGTCGCGACACCCGTGATCGCTGCGATGTCATTGGTGCCGGTAACGGTCACGGTGATCGTTTCAGCCGTGCCGTCGGCCGTGGTGACGGTGAAGCGCTCCACGCGTGTTTCACCTTCGGCCAGGTATTGCACGGCGCTATTGGCGACGCTATAGGCCCAATTGCCGCTGGCATCGATCGCCAACGAACCAAGGTTGCCGGCGTCCACTGGCGTTGCCGGGCCAGCAATGAAGCGCGCCTCGCCGGCGTCCGCATCACTCACTGAAAGGGATCCGGTCGAGACGAGATTCCCTGCACGGTCGACGTTCGTGTCTTCTGTGACAGCACCAATTGTGGTGCCCGTGATCGTGGCCGCGTTGTTGGTGCCGGTGATGGCCAGCGATACCGTAGTGGTCGAGCCATCGTTGAGGGTGACGGTGATAACGTCAGCGGCCTGTTGGCCGGCAGTCAGCGCATCGGCGCGGCTGTCGAGCGTGTAGGTCCAGCGACCGGCGGCATCGACTACAAGGCTGCCGTAATTACCCGCCACGGTGCCGGCATTGAAGGCCAGCGCCGGGTTATCCACATCCGTTGCGGTGAGTTGCCCGGAGGCGGTCGGCTGGGTTTGCTCGACGACCGTACCGGTGCCTGTGCTGATGACAGGCAGATCGTCCGTGCCGGTAACCGTGATGGTGACCGTCGCAGGTGCACTCACGCCGCCGTTGTTATCGGTTGCGGTGTAGGTAAAGGAGACCGTGCGCTGCGCACCCGCAGGCAGCGCATCGAAATCGGTGCCAGGCTCGAAGCGGTAGGTGCCGTCCGGGTTGAAGGTGAGCGTGCCGTTGCCCGCACCAAGGCCTGTCGCGACCTGGTAGCTGGCGATGGTGTCGCCCGTATCTACGTCAGTTGCCGTTGGGACGCGCGCATCAAGCGCGGTGTTTTCCTCGGTCGTTGCCGTGGCGTTCGTCACGACCGGCACATCATTGGTGCCCAGTACCGTGATGGTGACCTGCTGCGGCGTACCATCCGCGCTGCGAACGGTGAAGGTTTCCTGGACGGATTGACCCTGTGCCAGTGCCTGGACGTTTGCGGCAGCGTTGTTCAGCGTGTAAGTCCAGCTGCCCGTGACATCGACGCTGAAGCGTCCATAGGTGCCGACTGTATTGTCCTGTACCTGGAAGCGGGCTTCACCGGCGTCGGGGTCGGCGATTGCCAATTGGCCGCTGCTGGTGACGGTCACGTCTTCCTGGACTTGGCCAGTGGTGTCGCCGGTGATGGTCGCGGCGTTGTTGGTGCCGGTGATAGCCAGCGACACCGTGGTGGTCGAGCCATCGTTGAGTGTGACGGTGATGACGTCATCAGCCTGTTGGCCAGCAGTCAGCGCATCGGCGCGGTTATCGAGCGTGTAGGTCCAGCGGCCAGCCGCATCGACTACAAGGCTGCCGTAATTGCCTGCCACGGTGCCGGCATTGAAGGCCAGCGCCGGGTTATCCACATCCGTTGCGGTGAGTTGCCCGGAGGCGGTCGGCTGGGTTTGCTCGACGACCGTACCGGTGCCTGTGCTGATGACAGGCAGATCGTCCGTGCCGGTAACCGTGATGGTGACCGTCGCAGGTGCACTCACGCCGCCGTTGTTATCGGTTGCGGTGTAGGTAAAGGAGACCGTGCGCTGCGCACCCGCAGGCAGCGCATCGAAATCGGTGCCAGGCTCGAAGCGGTAGGTGCCGTCCGGGTTGAAGGTCAGCGTGCCGTTATTCGTACCGATGCCGTTGATCAGCTGGTAGCCAACGACGGTGCCATCCACATCCGTAGCCGCTGGAACGCGGGCATCGAGTACGGTGTTTTCTTCCGTAGTTGCCGTAGCGTTGCTGACCACGGGTACATCGTTCGTCCCGGTGACGGTAAACGTTGCAGTTTGGGCAACCGTACCGCCCTGACCATCACTGATGGTGTAGGCGACCGTAACTTCACGGGTCTGGCCAACGGCCAAATCCTGATAAGCCGCATCAGCGGGATTGATCGTCAGTGTCTGGTTGGCCGCGTTGAACGTCACGCCAGCGGGCAGGGTGGTCGGCAGATCAACCACACGCAGCACATCACCGGCGTCGACATCCGTCGCGCCTTGCAGCAAGTCAA